>VYLM01000041.1_pt1 | contig 28807 bp, 26 predicted proteins | sample 5109491 | NCBI WGS metagenome assembly VYLM01 (sample SAMN12291813, study PRJNA351875) | freshwater metagenome | isolation source: freshwater lake | place: USA: Michigan, MSU3 lake | collected 2011-08-06 | reverse complement strand
GCGGTGTCAGTCTGTAGAGCGACCATAAGACCAGAACAGAGTAAATCTGTTAAGGCAGGTGCGGAACCCCGCAAGGGAAAGAAGCAGAAACCTAAATCGTGAGGTTTGGGAATCACCGTCCGTTTTACGGCGGCGAGGATGTCAAGATTTGCTAACTTATAGTTCTTGACCCGGTTATTGCCGAGCATTTAGTAACAATAGATACAGAAAAAATCCCGATAACTTCTCCTTACTAAAAAATATGGATTTAATTTTATGTCATCAAACGGCGGATTTTGACGCTTTGGGGGCAGCGGTGGGTTTATCGTTGCTGAAAGCGGGTAGTCGCATTGTGTTAACGGGGGGAGCGCACCCAACGGTGAGGGAATTTTTAGCCCTGCATCGGGATGAATTCGCTTTAATTGAAATGCGTAGTGTCAATCCGTCCCAGATTCGCTCTTTAATTATCGTTGATAATCAGTGGCGAGAGCGTCTGGGAAAAGCCTCCCAGTGGCTCGATTTAGGGCATTTACAGGCGATCGAATTGTATGATCATCATTTGGATAGTGAAAGTGATATTCATGCCTCTAGCGTCCATTTAGAAGCGGTGGGAGCCACCACGACTTTAATTGTCGAAGCTTTACAAAAAGCCCAGATTAAACCAAACTCGATGGCAGCGACGGTAATGGCGCTCGGTATTCACGTTGACACGGGTTCCCTGACTTTTGCCGGTAGTACCCCCAGGGATGCCTATGCTTTGGCTTGGTTAATGACCTGTGCTGCTAACATTAAAACGATCGCCCAATACTGTCAACCGAGTTTTTCCCCGCGCTTACAGGAGTTATTTAGCCTTGCTTGGGAAAATCTAGAGATTAAAACGATCCATGACCGTAAAATCGCCCACGTTCTTCTCCATACTGCCGATTTTATCCCCGGTTTGTCTAGTGTGGCCGAGCGCCTACTGGAATTATCCGATAGTGATGCGCTACTTTTTGGCCATAGTTATAGTAAAGACGAGGAAGATAAGTCCCGACAGCGTTTAACTGTGATTGGTCGCTCTAGAATCGATGGAGTGAATCTATATCAGCTTTTTTCCCCCTATAACGGCGGTGGTCATGCTCAGGCCGCTTCGGTGAGTTTTCGCGATGTTCAGCCAGTTCAACAGTTAAACCAACTGCTGGGGGACTTAATTGCCCAAATTCCCCCTTCTCCCATCGCTAGGGATTTAATGTCTTCCCCAGTGCGAACAATTCGTCCCGATACTTCCATATCTCAAGCCGAGCGCATCCTTTTCCGTTACGGCCATTCGGGTTTATCGGTGGTAGATGAGCAGGATCGCTTAGTTGGGGTGATTTCTCGTCGTGACCTCGATTTAGCTCTCCATCACGGCTTTTCTCGCTCTCCCGTGAAGGGATACATGACTTGTAATCCGAAAACTATTACCCCCGACACTTCCCTTCAGGAAATCGAGTCACTGATGGTAACGTATGATTTAGGGCGTTTACCTGTACTAGAAAACGGGCAGTTAGTCGGTATCGTCACTCGTACAGATGTATTAAGACAGATTCATCAAAATGAGCGGGTGCGTTTTGAAGGGTTTGCTTTGGTTTCCTGTCTTTTACCAGCGATTAAAGAGCGTTTAGAGTCGATTTTATGGTCATTCCTGCAAGCTGCCGCCGCTGCCGCTCAAAAACGCGGTTGGCATCTCTATCTGGTTGGGGGTGCGGTGCGGGATTTATTGTTAGCCACAGAAAGGGATACTTTATTGTTACAGGATATCGATTTAGTGGTGGATGGCTGCCATCGCGCCGCCGGTGTGGGTGCGGGGGTAGAATTGGCTAATTGTTTACGCGAAATTTATCCGGGGGCCCGGTTATCGATTCACGGGGAATTTCAGACGGCGGCTTTGTTATGGCACAAAGATGAGCGTTTTGGCTCGTTATGGGTGGATATCGCCACGGCACGCACGGAATTCTATCCCTATCCTGCCAGTAATCCCCAAGTGGAGGCTAGTTCGATTCGACAGGATTTGTATAGAAGGGATTTTACGATTAATGCTCTGGCAATTCGCCTAACTTCGCCGAAAGAGGGGGAATTACTCGACTTTTTTGGCGGTATGTTGGATTTACGCGCCCAAAATATCCGGGTTTTACACGCTAATAGTTTTATCGAGGATCCGACGCGCATCTATCGAGCGGTGCGTTTTGCCACTCGGTTAGGATTTGTTATTGAACCCTTGACAGAAAACTATATTAGGTATGCGATCGAAAGTGGAGTTTATGATCGCTCACGGCAACAAAATCAGAATGCACCCGCTTTACAGTCCCGTTTAAAAGCGGAGTTGAATTATATTTTAGAGGCGGATTACTGGGAAAGTGCCTTAGAAAAGTTGGCCGATTTGGGGGCTTTGCACTGTTTACACGGGGATTTAAGTTTAAATCGGGCTTTATGGCGACAATTGCGCTGTCTTAGTCGTTGGTTAGATTGTTTAAGTCTGGAATTGCCGGTGAATGCTTGGTTAATGCGGTTGGAATTATTAATCGCTTCTCTGGCTGTGGGGGAAAGAATAGCGATCGCTAATAATTTACAATTGCCTAAAGATACTGTGGAGCGTTTACAAAAACTAGAAGTTATGGAAAGGGAGATTAGCAATAATTTTGCTTATGATCGACCCGTTAGTCAAATTGTCAGCTTTTTCAATGGTTATCAGGTTCCTAGTTTGTTATTGGTGGCGGTGAGGAGTGAGACTAGGATTCGGGGTTTAATCTGGCAATATTTAACTAAATGGTCGCAGATTGAGGCTCCTATCGACGGCAATGACCTAAAAGCTTTGGGTTATCAACCAGGTCCCGGGTTTAAATCGTTACTTGCGGCGGTGTTGGGGGCAACTTTAGATGGAATAGTCAGCAATAAAAGCGAAGCCAGGGCTTTTATTGCTAGATTAACTAAGTCAGCAGATTAGGTATCGGCTGCCCCTTCATTTTCCGAAGATTGTCTTTGATCGCTGGAATAACCGCCTCTACCTCCTCTGGTGGTGGTACGATTAGAGGCAGCCCGGAATTGACGAGCGTAGGCGCGGTTGCGTTCAGCTTTTTCTTTTTTCAAATTACGACGTTTAGCCACAAGAATCTCCTTGGGATATTAGATAGACAAGCGGGGAAACGAGCGATCGCTTCCCCTGTTGACAATGAAAAGAAGTTAGGTAATCATAGCCTAGAATGGTTACGATTGGGGATTAGTAGCGACGATCTCGATTGCGATTGCCACCACCGAAGGAAGATTTGGGTTCTCTTTCACGAGCTTGATTGACTTTTAATTCTCGCCCCATCCATTGAGCGCCGTCAAGAGCGGCAATAGCCTTCGTTTCTTCCTCTGGGGTTTCCATTTCCACGAAAGCGAACCCGCGTTTTTTTCCCGTTTCCCGATCCATGGGGAGGTGAACGCGCTTAATTTTACCGTATTCTTTAAAAACCTCAACTACGTCGTCTTGGTCAACCTCGAAGGGGAGATTACCAACATAAATTGACATAAAACCTATCCTTGCACAGATAAAAACAACAGATTTGTAGAGAACGAAGATTTCGGGAACTAGCTGAACCAATACTAAACAGAAACGCTTTGACCATTAATACTGACAACGAGCCGCAGTGCCGACTTTTATTCTCAACTTCCATCCTAGCACATAGCTATTAGCTTTGATCGATGCTGCCGCTCCCGCCACCGGAGCAGATAAACTAGACTAGAATGCTGCCCTATAAAATGCCCTAATTATGAGTTTATCCCCCCATCCGATCGAAACTGCCCTAAAAACCCTGGAAACTAAGGCCGAGGATTCGATTTCTGGGGTGCTTTCCCCACCTGTTGCCGAGAAACGGCAACAAGAGCCGGACTTCCTCCGGCAGTGCGTAGGATGCTCCCAAGAGGGTATCCTCGCCATACCCTCACATCTGGGTACAGTAATATATAGAACTCTATTCTTAAGGCCAGATGAGTGCTTCCTCCTTCGACTATAGAATGATCGATCCCATTTCTGGGCCGATCGATCCCAAAAAACAAGGGACGTTACGCCATTGGGGAAGTCATCCCTATTTTACCCGGCGCGCTTGGAATGTGGTACAGGAATATATTAAGCGTTTTAGTCAGGTGGGAGATGTGGTTTTAGATCCCTTTGGGGGATCGGGAGTGACTGCGGTAGAGGCTCTAGTTTTAAAGCGAAAGGCGATTTACTCGGATATTAACCCGATGGCTGGTTTTATCTGCCGCAATATCGCTGTTAGTCCCGTTAACATCGATGATTTTCGGTCTGCTTTCGATGACATCGCCAGAAATTGTCAGGAAAAGATTGAGGAAGTTTATCGAATGTCTCCAGAAGAAGCGGCGGATTTAGAGATTCCCTATTGGTATCCGCAAGGGGTTCGTTTACCGAAAAATGCGGACGCAGAATCTGTAGAAAATTTGTTTACCAAACGTCAATTATTTTCCCTTTCTCTAATTCTCAACCAGATTGAATTAATCACCGATCCGATCATTAAAGATTTAATGAGGTTTACTTTCTCGGCAACTCTCAATAAAACCAATTTAACCTTTAGTTCCACGAGAGGAAGAATAGAAAGCCGGGGAAATAGCGGAATTATGCACCGTTATCGCTATTGGATTCCTCCTCAAACTATCGATCTTAATGTCTGGGAACAATTCGAGCAGAAATTTAAGGGGACGGCAAAATTCAAGATCGAAACTAATACAGTAATCGGTGATTTTTATCAAGAAAATTTTTCAATTTTTGATTTCTCAGCGACGGACTTAACTGGCATATCGTCGGAATCCGTCGATTATATCTATACCGATCCCCCCTACGGACAACATATTGCCTATTTAGATCTCTCGACTATGTGGAATGCTTGGCTAGGATTTGAAGTGAGCGATACCGCAAGAGAATTGGAAGCGATCGAAGGAGGAGATTTAAAGAAATCGAAAGAAACTTACATCAATTTGTTATCGAATTCCATTCGAGAAATGTTTCGAGTTTTGAAATTTGATCGCTGGATGAGTATTGTTTTTGCTCACAAAGATCCTGCCTATTGGGATGCGATCGTTAAATCTGCTCAAGAAGCTGGTTTTGAGTATGTAAATTCCTCTGTACAACATTCTACTACGCCCTCATTACACAAAAAGAAAAATCCTCTGACTGTCCTATCGGGAGAGTTAGTTTTAAACTTTAGAAAAGTGAATAATCCCAAAACAATCGCCATCAGTAAAGTCGGGATCGATATCCTGCAAATTATTAAAGAAGTGGCCGAGATGACAATCGTTAAAAGTTCGGGTGCTTCCACAGAAGATATTTATAATGCGCTCATTCCTAAATTATTGGAAAATGGCTTACTAACCCAAGTCAAGAAACAAATAGATGATATTACTCCTTTGTTAAAAGAGGAATTCAACTTTTCGGAATTAGATCATCTCTGGAGAATTCGTACAAATACGAAAATCGGTTGTTTTATTCCGCTAGAAGATCGAATAAGATTTTATCTCTTGGATTTTCTAACTGCCAAAAAACGACAGGGAAAAGTAGCAACTTTTGATGAAATTATTTTTGCGGTCATGCCTAACCTGATCAACGGGACAACACCAAGCGATCAATCGATTTTAAAGGTTTTAGAAAAGTTAGCTTATTCTCCCGATGGTCGGCACTGGCAACTAGGGCAAGAAGAAGGTCTTCAGCTAACTCTCGATTTAAATATAGAGCCAATTTCTTCCGTTTTAACTGGTTTAGATTTTCCCAAACAAGCAGATAAAATTCCTCACGATCAAATTATCTACGCTCTGGCAAAAATTGCTATTGCTGTCGGATTAAAGCCTTATATTGGCAAAAAAGAACAATCTACAGGTTATTGGAATGGAGAAGCTTTTAAAGATATTTCTCTAGAAAAATTACCGATCGATAAATTAGGAAAGTGGGACAGAGATAAAATACAACAGATCGATCTCATCTGGTTTAATAACTTAGGCGATGCAGTGTTCGCTTTTGAAGTAGAAACCAGTACACCGATCACCACAGGAATCGATCGCTTTATGGAATTACTAAAAATTTATCCAGAACTGGCAGGAAAACTTGTGTTAATTGTTCCACCGAAGCGAGTCAACAAACTGAAAAAAATTCTTAAAGATTCCCACTATATTGGACATCCTCTCTATATGGAGAATAAATTAGTCTATAGTTTTTCTAATCAAATTGCCGAAGTTTACCAGAAACTCTCCTCGTCAACTAAACTAGAATTATCTGCGGTTTTTGCCTCGATCGAGTTCATTTTAAAAAAACCAGAAATCTGATGCAATCAAGATAAGCTGGTTCCCATTGAAAGTTCTAAGTTCGACGAGGTACTCATGCAATAAGCTCCCATTTGATCAGAGGGGACAGGGAGCGATGAACTTGATACAGCAAACCATCTCAGGGAATCGTCACCCCGGAAAGCAAATCGCCCCTGCAACTGTCTCCCCAATTCCCCCTCTTGATAAACTAGACTAGAATGCTGCCCTATAAAATGCCCTAATTATGAGTTTATCCCCCCATCCGATCGAAACTGCCCTAAAAACCCTGGCAGGGAAAGCGGAAAATTCCATCGAAGAAACAACAACCCTAGAAGACTTAGAACAGCTAAGGGTGAATTATCTCGGTAAGAAAGGAGAATTATCGCAGATTTTACGCGAAATGGGCAAATTAAGCCCCGAAGAGAGACCGCGCCTCGGTGCGATCGCTAATGAGGTCAAAGAATTAGTACAATCGCTGCTGGAATCCCAGCGAGAAAGTCTCCAGAATGCCCAAATTAAGGCGAAATTAGCGGCGGAAACCCTCGATGTCACCCTACCTGCTCTTAGCCGTCCTTTAGGGCGAATTCACCCCTTAAATAGCACAGTTGATCGCATGATCGATATTTTCGTCGGTCTGGGTTACAGCATCGCCACTGGGCCGCAGGTAGAAAGCGATTATTATAATTTTGAGGCTTTAAATATCCCTGCTGACCATCCGGCCCGGGATATGCAGGATACTTTTTTCTTGAGGGATGGTCGTTTATTGCGGACCCATACCTCCCCGGTGCAGATTCGCTACATGGAAAGTCACGAACCCCCGATTCGGATTGTGGCCCCGGGCCGGGTTTATCGTCGCGATACCGTGGATGCAACCCATTCCGCGGTTTTCCATCAAGTGGAATTATTAGCGGTGGACCGGGGATTAACTTTTACGGATTTGAAAGGAACAATTAAAGAATTTCTTAAGCAAATGTTTGGGGCCGATTTACCAGTTAAATTCCGCGCTTCCTACTTCCCTTTTACTGAACCCTCGGCCGAGGTAGATGTACAGTGGAAAGGCAAATGGTTGGAGGTGATGGGCTGTGGTATGGTGGATCCCAATGTCTTAAAAGCAGTCGGTTATGACCCCCAAATCTATACGGGTTTTGCTGCTGGTTTTGGCGTGGAAAGATTTGCTATGGTATTACATGAGATAGACGATATTCGCCGTTGTTATAATAGTGATATCCGCTTTCTCCGCCAATTTTAGGGGGATAAACCCGATGGTCAAGAGTGAAGATTTAACCAAAAAAAGACTTCTATCCGTGGCTTGTCATGCTTCGATCCTTTTGAGTGCTACGCTGGTATCGGTGGGGATTCCCTTAGCTATTTATTTCATTTCTGATGATGGAACGGTGAAGGAAAACGCCAAAGAAGCTTTAAACTTTCACCTGAATATGTGGTTATACTACCTAATTGCTGGGATTCTAATTTGGGTTTTAATCGGTTATTTGCTTTTAGCGATTCTTGGTGTGGTGAACATTGTTCTCCCCATTCTTGCTATCCTGCAAGTCTGGAAAGATGCTTATAAGGTTTTCCGTTATCCTTTTATTTTCCGGGTTCTGTAATTAATTATCGGGGTTGAAACCTGTTCAACCCTTTTTTAGTCCTATTCCCACTAGAAAAATAGCCTCTGGAGTTTATGACTAAAATTGTCATCATCGGTGCGGGGATAGTGGGGGCTACCATTGCCTACGAATTAAGCGCCATCGAAGGATTAGAAATTACCCTCATCGATGAAAAAAAACCGGGACAAGGAGCAACCGGGGCAGCTTTAGGGATTTTAATGGGGATTATCAGCCATAAAACTAAAGGTAGAGCCTGGAAACTGCGGCAAGAAAGTTTAAAACGTTACGAAACCCTCCTTCCTGAGCTAGAATCCCTCACCGGACTGACTATTCCCTGTAACCGTGATGGCATTGTCCTCCTGCGATCGAGTGCCGAAGACGAAGAAAATTGGCGCAAGTTAGCCCAAATCCGCCAAGAACAGGGATATTGTCTAGAAATCTGGGATAAAGAGACTTTAAAGCAAAAATGTCCCCAAGTGGCCAGCGATCATCTCCAGGGTGCTATCTATTCTCCCAGTGATCATCAAATTAATCCGGCCCTGCTCACGGAGGCTCTCGTCACTGCTGCGGCAAGAAGGGGGGTTAAATGTCAATTTGGGGTAAAAGTTGAAAATTTTGGGAAGACAGAGCTTCATGGCTCTAATTTGAGGCAATGCACCCACGTTTATAGTTCTAATGGTATAGAGGAAAGCGACTTTTTGATTCTTTCTGCGGGAATCGGTTCCACTGCTTTAACTGAAACTCTTACCCATCCAGTGGAGATTCGACCGGTTTTAGGGCAAGCTTTACAGATAAAATTGACGCAACCCTTAGAAAGTTCCGATTTTAAGCCGATTTTAACGGGAAATGACCTGCATATTCTGCCTTTGGCCGGAGCAGAATACTGGATTGGAGCAACGGTGGAATTTATGGACGAAAAGGGCGAAATTATCGCCGATACTGCCCTATTAGAACAAGTGTATCAAAAAGCGATCGCTTTTTGTCCCTCTTTGGCTGCAGGTGCGATCGTGCGTACTTGGTCCGGTAAGCGACCGCGACCGGAGAAAAAATCCGCTCCCATCATCGAATATTTGCCCGGATACGATAACGTTATTCTGGCCTCGGGACACTACCGCAACGGGGTTTTATTGGCCCCCGCTACCGCTAAAATCGTCAGGGAAATGTTAAGTGATAAGTTAGCTATCGATCGCTAAATTAGTGGCTTGCCGATGTAGTCCCCTTAATCTCTCGGATTTGAGGAGCGGGTGTTTACTCATCTTGCGCTGATAGGAAATGCGATCGAGATACTGTTCGATAAGCTTGTTGAGGATGGTTCCTTAGTTGGGGGTGTTTAAGCTCCAGCAATCCCTCATCTATCATCGGGTTGACATAGTGATTACGAATAGTATCAGGTTCTCTTCCGAGCAGTTGAGCTAATGTTCCGAGGGGTAGATATTGTTGGGAGCATAGTTCAAGAATCACTTTTCGTACCGAGTCTTTACTAATGCGGCCTTTTCTGCGTATGGGTTCAGCAATTGCCTCTAACTGTTGGTAATGTTCGGAGCTTGGTGGGTAATGTTCGGAGCTTGGTGGGTAATGTTCGGAGCTTGGTGGGTAATGTTCGGAGCTTGGTGGGTAATGTTCGGAGCTTGGTAATAGAGAAAGTTGCGCTGAAGAATTCTGGTTCGGTAGGGTGTAGCGTGTTCCCCGACACTTACCTGACTGGTGTAACCAGCCATTTTGAACTAAATTACGAAGGCGTTCGCTAATATCTCTGGGATGTTCTGATCGATAACGCTGAATGTCAGTATTACTAATTTCCTCAAACTGATGCGCTAATACTAATATTATCCTATCAAGATCACCTAACTGACGGTAAGCATCCCCGATAATCCTTTTTAATTCCACTTCAACTGCTTCGGGAATAAAACTTGTCATCGGTAAATTAACAGATGTAACTTCTAGGTCAAGTTTTTCCGAAACTAGGGGACTCAACCATTGTTGTTCTTTCCAAGCACGAAGAATTTTCCCAAATCCAGAGCCAGCTTTTTCACCTAATCCGAGCATTTGAAACATTTTTTGTAGATGAGGATTACGAGGATCGCTAGTACCGCCTTCATAGAGACGCTGTAGGGGAATTCTCAGACGACCAGGATTAGAAAACAGATAGCCATCGATAGATTTTACCACCTTTATAGGCCGTGACGACTGGTGATCGGCGTGGATTAAAGTATTAACTAAAGCCTCTCTTAAAGCTTCATGAACATGGGTTTCATCTTTACGAACGGCATCTTTGTCTAATTGAAAAGGAACATCTAAATTATTAATTAATCTGCCATAAACACGATAATAAGAGTTAAGTAAATTAGCTTCCCATTTACCATCAAGAGTTAAGCGATATGTCCATCTTTTTTCAGGATCGTCAGATAATTTTTCCTGATAGTCGAGACTATAATGGGGGAAAGCATCTAAAATACTGCGTTCTCGTCCAAACATGAGTAAACCCGCTACAGTTAATCCTTCTTTGCTAGAATTTCTATCTCGTCGCCATCCTCCTAACTGATGGAGTAATTGTTGATCATTGTATGCTAACCAAGGATGATCGGGTTCGCGATTGCTGAACCGTTGGCGAAATACTTTCAGAGTATCAGGATCAATATCGTTGAGATTAAAATTATCTAAAACTTGAAAATCTTGAGGTTCATTGCTGGCATCGCGAAACATTTGCTCTATTTCCTCCTTATGACAGCGATAATCTCCCTCATAATTTCGCTTATATGTACCAGTCATTGGGTTATTGTTAATATATACAGGACGCTGAGTTCGGGTAGCTCTAGGAATATGAATAATGAGAAGCTGATATTCATTAATCTTTTTTACTTCTACGTCTGAATTAGAACAGATAGATATATTCAGTTTTTGTCGGTTGTTGTGGTTATCCCAAAACTCTTGTTGAAGATTTTTAGGGTTACGCACTCCTGTAATTTCTAATCTAGGTTTCTTTTCGCTAACACCCAAAATAATGTAACCGCCATCGGTATTAGCGAAAGCTGAAAGAGTTTCCCAAATGTCTTTTGGCAAGCCTCCCTCGGCTGATTTAAACTCATATTCTTGGTCTTCTCCAATATCAATTTGCTGCAGTATTGTGTCAATTTCCATGCTAAAATTCGGCGATAAATTTATGGATGCAGTTTTTGCGGTGAAAATGAGCAACTAGCCTGAGTTCGAGGTCGGCTAAAACTCTGAGACTATCGTCGGCTGAAAGTTCGATGTAGAAGTCATGGTAAAAGATACTTAAACAAAACTGATCTTAAATCGCCAATTCAAAAATGAAACGCACGACTCCTTAAGAGTTGACAGAGAAAGGCTCATGAGGTATTGTCCGATCAATGCAACAACAAATCCCAAAAACTAAGCCACCAACATCTTAACATAGAACAAAGAAACTTGCTCTACCAACCTAGTCAAGAGGGAAATTTATCTCAACGGCAAATGGCCGTCTTGCTCGGATGTCATCAAAGCACGACCAAAGGGATAATTAAGAAGTAATCAAAGTTGCCTCGGATGCTATCTAGCCGATGACCCTATCTGAACAAGAAAGACAACAACTCTGTGACACTGCTCGGGAAGTGGCGAAACTTTCCTATTCTCCCTATTCCCGTTTTCGGGTGGGGGCAGCGGTCTTGACAGATAAAAAGATTTATGCTGGTACTAATGTGGAGAACGCTAGTTATGGCTTGAGTTTATGCGCGGAAAGGGCAACTTTAGCGCAAATAATCGCAGCGGGCGATCGAGAAGTACGGGCGATCGCTATAGCCTGTATCGATGGGAAGGATGATATTAGTCAGTTAACTCCCTGCGGAGCCTGTCGTCAATGGATAGCCGAATTAGCGCCGCAAGCAGAGATTATTATCTGTGGAACCCAGCAAAATTATTGTTTTAGTCTCTCGGATTTACTGCCTTTTTCCTTTCGTTTTTAACTGTGGGTAAAGTATAGGGGTTAAGGTACTACAACGCTATCGCCTTGAGGCACTTTTGGCTATGAGGTAATTAATGTATGCTGAACAAACCGAAAGCATAAATACGGCATCATCTTTTGTTGCGGCGCTATGATCAATCAGTGCATGGCGTATTCCCGATTCATCGCTTGTGTATCCATATAACTTGGACAAAGCCTCCTTTAGAACAGGATGAAGATACCCCATTTCTTCAATTTTCTTGATTGATTTCCCAAGTGTAGCTTTTGGATCACCCGTAAAGTCTCTACAGGCAGATTCAACCGCAGATATAGATTCTTTTATTGAATTACGATAATCTGGGTCTTCTCTATCGTAAAGAAATCTAACGGATGTTGTTATATGTGTGGCAGCACCAGCAAACCGATTTTGGTTTGCCGCATTTTCAATAGAATCTATTGTATGTTCATCAATTAAGTCTGCTACCTTTCCATCAACAATTCTATAGCCACAGTTGTCTCGTTCCATAACACTGTTCATAAATTCGGTCATACCCCTAACTATGTTTTCGTCCTTTTCATCAAAAGAATATATCAGGCATTCGATGAAATCGTAAACCTCGTACCACTTAAACTGGAAAAAACGCTCACGGATAAATTCAACAAGTTTAGGCCAAGAAGTTGGGCATTCATCAAGTGGCATCTTAAAATAATTATGCCATAACCGCCTTAAGACAATCTCATGGCGACAATTGCCTTTCTGGACGTAGTACAAAGAACCCGGTTCTACAAATTTTAATGATATAGCAGACCATAACCCATTACGCAATCCCCTATCCATAGAATCTATCTGGACAGGAACCTCCGTCGGTTGAATATTTTTTCGTTGTGAAAATGTCATTGTGTTCTTTTTGGATAATTTTGTCCCCTAACTATTAATTCAATTATAGCAATTCTCATCCTGTTGAAGTACCAAGTCTCTTGTTTGAGAAAACAGGGAACAGAGAAAAAGGAGTGAGAAATCAATAGTTTAAGTGAGGTTATATCATGATACTGGTAAACTCTCTGGGTAGATTAAAAAGACAGGGTGAGCGTATCTCAAACGCTATTGACAATTGGCCAATTTTGTGAGTCGCTTGCTGTGTAGGCATTTCAAGTAATACCAGTCAATCATAAAAGTTACGAACTCGACCCATTTGGTCGATTATTGCTTAACAATTGAGATGGCAAATTATAATCAAATATGCCTGAATTGTCCTCTGGGTAAGCAACCTCAATAAACTTCATTTTGTCAAGGATTGTCAAGATGCACTTACCCTAGATTAGAGAAACCAATTTTCAATCACTAAACCCTGAAAATCTTTAAAATCGTCAACATTATTGGTAACTAAAGTCAAATTGTTGGTAAAAGCAATAGACGCTATTTGAGCATCGACAAAGGCAGGACTCTTACCAACTTTAGATAACCTTGCCCTTTCCCGTGCGTGATATTGGGCTGATTTTAAGTCATAATCGAATAAAGGTAGATTGGCTAAAATAACATTATTTACATAATCTTCTAGGTCTTGGCGTTTTTTGGACAAAGGAAGTCGAAAACAACCAAATAATAGCTCATGGATAACCAGAGTAGCTGTGGCTATTTCCCGTTTAGATAACCTGAGCTTTGTCATGACCTTCTGATTAGGTTGAGGTCGTTTAGCCTCTGACAAAACATTAGTATCTAGTAAATACTTGAGAGTCATAAATGAACATCTCTCCCCGTTGACTTGTCCCGTAAATTATCAAAAGTATCATCATCAAGACTTGCCAAATCTACCCTTTGCCTAAAATCTTGCAAGGCTGACCAAAAATCATTAACCTCTCTAATTTCTACTAATATCTCTTCATTATCGGGAAAATCAACTTCCTCTAATAACTCAATAATTTTGCCTTTTTTAATTCCTTTAACTAACATAATATCAACTCCTTCTAAATGATCTGTATCGTAGAATTCAACATAGAGAGAATCATCAAAAATAGTTTTTGCTTCCTCAATTGAGACTTCGTGCTTTGATAGATTGCGTTCTGCCTTATTTTTATCCCAGTCAAACTGCATAAAGCTATTATACTGCTACTCACTGAAACTGATGGCACATTTTTGATATATTTTGTCTATTACTTGAACGGGATATATTCAACTGTATTGAACCATAGATCTGGTTGAGAAGCCCAAGTAAATTTCCAGTGGAGCTAAAGCTGACGAATGTTACTAAAATCTCGCTAACTTGAAGATATGCTACTTGTCTTAGGCTGCTTTATCTCCAACAATTAAGGGGCTAATAACTACATTTTATCTCCCCCCGTGGCGACATTTTTAAATCTTTCTTGGGCAGCAGAAAAAGCCTCTTTCATCACCCTTTGAATCCTCTTAGGATCGGGTTTTTTACCCCCCATTAAATCGCCAAAATAGACACAAGCGCCCTCTCCTAGGGCCCAGGTATAGGCAGCGGACCAAGAAGCGGCGATCACACTGCCAAAACCGGGGATAAATTTCACCAATTCCCGACCGATGGCCTGGGCCAAAAAGCCGCCAGCGATCGCACTGACGACTCCGCCGGCTTGGGATGGGGTTAAGACTTGACCGTATAATTTGCCTAAAACCCCCACCATTGACACTTGTAGGGCGGTTAAAACGGGCATAGTCGCTAAGGGTAAGGGAATCGCCGCCAAGGTCGCCGCTATGACGGAAAAGGCTAACATATAGCGTCGGGCCACGTCCCGATAGAGATGGCCTAATTTATCGCTGGTTTCCTGATCTAAAAGTTGGTGGATGGTATTAGCCTCGGCTTTTGGCAATAAATCGGCTAAATTGTCTCTAAATGCCTCTAAACCGTAAAAAACAGGGTTGTAACCGTCTTCCTCTAGGGTAAAATCTATTAGCACAGAATTGTCGTATAAATCCTTAAAAATTTCTTTAATTTCTTGATAGGCGCGATTGATATCCTCGAAATCGGGAGGATAAGGGGGATGATCGGCGATATTAGGAGGATAAAGCTGATGAAGGCAGGTTACAGCCAGTAAACAGGGGATTTTAGGATATTTTTGCCGCAGTTGTTTGGTAATTTCCAGAAGGCTATCGGTGGCAAAATCATCAATTTTTACCGTCACGATAAAAACCTGGGCGCGTCCCGTATTTTCAGCTAAATCTGCCAATAATTCCGCGATTATCGTCTCTGTGTGTTGATAGGCATCTCCTAACCCCACCGTATCGGTAAAAATCAACAGGGGTAAATCTTCTGCGGGGTAGGTGTAGCGCTGGGTGTTTTGGGTGTGGGGACGGAAACCTTGCCCGACGATTTCCGCCGAAACTCCCGTTATTCCCCGAATAATCGAACTTTTTCCCGTTTGCGGTTTACCGATTAACAGCGCCTCGGTGGTGGGTAATTCTTGACGGACTTTTTCTAAAATTTCCGCTACTTGACTATCACTGACACTAAACCACTGGAGGACAGTATTAGTCAACTGGTCGATGGGGAGTCTTTTCATCACTTTCCCCGTGAGACTATTCCAAGTATTGACCAAAGAATCAATGGGCAGTTTATTAGTCATGGGGATTAGAAGGGTTTATGATAACTAAAATAGAGATTTTCAGCCATAGAATCAGACGATGACAAAAGCCGCAATTAGTCCGCAAGATTTATCATGGCCTTTCTGGCCAATTGTACCACTTTATCCCTACGGTCAAAGACGGACAATTCGCCAAGAAGTGGTGAAAGATACGCTCTGGACATTTGAGCAATTGCAGGGTATTTTTTATGTGGTTGTGCCGATTCGCATGACGGTAATTAAGTTAGCATCTGGGGGTTTATTTGTTTATGCACCTGTGGCCTCGACTCCTGAATGTATTCGCTTAATGCGTGAGTTGGAAAGTGAACACGGGGAAGTTAAGTATATTATTTTGCCGACGATTTCTGGGATTGAACATAAGGTTTTTGTGGGTCCTTTTGCTCGTTATTTTCCTAAGGCTATAGTTTATGTTGCTCCTAATCAATGGAGTTTTCCTCTTAATTTACCTTTGAGTTGGTTGGGTTTACCGGCAAAACGAACGAAAATTTTACCTGCTGACTCGACAACTACTCCTTTAGGAAAAGATTTTAGTTATGAAATTTTACCCGCAATTGATCTGAATGTGGGGTACTTCTCGGAAGTGGCTTTTTTTCATCACTACTCTCAAACTCTGCTGCTAACCGATGGCATTATTTCTATCCCAGAAAATCCTCCCGCTATTTTAGAATTAGACCCCTATCCGCTGCTGTTTCACGCTAAAAATACGGCTAAGGATCTGGTGGAGGATACCCCAGAAAATCGCCGTCGGGGTTGGCAAAGAATTTGTCTTTTTGCTCTTTATTTTCAACCTCCTGTTTTAGCTGTTCCCAATTGGATTAAGGTCTTTCTAGATGCTTTTACTGCTAAGGAAAAGAGTAAAAAAGCCTATTTTGGTTTATTCCCTTTTCAATGGGGGGATGATTGGCAAAAGACTTTTTTAAATTTGCGTCGCGAGGGGAGGTTAATAGTCGCGCCAATTTTGCAAACTTTGATTCTTAATCGCAATACTGACGAGGTTAGTCAATGGGTTGATAGAATTGCCCAATGGCCGATTAAACAGGTTATTCCTTGTCATTTTGCTAGTCCAATTCAAGCTGATAGGCAAGAGTTTCGCCAGGCTTTTTCTTTCTTGTTAAAAGATTCTTATTTACCTAAAGATGACTTGGAATGTTTAGAAAGTATTGATAGTTTTTTAGTGCGCTGGCGATTGACTCCTCCTCCTGATAAAAAATTGTAATTTATGGCTGAGAACTGCTATAATGTATTCGGTTGTTAGTTGATTGCTAATCAAGGTCATGCAAATTCCCGAAAATCCCAGTAATGATGACATCAGAGAAGCGTTGATTCAATTGCGAGAAGAACTTGGTCAAAAAGTTGACCGCTTAGAATATAAATTTGATGCCTATCAAAAAGGTACAGATGGTATGGTGAGAATGGCTACTACTATCATCATTGCCACCGCTTCTGTGGTGGTTTTATCTAGTCTTAGTCCTGCGGTGACAGCAATTATCACCGCTTTATATTCTGCTAATGCTCATTAATTAATTTATCGCTAAATTCTGGTGCATTAGGCTACCTTTCTTGAATTTTTACCCGTTTGTTTAATTGATTCATAGCCAAGGAAATCACCAGATTAAAGAATAAATAGGTGGCCATAACTACTATTAACATCTCTACAGCTTTTCCTGTCTGATTAGCGATGGTACTAGAGATAGCATAAATATCATTATAACCGATAGCGATCGCTAAACTAGAGTTTTTAACCAGATTTAAACATTCATTAGTTAAAGGAGGAATAATCACCGGCAAAGCTTGGGGAAAAATCACTAATCTCATTACTAATAAAGGTTTTAATCCCAAGGCTTTAGCTGCTTCCCATTGTCCCCGATTAACCGATTGAATCCCTCCCCGTACCGTTTCCGCAATAAAGGCAGCTGTATAAACAGTTAAACCGATTAGGAGAGTAGCAAACTCGGAAGAAAGATGTAAACCGAAGTCAATATTTTGATTAAGAGGATTAACTTGGGGACTTTGCCATTGTAAACCCCAAATTAGGGGAATTATAACTAGGATTAGTAGGCTAGTTAGGCATAAACTAAGTTTATTTTTTAGGTATAAAAATACTGAGAGAATTATTCCTAAAATAATGATAGCTAAGGCTAACCATGTCCTGAAACTATTAGCGGGAAAAGGTAAATAGACTCCTGAGTTATTTAAAAATACCCTGCCAAAAAACTCTAAAGATTCCTCAATTTTCGGCAGTTTCAAAAATACAGCAAAATACCAGAAAAATAATTGTAATAATAGGGGAGTATTGCGAATAGTTTCCACATAAATTGTTGCCAACTGACGAATTAACCAATTATCCGACAAGCGACCTAACCCGATGACTATTCCCAGACTAATCGCCAAAAATATGCCAGTAATCATAATGCGGAGGGAATTAACTAATCCCACCAAAAGAGCGCGAAAATAGGTATCGGTGGGACTGTAGGCAATAGGAGAGTCACCAATAGCAAAAGAGGCTGGTCGGTCAGTATCAAAGAGAAAGCCAAAGCCAAAACTTAAGCGTAAGCGTTGGAAATTAATCACTAAATTGCGACCAAAAAACCAGAAAATTAGGCAGACAATTAGCAGGATAATTACCTGTAGAAAAATCTTCTGAAATCGCTCATCGTACCAAAAAGAATTTTTTTGAGGTAAAGTCATATTTATTATAAGTAAGTGGTTCTAATTAAATAGAAGATAGATTTTGCCTCTGATCCCCCCTACCCCCCTTGATAAGGGGGGTGCCGATCCCCCCTTAGTCCCCCCTTAATCCCCCCTTAATAAGGGGGGCATCTGATAATTTTTAACACCTACCTACTTATATAGTCCAGAATTTTTAACAAAAGAAATCGGTGACTTTTGGCCACCGATTGAGAAAATCAAAACAGACTTAGATAACTCCGAGACGGGAGAGACCGAGGATGACACCGGCACCCAGGACATGACCAAAACTGGTAGTACCCAGTAAAGCGCCTAATCCCATACCACCGAATAAAGCGGGGGAAGGTAAAGCAGGACCGACATTTTGTTGTTTAATAGTCGCTTTACCGAAAGCAATAGCGAGAATATTGCAGATAATCATGACAATCGCCACTTTGGGACTCCATTCGCTGGAACCTTGCACGGCGGTGGCGGCCATTAATAGGGTTGAGTACATTGAAATTCTCCTGAACAGGTCGTTTTAAGTTTTTAATCTTAAAGGTAGTTTTCACCCCACATCACGCCCTGTTGCAATACTTAATAATCAAAAGCAGAGGAGTCAACCATACAGCCGATTCGTTTCCACTTCCGAACTACTCGCTTAGTACAAATTCAAGTTTAAGCCTACTTCTCTAGCGAAGACGGCTAATCCTTTCTTTTCAATGGTTTTGATAGCTTTGGTGGAGATGCGTAGTTTTACCCAACGGTTGCCTTCCGACCACCAAACTCTTTTCCATTGTAGGTTAGCTTCTTGTAATTTTTTGGTGCGACGGTGGGAGTGGGACACCGCATAGGCGTTATTGGCCTTTTTCCCCGTCATAGTACAGACTCTAGACATAATTTACTCCTGTGCGATCGATGTTTGTCAATAGTCAACCTTTCTAGTTTAACTCAAATCTCGCCAGAAGTCTCCCCCTTCCCCTGGGTGAAGTGAACGGAGATAAATTTAACAGCAAGTGGGGGGATTAAGAAGTTGATTAAACCGGTTCACTGCTCAGACAATTTCGACAATTGCATCAAAGGTAATGGTGAGAATATTGTCAACAAATTTAGCTGTAATTTTTTACTGAATAAAAAATATTTTAATAAGTTTTACATAGTTTCTAGTATTCTGGTTAATTCATTTTTATTTTTCCACAATTTTACTTGAAAATCTTGGTATATTTTGGCGATAAAAGGGTCTTGATTACCTTGAACTATTTTTTCGATTTTATCGATTGTTTCGACAAAAATATTAATCATGGTTTGACGAGGTAAGTTGCCAGAAACTAGAACAAATACTTGAGCCTGATAACGGGCTATCTGTTGAACTTCTAAAATATTTCTACCAATGTTTACATCTTTAGTTAATACTATCCATCCTCTTTGACTAACAATAGGTAGCCACTCCGTATCCGGTGCATCTGGCGCAAAATGGGCATGATGAAATTCAATTTTAACCCCTATTTCTTGCAAAGCTTCACCGATAGATTTTCCTAAAGCGCGGTCGATAAAATAGGTGTATTGATAGGTCATGCCGCTTGCCAATTGCACTCGAATAAAATCGCTTTTTCAATTTGCCAAGGTTGACAATTATAATCATTGGCAATATCTTCTATAGAGTCCCCCGCATCATAAAGTTCTGTGACAACTTTAGTGGGAATTCCTGTTCCTGTGATCACGGGTTTTCCGAAGGAAATATTAGGGTCTATCTTTAGGACTTTATTGCTGAAGTCTTCCCCATTTATGTCGATAGTGGGAAAAAGCCGTGTGGCGATATCTTGTTCATCCCATTCAATACGAGTTAAGAGATTATTTAAGAATTGTTTCATCGTCAATTGTCCCGAACGGGAGGCATTAATTAAATGTTCAAATTGTTCAATAAAAAGGTCAATTCCATCGGTACTAAATTGTTTTTGAACTAGAGGATGATCGGTGTTAAATTGTTCACTAATATAGTCTAGGGCAAGTCTAACTTTATCGAGAGGGATGTTATGAACTTTGCGAATAACTCTTAAAACGTGCGCTTCCACTAAGTTAGTAAAGGAAAGTTGCGGAATATTCGGATTAGGTCGTTGAATGAGGGGTAAAAACTCTTTTTGTCCTTTTTTAGTGGGGTAGGTGCGTCCTCGTACCCACGTTCTCAGAGTGGGCAAAGGAATATGGAGATAGCGCGCAGTATCGGCTATAGTGTAGGTGGGAACATGATAGAGATGCTCTAGAGATAAGGGAGATGATGCTTTGACCATCGTTAATATTTTGGTGAAGTTGTTGAGATGAGATTATCGCCTATCATTTCATTTTAGCTAATTTTGGTATCCTTGAGGATAGGGATAAAGTAGGATGAGGGCAGTGGACATTGGGGGCAAATGAGGTTATATTTTATCTATAGAAGAACGTTTGTATGCAACACTGATAATGAGTAATTCACTGCCAAAATATCTAGAGGAAATCACAGGCATTTATCAACAGGGTAACGCCACAGAACACAGTTATCGTCCTGCTTTAAAAAAATTAATTGAATCCCTAAATAATAACCTACAAGCTCTCAATGAACCCAAAAGGATTGCTTGTGGCGCTCCAGATTTTGTGATTAATCAGGGTATAGTAGAAATTGGCCATCTGGAAGCAAAAGATATCGGAACTTCTCTCAAAAAGATTGAAAATACTCCCCAAATAAAACGTTATTTACAGGCTTTGGGTAATTTAATTATCACCGATCATTTAGAATTTCGTTGGTATGTATCGGGAGAATTGCGTCTATCAGCTGCCGTGGCAAGTCTTAATCAAAAAAAGCAAATTAAACCTGATTCCCAGGGTATTTTGCAAGTAGAACAATTGTTCTGTCAATTTTTCCTCTCAAAAGTTATTCAGATAACAACACCGCGAGAATTAGCGAAAAAAATGGCCGCTTTAGCGCAGTTAATTAGAGACGCAATCGGCCAAGCTTTAAAAGATCAAGATTGCGGGGGAATGTTGCGGCAACAATTGCAATCTTTTCAACGAGTTTTAATTAGTGATCTCAACGAAGCGCAGTTCGCGGATATGTATGCACAAACAATCTGTTATGGTTTATTCGCAGCACGCTGTAATACGGATCAAATAAGTTCTTTTTCCAGGGAAACGGCAGCATTTCGACTCCCAAAAACTAACCCTTTTTTGCGGGGAATTTTTCATCAAATTGCTGGTACAGAATTAGATGAGCGGATTACTTGGGCCGTGGATACTCTAGCGACTATTTTACAACAAACGGACATGGAGGGGATTCTCGGCAGCTTTGGAAAACGCACGCGCAAACAGGATCCTGTGGTTCACTTTTATGAGACTTTTTTAGCAGAATACGATAGTAAAATGCGTGAGTCTAGGGGGGTTTATTATACCCCTGAACCCGTGGTTTCTTACATGGTTCGCAGTGTGGACTATATTCTAAAAAATAAGTTTCAGATTCCTAAAGGTTTGGCCGATGCCAAAAAAATTACGATTAAAAATCCTAATAATAGCCAAGAAACTCAGGAAGTTCACCAAGTTTTAATTCTCGATCCTGCTGTGGGAACTGGCACTTTTTTACACTCGGTTATTGACCATATCTATGACAGTTTTCGTCAACAGAAAGGGATGTGGTCTAGTTATGTCAGTAAACATTTATTACCCCGTCTCTTTGGGTTTGAATTACTGATGGCTCCCTACACCGTAGCACACATGAAATTGGGTTTACAACTTCAGGAATTAGGCTATGATTTTAGTGCCGATGAACGCTTGGGAATCTATCTCACCAACACCCTACAGGAAGCTTTTCAAATTCCCCCTGCTGACGGTTTTTTAAATCGCATTCGCGATGAAGCAGAGTCAGCGCAAGGTGTTAAGCAAGAACATCCTGTTATGGTGATTATTGGTAATCCTCCCTACTCTGGACATTCCGTAAATACAGGAGAATGGATTAAGGAATTATTGAAGGGAAAAGATATTATTTCTGGAGAAAAAACTGCTAGTTATTTTGAAGTAGATGAGCAACCTTTAGGCGAAAAAAATCCCAAATGGTTAAATGATGATTATGTCAAATTTATTCGCTTTAGTCAATGGCGCATCGAGAAAACTGGTTACGGAATTTTAGCTTTTGTTACTAATCATGGTTATCTGGATAACCCAACTTTTCGGGGAATGCGTCAAAGTTTATTAAAAACTTTTGATGATATTTATATTCTCGATTTACACGGCAATAGTAAGAAAAAAGAAGTTTGTCCCGACGGTTCACCGGATCAAAATGTGTTTGATATTCAGCAAGGTGTAGCTATTGGTATTTTTATTAAATATCACAATGGTTCTTCAAATTTAGCTAAAGTTTATCATGCTGATTTATGGGGCAAAAGAGAGATAATTGAGAATCAAGTTATTGTCGGTGGTAAGTATCACTGGTTAGATGAAAATGATCTTTATTCTACTTCTTGGCAAGAATTAAAACCTGATTCTCCTTTTTATCTATTTAAACCTCAGAATATTAATCTGCGCTCAGAATACGATCAATTTTGGAAGATTACTGAAATTATGCCAGTTAATAGTGTTGGTATCGTCACAGCTAGAGATAGTTTAACAATTCAATGGAATAAAAAAGAAATTTGGGATATAATCAATGATTTTGTCAATCTCAGTCCAGAACAAGCTAGGATTAAATATAATTTAGGTAAAGATTCTCAAGATTGGAAGATAGATTTAGCACAGAAAGATGTTAAGCAATCAAATTTATCTAAAGATAAGCTCTTACCCATTTCATATAGACCTTTTGATCAAAGATATACCTATTATACAGGTAATTCAGGTGGGTTTCACTGTAGAGCAAGAATTGATACTATGCGTCACCTAAAAGAAAATAATTTAGGATTTCATATATGCAGACAAATAGTCAGTGAAACTTGGCAACATATTTTAATTACTAATCAGCTTACAGACGATTCCTATGTTTCAAACAAAAGTAGAGAAAGAGGATACACTATGCCATTATATTGTTATCCTGAAACTCAGGCAGAGAAAGACATGGGAATGTCTCGCCGTCCCAATCTAGCGCCAGAATTTATTAAGGAACTTTCGGCAAAACTTGACTTAGAATTTATCAGTGATGGCAAAGGAGACGAAAAGAAAACCTTTGGACCGGAAGACATTTTTAACTATATCTATGCTGTCTTTCACTCTCCCCAATATCGCCAACGTTACGCCGAATTTTTAAAGATAGACTTTCCTCGTGTTCCTCTAACCAGTAATCAAGAATTATTCTGGGAATTAGTCAAAAAAGGTGACAGATTAGTGCAGTTACACCTGATGAAAGCAACGGGAAAAGAAATTAGTAGCTATCCCGTGGCGGGTTCTAATCTAGTCGAACAGGTGAAATATGACGAAAATAAACAACAAATTTCGATTAATTCTGACCAGTATTTTGCGGGGATTCCGCCCCAAATTTGGAACTTTTATATCGGCGGTTATCAAGTGTGTCAGAAGTGGCTAAAAGACCGCAAAGGTCGCCACCTTAGCTACGATGACCTAGAACATTATCAACAAATTATCTCCATTTTGGGAGAATCGATCGCAATTATGGAAACCATAGATATAATTATCAATAAATATGGTGGTTTCCCCTTTAGTTAAGCCACCGGTGAGAGAAGATTAATACTAAATCCGTTGACTATAGGCTACATATCAGGACAGGTAAAAGGGAGAATAAATAATCAGTACAGGTGCAAGATTTTGAGAGAATCGTGCTTCAAAACCTTGGGTTTTCATCGGCCCGCGTCCTGTAGGGGCGAAGCATTCGGGCAATAACCTATCGGTGAAACCGGAGATTTTCTATCCGAATGCTTCGCCCGTACTTTTTGCCGCAAACCCTAGATTGATATTTTATCGCAGGTTTCAACCACAGATAAAGCATCTTCTAGGTTATATTTATTAGGGTTTTTATTACTTTTTTGTTGCGCTTGCCTTTTAAATTTATATTTAAATGTCTGAAGAATTTTGACTTGATTAATCTCAACTCCAAAGGTATTGAGGGTTTTCTCAAATAAGCCACAGGTGGCCAATTTTAGGATAATGTCATTATCCAAACAATAAACAGAACCTATCAAGGTTAAACTCCTAACACCTTTTCTAGATACTCGTAGGTTTCGTCATCAAATTTATCCCAGTCTAACTGATTGGCCAAATATTCATTAATAATCTTATTGCCATTTGGGTTGGGTTCTAATACTTTTAAAGTAGCCATGGCTAAAGCAAAGTAGCGCCTGTTATGCCATCCATAGTTCAGAATAATTGCACCTATGTCAATATCCGGATGATGAGAGATAAAATGTTCTTGAACATATTTACTGAATCTTTCAACATTTTGGAATTTCCTATCCCCAAGGCAGTTATCACAATCACCTAGGAGTAATTCAGTGGCAAATTGATTAGCTTCTTTTTCTTCGCTATCATTATCAAATGTAATCTCTTCATCAACTAATACCCCATCTTTTAGATGTGCTAATGCTAAATGTCCTAATTCGTGCGCTAAGTCAAAAGCGAGTCTTGCCGACTGTTGATATTTTGAACTAAGAATAATTACAGGACAAGTAGAATACCATTGAATTAATCCAGCAAATTTCTTAGTTTTGTTAGGAAAATGATCAAAGTATCCTACCGCTATTCCCTGAGACCAACAATAATCTAAAAGAGAGGTCAAGTCAACCTTTGGCCAGTGACTTAAGATGTCTTCTCTGATGGTTTTAGCATCCTTAGATAAAGGGGTATAATTAACTTCAACCCCCAAGGAAATTAACTCAGCAAACCGACTCGCTAAAGCTTGTGCTAGATGGGGATGTTGGTTATTCTGGCTATTGTGCTGTTTAAATTTAGTATGAGGAGGTCGATTAAATTTGACCTTTTCTTGAGGGGTTAATAAGGATGAGAGGTCAAGATCGAGCTTTTTGGCGATATAACCTGCCCCTTCTAGGACTGCAACGGGTTTATCATTGAGTTCATCATCCCACCAACTGGGCAAGCCATTTTCTCGGACATAATCTTTTTTTAGTCCGATTTTTGAGAGTTTCCCGTAGAGGGCTGCCATGGTAAGGCTTTCTGTCATGGTTTCACCCTCCTTTGTCGGCAATACTAAGTTTTTTAAGGTTTTAGGGAATCAAAGTAGATCAGTATATTCTTATCTCTAAGATACCATCTCTAACTTAATTTTTGCCCACTGGCAAGAGTCCCTTTTCAGCGATAAATGACTCTCTACTCCCAACGAGAGTGATACAATTGTTAACACCACAGACCAAGAGCCAATCGAAGCGAGAGAATAAAAACTGCTATGTTAAAAGCCCTACTCGGAGATCCCAACGCCCGCAAAATTAAAAAATTTCAGCCCCTCGTCACCGAAATCAACCTGCTGGAAGAAGACATTAAAAACCTGTCCGATGAGGAATTAAGGGGCAAAACTGGCGAATTTAAGGAAAGATTAGACAAAGCGAGAAATTATGAGCAAAGAGAGGATATTCTCGAGGAAATCCTCCCCGAAGCTTTCGCCATTGTCCGGGAAGCGGGAATCCGAGTCTTAGGGATGCGTCACTTTGACGTGCAGTTATTGGGGGGAATGGTACTGCACAAAGGACAAATCGCCGAGATGAAAACCGGGGAAGGAAAAACCCTAGTTGCCACTCTCCCCGCTTATTTGAATGGATTGACCGGAAAAGGGGTTCACGTCGTCACCGTCAACGATTATCTCGCCCGTCGTGACGCGGAATGGATGGGGCAGGTACACCGCTTTTTAGGGTTAAGTGTGGGACTAATTCAAGCCGGCATGAGTCCGGAAGAAAGAAAGAAAAATTATGCCTGTGACATCACCTACACCACTAACAGCGAACTCGGCTTCGATTATCTGCGCGATAACATGGCTACAGTGATGGGGGAAGTTGTCCAAAGACCCTTTAACTACTGCGTTATCGACGAAGTGGACTCCATTCTTATCGATGAGGCCAGAACTCCATTAATTATATCAGGACCGATCGATCGACCCACAGAAAAATATATTCTCGCCGCCGAAATCGCCAATAAATTAGTGCGCCAAAAAGTAGAAGACGGACCGGGAGACTACGAAGTTAACGAAAAAGACCGTAACGTTTTAATGACCGATGAAGGCTTTAAAAGAGCGGAAGAACTATTAGAAGTTACCGATTTATACGACCAAGAAAATCCCTGGGCGCACTATATTTCTAACGCTATTCGTGCCAAAGAACTCCAGAAAAAAGACGTTAACTATATCGTTCGCAGTGGTGAAATTGTTATTGTTGATGAGTTCACGGGACGGGTATTACCGGGGCGACGTTGGGGCGATGGTTTACATCAGGCAGTGGAGGCTAAGGAAGGGGTGGAAATTCAACAGGAAACCCAAACCTTAGCCACGATTACCTATCAAAACTTTTTCCTACTCTATCCGAAATTATCCGGCATGACCGGGACGGCCAAAACTGAAGAAACGGAACTAGAAAAAGTCTATAACCTGCAAGTAACAATTGTTCCCACTAACCGCGTTTCTCGTCGGCAAGATTTAGCCGATGTGGTCTATAAAAATGAACAGGCAAAATGGAACGCCGTCGCCGAAGAATGTCAACAAATGCACGAACAGGGTCGCCCGGTTTTAGTTGGTACCACCAGTGTGGAAAAATCAGAAGTGCTTTCGCTGTTATTACAGGGAAGAAAGATTCCCCATAACTTACTTAATGCTCGTCCGGAAAACGTGGAAAGGGAATCAGAAATCGTCGCCCAAGCAGGCCGGGCCGGAGCCGTAACTATTGCTACGAATATGGCGGGACGGGGAACCGATATCATTCTCGGTGGTAACTCCGACTATATGGCCAGATTGAAAATTCGCGAGTATTTAATGCCGAAATTAGTTATGCCCGAGGATGACAATTTGGCCTTTAGTTTACCCAGTTTAGGAGAACGCAATCGCCCCCAAGGATTCGCCCCGGGTAAGAAGAAAAAAAACTGGCGCGCCTCGGCGGAAATTTTTCCCACCGAGTTACCGAAAGAGGTAGAAAATGCCCTGAAAGAAGCTGTTAAATTTGCCGTTGATACCCACGGAACTCAAAGTTTACCCGAATTAGAAGTAGAAGAAAAAATCGCTATCGCAGCCGAAAAAGCCCCCACGGATGACCCGGTTATTCAAAAGTTACGGGAAGTCTATAAATTAATTCGCAAAAGTTATGAAGATTACACAGGCAAAGAACACGATGAGGTAGTAGAAAGGGGCGGACTGCACGTTATCGGGACGGAACGCCACGAATCCCGCCGTATTGACAACCAATTGCGAGGCAGGGCGGGCAGACAGGGCGACCCCGGTTCCACACGCTTCTTTTTAAGCCTAGAAGACAATTTATTGCGGATTTTTGGGGGCGACCGCGTGGCGGGTTTAATGGATGCCTTCCGGGTGGAAGAAGATATGCCCATTGAATCGGGAATGTTAACTCGTTCCTTGGAAGGCGCGCAAAGAAAAGTAGAAACCTTCTATTATGATGCCAGGAAACAGGTGTTTGAATACGACGAGGTGATGAATAATCAACGGCGCGCTATTTATGCCGAACGTCGTCGGGTTTTGGAGGGGATGGACCTAAAAGAACAGGTGCTGCAATACGCCGAAAAAACCATGGATGAAATCGTTATGGCTTATGTTAATCCCGAACTGCCGGCGGAAGAATGGGATTTAGAAAAACTGATTAGTAAATCTCAGGAATTTGTCTATCTGTTGGCAGATATTACCGCTAAAGATATCGAGGAGATGAGTGTTAATGATATCAAGATGTTCCTACACGAAGAAGTTCGCAAAGCCTACGAAATTAAGGAACGTCAAGTGGATAATATTCGCGCCGGTTTAATGCGCGATGCCGAACGTTATTTTATCCTGCAACAAATCGATATGTTATGGCGCGAACACCTGCAAGCTATGGAAGCTTTACGCGAGTCGATTGGTTTACGCGGTTACGGTCAAAAAGACCCCCTAATTGAGTATAAACAGGAAGGCTACGAGATGTTTTTAGAAATGATGATTGATATCCGTCGTAACGTGGTTTATTCCCTGTTCCAATTCCAACCGCAAGGACAACCCCAAGCAGTGGCTAGTGAGTGAACAGTAAAAATTAAAGGTTGGTTTAAATTGGGGAGAATTGGCTAAGGCTGATTCTCTCATTTTTTTCTACCGAGAAATCAGTCACCTACAATCCACACTAGGACTAAAATTATCAGTCCGATTACTCCATAGGACAGCAACGACCCCAAAGAATTGAGGATTTGTATGGGAAAATGAATCAAAACTTGGTAAGTAAAATCCGTAACTGCCAGCAAGGCAGTGAAAAATATAGTCACAAGTGTTATCATATTTAATATCTTCTCAATCTGATAGAATAAATGGCTATCCTTTGCGGCAATCGGCAGTGGATAGTCAGAAGTTAGGAGATTATCCCCAAGAAAAAACTCGGAGTGCGGCAGAATCGGGAGAGCGTTGGGTTTCATGCTTCAACCGTTCGGCAAAAGCTCACGGCCGAAGCCCAACCTTGTATATTGAGAGAGGTGGTAGACCGTCCCAACCTTGGTCAGAAAAGACCGCTTCGTAGCAAGGGTCACCACCATAATCTCCCTGACAAAACTCGAACAGTCGCCG
>VYLM01000039.1_pt1 | contig 29377 bp, 22 predicted proteins | sample 5109491 | NCBI WGS metagenome assembly VYLM01 (sample SAMN12291813, study PRJNA351875) | freshwater metagenome | isolation source: freshwater lake | place: USA: Michigan, MSU3 lake | collected 2011-08-06 | reverse complement strand
AGCGTTAGATTTATTGGGAGTTTCCCTGATTTGTACCCAGTAACGGGACGGCGGAAATTCTCTTAATCCCTCCTACAGCACAGGTTATGGCCTTTTGTCAACGGGGAAGTCCAGGAATATATCCAATTTTTGTACATAGCTCAAGGTTCTCTCAAAGAGTTGGAGACTCATTGGTTAATCTCTCAAAGAGTTGAACTAGCTTCCCCTCAGAGCGTCAATCCTATTCTTAATCAATGTGAATCAGTAGGCCAACTCCTGCTAACTTTGATTCGCGCTCTTGAAAATAAATAACCCCCACACCCCACACCCTACACCCTACACCCTACACCCCACACCCTACACCCTACTCCCCACTCCCCACCCTGGGACAAACTCGACGCAATCGTAAAGCATTCGTCACCACGGAAAGGGAACTTAAAGCCATGGCAGCACCGGCAATAATCGGATTGAGCAGAAAAGGATAGAGGACTCCGGCAGCGATGGGAATGGCAATCAGGTTATAAATAAAAGCAAAAAAGAGATTTTCTTTGATATTTCGCATTGTTGCCCGACTTAACTCAATAGCAGTCACAATTCCCTGTAAATCTCCCGAAATTAAGGTTATATCGCTTGCAGCGATCGCTACATCGGTCCCCGTGCCAATGGCAATACCTAAGTCCGCTTGCGCCAATGCGATCGCATCATTGATACCATCGCCAACCATGGCGACTATTTTCCCTTTTTTCTGCAAATATTCGATTTTTTCGGCTTTTTGTTCGGGACGGAGTGCGGCAAAAAAGCGCCGGATACCCAACTCGCTGGCGATCGCTTCTGCGGTTTCGAGGTTGTCCCCCGTCATCATCATCACCTCTAAGCCCATTTTTTTGAACTTGGCGACCACTGAGGAAGAAAAAGGTTTTAAAACGTCGGAAATGGCGATCACCCCCTCTAAACGCCCGTTAACCGCTATCCAAGCCACGGTTTTTTTCTGCCATTCCCAATCGTGGGCGACTTTTTTAAGAACTTTTGTTTCAACCCCTTGACGTTCTAACCATTGTTGTGTACCGATTTGCACTAAATCCGACCCGACTTTTCCCTGCACTCCTGCCCCAGTTATTGAGTCAAATTCGCTTACTTCTAGGGGTTTAATCTGGTTTAACTGCCCATATTTAACTATTGCTTCTCCTAACGGGTGTTCAGAATGATTCTCCACCGACACGACTAACTGCAGCAGCAATAATTCCCGTCCATCCCCCACCCCCTCGCGAGTCAAGAAGTCCGTCACCGTTGGTTTACCCTGGGTGAGAGTTCCCGTTTTATCGAGGACAATGGTAGTGATGCCCTGGGCCAATTCTAAACTTTCGGCATTTTTAATTAAAATTCCCTGTTTTGCTCCCTGTCCTGTTCCCACCATAATCGAGGTGGGTGTAGCTAATCCTAGCGCACAGGGACAAGCGATAATTAGGACTTCCACCATTGTAATCAAAGCGAGGGTGAGATTACCCGTGCGGAGAATCCAAAATAGGAAAGTTATTACGGCAATAATCATCACCACCGGCACAAAATAAGCAGTCACTCGATCGACTAATCTTTGTATAGGTGCTTTTGATGCTTGCGCGGTTTGCACTAATCGGACAATCTGAGCTAAAACCGTATCTTTTCCCACTCGTAACGCTTGCATTTGTAGGCTACCGGTTTTATTAATTGTCGCCCCGATTACCTGTTGATTGACGGTTTTTCGCACGGGTAAACTTTCCCCCGTCACCATCGATTCATCAATGCTAGAACTGCCTTGGATAATTATGCCATCGACGGGAATTTTTTCCCCCGGACGCACTAAAATTATATCTCCTACTTTCACCTCTTCGATCGGTAGATCTAGCGTCTGTTCTTCCCTAATTACCCTAGCAGTTTTTGCCTGTAATCCCATTAATTGTTTAATAGCGGCGGCCGTTTCTTTTCTGGCACGTTTTTCGAGGAAACGACCGAGTAAAATCAGAGTAATGACGATAGCGGATGCTTCGTAATAGACATGGGAATTAAACCCCTGTTTTTCGATAAAATCGCTCCCGAAGGTTAAAAACAGGGAATAAAAATAGGCGGCACTGGTTCCCAAAACTACTAAAGTGTCCATGGTGGCAGTGCGATTTTTAAAGGCTTTCCAAGCATTTTTATAAAAACTTTGACCACACCAAAATTGGACGGGAGTAGCGAGAATTAATTGTAATAAGGGAGCGTGTAACCAGTGGGGAATAAAAGATAGAGATAAACCCGTCATCATCGGCAAAGAACCGATAAAAAGTATAATGCTAATAACAATAGCGATCGATAGTTTAGTGAGAAGTTCTTTTTCTGGCCTGGATTCGAGATTAATTTCCGTTATCGGTGTAGCTTGGAAACCGGCATCCCTAACTTTTGCTTGAATAGTGTTAAGATCGGTACGCTTGGGATCATAGTCCACATCCACCTGTTCCATGCCAAAATTAACTTGACATCGAATCACTCCGGGGATAGATTTAATTATCCGTTCGATCAAATCAGCACAACCAGCGCAACTCATCCCGGCGAGTTTGAGAGTTTGATGGGTCATAATGTTAATAGCAGCGGAAGTCAGCAAGAAAATCCCCTGCAGCAGAGTTATATCTTTAGCATAAAATATTCCCCTAGCTGCCGGGTCAAGAATCCTTTGTTAATTTTTCTGAATAGATATGAAGAAATGTCAAAAAGAGTGCTTGTATTTTCCTAACACACCCTTAATTTTTATGGACAAATTTCAATTAACCCCACTCTGTTGCGTATCTTGACCCTGCAAAGCATCGGCAGCGGAAACACCATCACCCTGAAAACCAAAATACCATAAAGTAGCGGCAGCTTCAGCGCGAGTTACTGGTCTTTTTGGCTGAAATAGAGTAGTAAAACCAAAAACTCGCCGAATATTGGCTTGTTCGGCATTTTGAAAATCGGCATAAAGAGCGCGCACCAGCTGCGGGTTAATTTTATTGGTATCCTGAAAACCCCAAGTATTTTTAATCGTATCAAGATTGGCACTCGGTAAAGCTTTTCTAATATCTAATGGCACTTTCCACGCGATTAAATCTTCCCGGGTTAAAGGAGCATTGGGACGGAATAAAAGGGCGCTACTATCTCCCGTTAAGGGAGAGGGAATTAACCCCGCTTCCGCTAATCCTTGAATATAAATATAATCGGGATCGTTATTTTTAACATCACTAAAAGCTGGGGCACTATTGGGAGTAGCTAAACGGATTTGTTTACCCGCTACATTAGCATAAATGGCATTATTAGCCTGTAACAACCAGCGAGCAAATTCTCGGCGCGTTATGGTATTATTAGGGTTAAACTGATTATTATTACCTGTTAATACTCCTAATTTAGCTAAGTCTTGAATGTGGCTCTTTAAGGGATTAGGTAAGGATTCGAGATCGTTAAAACTGGTGGGATTAAGATTTGGCAAGGGGGAAGAAATAGGGGAGGGACTAGGGGAGGGACTAGGGGAAGCAATCGGGGTTCCTATTGGACGATAATCGAGGCTATATTCGGTATTGGGAGAAGTGGCAGTTATGGTGATAGTTAACTCTAAATTATCTCGACGGGCCGTTAGGGTACTATTAACTCCCTCCCCAGAAAAGGGATTAATAATTTCCCAATTATTATTAACTAATTCCTGTTGATAAAAAGCCTCGATCGCATTGCTGGGATCGTTGGATTGCCAACGGGTTTGTCCACCAGTATTATCAGGATTTGTCTGCACTGATAATAATTCTGATTGACTATATTGAGGAATTTCTGCGGGAAAATTTGCGGGTAATTGCCTGTTATTAGGAGAGTTTTCTGGTATGGGATTTGTTTGTAGATTAGGATCGGCAGCCAGACGATTTTCTAGGTCAGGATTGCCACTACAGGCTCCTAAAATACCCAGCAGGGTGATCATTGTACTGTAGCGAATAAACTTACTCACGGTCTTTACCAATATTGTTTCCTTAGCTTTATCCTAGCCTATTTACTTAGGTTTTTGACTAGGAAAAATTTTGCGCCACCATTGACGTAATTTCCCCAGCAGAAATCCTCCTAACCCTTTTGTGTATTTTTCAAATTTGTAGTAAAATAAAACGTCGATTATATCCTGGGTGGAAAGGTGCTTGAGATAGGATAATCCTTGATCAATACGCGCATCACTATATTTTAAATAAACTTTGCGACTGAGGCGAGCAGATAAATTCCATTTGGGTTGAAAATATTCTTGCATCCTCCGTTGATAAGCGGCAAAATTACTCGATTTTCCCTGTAAATATTCTTCCATGTATTGACAAGCAATTTCGGCTCCTTTCATAGCATGGCGAATACCTTCCCCTCCTAAAGCATTAATAGTTGAAACTGCATCACCTATGGCGATAATATTTGGTTTTTTATAGTAAATATCTTGCAGTCCAGAGGAATATTCCACGATGGAACCGTGTTGCTCTACTAGATCATAATTATCTAAGTTCATGTAGTCTTTTATTATCTCGATAATATAACTTTTTAAAGGCTTAACTTCAGAAATATAAGGATGTTCTCCCTCTAACCAAGCGGCTCCTATTTTTAATTGCTGATTATCCATAGGAAAAATCCAGCTATAACCTTTAGGACTCCATTTATGACCGATAAAAAATACTAAATTATCTTGATATTTTTGATAATCTACTTCTGGCACAGCAATTAAATATTCAATACCTACCCCCTTTAAAAAATCAGGTTTTTCTCGTCTATATTTATACATAACTGCTCTAGCGTATCCAGTAGCATCAACCAATAAACGAGTAGTAACTGTCTCGATTTTCTCGCCTTTTGATTTCAAGAAAACAGTTAGCTGATTCTCCGTTTGTTCATATTTCAGATAACGACAACCTAAACGAACTTCTCCCCCCAAACGCAGCACTTCTGCGGCTAAAAACTCTCGCAACTTGGCAAAATCAAAAACTACCCCTAAAGGTTGCGCTGATGACCAAAAATGATGTATGCTGGTGGAGATAATTTCGATATTTTTCCAAAACCTAGCCACTACGGTTTCGGGGAGATTGAATTGTTCTAAAATTTCTAGGGGAGAAGCGGCACTAGAAAAGTTATTATCTTGGCAACTAGAATGTTGTTCCACCAAAAGAACACGATAACCTTTTTCACTTAATAATCTACCACAGTGACCTCCCGCCGGTTCCCCCCCAATAATTATGACATCATAATCCATGATTTACTCCCTCGCCTAATCTTACTAACTTGCTTCTATTTTACCCTAATTTGCCCTCTGTTAAACCCCAAACTGGTTAAGCTGTTGTGCATCTAAATTTGATCCTCTTTTTAACCTGTTCCCTGTTCCCTCATCGAAAGGCCACCAGCTTATGACATTTTTCTTATTATTAGTTACTTTCCTATCGCTAATAATTTGGTTATATTTAATCTTAGCCAGGGGACAATTTTGGCTATCTAACCAAAAAATTAATCCTGTCACTTCTCCCTTAACAAATTATCCAAAAGTCTCGGCAATTATCCCCGCACGAAACGAAGCCGACGTTTTACCCATCAGTTTAACCTCCCTCTTTAAACAAGATTATCAAGGCGAATTTTCGATTATTTTAATTGACGATCAAAGCAGTGATGGCACTGGAAAAGTTGCTCAAGAAATTGCTGATCAATCTCATAAATCTGGACAAATAACTATTATTTCTGGACAACCTTTAGAGATAGGATGGACGGGTAAATTATGGGCAATGAAACAGGGAATAACAGAGGCTACCGAGAAATTTGCACCCGATTATTTTCTCTTCACCGATGCCGATATTGCCCACGCACCAGATAATTTAACCCAATTAGTTACTAAAGCAGTACAAGAAAAACAAGCTTTAGTTTCCCTGATGGTGTTGCTACGCTGTGACAGTTTTTGGGAAAAATTCCTGATTCCTGCCTTTGTTTTTTTCTTCGAGAAACTCTATCCTTTTCCCCTAGTTAATAACCCTAATTCCCCGATAGCAGCCGCCGCCGGGGGTTGCATTTTAATTCGCCGAGATATCCTAGAAAAAATTGGCGGTATTGAGATTCTTAAACAAGCTTTAATTGATGATTGTTCTTTGGCGATTGCGGTTAAAAAATATCTGCAAAATCACCCCGAAAATAGCGAGAGTTCCATCTGGTTAGGATTAACAGAAAGCACCTATAGTCTCCGTCCCTATCCCGATTTAGCCAGCATTTGGAATATGGTAGCCCGCACCGCCTTCACACAACTAAATTACTCAACACTTTGGTTAATCGGCACAATTTTCGGGATGTTTTTAACCTATTTAGCCGCCCCCTTGGGCTTAATCTGGGGATTAGTCTTAAAAGAAACATCAATTATTATAATTAGCACCGTCACTTTATTACTAATAGCCCTTTCCTATAGCCCGACTTTAAGACTATATAAATTATCCCCCCTGCGGGCTTTAACTTTACCCCTAATTGCCCTCTTTTATAGTTTAATGACTGTGGATTCTGCCCTGCGTTATTGGCGCGGTCAAGGGGGAGGATGGAAAGGGCGAGTTTATCCTAATTAGCTGGTTATAATTAAATTAAAAATGGATTTTGCCTTTAATCCCCCCTTGATCCCCCCTGCCCCTTGGGGGGTGCCGATCCCCCCTTAGTCCCCCCTTAATAAGGGGGGCGGGGTGATCTGAAAGTTTTTAATACTTATCTACTTAATTAGAGATTGCTGAAAAAGTAGGGGCGAAGCATTTGGGCATAACCTATCGCTGAAACCGTAGATTTCCTATCCGAATGCTTCGCCCGCTTGCAACAAGGAAATAATTCATAATTTTAAGGAAGTCCCAGACAATAGAACGCCCCCCAGTAACGATAATCCTGAAAAGGCACTGCGTCGGGAGCAAAATTGCCAAGCCACTTGATCAATTCGCCGATTTTCTGATAATTAGCCCCAGCAGTATTGACGTTCGGGTCCTTAGTTTGGCGCATTTGTTGCCAAGTCTGGAAAGCCTGCTGATAATCGGCTGTCAAACGGTCCCGCCAGTCTTTTTGGCAAGTCTCCCGCATCGCTTGACGAGCCTGATGTAGAGCCGTTAAGCGTTCCTCTCCCGCCCGCCGTGCGCGGTGGTACTCCCGGGAAAACAGCGCCGTCGCTAGATCAGTCACCGCCCAATGACTACTAATCACAGCACGAGCGCCCCCCAGCAGAAATCCTGTACCCAAGCTGAGGGGTTCGTCCAGTAATTCCCGTCGCAGGTTTCCCTCTTGATCTCGGAAACCGGCAAAACTGAGACCGGTTTCACAACAGGAGAGAAACACTTCCAACAATTCGGGGAAACGCCACAGGGGACTAAGTAAATCCCGGAGGGTGACTTTTTGCTCCCCGTCTAGGACGAGGTGGGAGTTGAGGGGATCATCGGGGCGGCTGGTGGCGTGGTGGCTGGAGAGCAAAGCCTGCACTTGTTTCAGCAATTGCAGATAAGAGTCGGGGGTGACTGTGCGCCCCTGTAGCCGCCGTTGGCGAGGCACGTTCCAGGTTTGGGCGACCCACTCACACTCTAGGGGAGTATAGGGCAAATCCTCTGTGGTGTTTTCCACAATCCCCAGGGTGTCGGGAGTGGGTTGCGATCGCTCTTGGCACAGTCCGAGAATTTTCGTACTGGGGACAAACTGAAGGCGAAAGCGATCGCCTAGGAGTTGGCCTTGGGCGGTGGGTAGAAGGTCGAAGGGAATTTGGTGCAGGAACAGGTGGGGAATCAGAATTAACTCAGTGATGCCCTGGAGGTGCTGTTGGATGAGGGTGTCGAATTGCAGGCGGGCTGCCAGTTCTTGCAGACGAGTGGGCATAGCTTGGTGCCACTCATGCCGACGCTGCTGGCGGGATTGGGGGGTCTCTGCTTGATTAATCGCAATGTAGGGGATAACCCAGTTGACGACCAGCCAGTTTTGCAAGTCGTTGGCGGACTCCGGGGGATTGGGAATAGTGTGGCAGTTGACCCATTCCCCGCCATCCTGGGCGGGGCGACGCAGGACAAAGATGTGGATATGGGTGGCGGTGGTATAGAAGCTGAGGAGGGCAGTCTGGGGGGATGGAAGCAGCGCCGTTAGTTCATCGAGCCGAGGTAGGGGTTGGGGTTGCTGAAGTTGGGCGGTGATGGCATCAAAGCGGTAGAGAGCGTCCCAGGCTTGACGTTCGGCGGCTTCGGCGGCGTGGAGTTGTTCAGTGCCAAAGCTGGCGCGGGTGTTACCGATGGGGTAGAGTTGGGGTTTCTGGGTGAATCCGGGCTGGTCGAGGGGTTTTTGACGGAGTTGGGATTGGATCTGACGGCTATCCTTAACCTGCTGATACCAGGCTTGGATCTCTGGGGGAACGCGCCCATCGGCGTAGAGGTCGCCCACAGCGATCAGGTCGGCGAGGCGTTTGGAGCGGGAACGTTCGACGGTTCGCAACGCCAGGGAGAGGTCGCCTTGGTTAACGGCGGCTTGGATCAGGTTTTCATAAACGCCGATGGACTCGCGGACAATCTCTTGGCGAAGGACTTCACTGGTTGCCCAGGCCCGGCTTTGTTCAACGGCTTCCACGGCGACGGTGTAGCCTTCTAGGGCAATGTCCCACCAACCCTGCTGGAAACCGATATCGCCTAAGTTGCGCCCAGTTTTTAAACAATCTGCTGCGGAAACCTCTGGAGTAACAATTACTAGAGCTTCTCGATAATTGGCGATCGCCCGTTCTAGTTTGACTACCGGCTCTTTCCCTAGTCGGGCCTGGGTGAGGTAGGCATTGCCCAGATTAGTGAGGGTAGAGGCTAAATCCCTTTCTAATCCGAGTTGGCGGCGGATGGTGGCGGCTTCGGTGTAGGCGGCCATCGCCTGTTCTAGGTTGGCCACCGGCTCTTGCCCCAGTTCGGCTTGGGTGAGGTAGGCATTACCCAGATCATTGAGGGTTTGGGCTAAATCCCTTTCTAATCCCGGTTGGCGGCGGATGGTGGTGGCTTCGGTGTGTTTGGCGATCGCCCGTTCTAGGTTGGCCACCGGCTCTTGCCCCAGTTCGGCTTGGGTGCGGTAGGCATTGCCCAGATTAGTGAGGGTTTGGGCTAAATCCCTTTCTAATCCCGGTTGGCGGCGGATGGTGGTGGCTTCCGTGTAGGTGGCGATCGCCCGTTCTAGGTTGGCTACCGGCTCTTTCCCTAGTTGGGCTTGGGTCCAGTAGGCTACGCCCAGATTAGTGAGGGTTCGGGCTAAATCCCTTTCTAATCCGAGTTGGCGGCGGATGGTGGCGGCTTCGGTGTGGGCGGTGATCGCCCGTTCTAGGTTGGCTACCGGATCTTTCCCTAGTTCGGCTTGGGTGCGGTAGGCTATGCCCAGATTAGTGAGGGTTTGGGCTAAATCCCTTTCTAATCCCGGTTGGCGGCGGATGGTGGTGGCTTCCGTGTAGGTGGCGATTGCCCGTTCTAGGTTAGCCACCGGCTCTTGCCCCAGTTGGGCTTGGGTGAGGTAGGCATTGCCCAGATTATTGAGGGTTGTGGCTAAATCCCTTTCTAATCCCGGTTGGCGGCTGATGGTGGTGGCTTCGGTGAAGGCGGCGATTGCCTGTTCTAGGTTGGCCACCGGCTCTTGACCCAGTTGGGCTTGGGTGCCGTAGGCTATGCCCAGATTATTGAGGGTTGCGGCTAAATCCCTTTCTAATCCCGGTTGGCGGCGGATGGTGGTGGCTTCGTTGTAGGCGGCGATCGCCCGTTCTAGGTTGGCTACCGGCTCTTTCCCTAGTTCGGCTTGAATGCTGTAGGCTATGCCCAGATTATTGAGGGTTGTGGCTAAATCCCTTTCTAATCCCGGTTGGCGGCGGATGGTGGTGGCGCAAACTTCGTATCCATAGATGGCAATGGCTAGGTTAATGCGTGGATTACCTTTAGGAAACTCATGAAAAGCATAAGCAAGATCATAGAGGAGTGCCGCTAGTTGGTAGGTTTCCTCTGGACTGGCTTGTTCCTTGGTATCATTTCCCCAAGCACGGAGGAGGTTAACTAAGTTTTCATCTAAGAGATGGAGGTTATTGTCGAGCAGGGGATAAATTGCTTGGCCGTTTCCGTCACTTTCTGCGATAGTTTGCAGTAGGGTTTGTAAAAAACTGCCGTAGGGGTTTTGGTTATCTCTGGGCGGGTCTAAAATTTGCTCTAACTGTTGCGCCATATTCAGCAACCATCTCCCGTTATTGCTGTCTCCTTGCTGTTCTAAGAAGCCTGCATACTGCTTCATCACAGCGACTAAGCCTGCATCAACTAATTCCGCATTAGCTTGTAATAGCGCTGGTTCCTGACCATTTTCGCACTGGAAGAGCGCTTGGATTAGGGTTAAGTAAGCTTCTATTCTTGCTTCGTTCATGATTGGTTTTAGTAGTAGTGGTTCTAATTAAATTGAAGATAGATTTTGGGTTCGATCCCCCCTGCCCCCCTTGATAAGGGGGGTGTTGATCCCCCCTTAGTCCCCCCTTGATAAGGGGGGTGTTGATCCCCCCTTAGTCCCCCCTTGATAAGGGGGGCATCTGATAATTTTTAATGCCTACCTACTTATAATGAAGTTAAATTAATGATAGATGTGGTGCGTTACGACGGATTGTTAGATGATTGAGTAGGGGCGAAGCATTCGGACAATAACCTATTACTGAAACCCTAGATTTCCTATCCGAATGCTTCGCCCGTACCCCGAATTTTTCTCTAGCAAACTCAATTGGGGATGGGGGGTGAGTGCGATCATGGATTTTAAGCTATAATCAAAGATATTGATTTATCCCATGAGGTAACAATGTTATCGATTAATCTAGATCGAGAAACCGAGAACTATCTAGCAGACATCATTTCTGAAGAGAATATTAGCTCAGAAGAACTTCTGAAAAAACTCATTTACGAACATTGGCAAAGCTTAAAACCGCGTAAAACTTTATCACAACGCCGGGGAGGTCATCCTCAGCATCTTTTAGAAAATGCTCCACCTGATTTGTCATTGCGAGAAAACCGCAAAAAAGTAGTTGCAGAATATATACAAAACCATCATCAGCAACATCATTTATGACAAATTATCCCCCAAAAATTATTACAGAATCAATCAACCAATTCTCTAACTTCAAAGCAGGCACACGCTCAAATTCACGAGTATTTGCGGTAACAAGAGTCAGATCAAGCGCTAGAGAATGAGCAGCAATCAGTAAATCATTTGGACCGATTGGGGTTCCTGCTTGCTCCAAATGTTTACGAATTAGGGCATAGTGCTTATCTACAGTTGATTCTAATGGCAAAACTGTCAAGAACTCCAGGATGCGTTCTAGTTGCTGCACCAGACGGGAGGAACCACTTTTAACCACTCCAAATCTTAATTCACACGCCACAATGATGCTCGTACAAACGCTTTCTTCGCCGACATCCACAATATGCTGGAAAACCTGACCTTGGGGATACCTGATCAAATGTGATAGGATGTTAGTATCAAGCAGATATTGATAGGTCATTGGGTGGTACTAAAATGTAATGTCATCAAGGGGAAGCAACCCTTCATCTATATCAGGAAAATTGTCTGTAATGTCTGGCAAAGTAGTCAGCAAAGAAATTAGAGAACCGGAAGAAATCGGCTCAATGATTAAGCGATGACCTTCTTTGCGTAACAAAACCTCTGTGCTTGATAGGGCAAGTTCAGGAGGAATAGTTAAGACTTGCTCTTGTCCACTTGTTAGTAAAGAAACCTGACGTAAGTTTTGCATCTGTTGACCTCTTTGTTAATGATCACCTTACTATAATAGACGCTTCTAAGACAGAATATTCAGTATCTAAAACTTCTACTCCAAAGGTTTCAATATGAAAACGGAGTGCTGATTTCGCATCTTCTAGCGCTTCTTGATATGATTCGCCTTCGCCAATGACAACTCCTTCAATACCTAAAGGATAAGCAATATAGCCATCTGGGTGTTTTTCGACAATTATTTTAATGCTTTTCATAATTATTTTTTAAATACATTTTCCCAATTCATCAAGCAAATCCATCGCCACCTCTAGCCAGTCCACCGCACCCTCTGAAGACGGCTCAGGCGTTGCTTCCCTTACCCCTTCCGGACGCGAGACTAAGGGTTTAAAATTCTCATTATTCTCGCTGGCCTTCTCTTCTAAAAACTCCTTTAATAGCGTCGGACGCTCATAGTCCTGCCGATAGTCCAATACCCAGTTTAACACTGTGATTACCTCCGATCGCTGTTCCGCTGACCAGCCTTGTTTATCGATATACTGCGCCATGATTTGCTGACAGTTTTCCCACCGACGGTAAGCCTCCCACAGCGCCGATATAGGTTTCCTCATCGCCAAGGACACCGCACCGCCTTCTGGGAAATCCTGACGCAGGTCCGAACTCAACAGAACCCCAGTTAACCAAGCTCCTCCTTCCCCTAACTCGACTAAAATATAGGCTAATGTTGCCGGATTTAGGTCAATATTGACCCTAACTTGGCTTAAATCCAACGGTTCTCCATCAGAGTCTTGAGGAATCAATATAGCTTCCAGTTTACCTAGCTTGGGTAGCACCACTTGAGCATTATCAGCCGCCGCAGTATCTACCTCTATCCCATGCTCTTTTAGATAATCTGTCAGCACCGCCGCCGCTAAGGTGTTCTGGCGAAATTCCCCAAAGCTGGGATAGGGAACCCAAACAGAGTCGGCTAAATCTGTTTTAGGGTCTAAACCCGCAAGTTTAGCTAACTCAACCAGATCATCTGTATCTGCATTAGCAAGACGCAGGTACAGTTCTTCAACTTCTCGAATAAAATCTGCATCACTCATAACGTAATACCTGACGACTTAGATAGGGTTGGGTTTTATGCTTTAAAAATAACTTAGCTACTGCTAACTCAAATACGTTCAATTTGTGTCCAGAAATATCATCTTTAAATAAATTTTCTAAACCCGTAATCACAACCTGACGCATTTCATGAGTAAATGTCGCTTCAACGCTCCAGGGAACACCCGCAATTAACATTTTACCCAGGGAATCCGCTAATTCCCCAATCAAAACAGGCTCACCTGTCCTATTCTCGAACACCCACACAGGCTGATTATTTGCTCCCTTGTGACTAATTTGCGCTATTTTAAGCTGAAACTTATCTCCCCGGGACTCTTTCCGACGCTGTTCTCTAACTCCCTTTAAGTTTGCTTTCGATAAATCAGGAGTTATAGAGCCTTCTAGTTGAGACTTGTTTTCCTGTTCTCCTCCTAACTGACGTTCAATCTCCAACTCCCTTGCTAAAATCTTTTTCAACGCTTCATTTCTCAACTCAGAAGGCATTTGGCCATTCTCCAGTTTTAAGCGTAACTCTCCCCCCCGCAAACCAAACTTAACCCGTCCAAAGCGAAAATCAAGCCACTGCTCATTAAAAATAATCCGCACCGATAGGGAAAACGCCTCTGGTTCAGACTTTTTCAAAAGCGAAAAAAGTCCCTTAGACTCAAGCGCAAGGGGTTCTCCCAAAATCTCCAAGTGCAGACATTCAGGACACTTATTGTCATGTTCTGTTACCGCAATTGCCCTTGATTGCTTTGCCATCATCCTAGGCCTTTCAAACCCTTAACTATAATAATTGTACTGTATGTGGGGTTTGCGGCAAACAATTTGTTGTTTTGCTAATAAAGTCCCAAAACCATTTTTTAGCAAAGCTGCTACCGATATTCAGCCAGCCCTAATTAGTTAGAGCAAGCCTCAAGAATTCCTAGCCAATTAACTAAGGGGTTATCTTAATGCTTGCTGCCATCAGCTTAATTTTCTTCCTCCGCTTCTGGGGTTGGTTGTGGCAAACGAGCGATAAAATCTTTCATTTGGGGATGATTAAACATTTTCTCCGTGTCTTGCAGAAGACGTTGACCCCAGAGATTTTCTCCCAAAAATTTTAGACTGACATAACGACTATCGCTAGTGAGAGCGGCCTGAGCTAATTTGATGCCTTCCTCGGTTTTACCTTGACTATAAATAGCCACCGCAATAGCTAACTGAGGTTCCGGCTGTTTAGGATCAATTTTCAAAGCGGCCCGCCAATCTTTAAGAGCGGCTTCCTTGTCACCCTGTTCGTATTTAACTAAACCAATATTATTAATAGCCGGCCAAAAATCTTTATCTTGACTAACAGCCTTTTCGTAAGCTGCGATCGCATCAGGATATTGTGCTAACTTGAGATAGGAATTACCGAGATCAAAAAGAGCGGGGGAGACATCGGGTTTAATTTGCAAACCCGCTTCAATCTGGGCAATAGCAGACTGGTAATCTTGATTCTGAAAATAAGCACTACCGAGAGAAAATTTAATATTAGCGTGGGCATCGGCGGGAGCAAGGGACAAAGATTGATTTAATGCCTCGATACCGGGTTGTACCTGATCGTCTTGCAGATATAAACTACCGAGAATAAACCAAGTTTGATAGAGATGGGGGGCCAACTGCACCGCTAACCTAGCCCGTCCGAGGGCTGCATCGGTACGGCGAAAACGAGCTAATTGGATAGCATCCTCAGCCATTTCAATTCCCGCTTGTTCCATCTGTTCTAACTCCGGTTCGATGGCGTAGGGGAGTAGCGCTTGGGAAAAAGCTGGCGGGCTGCCAGCGACGAAAAAAATGAGCAAAGAAATGATTAATCGAAGTTTTGGCACAGTTTACCCCTGGGATAGGCCTTTTTTAATCAGTCTATCTCGCTTGGGAGTTGTTGGCTAAAGAAACAACAAAGGCAACTCTAGAGACGTTAGTATATAACCAATTAACTTTTGGCTGATCGATGGCAATAACCGTGTTGGGAAAATCAAATCGCCCCCTATTTTGGATATTCGGACTCATGGCTAGTAGTTTTCTGGCGGTGGGAGTGGTTTCTTATCGTTTGTTGCAAACTCCTCCTCCTGGCGTAGAATTGGCGGAAATGACCGTTCCTGCTCAACGGGAAACCCTCGCTGTGGAAATTAAAGCTAGTGGTAGGGTGGAACCAATCCAAAGTGTCAACATTAGCCCGAAAAACCCTGGCCGATTAGTGCGATTATTGGTAGATCAGGGCATGATCGTTAAAAAGGGACAAACCCTCGCCGTCATGGATAATTTAGAGGTATATGCCCAAGGAATGCAGTCAGAAGCGCATCTACGGGAAGCTCTAGCCAGTCTGGAACAGGCTAAACGCAGTATTCCGGAAGATATCCGGCAATTACAAGCCCGATTTTATCAGGCCCAGGCCAGTTATAAGCAATTAGAAGCCCGTTTAGCTCAGGCCAAAGAAAGAATTCCCAAAGATTTAGACCAGCTGCAAGCTCAGGTACAAGCAGCCCAATCCCGTTTTCGACTAGCAGAAAATCGGGTTAAACGCAATGAAAATTTAGTCCGGGAAGGGGCGATCGCTCAAGACCAATTTGATGCCGTCCTCAATGAATATCTCAACGCTAAAGCCAATTTAGACGAATCGATCCGCCGTTTGGAACAAGCGGATAAAACCGCTTCCCCAGAAGTGGCCGGAATTGAGCAGGAAATGATAGGAGCGGCAGCAGCGATCGCAGAAGCGAAATTTGCCCTCGAACAACGCCAAAAAACCCAAGAAACGGAGCTGGCTCGACTAGAATCATCTGTAGCGGCCGCTAGGGCCGATTTAGAGCAAATTAAGATTCAATACCGCGATACGGTCATTACTGCTCCCTTTGATGGCATCGTCACCCAAAAATACGCCACCGAGGGTTCTTTTGTCACTCCCACCACTTCGGCCTCTAGCACCGCTTCCGCCACTTCCACCTCGATTATCGCCCTAGCATCGGGATTGGAAGTAATTGCTAAAGTGCCGGAAGTAGATGTGGGTTTATTGCAGCGCGGCCAACCCGTGCGAATTGTCGCCGATGCTTTTCCTGAAGAAGTCTTTGAAGGTCGAGTTATTCTCGTGGCTCCCGAAGCAATTATCGAGAATAATGTTACTTCTTTTGAGGTCAGAATCGGTTTGGTGACGGGACGGGACAAACTTAAATCGAAAATGAATGTGGATGTAACTTTTGTCGGCCAGCAGTTAGATAATGCCCTCGTCGTGCCGACTGTAGCCATTGTCACCCGGGAAGGCAAGTCAGGGGTTTTAGTTCCCGATGCCGAAAATAAACCCAGTTTTAAACCCGTTTCGATCGGTTTGGTCCTAGACGATAAAACCCAAATTTTATCAGGTTTGGAAGCTGGAGAAAAGGTCTTTATCGATCTCCCCGAAGGGTCCGAAGATACCTCGAAAACTAATCAAAAATAATCAAAAATCTCAATAATTTTTCTTAACAAATATCTCCAAATTGTCTTTTTTCTGATCGGGCAGGATTCGGGAAATGGGGGAATGGGGGAATGGGGGAATGGGGAAATGGGGAAATGGGGGAATTCAACTAATACCCCAAAACCCCAAAACCCTACAACTATCTAACCGATAACTGATAACTGATCACTGATCACTGATAACTGATATGTTTATCATCGAAAGTTTAAAAATGGCCGTCTCCACCCTAAGGGCCAATAAAGTGCGTAGCGGCCTGACCATGTTAGGAATTATCATCGGTAACGCTTCGGTGGTGGCCATGATCGGTATTGGCCAAGGGGCGCAAACCTTAGCCAATGACCAGTTTGCTAACTTGGGACCCAATACCATTTTTGTGGTGCCGGGGTCGCGACAAGCACGCAATACCACCGTTAATTTACCGAAAACCCTGGTTTTAGCTGATGCTCAGGCGATCGCCAAACAAGTTCCCACCGTCGCCGAAGTCGCCCCGGAAATAAACGCTCGTTTCCTGATTTCCTATCGTAATCGCAACATGACGGCTCTAGTGACGGGAAGCACCCCAGAATACGCTTCTGTCCGCAATTTTACCCTAGAAAAAGGTCGTTTTATCAATAATATCGATCTAGCCCGCAACAAACGGGTAACGGTAATCGGCCGTGAAGTGGCAGCGCAACTTTTCCCCACCCAAAATCCCCTCGGTCAACAGCTGCGGATCAAAAATCTCAGTTTTGAGGTGATCGGGATTTTAGAGGCGAAAGGCTCCTTTTTTGGCAATAATCAGGATGAAATGCTGATTATTCCCCTTAGTACCATGAACTCGCAACTGGTGGGCAAAACCTCCCCCTACGGTGTCGAGTTGAGTTGGATTAGTCTCACCGCGCGATCGGGGGAGGAAATCCGCGCCGCTAAGTTCCAAATCCAGAATCTCCTGCGTTTACGCCATAAAATCGTCGCTGAGGATGATTTTCGCGTCGAAACTGCTAAACAGATGATCGAAATCTTCGCCACGATTACCCAGGGTCTCACCCTACTTTTGGCTTTAATCGCTGGTATTTCCCTGATTGTCGGTGGTATCGGGGTAATGAATATTATGCTCGTTTCGGTTTCGGAAAGAACCGGGGAAATCGGACTAAGAAAAGCGATCGGAGCCAGAGAACAGGATATTCTCTTACAATTCCTGATTGAATCAACTCTCGTTTCCATCGCTGGCGGTGCGCTTGGTATTCTCGTCGGTGCGGGAGCGATCGTTCTCGTCTCCAGTTTCTCCCCCCTGGCTGCCACTGTTTCCACCACCGCCGTCGCCCTGTCTTTGAGCGTTTCCACGGGTATTGGTCTCTTTTTCGGCGTTTTTCCCGCCTATCGTGCCTCTAAATTGGAACCGATTGTCGCCCTCAGAAGTGTATAATTTTTTAAGTTTTTTCGGGGACGTTTTTGGCAAGGATTGCTTTTATAGCTAAGTTGGGGTTTAATGTGTGGGACGGATTTTATAATCCCGATAACGACGATAATCATTGAGGATGCGATCGTGATCAAAGCATAAAGGTTGGGGGAATTCCCAGAGATGAAAAATCCCGACTTTTTTGGCATCATCGGCAGCGATCGGTTTTCCTTTTGCCGTGGCGATAAAAACGATACTAATGGTGTGTTGACGTGCATCGCGGCTAGGATCGGAATAGACGTGAAATTGCTCGATTAACTGCACCTGCAAGCTGATTTCCTCGTAAGCTTCCCGAATTGCCGCCGTTTCCACCGATTCGCCGTAGTCCACGAATCCCCCCGGAATTGCCCAGCCAAAGGGCGGATTTTTTCTCTCAATTAGTACGATCGGACGGTGGGGCGAGTCGATCAGTTCGATGATAATATCAACAGTGGGGGCAGGATTGCGATAGGGTGTCATTTTTTTCAGTTATCAGGGAACAGTTAAGTAAGTAGTTATAATTAAATTGAAGATAGATTTTGCCTCTGATCCCCCCTGCCCCCCTTGATAAGGGGGGATCAGACAACTTTTAACACCTACCTACTTATCAGTAATCGGTCAATAATTTCATTTAAGACTCATAACCTTAAAATCGAATCTTTTCTAAGCAGTCACTGATCAGGGATCACTAATAAGGAGGGGAATAAAAGTTGTTAGAAAATGCCAAGAAAATTACGGTTATAGGTGGGGGAATTTGGGGACAAACTCTCGCTAATTTGGCTAGACGTAATTACTTAACTGTTAGGGTTTGGTCGCGTCATAGTGGGGAAGATTTAGAGGCTATTATAGCAGATACTGACGTAATTATTTCAGCAGTTTCGATTAAAGGAGTTGTTCCCACGATCGAACAATTACAGCAATTACAATTAAATTCTTCCACAATTATCGTCACCGCCACTAAAGGATTAGAGCCAATCACCACTCGTACCCCTTTTCATCTGTGGAATCAAGCTTTTCCCGCTAATCCCCTTGTGGTTCTTTCCGGTCCCAATTTAGCTAAAGAAATTAATCAAGGTTTACCCGCTGCGACGGTGGTAGCAAGTTATCAGCAAAAAGCAGCAATATTGTTACAAAAATTATTATCTGGGGAATCTTTTCGGGTTTATCTGAATAGCGATCCCTTGGGGACTGAGTTAGGTGGCACTCTTAAAAATGTCATGGCGATCGCTTCTGGGGTTTGTGATGGTTTACAGTTAGGTACTAATGCTAAATCTGCCCTGTTAACTCGCGCTTTACCGGAAATAATTCGGGTGGGAACTTGTCTAGGAGGTTGTCAAGAAACTTTCTTCGGTTTATCGGGTTTAGGGGATTTATTAGCTACCTGTAATAGTCCTTTATCCCGCAATTATCAAGTGGGTTATCAATTAGCTTTAGGTTTATCTTTGTCTGAGATTTTAGGGAAGTTAGAGGGAACTGCCGAGGGAATAAATACCACAGAAGTTTTGATGAGAATTGCCCAAGAAAAAAATTTATATGTACCGATTACCTGTCAAGTTGATCGTCTTTTGCGCGGGGAAATTTCTCCCCAAGTTGCCGTTTATGAATTAATGCGTCGGGATCTAAAAGCAGAATTTGATTAAGAGACAAGAGATTTTTTAGTAAACAGTAAAAAGTAATCCGTGAGGGGTTGGGAAGTGGGGATGAAGGTTTAACGCTTTGCTTTGTTGGTTATCTTAGTCATCAATAAAGTATCAAATAGCCCCAACGGGATTCTCCATTTTTTTAGATAAAGATAGTGAGTTAAGCAAATTATTGTTATTAACAAATATTTTACACACTTCATACAAGATAAGCACTATGGCTCACCACTACTACCCAATCATTACCCGGTTGCTTTTTTGCTCGATCGATTTTTATAACTCCCCTAATGGCTTCAATTATTATTTACTCAGACTGAGACTCGGGGAGTAACTTAGGTTGAAATAATTGGGAAGGAACAAAACGAAAACCGCTTTGATCTTCTTGACGAATTAATAATCCTTGTTCTTCCATCGATTTAAGTTGGGGCAAGAGAGCAACAAAGGTTATAGCATCAAGTTTAGCCAAAGTTTGATCAGAAATATTCTCACTAATGCCACCGGCTTGATGAGCAACGTATAATAAATGACGAAACTGAGGACTTAAATAATCAGTAAAGTCTTTTTGAAGGATTTGCCAAATTGAATAAAAAGCAGTTTCATCAATAATTTCATATCCTTCTGAAGCAGCTTGCCTTAATACTTTTTCACAGATAGTATTCAGTTCTCGAGGAATTCCTTGAGCGTAACCCGTAATTAAATTGATGACTTCCTCTGTGAAAGGATAGGGATCATTTCGCTGTTCGTTTCTGGCACTATTAAGATAATTAATAGCAATGTGACGTAAATCATCTTGACTCATGGGTTCAAGGGGAATATCTTCAGAAAAGATACCAAGGGCTTTTAAGGTTGCTTCTTGAAACTCGGTAAAGCCTCTTCCTGTCATAATAAATCCTCGATGTTTTCCCATCCGAAATAAATCTAAACTACTTTCTAAAATTGTCTGGACAACAATGGGGTCTTTTTTGTCAAAATCATCAATAGCAATAACAATACGAGAATAAATTTCTTCGGCTTTATTTAATAAACGAATGAGTAGAGGATAGGGATCAGCATTGGCAGTGGGAGTCAGTTGATTAGCAGGGGATTCTTCCTTTTTGCCAAAGGATAAAAAGCCTAATTTAACTTGTCCTTCAGTAGTGGTTTTATTACGTTGAATAGAATACCCTAAAAGCGTATTAGCAATGTCTCTTGATTCTTGATCACTATCCGCTAAACTATCGGCTACAGCTAATAATAAAGCACGATAAAATTCCGTGGAACTTTCCCCAGGAATACTGCTAATATAAAGCAATAACATTTTTTCATTTAATTGGTTAACTTCCTGTTGTAACTGGTTAATTAAATTAAAAATCAAAGCAGTTTTACCAATACCCCAAGCTCCCCTAACTAAGATATTACGTCCTTCATAGAGGGTCGGAATAACGACATCTAAAACTTGATCGCGTCCATAAAAAATCTTTGCTAATTTTTTGCGATCATCGGGGGGAGTTGGTCGAAAAGGATTTTCTATAAGTCCCCATCTTTTGAGAGTTGATTGATAACGGCTGAGTCTTGACATTTTTTACGCAGATTGTAGAATTTTTAGTAGATAATTAATTTCCTCTAGTCGTTCTGAATTATTGTTTTCTTGATAATATGTTTGTGCCTCTTTTAAATGACTACAAGCTTGGGAAATCTTGCCAATTTGTATTTCTAGATTGCCCAGTGCAGTTGTCACAGAAGCCACATTATCTTGATCACCCAAACGACGGAATAGACGTAAAGAATCTTTAAAATAAAGTCTTGCCTGTTCGAGCCTACCAGTGCGATGATAGAGACGGGCAAGTTCCAATAAAATTGGAGCCAAACTACTAATATCCTTTTGTTTTTGATAAAGTTGCTGACAATTTTCTAAGTGTTCAATAGCTTCTGTATAATATCCGCCCTCAAATAAAGCTTTTCCTAATTGATAGGAATAGTTAAAATATAAGGTTTTGTCTTCGGTTTTTTCAATAATTTCTCCAGCTTGTTTATAAGAGTTAATTGCTTGTTGAATGTCTGTCACTTTACCAAGAAGTTTAAATCGTTCTCTGAGAGTATTGGCTAAATTATATTGTGTCTCTGCCCAATCTCCTGGAAAGGCTTGACGGGTATAAATTTGTAAGGCTTCTTGATAACAGACAATTGCATTTTCGATATTCTCGGCTTTATTGCCTCTAATTCGTTTACTGTAAGCATTACCTAAATTATTTTGAGTAGTTGCCCAGTCAAGAGGAAAGGCATCAAAAGTACGAATTTTTAAGGCTTCTTGATAACAGAAAATTGCGGTTTCTATATTCTCTACTATGTCTCCTTGTATTCTGTTTATGTAAGCAGACCCCAAATTATTTTGTGTTACTGCCCAATCTTCAGGAAAAGCATCACGGGTCAACACTTCTAAAGACAGGTTATAAGCAACAATCGCTAACTCTAGATTATCTGCCTTTTCCCCAAGAATGCGCTTACTATAAGCATTACCCAGATTATTTTGTGTTACTGCCCATTCATAAGGAAAAGCATCACGGGTATATACTTCTAATGACAGGTTACAAGCAACAATAGCTAACTCTAGATTATCAGCCCTTTCTCCTCTGATGCGCTTACTATAAGCATTCCCCAGATTATTTTGTACCCTTGCCCATTCATAAGGAAAAGCATCACGGGTATAGACTTCTAAAGACTGGTTATAAGCAACAATAGCTAACTCTAAATTTTCTGCCCTTTCCCCTCTGATGCGCTTACTATAAGCATTCCCCAGATTATTTTGTATCCTTGCCCATTTTTCAGGAGAAGCTTGACGGGTATATACTTCTAAGAGGGTCTGATAGCCTGTAATAGCGATTTCTGGATTATTAGCCCAACTTCCCAAGGGAAAATTTTGAATATCAACACATAAATTCTGAATCACCCCGACAATACCCGCCACTTCTTCTGGTTTCCCTTGAGAAAACACATTTCTAGCCCATTGTTGCAACAGTTGGGCAAAGATATCATCTAACAGATGTTGACCGCGTTGTAGGATAGGATAAACCACCGTAGGATCGCTATTACTCTCCCATTCTGCTTGTAAGACTTCTGATAAAAACTTCTGATATTCCTCTATACTTCCCGCTTGAGGGTTGAGAAACTGCCCCAAGTGTTGCACCATATCGCGTAACCAAGCAGCAGGGTGATTATTTCCCTGTTCTTCTAACCCCGTTGCATAGTTTTCCATCACCTGCAAAAATTGGGGGTCAATCAATTCCTGATTTGCTTGCAGAATATTATTGAGTTCCTCATCATCGGCACGAGCAAGCAACTGTTCAATTAAATTCACATAAGCTTGAGCGCGTTGTTCATTCATTGCTTTGATTGTGATTGATGTGATGGACTATGATTTTTTCGACAGACCGACCCTATGAATATACTAATTAAAAAAAGGTGGGTTAAGTCCCACCTTGATAACTGATTAGGATTTTTGGCTGAAATAGGCCTCTAGCGCCTCATTGATGATTTGATTCATTGGCCGTTTTTCCGTTTCCGAAGCTTCCTTGAGACGGACAAACATATCATCGGGGACGCTGACACGGTTTTGATTTTTACGCACGCGTTTGGGTTTTGATTCAGTGGTAGTAGTTTCGGTCATTTTAGGTGTGTAGGTGGCTGAAAATGCTTGTAAAGCAGGGAAATCGACTCGATGACAGAATTCTCCGAAGGTTTCGTTATTTTGTTGATCCTGTTGGAAGTAAACGAAAATCGGTTCTAAGACCTTTTCTAGATCATCGATCGCCATTTTATCCAAATAGGGACGCGCTAGTCGAGTTTGATCGGCTGTTCCCCCTAACCAGAGTTGGTAGGAATTGGGAGCGCTACCCACAAATCCTAATTCTGCCATATAGGGACGCGCGCAGCCATTAGGACATCCTGTCATGCGGATGACAAATTCCTCTTTGCTTAATCCTAAGCGATTAAGCAGGGTGCGAATGCGTTCAATCACGCTGGGTAAAATTCTTTCTGACTCAGTAATCGCTAATCCACAGGTGGGCCAAGCGGGACAGGCCATGGCATAACGGGTTAAAGGGTCAATTTCGGCGGGATTAGTGATAATTCCGTGTTCTTTCAGGATCGCCTCGATCGCTTGCTGATCCTTGGGTTCAATTTCGTAGAGAATGATATTATGGTTAGCCGTCAAGCGCATGGGCAACTGAAAACGCTCGATAATCACTTTTAAGGCGGTTTTTAGCTGAAAACTGCCTTCATTTTTGACCCGGCCATTTTCTACAGAAAGACCAAAAAATAATTTTCCGTCTCCCTGTTCATTCCATCCCAAAAAGTCTTGATATTTCCAATCGGGGAGGGGTTGGTAGGGGGCAATTTTTTGGCCGAAATAACCCTCAACAGTGCTGCGGAATTTTTCTACTCCCCATTCTTCGAGGATATATTTCATTCTCGCATGACGACGTTCGCCGCGATCACCGTAATCCCTTTGGGTTGCCACGATCGCTTTTACCAGATCGTACACCTCTTCTTTGTCCACATAACCGATCGGATCGGCCATTCTGGGGAAAGTTTCCTCCTTATTGTGGGTTCTTCCCAGTCCACCCCCCGCAAGGATGTTAAAACCCTGTAATTGACCGTTTGCGTCGGTAATCACCACTAAACCGATGTCATTGGTGTAGATATCGATGGAGTTGTCTCCCGGCACGGTGACACCCATCTTGAACTTACGGGGCATATAATGTTGACCGTAGATCGGTTCGATGGGATCGTTTTTGTTAATCCCATTTGTATCTTTTTGTCTCGCGGTCTTGACTTCTGGCGCTTCTTCTGCACTGATTACTTTTTCGCCATCGAGCCAAATTTCGTAGTAAGCTCCAGTTTGGGGAGTGAGCAAATCGGCGATATTATTGGCATATTCCCAAGCATAGCCGTATTCGGGGCGATTTTTGTAGGGGGCTGGCGGTGCAGTGACATTGCGGTTAACATCACCACAGGCCGCTAAAGTGGATCCCATACTGCGGATAATTTCCCCGAGGGTTGCTTTGAGATTTTTCTTTAAAATGCCGTGTAATTGGAAGCCTTGGCGAGTTGTCACGCGTAAAGTGCCGTTACCGTAGCGATCGGACAAACTATCGAGGGTAAGATATAGTTGCGCGGGAATAAAACCCCCCGGACTGCGGGTACGCAACATCATTTGATAGTCTTTTTCTTGACCTTTGGCTCTATTGTCGCGATTATCCTGTTGATAGGAACCGTGAAATTTGAGGATCTGCACCGCCGCATCGGTAAAATGGGTTGTATCTTCGAGGAGTTCACTGGCCAAAGGTTCTCGTAGATAATTACTGCGTTCTTTGATACCTTCGACTTTAGAAACCTTGGCGGTAGGAGAAATAGGAGTTGTAACCATCGTCTAACAGCACGATAACCTGTGGATAGGTCTTAGGAATAGGAATTTAGACAAGCTCGATCGATCCTAAGAAGTTTTACTAAGATGATCTCTAGAGTTCGTTCCAGACTCTGAGGTTAACAGTAGCGATCGAGACATTAATTCTATCTTAACTTCTTACCGTCCCCCGCGAACGCCATCTACCGATCAAATTTTTATGACCAATTCTCTTAACATTAAAACGGTTATTAGTCAAGAACCCTACATTATTCTTAACAATCAGGGAGAAATTCTCCCTTCTATTAATCTGAGTCGTCCTAATTATAAATTGGGACGGGATGGTCAACAGGCGGATTTAGTTGTTCCCCAACACTGGACGGTGGTGAGTCGAGTCCAAGCTTGTTTTCGTCGTCAGGGAGATGATTACTATATCTACGATGGAGACGGGACTAATCCTAGTTCCAATCAACTTTTTATCAATAATCGCGTCATTACTCCCAAAGAAGGCTATCTTTTACGAAATGGGGATGAGATTAATATCGGTCAAGATGTCAAAAATTCGGTCAAGATTACCTATTATCATCCTAACCAACAGGTAAAAAGCCCACCTTTAGCCTTTAAATCGGTTTCCCTAAGTAATCGCAGTGTAGTTTTAGGACGAGATAATGCTGCCACTGTGGTTTTAGAAGCTCCGACAATTTCCCGACAACACGCGATTATCGACAGCGATAACCAAAATCGTTATATCCTCCACGACAAAAGCACCAATGGAGTCTTTATCGACGGACAAAAAGTATCGGGTAGTGCCATTTTAGCCAACGGTTGTACGGTGAGAATCGGACCCTATAGTTTTCGTTTGCAGGGAGATGACTTAGTTTTATTAGATACAGGGGATAATATCCGTCTGGATGCCGAAAATATCGTCAGGATGGTGCGGGATAAAAAGAAACGACCTTTGATAATTCTCAATCATATCTCCTTACCGATCGAACCGAGTCAATTAGTGGCAATTGTCGGGGGAAGTGGTGCGGGAAAATCGACTTTCTTAAAGACTTTATTAGGAATTGAACCCACCACCTCGGGAACTGTTTATCTGAATGGGGAAGAGCTGCGCCAGAATTTTAATATCTATCGCACCCAAATCGGTTATGTTCCCCAATACGATATCGTTCACAGGGATTTAACCGTGGGAGAAGTGTTATATTATGCTTCTAAATTAAGGCTACCTCCCGATCTTAATTGCCAAGAAGTGATCGAGAAAACCCTGCAGCAGGTGGAATTATTAGAAAGAAGAAATACTTTAGTCAAAGACTTAAGCGGTGGTCAATTAAAAAGGGTGAGTATTGCGGTAGAATTATTAGCTAATCCCAAATTATTCTTTTTAGATGAACCCACCTCGGGATTAGACCCCGGTTTAGATAAAAAGATGATGGAATTGCTGGCAAAATTGGCCAAAGAAGGCAGAACAATTCTCCTAGTCACCCATGCTACTAATAATATCAATCTCTGCGATCGATTAGTTTTTCTTGGTCAAGGGGGCAATTTATGTTATTTTGGTTCTCCGGGGGAGGCCTTAAATTTTTTCTCTTTACCTCAGGGGGATTTTGCCGATATTTATATTCATCTGGAAACTAGCGAAAAAGTTGAGCAAGAATGCCAACGTTTCCAACAATCCGACTACTACAAAAATAATATTGAAGCAAGAATCGCTAAAATATTTCAGCAAAATCATAGTAAACCGCAACAGGTTCAACAATCTTTTTGGTCGCAACTACAGGTTTTATGTCAACGCTATAGCCAGTTAATTATCCGTGATCAATTTAGTTTAATTTTATACCTATTAACCGCCCCGATCGGAATTTTATTAATGGCCATGGTTTTAGGGGACGAAAATCCTTTATTTTTGGGGGATAATCCCAGTTTTGATCAGGCTATCGAATCGGCAACTTTAGCCTTAAAAACTCTCTTTGTTTTTACCTGCGCGGAATTGTGGGTAGGTTTTGCCTGTTCCCTACAGGAAATTGTCAAAGAATCAGCAATTTATCAGCGAGAAAGATTAGTCAATCTGGGATTATTACCCTATTTATTCTCAAAAATTCTGGTTTTAGCAGCCTTAGTTTTTCTGCAAACAATTGTAATTACCTGCGTGATATTTTGGGGATTTACTGACCCGCAGCCGGAATTAATGACCTGGTTAATTGGTTGTTTTATTACCACATTTTTAACTATATTTGCGGCGATTAATCTCGGTTTGTTAATTTCTGCTGGCGTTAATAATATCACCCAAGCAAATAGTGCCTTACCTTTAATTTTAATCCCTCAGATTATCTTTGCTGGGGTATTATTTAGCTTAGAAGGTCTGGGGAAATATCTATCATGGTTGATGATTAGTCGCTGGTCAATTGCTGCCTACGGGGTATTAGTAGAGGTGGAAGCTATGATTGCAGAAGCGAAAGAACAAAATACTTTTAATATCCCTTTACCCTTTGAGGATGTCAATCAAGTTTATCAATTATCTATCAATAATTTGTTATTGAATTGGGGAGTTTTAATTCTTCATTCCCTTATTTATTTTCTACTTACCTATTGGTTGCAAAAAAGAAAAGATATTTTATGATCTAAATTATGAATGATAACTGATTACTGATAACTAATCACTGATAACTAATCACTGATAACTGATCACTGATAACTGACTCCTAACCCTACTTAATTTAACTTCAGATCAAGAGCGATCGGACATTCCACTTTCGTTCCCCCTAAACCGCAGTAACCGCCGGGGTTTTTCGCTAAATATTGCTGATGATAAACTTCAGCATAATAAAATTCAGGTGCGTCGATAATTTCCGTGGTAATTTGACCATGGCCCGCTTTATTGAGAGCTTCTTGATAGATCGATCGAGATTTTTCCGCTAATTGCTTTTGCTGGGGACTATAGGTATAGATACCCGATCGATACTGAGTTCCCGTATCATTACCCTGACGCATTCCTTGGGTGGGATTATGACTTTCCCAGAAAACCTTTAACAGTTGTTCGTAGGAAATCACACTGGGATCATAGACCACTAAGACCACTTCATTATGTCCAGTCATGCCGGTACACACTTCCTGATAGGTGGGATTATGGGTGATACCAGCCGCATAACCCACAGCCGTGGTGTAAACTCCTTCTAGTTGCCAAAATTTCCGCTCTGCTCCCCAAAAACAGCCTAAACCGAACATTGCGCTTTCCATACCGGTGGGAAAGGGGGGCTGCAAAGGATGACCGTTAACGTAGTGGGTGCTAGGTACGGGCATTTTTTCCGATCGCCCGGGTAGTGCTTCCCTTACTGTGGGCAAAGTTAATTTTTTTCCGAATCCGAATAACACCATAATAAGAATTTGTCGAGAAAGTTTGACTTTACTTTACATTATCGCTTAATTTTAGGGATTTCAGTGATCGGTGATCAGAACCGAGGCTGCAGCTCAATTTTTGTCAATCTACTGATACCATTTTTCTAAAGTAATGGCAGAGATGGTTAATTACCCTCACCCCCAACCCTGGTCCGGCGAAGGGGAGAGGCGAGCAGGATGCCTGCCACGAATAAATAAAAATGCTATCAGCCAATTACTCTGAGAGTTAAGCAGTAAGCGTTGGGGTGGTTGGGTGTCGCTTTTTCAATTGAATTAATACGTTTTCTCCTAAGTATTGTTTCGCTCAAACCAACCTACGAGGCTGCTCCCTAATTAGATTTAATTGGGCTAACCTACTTCCCAATTGTGTTAGCATTAGAGATAAGTATAAAACAGCCGAACGATTAAAGCGGGACTATTGGCTCTATGTGGTGTTTAACTGTGGGACAATGTCGGAAGTTTATGTCATTCGAGATGCGGTTACGCTAGGACGGCAACCTGTTACAAGCATTGAACATTATCAGCTTCGACTAGAGGCAATTCTACGGCAGGATGAACGGGAATGAAGATCAGCAAAATTCAGATTAAAAATTTTAAGTCTTTTCAAAATGTTACCGTAGATTTAGATCCTGATTTTAATGTCTTTACTGGGGTTAATAATTCAGGAAAAACCAATTTGCTAGAGGCGATCGCTCTTTGGCATGAGTGTTTTAATAAGCTAATTCGGCAAGCGGGCAAAGGATATAAAGAGTTATACAAAAAAGGTGATTATATTCTCGGTCATACAACAGAAAAATATTTTCCTTACGAAACTATTAAAACGGTTAGAAGTTCAAATATTGACGATATTTTTTATCAACGTGATACAACCGATCCTATTGAATTATCTATTAACTTAAATAAAGTAGATATAAATTTAGAAATTGGTTTTTCTATCAAGACCTCTGGTTTAAATTATGTTATTGAGCTTTTGAGTTATAACCAATATAACTTTAGAGGATTCAATGAGTTTTTTGAAAATTTTCCCAACCCTATTAGTGCATCTTTTGCCTCTCCTGTAGCCACCATCAGAACTGAGGAGAGATTTGTGACTCGTCCACAAATTATTGAATCTATTCAAAAAAGAGAGTCTGTTGAAGTTGTTCGTAATCGTTTATACAATAGAACTCTTGCAAATTAATTATATGTTATAATGATGGGTTAACTAATTTTCCCCAAAAAATTAGTTAACCAGTACATTCGTCCTGAATGAAAACTTGAAGTTTAACTTT
>VYLM01000038.1_pt1 | contig 29481 bp, 29 predicted proteins | sample 5109491 | NCBI WGS metagenome assembly VYLM01 (sample SAMN12291813, study PRJNA351875) | freshwater metagenome | isolation source: freshwater lake | place: USA: Michigan, MSU3 lake | collected 2011-08-06 | reverse complement strand
AAAGCGTTTAAACTCTTCTGGATTCAAATTTTTTACTTTTTCGTAAGTCATTGTTTTTCTGAGTGTTTTACTTTATTTTACATAATCAGTTCCTATTTTTGCAGGAGGTCTAAGATGTTGGTCATCCCCCTGAAAAAAATATGGTATTTTCTAGGCTAGATAAAAACCAAGGATTTTTTCCAGAAAATTGTGCTTGGCTTACGAGAAGTGAGGCAAGTAGGCTCAATGCCGAACAAACCCAAAAGAAAGGTAAGCTTAGGAAAAACAAAGATAAAAATAATCGGGAAATTATGAATCACAAAGTAAAAAGTTTATCTGATTGTATGGAAATACAACTCGAATTACCTTTAGATCTATCAGTAGGTACAGCAGATAGAATTATTGTTGAAGGTATTCAAACTCAAGACCGGAAACCTACGAAAACTTTTTTTCAAACCGCAAAATCTTTACAATTGCAAGGAGATCCGGATTGGTCGGTTCAAATCGACGATCGATAATCAGGTTTCCCTCGATCGCTCGAAATCCTGACAGATCGATCGCTTCCTCGTGAAAATTATCCTAGAAATCTATTCCCAAGTAAAAGCGAATCGAGAACATTTTTTAACCCGCTCTCAAACAAAGTCGGATTTCCAAATATGAACCGCTCGTCGGGCTAAACTTTCTTGACGTTTAGCGATCGTGTCCGGTGTCCATTCCTCTGGTACTATATTTCTCGCTAGAGCATAATCGCTTTGTTGGTAAATCTCTTGTTTATCTGTATAGTATTGATTGCCGATTTGACGATTCAAATTAGCTTCTAAAGGAATCAAGTTACCGATCCGATAGGTCATTTCCTCGATCTCGTTATCGAGAAAGTGAACGCGCCATCGATCGCTCGGCGATTCTGGTAGAATATGCTCGATCGAGAATCCATCTTCCGCTATATTAGATCGACCCGATTTGTCCATTTCTAATTTCCAGAGAATATATCGAACCAGTTTTTTCTTTTGACCTCTGGTAGAAATCGAAAGAATCGAAAAATCCTGCACGAACTTAGTATCCGTGACATAAACCGATCGCAAGCCCTCGAAAACTTGCCTCGGAGTCGTCATTTCGCCATTATTTATGGCGATTGCTATCTTATTATAAATCCCTTCTAGCTCATTCGGGTTAAGACTACTGACAATCGTGTATCGAAACGAAATTATACAAACCAATTTTAGTAGGCGGGTGAAGTTCTCGCTTGAAAATTTATTGTATGCCGAGAATAAAACTGGATAGGCTTGTTTTACGCCAAATAGTTCAATTTCTCGAATATAAGGGATATTATCTGGAGTATCTTGCCAGAATTCATCATTGGGATTATTAAGAGCGATAAAAAGACCACTATATTCTTCGAGTTGTTCGAGTAATTTAAACGCGCTTTCAGCGTTTTGTATAGACTCTCGAACCCTTTTAAATAAACGTTCCCGTCTTACTCTCGTCCGCGTGAGGCTGAGATAGTAACGTAGGAACTCGGGGAATTTTTCCATTGTAACGGTATCAATAATTCCTCTCCACTGTCGTTGTCCTTCTCGCAAATCATCCGCCCCTCGGAAAAGAGAAAACAAATAATTTTTTAATAGATCGGTTGAACTTAGCTCTATCCCTCTAGCGTTTAGGGTCTCGAAAACCGTATACGCATTCAATTCATCTTCAACATTAATCTGAATAAATAAGAGTCTTTTGGCAACGGTATCCGTTAAAAAAATTGCCAGTTCTTTTCCACTGTTAACTACGCTTGTAAGCTTTTGCAATGAATCCGAAAAGTATTGAAAAGCTTTCCATAGGAGTTGGTTGGATTTTGCGAGCGATCGAGGATTGCGAGGAGGTCTAAAGTTAATGAGACGACTTTGATAAAAATCATTATTATTTTCATTCAAAATTAATTTACTAGATTCTTTTAAAGAACCCAGATCTTTATTACTCAAATAACCGCTTTTGAGAAGCCGTTGTCGTTCTCTATTCGCTTCCGCTTCTTCCCCCCGATCGATTAACGTTTGAATTTTTTCGATAATCGCTATAGCGAGAATACTAATCGTTACCAATCGTTGTTGTCCGTCAATAATTGTAAAATCCGTATCCGATCGCTGGGAACCCTGTAAAACGATCGCTCCCATGTAATGACTAGAATCGGGGTTTTCATAGAGCGTTTGAATATCCTGCCAGAGATCTTCCCAATTTTCTTCCTTCCACGAATAATCTCTTTGAAAAGGGGGAACTCGGTAGATTTTGCCATTGCCGATGAGATCGCTAAAATTGCTGGTTCGGGTATCTAATAGATGAGTACGGGGCATAGGTTCGATCGGCAGTCAGTTCATCACTTCTAACTTACCAAATATCGGCCGATCGTTTACCCGTGTTAAAAACCACCAAAAAAAGGATGGCCTCGCGGCCATCCCTACAAACCTTTAAACTACAGCCAAATTAGTAGCGGCCGACATTGGGTTTATGAACAATAAAGCTCATGGTTTGACATTGTTTGATGTTGTCAAAAGCGATAACGCGGATGTAGCAATCAGAATACTCGGTGCGGCACTCGCGAACTTCATTAAGAACTTCTTGGGGACCAGAAACAGAGAATAAAGGCAGTTTCCACATCGTCCAATGATAATCCGCGGGTTTGGGATCTTTTTCAAATTCCACAGCAGGAATATAACCCTGATCGATCATGTATTGAATTTGTTTAGCAATTTGTTGATCGGTGAGGGGGGGCAAGTAGGAAAGAGTTTCGTAACGCTTCTCTTTAGGTAAAGTTTTCATGGGTTTCTTGATTCCTTATGGGTTGGGTAGATCATCAACATCGAGATTTAATTCCGATGTCTCTGGTTGACTTATAGCAGTACGGGTGAGACGTTCCAAAAGTTGCCGACGATGTTCGGTATTGTCATTAATAATTCCCGTTTTTACCATCTCTGGCAAGAACTCTAAAACCTGTTCGGCTAGATGTTCTCTTACCGTCATGATCCGCAAAACTAACTCTTTATTCTCAGTCATTAACCCCGCAATATAGGCCTCGCCATCCTGAATGGAATGGCTAGAAGTATAGTGACTCAGCCAAATAGCCAAAGTGGGATTAGTTTCTGACAATTGATCGATAATCGTGCGAACCGCTTGGTAAGTTAGGTAACTTTGTAAGACTTTCGCGGTATCTTGAACAACTTTTTTCGGATACATTTTATACAGTTTTCAGTTATTGGCTAGACAGTTATCAGTGTTGAAATTCTAGCGACTGCTTGCCGATTTTGGGCAAGTCCCCGGCATTATTTTGCACCGATAACTGCTAACAACCTTCTGAAGGGCTGTATTAGAGGGTATCCATAGCCTCGAACTCGAATTTGATTTCTTTCCAGAGTTCGCAAGCGGCAGCCAGTTCAGGACTCCAACGGCAAGCTTCCCGGATAACGTCGTTACCTTCGCGGGCCAAGGAGCGACCTTCGTTACGAGCTTGGATACAAGCTTCCAGAGCCACACGGTTAGCGGTGGCACCCGGTGCGTTACCCCAGGGGTGGCCGAGGGTTCCACCACCGAACTGTAAGCAGGAATCGTCACCGAAGATTTCCACCAACGCGGGCATATGCCAAACGTGGATACCACCAGAAGCAACCGGCATTACCCCGGGTAAGGAGGCGTAGTCTTGGGTGAAGAAAATACCACGAGCGCGATCTTCTTCTACATAGTCTTCACGCATCAGGTCAACAAAACCCATCGTGATGCCGCGTTCACCTTCGAGTTTACCGACAACGGTTCCCGAGTGCAGGTGATCACCACCAGAGAGACGTAAGCACTTAGCTAAAACGCGGAAGTGGATACCATGATTTTTCTGACGGTCGATAACCGCGTGCATTGCCCGGTGAATGTGGAGCAGTAACCCTTTGTCGCGGCAGAATTTCGCCAGGGTGGTGTTAGCGGTGAAACCACCGGTGAGGTAGTCGTGCATGATGATGGGGGTTTTGATTTCGGCGGCGAATTCAGCCCGTTGCATCATCTGCTCGCAGGTAGGAGCGGTTACGTTGAGGTAATGTCCTTTAACTTCGTTGGTTTCTGCTTGGGATTTAACGATCGCCTCTTGGACGAAAAGGAAACGATCGCGCCAACGCATGAAGGGTTGAGAGTTAATATTTTCGTCGTCTTTGGTGAAGTCTAAACCACCGCGGAGACATTCATAAACGGCACGACCATAGTTTTTAGCGGAAAGGCCGAGTTTGGGTTTGATGGTGCAACCGAGTAGGGGGCGACCGTATTTGTTTAATTTGTCCCGTTCAACGGTGATACCGTGGGGAGGACCTTGGAAGGTTTTGATTAAAGCGACGGGGAAACGGATATCTTCTAAACGGAGACCGCGTAGAGCTTTGAAACCGAAAACGTTACCAACGATCGAGGTGAGGATGTTGGTGACGGAACCTTCTTCAAATAGATCTAAAGGATAGGCAACGAAACAGAAGAACTGGTTATCTTCGTTGGGTACGGGTTCGATATCATAACAACGACCTTTATAGCGATCGAGGTCGGTTAAGTTATCGGTCCAAACGGTGGTCCAGGTACCTGTGGAAGATTCCGCCGCTACCGCCGCACCTGCTTCTTCAGGAGGAACTCCTGGTTGGGGTGTTACCCGGAAGCAAGCTAGTAGATCGGTATCTTTGGGGGTGTAGTCGGGGGTGTAGTAAGTCAGGCGGTAGTCTTTTACGCCGGCCTGGAAACCTTTGGATTTGGCTTGCACCATTGGGATTATTCCTCCATAAACTGCATGATTAGTCGCACCTGTAAAATCTCGCCGTCAACCGACATAGATTTTTCTTAAGCTCCTTTCCCCTGCTGCTAGGAGCGAAGTTAGGGAGCAATTTTCACTAATGTTTTTTTCAACTGATCATCTTAACACGAACTTTACCCTATTCTGATCATTTTTTTCTTTATCCCTAAAATTTTGATTGTTTTTTTTTCTCGGGGGGATTAGTTTCTTTAATCTGTCGTCATCTAACTTTGACAATCTCTACAAAAACACAAAAAAATCAACAAAAATTTACCTGATTGACACGCAGAAACTTCTGCTCATCAGGCTTTGAGCGATTAAAGCTAATCCTTAATTGAGGAAGATTATCAATAATTACAACCTCAAAAAATGTCGGCAATCGCTAAAGATGAATTAGATTTCTAAGCAATTATACCCAGTACCTAGAGGACAGTTAGACAGCAGTGAACTCTAGATAAATTAGGTCTAATTACTCAGTAATTATTGTTGAGATTTTTGGCTTATGAACGATTATTTTCCCCTTCAAGAATTAAGGTTATTGTTGCCATTAAAACGATGACGTTCTGGAAATAGTGTGACCAATAACTGATTGATATAGACCTTTCCGACCACCGATGCTTGATTCGGTCGGTTAGTAGTAGATGCTGGTTCTCTGGTTTCCGTAGGACCTGCCTCGGCCACCATTTCCTCGCCATCCCAAGGACTGGCCACGGTTTCGGAGACCACTTCCTCCACTGACGGCACTGGGGACACTTGACTGACTACGGGTTGCGGTTCCGGTAAAGGGGGTCTTTCCGGTTCCGATCGGGTCGCTGACACTTCGATGGTAATTTGACGGGAAGTATCTCCGATCAGGGAACCGGACGGCACGAGCGACATCGCTGCCACAGAAGCATTAAAAATCGTTGTGGTTGACCCAATACAGGCATTTTCACCGATTTCACCCCGACCGACGACGAGAACACCTGTACCTAAAATTGCTCCCGCACCGATAGCAATAACACCCTGATAGGCGGTTAAAATTGTTCCCATACCCAGGCAAGCACCCGCACCGATAATTATTTGGCTATTGGGGGCTGCTCGGAGAATCACCCCCGGAGCCACGATCGCACTCTCATCAATGGTTACATCACCATTGACATAGAATTCCGAGCGGCTAATAGGTTGAACGGGGGGTAAGGACATAATTGACAGTTATTCAGTGATCAGTGATCAGTGATCGGGGGTTAGGGGGTAGGGGTTAGAGTTTCGGGCATTTTTCCCGATCCGCCAACACCTAACACCTATCTCCCTTCACCGATCGCCGAGTCCTGAAATTAAGGGCGTTGAATAATCGATTCGAGAACACGACGTTTCGCTTGGGAGTCAATCCCGATTAGACGAACGTATTCCCCTTGATGGTCGCGCAGACAGGTTTCTAAAGCGGCCACCACATCGGATTCGCGACTGCTCTCGATCGGGGTGCAGCTTTGCCAAGAACTGGTTTTAAAACGACGTTTATCCGCGTGTTCGGCCCCGATTTTGTGACCTTGGTTCAATAAAGAGCGAATTTGAGTGATCGTTTCTGCGGTTAAGGTACTGGTTAAAGTGGCAGTACCGCCGCCAGAAGAACCAGAAGCATAGCTTTTGAAACTCGGTTCAGCAACGGTGGCGGTTTTACTGCTACCATTACTACTCACCGAACCATCGGGACGCTGGATCACCGTTTCTAAAACCCGTTTTTTGGCCTTAGCATCGATACCGAGTAAGCGGACGTATTCGCCGCTATGTTCGCGTAAACAATCTTCCAAAGCAGTAATTACCTCAGATTCGCGATTGCTTTCGATCGGGGCGCAACTCTGCCAAGAACTGGTTTTAAACCGGCGTTTATCCGCGTGTTCGGTGCCGATTTTGTAGCCTTGGGCGAGCAGGGAACGAATTTGAGCGATCGTTTCCCCACTTAAGCTACCACTGCTGCTATAACTGGCTCCGTTACTAGCGGGGGCGCTGTAGCTGCTGGCTTTGCCGCTGCCGTTACTAGCGGGGGTGCCGCCGGGGCGGTGAATAATCATTTCGACGACCCGTTTTTTCGCTTGCGGGTCGATCCCGATCAGACGGACGTACTCATCGCTATTTTCAGTCACGATCGCTTCAATATCGCGAATGATGCCCGCTTCGCTCTTGGTTTCGATCGCAGGTCCAGTTAACCAAGAACTGGTTTTAAAACGGCGTTTATCCGCGTGTTCGGTGGCGATTTTCAGTCCTTGGGCCAGCAGGGAACGCACTTGTACGGACAGATCCGAATGGCCGTTACCGTTGCCATGACCGCCGTGGACGGCGGTGGTGGTGCGGGCCGTTTCTCCCGGGGTGTCTTCGGGGCGTTGGATAATCATTTCCAGTATGCGCCGTTTAGCGGCGGGATCGACTCCGATCAGGCGGACGTATTCGCCTTGCAGGTCTCTCAGGGAGGCTTCTAGGGATTGGGATACCTGTTCTTCGCGGCCGCCGTCGATAAAGCCGGCACTTAACCAAGAACTGGTTTTAAAGCGGCGTTTGTCAGCGTATTCGATGCCGATCTTGTAGCCTTGGGAGAGGAGGGAGCGAACCTGCGCTCGAATGTTTGTATTTAAACTCATAGGTGTCACCGAATTTCTATATAGCGTCTCATTAGCGATGTTTATAGCGGCTGCTGGTGCAGGAGTCGCTGGGCTGTGGGCTTTGACCGGGACGCTGGGGGCGAGGTCGATATCGACAATGTGACGAGTGAAGGCTCGATCGATTTCTGTGACATCGGGTAAGCGATCAGCCTGTTGTTGGCTGGTGATCACGGAACCGGATGGCACGAATTTACCGGCGGGGATTTCCACGTCTTGAACGAGGGCGTGCATCATGACGATGCAATCGGCCCCGATGCGGGCATTAAAGACGGTGGAGCGAAAACCGATAAAACAGCGATCGCCCACATAGGCGGGCCCGTGAATGAGTGCCATGTGGGTGATACAGCTGCCCCGGCCGATCCACACCGAATATTCTCGGCCGTCATCTCCCACCACACGGCTTTTTTCTAAACCGTGGATGATTGCTCCGTCCTGAATTTTGCTGTCGTCGCCAATGTGAAAGGGGGTTCCTTCATCGGCGCGGATGGAAGTCCCCGGAGCAATCACCACTCGCGCCCCGATCTCGATAGCGCCACTGAGGTTAGAGAAGGTGTGGACTTTGGCACTCTCGTCTATGCGCGTTTCCTCTGGGGATTTGGTCCGCTTTTTCGGACTAGCCGCCGTTGTGCGGACGACCATAGTTAGTCTTCCTCCATACTTAATTTGGCTGGCTGGTTGTTAATTAACTGTGTTTGGGTTCTATCGATGTTTAACCGGATTGACGAAATTCGTCTCTCTTGCTGTAGAGGGTGCGATTTTCTACGGTTATAGTGTCAATAATCCCCACCACCATCGCGTCAAGGGGGCGATTGTTCTGCCCGTCTTCGATCCGAGCCGCTCCTCCCCGGGACACTAGCACCCATTCATTAAGCCCCGCTCCGACAATATCACCCGCTACTTCGTATTTAGGCAAAAGTTGCCCCTGTGCGTCGATGAATTGCAAAAGCAGAAGTTTCACTCCCGTCATACTGCGCGGTTTCAGGGTGCTAACGACGGTTCCGCAAACTTTGGCAATTTGCATGGAATTTGTTTACACTAAAAGTTAGTTGCGCTCTAGATTCGTCTTAAAGGTTGTGGGTTAACACTTTCACGAAACTGTTCCACGGCTTCTGTATAACGAATGGGAAGAACGTATTCGAGGTTTTCGTGGGGACGGGCGATGATGTGGGTCGAGAGGACTTGACCACCTTTAACACGATTAGATGCCGCTTCTGTCCCCGCCGATACGGAGGCCTGTACTTCCGAAACGTCCCCCCGGACGATTACGGTGACGCGACCACTACCAATTTTTTCGTAACCTACTAGGGTTACGCGGGCGGCTTTTACCATGGCATCAGCCGCCTCGACGACGGCTGGGAAACCCAAGGTTTCCACCATGCCCACTGCAATTGACATAATATTTTTGTCTCCTAATGGTTGGCTTTCTTCGACTCTATAGATGCTGACCCCGATTAACGGTGTTTAATAGCTGCGGAATTGCTCTACTTCTTCGGTGTAGCGAATGGGCAGCACGTATTCGAGGTTTTCGTGGGGACGAGCGATGATATGGGTAGATAGCACTTGTCCTCCGTTAACCCGGTTGGCGTTTTCCACTCCGGCAGCCACAGAAGCTTGCACTTCTGAAACGTCTCCCCGGACAATGACAGTGACGCGACCACTACCGATCTTTTCGTAACCCACTAGAGTCACCCTGGCGGCCTTGACCATGGCATCGGCCGCTTCCACAACGGCGGGAAATCCTAGGGTTTCAATCATTCCTACTGCAATTGGCATTTTTTTGTTCCTCGCTTGTCAAGCCAAACTAAACTATTAATTTCGTTAGCGTTATCAACTTTGTTTCAGTCAAATTCTTTCCTTGTTACTTTTCCTGCTCTAGCTTTGGTGGCAGTCGGGATCGTGGCAAGGTGGGGGTAAGACCATCCTAGATTTTATCTCGATCGTGACTGTTTTCATCCACTAATTTTATTTTCTAGGGCTGGTTGGTAAAAATTTGACGAGTCAGGCAAAATTATCAACCTAAAAAAAGCATAGGAAACTATGACACCTTTGACAATATAAAACATTATGATTATTTCTCATCTTCCGGTTAACGAAAGTTAATCATTCCTTCCCTTCGTCCATCAGCCTCAGCAATTCTCAGGACATTGACAGCTAAAACCTTTGCTATGACTGCATTTGCCCTTTAACTTCTCTCTTGGCAGCTCAATTATCTCTGCTGGATTTACTGGCAGATAAAAGCCTATTTTTCCCTGATTTCGGCTTTTTTATAATTTTTTTATACTATATACGGCTGGGGTTGGGGAGAGAGGAGTGGGGAGAATAAATAAAAATAATCTCCTGACTCCTGACTCCTGACGGCTAAAAAACTGATCACTGATTCTAGCGATCGATCTCACCTTCGTAGGGTTGGACACCGATCGAGGGATAATTATCGTGGTTAGGGCTGAAAACTTCTAACACTGCATGAGCTAACTTTTGGAAAAAGTCGGGACTCTCGTGCAAGGATTTAAGTGCCGCTTCTAATTCCGGACGGGAGAAATCGAAGCCTTGAGAGCGAGCTATCTCTAGTAATTGCTGAGGATCTTGGGTTGAACGCATTTTTTTACCCAATTCTTCGTTTTTAGCGGCTAAGGCGAAAAAGTCGAACACTTGATTTTTAGACATATAAATACTTTTCCTTTGATGATTAAAGGTGTGGCCTCGGCGGCGTGGAGGTTAAACTGCCTAGTATGGTTTATTTTTATCCTACCAGTCAGGAGATATCCTCAAAGCAAAAGTTTCGTTTTTATTTGCTTGTATGGCTGAGTATGCTTTTTCTGGGAAATGGGGTGTGGGGTGTGGGGTGTGGGGTGTGGGGACAATAAATAAAAATAATCTCCTGACTCCTGACTCCTGACTCCTGACTCCTGAATCCTGCCGACCGCCGACCGCTTCTTTCAAGTCAGAGAATAAATAGCCTAAAATAGAAACCTGCACTCTTGTTTCTGTAGCCAGCATCATGAATAAGTCCCCACGTCGTTACCATATCACCACCTTTGGTTGTCAGATGAATAAAGCTGACTCCGAACGCATGGCGGGTATTTTAGAAGATTTGGGGTTTCAATGGTCCGAGGATGCCAACGAAGCCGATTTAATCCTCTACAATACCTGTACAATTCGCGATAATGCCGAACAGAAGGTTTATTCCTATCTCGGCAGACAGGCTAAACGCAAACAAACTCAACCCGATCTTACTCTAGTGGTCGCTGGCTGCGTGGCCCAACAGGAAGGGGAACAATTATTAAGACGGGTTCCCGAAGTGGATTTAATTATCGGTCCCCAACACGCAAACCGCTTGGGAGACTTATTACAACAAGTTTTTGACGGTTCCCAGGTGGTGGCTACCGAACCCATCCACATCATGGAAGATATCACCAAACCGCGCCGGGATAGTAATATTACCGCTTGGGTGAACGTCATCTATGGTTGTAATGAACGCTGTACCTATTGTGTGGTTCCGGGGGTGCGTGGGGTGGAACAATCGCGCACTCCTGCGGCAATTCGAGCAGAAATGGCACAATTAGGACAACAGGGGTATAAAGAAATCACCCTTTTAGGTCAAAATATCGATGCCTACGGACGGGATTTACCCGGAGTGACGGCAAGCGGCCGACATCTGCACAATTTTACCGATTTACTGTACTACATTCACGATGTGGCCGGCATTGAACGTCTCCGTTTTGCCACCAGTCACCCCCGCTATTTTACCGAACGTTTGATTAAAGCTTGTCAGGAATTACCTAAAGTTTGTGAACATTTTCATATCCCTTTTCAATCGGGGGATAATGATATCCTCAAGGCCATGAAACGGGGCTATACTCAGGAAAAATACCGACGGATTATTGCTAATATTCGCGATTTAATGCCGGATGCTGCCATCAGTGCCGATGCGATTGTCGGATTCCCGGGAGAAACAGAGGCACAGTTTGAGAATACTTTAAAATTAGTCGATGAGATTGGTTTTGATCAATTAAATACGGCGGCCTATTCTCCCCGTCCAGGCACTCCGGCTGCTATTTGGGATCATCAATTAAGTGAGCAGGTAAAAAGCGATCGCCTACAAAGATTAAATCATTTAGTGGCCACCAAAGCCGCCGAACGTTCCCAAAGATATTTAGGCAGAATTGAGGAAATTTTAGTGGAAGACGTTAACCCTAAAGATGCTAGTCAAGTTATGGGAAGAACTAGAGGCAATCGCTTAACTTTCTTTACGGGAAATATTGAGGAATTGCGAGGCACATTTGTTAAGGTTAAAATTACCGAAGTCCGTCCCTTTAGTTTGACGGGAGTGAGCTTTTAAGTAGTGGTGCAAAACTAATTTCTTGGTTAGGAGAGGCAAAAGGCAATAGGCAAGAGGTTGTTAAATATGTGTAACTAATTTTGCTTAGGTACTTAATAGTTCACAGTGACCCCTCTTATTCAGGGGGATCCCCCCGCCTATCGGCACCCCCCTTATCAAGGGGGGCAGGGGGGATCAAAGGCAAAATCTATCTTCAATTTAATTATAACTAATTACTTATTTTATGGATATTATCGCTATTTTGCAGCAAGATTATCAAAGATTTCCCCTCGATCAAACCTATGACATTTATGCTGATAACGTTTATTTTCAAGACCCTCTCAATCAATTTCGGGGGATTAAACGCTATCGGGAAATGATTGGTTTTATGAGTCAATGGTTCCAAGCTATTAAGATGGATGTCCACGCAATTGAACAGCAGGGAAATATTATTAATACCCGTTGGACATTGCACTGGACAACCCCTTTACCTTGGCGGCCTCGCATCGCTATTTCTGGAAGCAGCCAATTAACTCTCGATGACAATAATCTGATTATTTCTCATATCGATTATTGGGATTGTTCGCGCTGGGATGTGCTGCGTCAGCATTTACCTTTTCCCGGTTCTTAACTAGATTTTTTAACCAGAAAATGCCGACCAACGAGTGCTCGTTTGCTTGACAAAATCCTGTAAAAATGCTAGGCGTTGATTTTGTTCCCAGACCTGTTTAACTTTATTCTGCAAACTCGTCCAATTCCAATCATTATTCAGCTGCTCGTTAATTTCCTGTTCTTGGAAATATTCAATTAAACTTAAACCGGCTAAACGAGTTAGATAGGCTGCTCCAATTCCCTGCACTGTACCACCGGCAATATAAGTAATCGCATTTCCCTTGAGAATCGTTCCCAATGCCTGGGTTGTCACTTCTACCATGCCCAATTGTACCATCATTTTCCCCAGGGTAGTCATGGCTGTTTTTGCTTGTTCAAGGGACATTTTTTGTTGATAAATTGCCCCTAAATCCACTAACATTTGAGCGTTAGTAGCTGCCGCTAAAACTAAATCTAGGGCCGCTAGGGGATTAGCAAAAGTGGCAGTAGCGGCTATCCATTGGTATTGTTCGATAACAGGTAAAGCCTTTTTGCGTCGGGATTGATTAAGTAATTGTTTGGTTTCCTTGACTAATTCGAGCGCTTGTCGCCAGATAGTTCCCAGAACTAATTCGGACTTTTCTTGTTCGATAATTTGTCGGAGATAATTATCTAGATTATCAATAACAATAGCTTGGGGTTCCGTCCATTCCTTGATTTCTCCATTGCTTTGATGTTGACGAACTTTTAGGGGTTCAGGGGCAGCGGCTATGGCTAAAATATGATGAGCGGGAATAGTTTCTTTTAGTCTTTGTTTCAGGGAAAGGAGTATTTCTTCTCTGGTTTCGGCGGGTAAACGATCCTGTTTATTCAGTAACAGGATAACACGCTGGTGCATTCGATCGAATTGCTGGAGGATTTGCCATTCGGAATCGCTTAAATCCCCATTGATCAGATACAAAACTAAGTCGGCTGCCAGGGACTTTTTCTGGTTAGCGGTGGAGTCGAAAGTTAGAAGCGGTTCTGTTTCCAGAAAAGCGACAGATTCCCCAAAGTTACCGCTTTCTAGCAGTTTTTTTAAGGCAGTTTTACCAGTTTTTCTCGCACCGGTAATGGCAATTTTCAGGTCTTGGCGACTAAATTCTTGATTTAATTGGGTTAAACTGGTTTTGAGCGGGGTTAAGTCTTGATTTGGGTCTTCTTTGCCCAGATAATTAATTATCTTCTCGGCTTTGCTAATCGCTTGTTTAACCTTTTCTAGACTCAGGGGAGTGGGATGGGAAAAATCGATTTTCGTGTTGGGTTTTTGCCAAAACCAGATACCAGCACCAAGAGCAATCGCACCGAAAATACCCCATGAACCGATTTCGCTCAGTGTACTATTGAGAGTTTCCCCCAGGGTGAAAGCGATGGTAATGCCTATCCCCGTCACTAAAATCGGTTTACCCAATCTTACCGTCATTTTTCCTCATCCTCGCCAACTGCTGTGATTATTCTAGCTTTTTTGTGTTGGATTTCATCCCAAACTCAACTTTTTAGCCGACAATTCCTCGCAGGTGTCCTGGCCGCTCTTGCCTAAAAGGCCCTAGATATGTCATAATGATTGATTGCGTGTAAATTTACCCGATCCCCTGTTGTTATGGCTAGTAAAAAAGGCGTTCGCCTGATCATCACTGTAGAATGCACGGAATGCCGCAGTAATCCCGATAAGCGTACCCCCGGCGTTTCTCGCTACACCACCAGCAAAAACCGTCGCAATACCACCGGCAGACTGGAAATCAAGAAATACTGTCCCCACTGCAATAAGCACACCGTCCACAAGGAAATTAAGTAAGCACACTTTAGTTAAAAAGTCAAGCAATCTTTACAAATCTATGAGCTACTATCGTAAACGTCTCTCCCCCATCTCCCCCAGTCAACCGATTGACTACAAAGATACCGAACTCCTCCGCAAATTCATCACCGAACGCGGCAAACTTCTACCTAGACGCATCACCGGTTTAACTTCTAAACAACAGCGAGATTTAACGGAAGCGGTAAAACGGGCCCGTTTAATGGCTTTATTGCCTTTTGTCAACCAAGAAGCCTAAATTCAGTGATCAGTAATCAGTAATCAGTGAACAGTGATCGCTGAAAATAACACATATAAGTAATAGGACAAAATTAACTTCTTGGTGAGGATAGGCACTCATGGAAGAAGTAATTGGATATGTGTAATTAATTGTATCTAGCTACTTAACTTAAAACTTAAACCTGATAACTGATAACTGATAACTGGTCACTGATAACTGATAACTGATAAGCGATCTCAGCATATTGGGGTTGCTTTCTCGTTTTTGCAAAGAAATATATCGAAATGGGCAGCGGATAGGAAAATTCGTGCGAGAATCTAAAGAAATTGTTAAATCGCCCTAGGAGTAGCCAACGATTTTGTGATTATCGATCCAAATCCACCAATTAGCACAAGGGGAGGCTCTTATGGAAAAGCAGCCATCAGAAATCGAGATCGAGCTAGATGCACAGCTAAAAGAGGAGGATTCCGAACATTTTCTGCGTAGTATATTTAATTCCGTGCAAGCGTCGATTTTTGTGGTGGACGTGCTGGAAAATAGAGATTTTCGCTATGTGGGAGCAAACCCCGTTCATGAACGCTGGACAGGATTGCGTTCATCGGATATTAAAGGCAAAACTCCCGAACAAATCCTTCCCCCTGATGATGCGCGTAGTGTGCGGCAACATTATAGTGACTGTGTGCGTTACGGAACGACTATTTCCTACGAACAGTATTTACCTTTTCAAAATATACCCTACTGGTGGCTAACGACTTTAACACCCCTACGGGATAACAATGGAAGCATCTATCGTTTAGTGGGAACCAGTACCAATATCACCGAACGCAAACAGGCCGAAGAAGCTTTAAGATTACAAGCAGAACGAGAACAACTACTGGGGGTAATGCAGGAAAGAATCCGGCAATCGTTGGATCTTGATCGCATTTTGCAAAGAACCGTTAAAGAAGTGCGACAATTTCTCAACTGCGATCGAGTGTTAATTTATCGTTTATTCCCCGATCATAGTGGCATGATTGTGGTGGAATCCCATACTGCGAGGATTAATTCTGTCTTAGGAAACAGGATTCAGGATCCCTGTTTTAATTTATCCCCAGAACGTCTGGAAAATTATCGTCGCGGCAGGATTCAAGTTATTGAAAATGTCCATAATTCTGGACTTGATCCCTGTTATCGCAACTTACTTACTTCTTTGCAAGTACAGGCTAACTTGGTGGTGCCGATTATCTGCGATAACCAACTCTGGGGGTTACTAATTGCCCAAAATTGCCAAAAAACTCGCCCTTGGCAATCCCAAGAAATCGATCTGCTCAAACAATTAGCCATTCAAGTGGGGATTGCCATTCAACAGGCAGAACTACACCAACGGGTAAAATGCTTGAATACTGCTCTAGAATCGGAGGTTCAGCAAAGAACCGCCGAATTGCAGATGAGTTTGAAGTATGAAGCATTAATCGGACGGATTACCGAAAAAATTCGCGATAGTCTCGATGAAAATCATATTCTGCAAACCACCACTAGGGAATTAGTGCAGGTTTTACCCGTAGAAAGGGCCCAAATTGAGCTTTACGATCCCAGTCGCAGCAAAGCTACTATTGTCCACGAATATACCACTCAAAAGCTTATCTGTCAGGGAATTACCCGTCAAATTAGCGATTTTCCCGAAATCTATCAACCGCTGCTGCACAAACAAATTTTACAATTTGTTGATCGTCTTCCCCTTGGTAATCCGCAAATTGGTCGTGTTAACCGTTGCGCTTGTGCTATCTTTGACGATAAGGGTTTTTTGGGCAATCTTTGGCTAATTCGACCTGCTAATCAGATTTTTAACTCCTTAGAAACTAATTTGATTCAACATATTGCCACCGAATGTGCGATCGCTATTCGCCAGGCGCGACTTTACGAATCTTCCCAAGCACAAGTGAGGGAATTAGAGAAACTGGAAAGATTAAAAAGCGAATTCCTGAAAACCCTTTCCCATGAACTGCGAACCCCGATTACCAGCATTCGTCTAGCGGTGGAAACCCTAGAAAGTCTCCTAGAAGATCAAGGAATCGAGATCGATCCAGAGGATTCGATCGGTCAACTGTTGCAAATTCTTAACATTGAATCTCAGCGTCAGAGTAAGTTAGTTAATGATCTGTTAACTTTAACCTATCTGGATGCGGAAAGCGAACCTCCGGCGATCGAAACAATCGACTTACTTTCTTGGCTACCCTTATTAGTGGAACCTTTTCGCACTCTCACCCGCGAGCGACAACAGCAGTTAATTTTAGATATAGATGGGGATATACCGGAGATTAACAGCAATCTTTGTGATATCGAACGCATCATAGCGGAATTACTGACCAATGCTTCTAAATATACCCCAGAACAAGGGATAATTAGGGTAAATGTCTGGCGTGCAGACGAGCAAATATTAATTAATGTGAGCAATTCAGGAGTAGAAATCCCTCCAGAGGAATTATCAAGAATATTTGCTCCTTTTTATCGCATTCCTCACCACGATCCCTGGCGCTACAGTGGCACCGGTTTAGGTTTAGCTTTAGTCCACAAACTGATTAAACCCCTGAATGCCACCATCGATGTCACCAGTGCCAATGCTGTCACCACTTTTACCCTCACCTTGCCAATCTAGTCAAGCAGAAAACTTTTTAGAAAAAAACCTTGCAATTATTTCGAGGGCGTGCTATATTGAGAAAGGACTAAAAAAAGCCGAGATAGCTCAGTTGGTAGAGCAGAGGACTGAAAATCCTCGTGTCCGCGGTTCAAATCCGCGTCTTGGCATCAGAAAACACTAAAATTTGCCCTGTATTTACTTTCTAATCTGCTAGGTTTTGTAAATGCAGCTGACTGTCTTAGGTTTGGTGGGTAAAATGTATTCTAAGATACAGTCTTGCGGGCGAACGACTGGAACGAACCACTCCAGACACAAATGACACAAAGATTGATCGCTACTATATCAGTTAAACTTATCACACAAAGAATAAGAGAGCCTGCAGCCTTTCTCGTCAAGATGAAGTGTAACCTAATTTGGTAAGCTAAAAGCTTTGATGTACTTAGTTTCTGACCTTGTTTTTAGGTGGGAGAATTGCCAGATTCTTTCTTTTGCCTGTTGCCTGTTGCCTCTTGCCTATCTTCACTAGGAAATTAATTTTGCACGACTACTTACTTTTTGATTTTGGGCTTGACGTGAGCGGTCACGGATTAAGATAATCTAACAAGTATGTACGACAATGAAATCCTAGACTCTAGCAATTCCTTAAATAATCCTCTCGATGGGAGCGATCCGGATCAAGCAGCGGAAATCCCTCCCGATCCCGAGGAAATGCTCTTATTGCTTACTTCTGCTCATGTTAGCGAGAGAATGATCGCCGCTCGCGCCTTTTGTGAATTGCGGGACGAAAGAGCGATCGCCCCCTTACTAGAGATGTTAAACGATGTCTGTCCCCTGGTGCGTGTCAGTGTCGCCTACGCTTTGGGACGAAATCCCAGTCTTAGCTCTGTGGCTCCCTTAATCGATTTACTGGCCAGGGATTGGAATGGTTACGTCAGAAAAGGGGTAGTTTGGGCCCTGGGTAACTGTGGCGATCGCAGAGCGATCGAGCCTTTGGTTCATGCTCTCAAAACTGATATTTCGGCGGTGCGATTATGGGCCGCCAGTAGTTTGGCCCAGATTGCCAAGGTCAATTATGAAGATATCATCACTGTGTTGCCGCCTTTAATTGAAGGATTGCGCCGGGATTTAATCGCAGCGGTGCGGAGTAATTGCGCTTGGTCAATCGGTCAATTATGCCGAGAATTGCCCTTCAATGTGATTTATGCCACGGCGATCGATGCTTTGATCGAGGCCTTGGTGGAAGACGAGGATTTAGGTGTCAAGGAAGATGCTAGGGGTGCTTTATTAAAAGTGGGCGACCCAAGAGGATTACAATTGATCGAGGAATTAGAGCTTGAAGGAATTATCTAAACCGCTAATTTTGGGCGTTACGGGAGCATCAGGGCTGATTTATGCCGTGCGTACCCTCAAATATCTACTTTTAGCCGACTACACGATCGATCTAGTGGCCTCCAGATCAGCTTACACCGTCTGGCAAGCAGAAGATAATATTCGGATGCCGCCAGAACCGGAGCTGCAAGAACAATTTTGGCGCAGTCAATGCGGGGTGATGGAGGGGGGAAAATTACGCTGTCATCGTTGGGGTGATGTGGGGGCAACGATCGCCAGTGGTTCCTATCGCACCCTTGGTATGGTAATTATTCCCTGTAGCATGAGTACAGTGGCCAAATTAGCGGGGGGATTAAGTTCCGATTTGCTAGAAAGAGCGGCCGATGTGCAGATTAAGGAGGGCAGAAAATTGGTTTTAGTGCCGCGAGAAACTCCTTTTAGTTTAATTCATCTGCGTAATTTAACTACTTTGGCCGAGGCGGGCGTTAGAATCGTGCCAGCAATACCGGCATGGTATCATCATCCCCAATCGATCGAGGATTTGGTCGATTTTGTCATCGCTCGTACTCTCGATCAGTTAGATATCGATTGTGTGACAATTAATCGCTGGCAAGGACATTAACAGTTATCAGTGATCAGTTATCAGTTATCAGTGGATAGTGGACAGTGGTTAGTGGTTAGTGGGAAAGCATCTCATTTATGCAAGTGAGTAATTATACTTATCCATAAAACTGGTTTCTAGCAAGACTTTCAAAATAGCTTGACATAAAAACCTGATTTAGGGGTTACAAAGGTGAGATGCTCCCGTTCGTGGTTAGTGATTGATCACTGTTTACTGATAACTGTTTACTGATCACTGTTTACTGATCACTGTATCAAGGGAGGTAAAAATGGGCTGGATTATGGTCTTATTTGCGATCGCTGTAGGCGGATTACTGATCTGGCAGAATCTGGGGGTGATCACTTTGGTCTTTTTTGGCGGTATTATGACGGTAAAACTGCCCCTAGCTGTCTGGGTGTTACTTTTCACCCTAGCGGGAATTATCAGTGGTTTAACCCTGCAATTTCTCTATAGTTTTGGTCGTCCTTTGGCTGCCCCAAAAGCCTCCCCTCGTATAGCGAATAATCCTACAGTACCACCGCCATCTCCCCGACCTACCTATATTCAAGATACTGCTCCGTCTGCACGGGGTAACGATTGGGAAAGAGATAGCGGTGATGATTGGAATTTTGATACACCCCCCGAAAAACCGACGACCATTCAGGATCGGGAAGAATTTTCGTCTAGGCTTGCAGATGAGGAAAAAGCAAATTTTGTCAAGCCTCCTAGTGACAGTTCTCGAACTGGCTCGGTTTATTCCTATAGTTACCGCACAGCCAAACAGACTCGCGGGGAAAAAGCCGATCAAGTGTACGATGTCAATTATCGGATTATTACGCCCCCCGCCCAAGATCAAAACGAAGATCGGGAGGTAAACAAAGGGGATGAAGAGGAGTGGATTTAACTTTGACAGAGACAGAACCGGTGCTGATCAGCTAAAATTTGCTAAAAAGACGGTAAAAAAAGCCTAAAAAACTTAATAATGCCCAAAACAGCTAATTGGGGCTTGCTCAATAAATCTAAAAACCTTGTTGGGTAAGACTTTTAGACTTTTTGGAAACCAAAAAGTACCAGCTCTGGGAGTGATCGGGTGGAAAATTCAGGTACTTTTTCCCTGAAAATTAGGTAATTGACCAGATGAAAATCGCTAAAACCCTACACCCTACACCCCACACCCCACACCCCACACCCTGCCCCCACCGAAAAACTTTTTGCCGCAAACCCTGATTATGTCCCTCGTTGGCTCTCTGGTTAGTTAAAGAAAAATCTCGGCTAATCCGATAATACCTGCTGGCAAATCCTGCTAGGGGGGGTTTATCTGTTAAAATTTTTTGTCGTCGTCAAGTGAAGCGGGAAGAGTATGCGAATTCTATTTGTGGGTGCCGAGGCCGCTCCAATTGCCAAAGTTGGGGGAATGGGGGACGTAATTGGGGCATTACCGAAAGTCTTGCGTCAGCTAGGTCATGATGTGCGGATTTTTCTACCCTACTACGGTTTTCTTCAGGAAAAAATGGACATCCCTTCCGAACCCATTTGGTCAGGATTCGCCATGTTTCAGGATTTTTCAGTCTATGAAACGGTTTTACCCGATACAGATATTCCTCTCTACCTCTTTGGTCATCTAGCTTTCTCTGGACGCAGTATCTACGGAGGCGAAGATGAGGCCTGGCGATTTACCCTTTTTGCCAATGGTGCGGCGGAATTCGCTTGGAATTACTGGAAACCACAAGTTATTCACTGTCATGATTGGCATACGGGCATGATTCCCGTCTGGATGCACCAAGACCCCGATATTAGTACCGTTTTTACGATCCATAATCTCGCCTACCAGGGTCCTTGGCGCGAAGCATTAGAAAAAATGACTTGGTGTCCTTGGTATATGCAGGGCGATAATACCATGGCCGCGGCGGTTCAATTTGCCAATCGCGTCACGACTGTCTCTCCCACCTATGCCCGTCAAATACAGACCCCCATTTATGGCGAAAATTTAGAGGGATTATTGTCCTATATTTCCGGCAATCTGGTGGGGATTGTCAACGGCATCGATACGGAGGTGTATAACCCGGCTAAAGATGTTTATCTTAAGCAGAATTTTACCCCAGAAACCATCGAAAAACGTCTGGCTAATAAAATTGCCCTGCAAGAAGAAGTGGGGCTACAGGTCAGCAGAAATGCCTTTGTCATGGGGATGGTGACGCGTTTGGTAGAACAAAAAGGTATTGATCTAGTGATGCAAATTTTAGATCGCTTTCTCACCTATACTGATGCTCAATTGATTATTTTAGGTACAGGCGATCGCTATTATGAAACCCAACTATGGGAGATGACTTCCCGTTTCCGGGGGCGAATGTCCCTGCATCTTCTCTATAGTGATGCTCTTTCCCGTCGCATCTATGGGGGGGCCGATGCTTTGTTAATGCCTTCCCGTTTTGAACCCTGTGGCATTTCCCAATTAATGGCCATGCGTTACGGTTGTATTCCCATGGTACGCCGCACCGGTGGTTTAGTCGATACGGTGTCTTTCCACGACCCAATTCAGGAAAGAGGAACAGGATTTAGTTTCGATCGCTATGAACCTTTAGACCTGTTTACCTGTATGATCCGGACTTGGGAAAGTTTCCGTTATAAACAGGATTGGCAAAAACTACAGCAACGGGCAATGACTCAAGATTTTAGTTGGTATAAATCCGCTTTGGAATATCTCAAAATCTACAAACAAATCACCGGACAATCCGATCAATTATCCGATGAAGAAAAAGATAAATTTGTCGCCCTGACTAGCAGTTAAATCCTCCTTGATTAGGGGTGAAGATCTATCACCCCTACTCCGGTAGAAATTAATCGGTAATGGCGTTGAGAAGAACTTCCGCTAGGGTCATATCTTCCATATCATCGATAGTAATTGTGTCAACAATATCGAATTTGGCCCCCGCCGATTCTAGCTGATCGTCTAAAGCTTTGAGAAATTCGGTTGCTTGTCGATCATGGCCTACTTGAATCAGAGAAATGGCTAATTCTTCATCCCTATCGAGTTTTCGAGAAGCTTCGATAATTTGACGCATCACCGCTTTGCGATCATCTGGTTCTCCGTCGGTAATCACCAGAATAGTTTCTCCGTTGGGTTTAGTTTTGCCGGCAGTTTTGCGCTGAAAATAATTATTGAGGGCATCTTGGAGAACAGCGGCTAGGTCTGTCCTCCCCATGGGTTCATTTTCTTGATAAATTTGTGTCACCTTATCGGAAGTAACATTATCATAGCGTCGGAAACGTCCGGAAAAAAGATAGATAGTGATGCCGTCGGGATCGAATTCCTCGCACTTTCTAGCCAAGGCGAGGGTGGATTCTTGGGCAATTTGCCAACGGGTTTTCTCGCTGGGTTTATCAGCAGTGGACATACTGCCACTTTTGTCAATAATCAGAGTATAATCTCTGTTTTCTACCATAGGGGCTATACCTCCAAGCAATTTGCGCTCGTCCTAGTCTAATAATTATTAAACTCTAGGATGGAAACTCTACCTCGATCGACTAGGGTTTTTTAACTATTGGGGGAAGGAGACAGCGTAATCAACAGCAGAAACTATCGCCAGAAAACCAGTCGGGCTAAAATGAAAAAAGTATGAAAATTATTTCTTAACCTGATACTGTTAAATTAGCCGATGAGTGATAGTAAATCGATCGCCTCAACCGAGAAAAAGCCAGATCAGCCACCTTCTTGGAGTTTTTGGACGGTGTTTAGTTCCACCTTCCTAACCATATTTTTTGCTGAAATCGGCGATAAAACTCAATTAGCCACCCTTTTGATCAGCGCCGAATCCCAATCCCCCTGGGTGGTTTTTGCCGGGGCAGCCACCGCTTTAATCGCTACCAGTCTCCTCGGTGTCCTGATCGGTTATTGGATTGCGCGTCGTCTTTCCCCCAAAACCTTAGATATCGGTGTCGCTATTCTTCTCCTTTTGATCACTGGTTTACTCATCGGCGATATTCTCTAAGCAATCAGTGATCGGCTCTTCTCGACCTTGTGTGATAAGTTTAAATTATATAAGAGCGATCGATCTTTGTGTCCTTTGTGTCTTTGTGGTTCGTTTCACTCGCTCGCCCGCAGGACTGTATCTTAGAATACATTTTACCCACCAAACCCAAGAGAGCCAGTGATCAGTGTGACTGTTTACTGTTTACTGTTTACTGTTCACTGAAAAAAGCTTCCCATCTCCCTAGAATTTATGAATTGGCAATTATTCGGACTGACATTTATCACGGTTTTTTTGGCAGAAATAGGCGATAAAAGTCAATTAGTAGCGATCGCTCTCGGTGGCAGTTCCAAATCACCCAAAGCTGTCTTTTTTGGCTCAATTACCGCCTTAATCTGCACCAGTTTCTTAGGAGTCCTGGCGGGGGGCAGTATGGCGCAGTTATTCCCCGCTAAGATATTAAAAGCGATAGCGGCCATTGGTTTTGCTCTGCTTGCTGTCCGGCTGCTTTGGCCAGATTCAGATTGATAATTGGGTTGGGCTGAATATTACTGGAAGCCTTACTAGAAAACGGTTTTGGCACTTTTTCCAGGCACGCGAGGCCATTCTGTTATTATAAACCTCTGGCCTAATTAATTTTTGAGGGTTCAAAAACGTCAAAAATAAGGATTAAATCGCATAAAATCTGTAAATAGATCATTTAATTGATTATTATTCATTCTTAATTCTCCTGACTACTGACTACTGGCTACTGGCTCCTAACCCTAACAACAATTTTTGATTTTTACAAGAGGTCTTATGACTTCCCCAACCGACGACCGGCGACCGACTCCTGATAGCTAAAAAACTGAGGCAAATTCCAGAAAAATAATTAATTTTTTGGAAAAAAGTAGCTAAACTTACAAAAAATATCCAAAAAGTAGCGAAAATCACAAAAAATCTGCTAACCTAGCCGTAATATCACACAGATATTTGTAGAAAGATTCCCGAAAATCTCCTCAGCAAAAACGTCCGTGTGAAGTAGCTAATATTGTCAGCGAGGTTAGTTCAAGATCATCATGTCAAATTTAGGACGACGTAAATTTCTCCTGTACGGTTCTGCCACTTTGGGAACCAGTATTCTGTTAAAAGCTTGCGGTGGCAATCAAAGCCAAACCCCCACGGCTAGTCCTAGCCCGGCTGCTAGTCCCGCCCCAGCTTCTGGAGAGACAATTAAGGTGGGTATTCTGCACTCCCTCAGTGGCACCATGGCCATCAGTGAAACCAGCGTAGTCGATGCGGAAAAACTGGCGATCGAGGAAATCAATGCCGCCGGTGGTGTTCTTGGTAAACAGATCGAGGCAGTGGTGGAAGATGGCGCTTCCGATTGGCCAACTTTTACCGAAAAAGCCACCAAACTGATCGATCAGGACAAAGTTGTGACTGTCTTCGGTTGTTGGACTTCCGCCAGTCGTCAGGCAGTTTTACCCGTGTTTGAAGCCAAAAACCATATGCTCTGGTATCCTGTCCAGTACGAGGGTCAAGAGTGTTCTAGAAATATCTTTTACACCGGTGCTGCCCCCAACCAACAGATCGAGCCGGCAGTGACTTGGTTGCTGGAAAATAAAGGGAAAAAATTCTTCCTCGTCGGTTCCGACTACGTTTTTCCCCGCACCGCCAACACGATTATTAAAGAGCAGTTAAAGGCGAAAGGCGGAGAAACCGTGGGCGAAGACTATCTACCTCTAGGTAACACGGAAGTTACCCCGATTATCACCAAAATTAAGCAAGCTTTACCCGATGGCGGCGTTATTTTCAACACCCTCAACGGTGACAGTAACGTGGCTTTCTTTAAACAACTGCAAGCGGCCGGTTTAACTCCCGATAAATATCCGGTCATGTCGGTGAGTGTTGCCGAGGAAGAAGTTAAACAAATCGGTAAGGAATATCTCCTCGGTCAATACGCTTGTTGGAACTATTTCCAAACCGTAGATACCCCCGCTAACAAAAAATTTGTTGCGGCTTTTCGAGCTAAATATGGTGAGGATCGCGTCACTAACGACCCCATGGAAGCGGCCTATATTATGGTCTATCTCTGGAAGCAAGCGGTGGAACAAGCGGCAACCGCCGATGATCTCGACAAAGTTCGCGCCGCCGCCGTGGGACAAAAATTCGATGCTCCCGAAGGACCGGTGGAAATGTTCCCCAATCATCATATCTCCAAAACCGTCCGCATTGGTCAGGTGAGAGATGATGGTCTATTTGACATCGTTTGGTCAACTCCGGGGGTAGTGGATCCGCAACCTTGGAACCAATTTGTCCCCGAAACTAAGGGCTTTGCCTGTGACTGGACGGATCCGGCTAAGGGCGGTAAGTTCAAAATGGAAAAATCCTAGTTTTAGGAATTTTTCCAGACAGTAACGAGAGTGAGGTGGGCATTACTGCTCACCCCACTTTTTAAAGCTTAAAGATGCAGGGGAATAACGAAAAGTGTCAGCATTATTGGAAGGATTGTTTAATGGTATTAGCATCGGTTCTGTGCTATTGCTGGCCGCTTTAGGACTAGCGATTGTCTTTGGACTGATGGGGGTAATTAATCTCGCTCACGGTGAGTTAATGATGTTAGGGGCCTATACTACTTTTGTGGTGCAAAATGTCTTTAAAGGTTTCGGTTCTCCCCTCTTTGATACTTATGTTTTATTCGCCCTACCGATCGCTTTTTTAGTGTCGGGATTGGCGGGATTATTATTAGAAAGGGGGGTGATTAGGTTCCTCTACGGCAGACCCCTAGAAACGCTGCTGGCCACTTGGGGAGTCAGCTTAATTCTGCAGCAATTTGTCAGAAGTGTCAACGGGTTATTAGTAATTAGTTTAATAGTTTTCTGTCTGTTATTTTTTGGGGCGATGACGGTGTTAAGTCGTCGCCTAGATTGGGAGAGAATTCGCAATTTAGCTATTGGTATCACCCTGCCTTTATCCCTAGCTATCGCTGGATTATTAGGCTATCTTTTATCTTTTAATCCGGTTCTCGCTCGACCCTGGTTTAGTGCCAGAAACGTCGATGTCACGGCTCCTGCTTGGTTACGGGGAGGTTTACCTTTACCCGGTTTTCAAATGCCCTACACCCGTCTATTTATTATCATTTTGACTGCCCTTTGTTTGTTAGGAACCTATTGGTTTTTAAATAAATCTTCTTGGGGTTTACGCATTCGTGCCGTCACCCAAAATCGCCAGATGAGTGCCTGTTTAGGCATTCCGACAAATCAAGTGGATGCTTTGACTTTTGCCCTCGGTTCGGGATTAGCTGGAGTTGCCGGTTGTGCGATTAGTTTTTTGGGTTCCGTCGGTCCAAACGTGGGACAAAATTATATCGTTGATACCTTCATGGTGGTGGTGGTGGGAGGAGTGGGTAATCTCCTGGGAACTATTATCGCAGCCATGGCGATTGGTGTGGCTAATTATTTAATTGGTTCGGGAACTTTTGCTCTGATTTTTGGTTCTGTAGAAGCACTAAAACCCCTAACGGATTTCTTCACCTTTTTCTCCACCACTAGCATGGCAAAAGTGATGATTTTTGCTTTAATTATTGCTTTCTTGCAATTCAAACCTGCGGGAATTTTTCCTCCTAAAGGACGTACTGCCGAGTTATAGATTATGATTACAGAAACCATCACTAGAAACGAATCCCGACAACGGGAAAAGAAAAAGTTAATCACGGAAATCGCTGTTATTGTTGGATTGGTGGTCATCTTTGCGGTGTTACTGCCCTTAGCTTTGTCGGCTTTCCGTTTGCGTTTATTGGGGCGATTTCTTTCCCTCGCTATTGTTGCTTTGGGGATAGATTTAATCTGGGGTTATACGGGTTTATTAAGTCTTGGTCATGGCATCTTTTTTGCCCTCGGTGGTTACGCTTTGGCCATGTACCTAAATCTTCAGTTACCCCCCGGACAAATGCCCGAATTTTTTACTCTCTACGGGGTGACAGAATTACCTTTTATTTGGCAACCTTTTTATTCCCTACCTTTGACAATTCTAGCCCTAATTATCGTACCAGCGATCGTGGCGGGATTATTAGGTTATTTAATCTTCCGCAATCGCATTAAAGGGGTTTATTTCTCGATTTTGACCCAAGCGGCTTTACTGGTATTTTTTAACTTTTTTAACGGTCAACAGAAGTTAATTAACGGCACTAATGGCTTAAAAACCGATACCCAAACAATTTTCGGTTTGCTGGTGGGTTCCGATGCCGTTCAAGTGGCCTTTTATTTACTCACAATTGTCTGTTTACTGGCTATTTATCTCCTCTGTCGTTGGTTAACTACCGGCAGATTTGGGCGCTTGTTAGTCGCCATTCGCGATGATGAGGTGCGGGTTCGTTTTTCTGGTTATGATCCTACTTGGTTTAAGGTGTTAGTTTTTGCCATTTCTGGGGCAATTGCCGGTGTTGCCGGCGCTCTTTATACGGTGCAAACGGGAATTATCACCCCTAACTCTATGGATGTGGCTTTTTCCATTGAAATGGTGATTTGGGTGGCTGTGGGGGGACGTGCTACCCTCGTGGGGGCAGTTGTCGGTACTTTATTAATACGCCTAGCCCAAACTTTTTTAAGCGAACAATTTCCGGAAGTCTGGGTATTTTTCCAAGGGGCCCTATTCCTAATTGTGGTGACAGTGCTTCCCGATGGTCTTCTCGGTGGAATTAAACGTTTGCTGACTCATTTTGGTTTCCGCAAAACTTTAATTACCTATCCTAGTATTGAGGAAGCTCCGGAAGTGCAACTGGAAAGAGAAGAATTAGAGCATAAGTGATCTTAGCTATCAGTTATCAGTTATCAGTTATCAGTTATCAGATGTGAGTTTTCAGTTCACTGATTACTGCTGACTGTTCACTGAAAATACTTCCCAATTCCCTCTTAGAAATTATGACTGGAAAAATCTTAGAAATCGAGAATCTTACCGTTAGTTTTGGGGGTTTTAAAGCTCTCAATAATCTTAATTTCAGTATGGATACGGGAGAATTGCGGGTGATTATCGGTCCCAATGGTGCGGGAAAAACCACTTTTTTAGATGTAATTACGGGGAAAGTGCAACCCACCATCGGACGGGTATTATTTAAAGGTCGAGATCTCCGCAAAATTCCTGAATATGCGATCGCTCGTTTAGGTATTGGTCGCAAATTCCAAACTCCTAGGGTATATTTAAATCTAACTGTCCGAGAAAATCTCGATTTAGTTAGTAATCGCAATAAAAATGTTTTCTCAACTCTTTTCGGTCGTCCTCCGCTAGAAGATAGCAGAAAAGTTATTGGTTTATTGGAAACTATCGGGTTAACTGCTAAAGCTGATTTATCCGCTTCTTTACTTTCCCACGGGGAAAAACAACGCTTAGAAATTGGTCAATTAGTGGCCCAGTCACCAGATTTACTGCTAGTAGATGAACCCGTGGCAGGATTAACCGATGAGGAAACGGAAAACGTGGGTAATTTGTTATTAAATCTAGCGGAAAGTCATTCAATTATTGTCATTGAACACGATATGGAATTTGTCCGGCAAATTGCCCGCAAAGTCACGGTTTTACACCAAGGAACTGTTCTATGTGAGGGGAATATGGAGCAAATTCAAAATGATCCGAAAGTTATTGAAGTTTATCTAGGTTCCTCGGAAGAATAAAGAGTAAAATGATTAAAATTAGTTAAAAAGGATTGACAATGTTACACATATCTGAACTCAATGTTTACTACGGAGAAAGTCATATTTTAAGAAATGTTGATCTTAACATTAATGCGGGAGAAATGGTCTGTTTAATTGGACGTAATGGCGTGGGTAAAACTACCCTATTAAAAACCTTGATGGGTATCTTAAAACCGCGAGCAGGAACAATTAATTATGAGCAAGAAAACCTGATTAATAAAACCTCAGATCAAAGAGCCAGATTAGGACTGGGTTATGTGCCGCAGGGTAGGGATATTATTCCCCGTTTAACGGTAAAAGAGAATTTAATTCTCGGTTTGGAAGCTTTACCCACAAGGAGAAAAAATGCCACAATTCCCGAAGAAATCTTTGATTTATTTCCCGTTTTAAAAACCATGTTATCGCGGATGGGAGGAGATTTAAGCGGTGGACAACAACAGCAATTAGCCATCGCTCGCGCCTTAGTGGGGGAACCAAAATTATTAATTTTAGATGAACCCACGGAAGGAATTCAACCGTCAATTATTCTCGAAATTGAAGCGGCGGTGCGGCGTATTGTTGCCAGTAAAGGAATCGCCGTTTTATTAGTAGAACAACACCTGCATTTTGTCCGCCAAGCTGATCGATATTACGCCATGCAGAAAGGGGGAATTGTTGCTTCCGGTTTCACAAGCGAATTAAGTCAAGAAGTCATTCAGCGATTTTTGTCGGTTTAAACTTAACTTTTTCCTTGATAAGTAGGTAGGCGTTAAAAATTATCAGACACCCCCCTTATCAAGGGGGGATTAAGGGGGGATCGACACCCCCCTTATCAAGGGTAGGGCTGTTTCATTTAAATTAAGTATAGCTGATTTTGAGTCAATAAATTTGATCGAGGATTCTCAAGTTTATCTTTTTCTAATCAAAAGAGTT
>VYLM01000035.1_pt1 | contig 31008 bp, 28 predicted proteins | sample 5109491 | NCBI WGS metagenome assembly VYLM01 (sample SAMN12291813, study PRJNA351875) | freshwater metagenome | isolation source: freshwater lake | place: USA: Michigan, MSU3 lake | collected 2011-08-06 | reverse complement strand
AAAGCGTTTAAACTCTTCTGGATTCAAATTTTTTACTTTTTCGTAAGTCATTGTTTTTCTGAGTGTTTTACTTTATTTTACATAATCAGTTCCTATTTTTGCAGGAGGTCTAATTTCTTCCCGTCCTAATAATTCCGAGACATCGACACTGCGAATCTGATTGATGGTCGTTTCTCCCGATAAAATTTTTGAGAGGGGAGGAACGGTTTTAATGTCGATGGGTAAAGTTTCTAGACTTTCGATGATTTGCCGCTTTCTGTCCTTGGCTACATTAGGAATAGCGAGAATAACCCAGTCAAAGGCTGTTTTTTGGTGCAGTAGTGCCAATTGAGAGGGGGGATAAACCCTAAAGCCTTGGATCACTCGGTGCTGCAAATCGGGATTATCATCAACAAAGGCCAATAAACGATAGTGGGGGTCATTTTGTAGGGAACGTGCCAATTGACGACCCACAACCCCCGCACCATAGATAACAATTGTCGGTTCTCTATCCACACTACTGACGTAAATATTCAGACGGTGAAAGACAGAACGAATCAACAATCTCACCCCGATAACCAATACTAGGGTTAACAATGCGTCGATAATCAGGACTGAACGCGGCAAAAAGGCATCCCCTTGAAGGTAGGCCAGAATGATTAAAAACCCTGAACTATAGAGAACCGCTTGCAGTACGGAGGAAAGAAACTCTAATCCTGTATAACGTACTACGGGACTGTAAATACCTTTGAGATAGAAAACTAGAGTTTTAATGGCAATTAAGCCCAATATTGGCTCTAAAAAAGGTCTAATTTCCCGATATTCGAGGCTCAGATTCAACCTGAGAGAGAAGGCCAGATAGATGGTTAGACAAAAAACAAGGCAGTCGGTGATCATTAAAAGAGATCGCTTCGATGACCTAGATAGGTAATTAGCCAATTTAAGGATTTTGTTCGCCAGTTTTCTATACATTATCCACTTGATTAATTAATCTTAGGTAAAATATTTGGCTCCTCTCGACCTTGTATGGTAATCAGTGCTTATTATTCGGACGAGTCTTGCTAGGCAAGGCTTTGAAGAATATATTTACGGAAAACTACCCCTATTCTTCTCTCTTCCATACAGAAACGAGAAGAGCCAATATTTTTTATAACAGTAGCACTGTCCGTCTTTCCAGAGGATAATATCACCTAAATCCAATTATGTCAAGCGGCGGGATTTGTCAAGACTTTGGCTCTCTTAGGTTTGGTGGGTAAAATATATTCTAAGATACAGTCCTGCTGGCGAGGGAGTGGAGGGAACCACTCCAGACACAGAGGACACAAAGATTGATCACTTCTAGAGTAAGTTAAACTGATCACACAAAGAATAAGAGAGCCGGACTTTTTTCCTTTTAGCAACTTTTCATCGCTCCCCAAAAATTTTTTGCTCCCCCAAACTAGCCGATAGATGACCGCTAGTCAAGGGTTACAATCAAGAATTGATGCAAAAATTTATCGAGTCAAGTTATGAGTAATCAGTACGATGCGATCGTGATTGGGTCGGGAATCGGGGGATTGGTGACAGCGACGCAATTAGCGGCAAAAGGAGCAAAAGTCTTGGTTTTAGAGAGTTATCTGATTCCGGGGGGCAGCGCGGGTTATTTTGAACGAGAGGGTTATCGTTTTGATGTGGGTGCTTCGATGATTTTTGGTTTTGGCAAAAAGGGGACGACTAACCTCTTAACCAAAGCTTTGGCAGCGGTGGATATGAGTATCGAAACCATTGCCGATCCCGTCCAGATCCATTATCATCTCCCGGACGGATTAGACTTAAAAGTTCATCGCGACTACGAACAATTTTTACAGGAATTAATTAGCCATTTTCCCGCAGAAAAAACTGGTATCCGGCGCTTTTACGATGAATGCTGGCAGGTGTTTAATTGTCTCAATAGTATGGATTTACTATCGCTGGAAGAACCCCGCTATCTGACTAGGGTTTTTTTCCAGCATCCTTTATCTTGTTTGGGATTGGTCAAGTATTTACCCCAAAATGCGGGAGATGTGGCCAGAAAATATATTAAAGACCCGAAATTATTGAAATTTATCGATATGGAATGTTACTGTTGGTCGGTAGTACCCGCCGATCGCACTCCGATGATTAATGCGGGAATGGTCTTTAGCGATCGCCATTACGGGGGAATTAACTATCCCCGGGGGGGAGTGGGACAGATTGCTCTCAAGTTAGTCGCGGGATTGGAAAAAGCTGGTGGTGAAATCCAGTATCAAGCGAGAGTGAATAAGATTATTTTAGATGCAGGACGGGCGATCGGGGTAAGATTGACCAATGGTAAAGAATATTACGCGAAAAAGATTGTTTCTAATGCCACCCGTTGGGATACCTTCGAGAAACTACTCCCCCCGGAATCTCTCCCGGGTAGCGAAAAAAAATGGCAAAAACGCTATCAAAAATCCCCCAGTTTCCTGAGTTTGCATCTGGGAGTCAAGGCCGATGTATTGCCATCAGGAAGCGAATGTCACCATATTTTACTAGAAGATTGGGAAAATATGGAAGCAGAACAGGGAACTATCTTTGTTTCTATTCCTACCTTACTCGATCCCTCCCTAGCACCTCCAGACCATCATATCATTCATACTTTCACCCCTAGCTGGATTGATCAATGGCAAAAACTGCCTCCCCAAGAATATCAACAGAAAAAAGAGGCCGCTGCTCATCGTCTCATCGAGCGCCTGAAAAAACTCTTTCCCAAACTAGATACAGGATTAGATTATATCGAAATTGGCACGGCCCGCACCCATCGCCGCTTTTTGAATAGAATCGATGGCAGTTATGGCCCAATACCGCGAAGAAAACTGTTAGGTTTATTAGGAATGCCCTTTAATCGCACAGCTATTCCTAATCTTTATTGTGTGGGAGATAGTACCTTCCCCGGTCAAGGATTAAACGCGGTGGCCTTTTCTGGTTTTGCTTGCAGTCATCTTCTATCGGTAGATCTGGGTTTACCCCGTCCCAGAGATTAAAAGCTGAAAATCAGGATTTTTACCGGCGAATTCGGAAACGGGAAGGTAACACTTGACAGCATTTCTCAGATAGATGAAGCACATTTTTGCGACTGAAATCCTTGCTTCGGCAAGGTTTAATTTATACTTCATCTTTATGAGAAACGCTGTAGATCGGTTTTGCTGATAACTGATAACTGATAACTGATAACTGATAACTGATAACTGATAACTGATAACTGATAACTGATAACTGATAACTGATAACTAATGCTTACTCCCTTTGATTCCTCGAAGTCTTTACATTGGCAGCAAAGCTTGCGATCACCGATTGTTCGTCAATTGGAGATATTTAGCTTTACAACGCAGTTTTTGACTTTTTTGCTCTGGGATCGTTTAACGGGGGCTAATAGGGGCAAAAAACGGCAAAGGAGAGCGAAATGGTTAGTTGATCGCCTCATGAATTTAGGACCAACTTTTATTAAAATTGGACAATCTTTATCGACGCGAGCAGATTTAATTCCGCTCGAATATATCGAACAATTAACCCAATTACAGGATCGAGTTCCCGAATTTAATAGTCAAGAAGCGATCCGAGTTATTGAAACAGAATTAGGACAACCCCTAGATAATTTATTTGCAAGTTTTACCGTGTCTCCCCTCGCTTGTGCCAGTTTAGGACAAGTGCATCGAGCGCAGTTATTAAGTGGAGAAGAAGTCGTTATTAAGGTACAAAGACCGAATCTAGAAGGACTATTTAATCTCGATTTTGAAGTGTTGCATCGTCTCACCCATTGGTTAAATATTTTACCCGTGGTGAAAAAATATAATTTAGAAGCTATCTATCAAGAATTTTTTGAACTACTCTTTCAAGAAATTGATTATATTCATGAGGGCAAAAATGCCGATCGCTTTCGGGAAAATTTTAAGAATTATCCTCAAGTAAAAGTCCCTTTAGTTTACTGGCAATATACCACCCGCAAGGTATTAACTTTGGAGTATGTACCCGGGATTAAAGTCGATGATCGAGAGACTTTACTAGCTAATGGTATTAACGTAGATGGGATTATTCAACTGGGGATCTGTTCCTATCTCAAACAACTATTACAGGATGGTTTTTTCCAATCGGATCCCCATCCGGGTAATATGGCAGTTAGTCAGGAAGGGGAGTTAATTTTCTACGATTTTGGCACGATGTTCGAGTTAAAGTCCGTCGCTAAAGATCAAATGATCGAAACCTTTTTCGCTGTCTTGAGAAAGGATACGGAAACAGTCTTAAAAACTCTGGTGTATATGGGTTTAATTGAACCCGTTAGAGATCTGCAACCCGTGCGAAATATCGTCCAGTTTCTCTTAGATGAATTTCGCGATAAACCGGTAGATGTGAGGGTCTTTGAACAAATTAGCGATCAAGTGTATTTAATGTTTAAACAGCAACCTTTTCGCTTACCTCCCCAAATGACTTTTATTATTAAATCTGTCACCACTTTGGATGGGATTGCCCGCTCTTTAGATCCCCAGTATAATTTATTAGCAGCTAGTCAACCTTTTGTGAAAAGTCTAGCGGTATCGGGAGGAACTACCAACACCATGTTTACCCTAGCTAATCAAGCTCGCACTTTTCTTAAACAACAATGGCAAAAAGGTAATAAAAACGAGAGAATGATCCGTCAATTAGAGGAAAAAATCGAGCGAGGAAATTTAGTTTTTCAAGTTAAGTCACGCGAAAATGAGCGACTTCTGAAAAGAATTTATCTGGGAATTAAAGTATTAATCAATGTCTGTCTATTGGGATTTAGCATTATCTCAGCCATATTTTTATTAGACACCAACTATAGCAAACTAGCTATTATTCCCTTCAGTTTAGCGGGGTTATTTGGTTTATTTTTTCTACGTTCTTCTATGGCTTTATTGATTCAGGAAAGATTAGATAAAATGCTAGAAAAGTAAATAATTATCATCTTTATTAAGTAAGTGGTTATAATTAAATATCTAATTGCCAGTGTGGTGACAAGTTCCCCGGCTCTCTTATTCTTTGTGTGATAAGTTTGACTTATATAGTAGCGATCGATCTTTGTGTCCTTTGTGTCTCTGTGGTTCGTTCCACATTTTTCCGTCGCCATGGTAATTTAAATCACTGTTTAATCCAAGCTGATGGCCAAATACCGCCAATTTCGAGGCCAGCTAGACGACTAGAGCTATTTATAAGGGTTTTACCACGACCGTCAGCCAATTTTATCGATAATTTACCTTTGAGGGTATCTTGACAAGCAAAAGAGAGACCTTTTTCCGTGGGTACACGCACGCGATCGGGAGGATGATCACTGATCCCGATTAAGACAATGGTATAATTCTCGTTAGTTGCCCTCATTTCCCAGTATCCCCAGGGTTGCACTGTCCAAGTTAGTTGAGAATTCCAGATATCAAACTTATAAAAGCGATTTTGCCAGTGAATACCGATAATTCCCACCGATTCCGTCCAGTTAAGAACTTTCCGGGTAGAACCCACTGCGGTTAAGGTTAAATCGGGATTTTCAGGGAAAGCATTACAATTAATCCAAAACCACTTTTCGGGGAAAGAATAACCCCAATTTTTCTCGCTATAAAAAGGTACATTCTCAAATTGATAATTTTTTCCCCGATGGGTAATCATTCCCGTTGCTAAACCATGAGCAGTTAAAATCTGCCAACCCGGGTCAAAAATCGGTAAATAAGATAATATTCCTGCTGTTGCTTGGGGTGGACGCTTGTTATCTCCCCAACTGTACCTAGTTTCAACGCAATAATCCCATTGACAGATTTCTCCAGTGACGGGATCATAAATTCGTCCTTGCTGCTGGTTTGCCGTTGCTTGATAACCTTCTCGAATAGACTCAAAAAAATCTGACGAAGAAAGCAAACAGGGACGGGTTTTTAAGTTAGTTTTTCCCCAATGGATAATGGCTAATTCCTGACGACTTGCCCAAAATTTATCCGTATCGGGAAAAGTGCGACAAAGATAATTAGATTCTATGGCTAAAATTTGTACCGCTCCACCGCTATTGACTTGACCGCCCCTTGGGTCTTGAATAGAATACATAAAGGCGAATCCATCGGCTAATTGCGGAATCATGACTCGGAAGTACCAACCTTCAAAGAATCGGGAAGTGATACCATCCCAATGGTAGCCAGAATGAGGGGGTTGTGAAGACATCTATGGGTTTATCTTTAGGTATTGATTTTGGCACATCGGGAGCGCGAGCGATTGCTATTGATTCTAGCAAAAATATCGTCGCTGAGGTTGATTATCCCTTCACTAATGCCAATTTTCAGGATTGGCAAAAGGCCCTATTTTATTTATTGGATAATCTAGGGAATTCGGTGCGTTCAGAACTTAAATCGATCGCTATTAATGGTACTTCCTCGACGGTGTTATTATGTGATAATTGGGGTAATCCTCTTTCTGAGGCAATATTATACAATGACGGGCGAGGAATTGCCTTTTTAGAAGCAATTAAAGCTATAGCACCCCCTCACCATCCCGTAATTAGTGCCACCTCTAGTTTAGCTAAATTACTTTGGTGGAGTGAACAAGAAATTTTTTCGCAAGCGCGTTATTTTCTCTCGCAAGCGGACTGGTTAGCATTTCTGCTGCACGGTAAACTGGGAATTAGTGATTATCATAATGCCTTAAAGTTAGGTTATGATCTCGAAAATCTCTGTTATCCCGATTGGTTAGAGAATTTACCGATGTTTAATTTATTACCGCAAATTTTTGCCCCGGGTACAGCGATCAATACTATTAAACCGGATTTAGTGACGCGTTTTGCTATCCCGAAAGATTGTTTAATTTATACGGGAACCACCGACAGCATAGCGGCATTTTTAGCCAGTGGTGCTAATTCTTTAGGGGATGCAGTGACATCTTTAGGTTCAACTTTAGTTTTAAAGTTATTAAGTAGCCAGAAAGTTGATGATAGTAACTATGGCATCTATAGTCATCGTTTAGGAAATTTGTGGTTAACTGGTGGGGCATCCAATACGGGAGGAGCAGTGTTAAAGAAGTTTTTTTCTGATCAAGAATTGAGAAATTATAGTTTAGCAATAGATGGACAAAAAGAAAGTAATTTAGATTATTATCCTCTACTAAAAGCGGGCGAGCGCTTTCCCATTAATGATCCTTTTTTACCCGCAAAACTGACTCCCCGCCCCGATAATCCTCTAGAATTTTTGCATGGTTTACTAGAAAGTATTGCCCGCATTGAAGCTTTAGGTTATCAGCGTTTACAGGAATTGGGAGCCAATAAATTAGAGCGAGTTTATAGTGCCGGTGGTGGGGCAAAAAATTCGACTTGGAGAATAATTCGTCAGCGTCATTTAGGGGTTCCCGTACTTTTATCTCAACAGGAGCAAGCAGCCTATGGTACTGCCCTATTAGCACAGCAATCGGTTACGCTCTTGAAATAGTCTCATAAGTAGGGTTTGCGGCAAAAAGCTTGTTGGTGGGGTTAGGAGTTAGGAGTCGGTCGTCAGGAGTCAGGAGATAGGAGATTATTTTATTTATTCTCCCCACACCCCACACCCCACACCCCACACCCTACACCCTTCGTTAATTAACCGTAATAGGGTGGCTCATTACCCGGTTTCCATTTGATATTACAGCCTAAACTGGGTTTTTGCTCCGTCGGCACCGGTTGACCGCTTAAAACCTTGTCAATAGCGGCCCGGAGATCTTTGCCTGTCACCGGTACACCATTACTAGGACGACTATCATCCAATTGACCGCGATAGACTAGAATGCGCTGACTATCAAAGAGGAAAAAATCGGGAGTACAGGCTGCCGTGTAAGCTTTCGCCACTTCTTGGCTTTCGTCATAGCATAAATTGAATTTAAAGTCAAGGGTTATCGCCATTTTTTTCAAATTTTCCGGCGAATCATCGGGATATTTCTCCACGTCATTAGAACTAATGGCGAGGATGCCCAGATTGGTGTTAGCATAATCGCAACCTAGACGGGTAAGTTCTTCTTGAATGTGTTTAACAAAGGGACAATGTTCACAGAGGAAGATGACTAACAGAGCGGTTTTAGCCGCAAAGCTGTCCAGAGAAATAGTTTCACCCGAAACCACATCGGGTAAGGCAAAACTGGGAGCTTTTGTCCCCAAATCTAACATTGTGGACTCGGTGCGTGCCATAAAGTTTTTACTCTTTTCTATAGGGAGAACTGAGATTTTTATAACATTTCATGCTTCATCACGCAAATTTAACGCCTTAGACACCATCAGTGAACAGTAAACAGTAAACAGTAAACAGTGAACTGATAACTGATAACTGATAACTGATAACTGATAACTGCCATAACCTACTGAAACTGATCTGACCAATTTTCGATCACACGCTGACTTTCGCGAGCAATAACTAAAGCATTATCGGGGACATTTTTAGTGATAGTTGAACCGGCAGCCACGGTGACATTTTTTCCTAATTTTAAAGGAGCCACTAAAACACTATTTGCTCCAGTTTTTGTGCCACTGCCGATCAGAGTTTGGTGTTTTTTCACACCATCGTAATTAGCAGTGATTGTTCCCGCACCAACGTTAACTTTTTCCCCTAAAGTGGCATCTCCCAGATAGGATAAATGGGCAATATTGGTTTTATTGCCGATGCTACTTTTTTTAATTTCAACAAAATTACCGACTCGACAATTAGCCCCAATTTTCGCTTCTCCGCGCAAATGAGCATAGGGACCGATGCGACAACCAGAATCCACCTGACTATCAGAAATAACCGAAAATAAGACCGTTACATCGCTGCCTATCCGACTATTTTCGATTAAACTCCCCGGACCTATACGACAACCAGAAGCGATTATCGTCTCACCGCGCAGATGGGTTTGGGGTTCGATAATCACATCGGGACTGAGGGTGACAGTATCCTCAATGGTGACACTATCGGGGTCAATTATGGTGACTCCAGCGGCCATCCAATCATCTTTGACTCTAGTTTGCAGGATATCATAGGCGGCGGCCAATTGTTTGCGATCGTTAATGCCGCTAATTTCTAAACAATCCTCCACATCCACAGCCATGACGGGATCGAGAAAATTGACCACATCTGTGAGATAGTATTCACCTTGATCGTTATTGGGAGTTAAATTAGGCAGTATCGCCGCTAATTTTGACCAATTAAAGCAGTATATACCCCCATTAACCCGGTGGTTTTGTCGTTGGGCATCGGTACAGTCTCTTTCTTCGACAATCTGCTTAACGAGATTATTGCCATCACAAAAAACTCGACCGTAACCTTTCGGGTTAGGAAGGTTAGCAGTTAAGAGGGTGGCAGCGTTACCATGGTTTTTATGAATCTGGAGAAGATTTTGCAAGGTTTCGGGACGCAACAGGGGAACATCGCCATTTAAGACCAACAAATCCCCCTGAAAGTCCTCTAAATGGGGGATTAACTGCTGAATAGCATGGCCAGTGCCTAACTGTTCCTTTTGTTCAACAAATTCGATATCCGCAAGATGCTGTAGAGTATTTCGCACCTGTTCCCCTTCATAACCGATAATTACCAGTTTTCGCCGGGGATGTAAGGATTCGCTGACATTAAGTACCCGTTCCACTAGCGATCGACTGCCGAGGGGATGTAAAACTTTCGGAAGGCTGGACTTCATTCGGGTTCCCTTACCCGCTGCTAAAATTGCTACCGCTACCATGGTCATGCTTGCCAATATCGTTCGCGACTGAGTATATCGCACTCCGATCCCCTTGGTTGCAAGAATTTTTCCCCTCTTTCATCCTGTGCCAGTTGAGAAACTACCATAAAAAGGTTTTCTTTAAGACATTGTCAAGGTACTATACACAAATTGAAACAATTGAACATAATCAGCACTCTATAGATACCGCTATGACAACTGTACTAACTAAGGAATCCTCCGCCATGAAACAGATTCGCACCACCTACCAAGCTGACCAACAGGTGAAATACCTGCATCTGGAAGCGGAAATCGAGGTACTGCTGCAACAACTGCAAAACCTCAAGCGCAAAAACCAAGAGAATCAACACCTAAATTAAAGAAAATTTCCCTAAGAATTCTCAAATCCCACCCTCTGATCGGCGAGAAGGTGGGAAAATGTTGTTTGAGAATTCCAGATAGGTGTAGATTAATGATCAATTTTGCCTTACAGCAAGCCTTCGCCCGTCGTCATGCCCTGAAAGTGATTAGTGGGTTAAATAATTTCGATCGCTCGCAGGTTCTCTCAGTAGTTAAAGCCGCTACAGCCGGAGGAGCAACTTTTGTCGATATTGCCGCTAATGCTGACCTAATTGGGTCTGTAAAAGCCTTGACAAATTTACCCGTGTGTGTATCGGCCGTCGAGCCAGAATTGTTGGTGATGGCAGTGGCGGCTGGGGCTGATTTAATTGAGATCGGTAATTTCGATAGTTTTTATGCCCAAGGACGCATTTTTGAGGCGGCTGAAGTTTTAGCCCTAACCCGTCAAACTCGCGACTTACTGCCCGAAATTACCCTGTCTGTGACAGTTCCCCATCTCCTACCCCTCGATGAACAGGTGAGACTAGCAGAAGCTCTAGTTAGTCAGGGTGCCGATATCATTCAAACCGAAGGCGGCACTAGCAGTCAACCCCGTCACGCCGGTATTTTGGGACTGATTGAAAAAGCTGCCCCAACTTTAGCGGCAGCCCACGCTATTTCCCATGCGGTTAAGGTTCCCGTCCTCTGCGCTTCCGGTTTATCCATTGTTACTGCGCCCATGGCGATCGCTGCTGGAGCGGCCGGTATCGGTGTTGGTTCGGCGATCAATCAATTGGATAATGAAGTGGCCATGGTGGCAGCCGTGCGCGGTTTAGTTGAATCTCTGCAAGCACAACCGGTCCATATTGGCAACTAGAACAATTTTTGTCTAGATACGGCAGAGAAGGGGCCGTTTTCCCTTCTCTTTTTCCCTCTGTCACCAGTTATAGTCATTTCAGATAAGTCTGATACAGTCTAGACCGACAAAATCCTTATGAACTCTGGGATTGATATTCTCAATCTTAATTGAAATGACTATATCAGTTATCAGTTATCAGTTATCAGTTGCCAGTTATCAGTTATCAGACGTGAGTTAAGCTGTACTGAATTGAAACTGCGTCTTGGAAATTTTAGTACAAATGCTCAAACTGCTTCTCCCTGCTCCGCAGCTCCGGCGCTCCCCTGCAATCTTAACGAGTAATTTAGATAGTCAACAGCTTATCAGTTCACTGATTACTGATTACTGATTACTGATTACTGCTCACTGAAAAGCCCCCCACCCCCATCAACTGTGGTAAAATGCGCTATGGCTCAAAACATTAGAGATAGAAGCACTCCACCATGATTCGAGATATCTTCATGCCCGCGCTCAGTTCCACCATGACCGAAGGAAAAATAGTTTCTTGGGTGAAGTCCCCCGGGGAAAAAGTCAGCAAAGGGGAAACGGTGTTAGTGGTCGAATCCGACAAAGCCGACATGGACGTGGAATCGTTTTATGATGGCTATCTCGCTGTAATTTTAGTCGAAGCTGGCCAGGAAGCACCCGTGGGGGAAGCGATCGCCTATATCGCCGAAACTGAAGCGGAAATTGAACTGGCCAAAGCTCAGGGAAAAACCGCCGCAGTCGCCCCTAGCAAGCCCGTAGAAACCCCAGAAATCGCTCCGCCTCCCGTTTCGATCCCCGTCGCCGCCGTTAAAGATAATGGCCGTTTAGTCGCCTCTCCCAGAGCCAAAAAACTGGCTAAAGAATTAAAGGTGGATCTGAAAACCCTAGTGGGTAGCGGTCCCCACGGACGAATTACCGCCGAAGACGTAGAAAAAGCGACAGGAAAAGTCAGCACCGCCCCCGCTCCCGTCATTACTCCTCCGCAACCCGTCAGCGTCCCTGTAGCGGCTCCTAAAGCCCCGATTCCAACCAGCGCCCCAGTCGGTCGGACTGTTCCCCTCACCACTCTGCAAAAAGCCGTCGCCCAGAATATGTCGGTTAGCCTACAGGTTCCCACCTTCCAAGTGGGCTACACTATCACCACCGACCCACTGGATCAACTCTATCAACAGCTAAAATCCAAGGGTGTCACCATGACGGCCCTGTTAGCAAAAGCGGTAGCTAATACCCTCGCTAAACATCCGATCGTTAATGCCTGCTATAGCGACGCAGGAATTCAATACCACGGGGCGATTAACGTGGCTGTAGCCGTAGCTATGCCCGATGGTGGCTTAATTACGCCGGTTTTGCGCTCTGCTAACCAGATGGATATCTATTCCCTCTCCCGCAGTTGGAAAGATTTAGTCGATCGCGCCCGCAGTAAACAACTGCAACCGGAAGAATATAATAGCGGTACTTTTACCATTTCTAATCTGGGAATGTTCGGAGTCGATCGCTTTACAGCTATCTTACCCCCCAACCAAGGTGCGATCCTAGCCGTGGGTGCTTCCCGTCCCCAAATCGTCGTCAATAAAGATGGTTTATTCGGAGTGCAAAAACAGATGACGGTTAATCTCACCAGTGACCACCGAGTCATCTACGGGGCCGATGCGGCCTCCTTCCTGCAAGACTTAGCTAAACTGATCGAAACCGAGGTGCAGTCTTTAACTATGTAATCAAAATCTAGACAGCAGGAGCCAAGGGAGTTTCTCTCTAGCTCCTATTTTGTTGTTACTAAAAAAATGTAAAGAATTAGCTAAAATGGGTTTAACCCTATCTATCACCCGAAACTATCGCCCAAACAAGGCCAAAAAAAGTGTTAATCTCAGGGAACTTTAAGATCTAAGCTAATATCGGTAAATTAACACTCAATTTCGCCCTATATATTAAGCCTACAATAATTCGTATTCCCACGCCCTAACGCCTACCCATAGGAAAAAATGATCACAGAGAATAGTCGCTTACGTTCAGAATTTTTAAATACACAGGTTATCACTCGCAATACAGGCAAAAAACTCGGCGTTGTTAAAGATATCCTAGTAGATATCGATCAACGAGAAGTATTTGCCCTGGGACTCCGCGACAATATCCTCTCCTTGTCGGGAATGCCTCAATATATGTATTTATCGAGCATCAGTCAGACAGGAGACGTGGTTCTCGTGGAAGATGATAACGTCTTGGAATCCGTCGATATCGATGCTTATACTCCCTTAATCGGTAGTGAAGTGATCACGGAAACCGGCGAACCTTTAGGCAAAGTCCGCGATTATCAATTTGATCCCCTCAGTGGTCAATTACATTCCATTATCATTGCTTCCCTGGGATTGCCTCTGATCCCCGAACAATTGATCAGTACCTACGAAATTTCTATCGAAGAAGTGGTTAGCAGCGGTCCGAATCGCTTAATCGTCTTTGAAGGGGCCGAAGAACGTCTCACGCAGGTTAGTGTGGGGGTTTTGGAACGTTTGGGTATTGGTCGTCCCCCCTGGGAAAGAGAAGAGGAAGAAGCTTATTATACTCCCGCTGCTCGTCCGGAAAATCAGTTAGGTACGGGTATTCCCCTCCGCACTCCCGTTGAGGCCGCTAAACCCGTTGAAGAACGCTGGAGTGAGGACGAATGGGAAAAAGAACCCCTGCGGGCCAATCCCCCACCGCAAAAACGGGCCGAGGCTCGTTATTATGAGGAAGAATACGAGGAAGAGGAAGATAACTGGGGAGAGGCTCGCTCAGAACGCGCAGAAAGCTTGTCTCGTCCTCAGTACGACGATTACGAAGATAAGGCCGAGGATGATATGTGGGATGATGACGTGGAACCAGATTACAATCCCCCCCGCATCAATATCACCGAGAAGAAAAAGGAAAGAATCCCCGAATACGAAGACGGTTAATTCTTGATCATCCCCCTATCCATTAGTTACATCTTTCTTAACATAAAATTTGACAAAAAAAGAAAAGTGTGCTATGTGGACTAAGGGGGTTCTCTGGGGGGACTAAATATTTTTGGTATCACTTCGAGTGCAGTGATTTGTCAGACTCTACAGATTTTCAATGAACTCTTCAACTGTGACTTGGGCTTGTTTCAGAATTCCACTTAATGTACCAACCTTCAATTCCCGATGTAAAGGGACAACACAACCAATTTTGCCCTCTTCGGTTTCTTTCTTCATCACAACATGGCTACCTGTTTGACGAACTTGCTCGAAGCCTAAGCGTTCAAGAGATCTAATTGCCTCCCCACTAGAGATTCGTGGCAGCTTAGGCATAACTAACCTCAATACTGGTCACAAATCTAGGGGATGTTTCTGGTAAGGTAAATTCCTCTAGGTAAAGCCGTGTGGCTTCTTTCAATCCAGCAATCGCCTGCTCAATTGTTTCTCCTTGATCTACTGTGCCAACTTCTGGACATTCAGCAATGTACATATTATCTTCTTTGTACAAAATAACAGTAAAGATGCGATTTTTCATGGTGTTTTATCATCTCAGGCTTACTCTGAAAATCATAACATATAGCACTTTTCACCTTACTGAGGTATCGACAAGTTTTGCCAACACAGGGTTTAAGCCCCTTGTATGTAGTGACTTGTTATGCCTCTTCAAAGGCACTCCACTCTATGCCTAGCTGTTTTATGGTTGCCTTAATTGTTCCGAACTTTAAGTCTTTACTACCCCAATCAGGAATTACTGCTACATTTTGATTAGAGAGATTCAGCCATTTTCTATGTGATCCTTTTGACTTTCTCTCTATTTCTTCACAGCCAAGCCTCCTCAGTTTTTGAGCTAGTTCTTTGTATCTCATGCAGAAATAATTGCCTCTACTAGGGCAGGTGACTCCTGATTAAAGGCTTGCAAGTTGACTGGAAGTTTTTTCCCTAAATCTTGATAAGTTTCCAAAACTGCCTCAAAGGCATCCTTTGCATTTTCCAGAACCTCTTCCAAAGAATCCGCCTCTGTGATTAGTTCAGGTAGAAGAGGGCAAGTTACTGTAAATCCTCCTTCTGGTTGAGGAGTAAGCAAAAGTGGAAGTTTGTAGAACATAGGAGTAGATCTTGCATTTCCGTGTATGTCCCAATCTTATCATTAACTTTGGATGAGTCTAGCTATGTAACTCTGACTCTTTGCCTAAATACATATTATAGGTCAACTTTCTGCACAACACTCTTCAGAGTAACGATATAGGTCAACTTTCTGCATATCAACCCGTTTTATAACATAAAATACTAATTTGTCAATAGTTAGCAATATTTAATCTGCTTATACTTCGAGTTTTGACCTGAAAATGGGCGATCAATAGAGCAGCAATTATGGTAGTTGGGTTGACCCAAGGAAACCCAACAAAGAGTAACCTTTGGGGTGGTTAGGTTTCGCTTTTTCAAGCGAATTGAGCTATTTTCGCCCCAGTATTGTTTCGCTCAACCCAACCCACGAAGCGATGCGCCCTGCTACGCAGTGCCTTTGGCATCGCACTATGAAGGCTTAAAAGCTAAACTGAAACCGAGTTGAATACAGACTGCTTTCTCTATTTCTTGCCAATAAACGTCTTCTAAAACACCCTGTTTATTCTTAATTCTTTGAGAATCTACAGCCCTCATTTGACTTAAGTTGATGTGTCGATCTCCGTCTAGTCCATTCTGCACTGTCGGGGTAATATTGACAACAAAAGGATAAGTCCTTTTCCCAGGCAACAATGGAGCAACTATTGTCGTTGTTCCATTTTGATTGCCAATATCGTTTTGTAAAATCAGGCAAGGGCGTTCTTTATCGGTTTCATAACCAACAACCGGTTTCAGATCGACCCACCATATCTCTCCTCGCTTATAGGTTAGTCTTCCATTAGGCATTTAGACCATCGCCCACTGCAATATCCCAGACAGAAATTTCTGCTTGCATCTCTGGATCATTGGCCTGATCTTTATAAGCATCTTCTAGCTCTTTCATAAAAACCCTTTTCTTCTCTTGCCAGAGAACATCATTGATAAAGCGGCTACGATTGCTTGCTAGTCGATCTACAAAGTCCAAAACTTCGTCGTCTAAGGTTATGCTAACTTTCTTACTCATTGCCCTAAACTGCCCACGACAGCCCAGTAGGATTAGCTCATCATACTAACTAATCCTACATTAATTGTCAATGCCTGCCTCTGATCTGTAAGTAGATTGAATGTCTAACGGTTGAACTCACCCGCCGTCACTAACTTTGGATGATAGCAGTAGTTTAGCAATTATTTTAGGTTGGGTTGACCCAAGGAAACCCAATAAAGAGTAACCTTTGGGGTGGTTGGGTTTCGCTTTTTCAAGCGAATTGAGCTATTTTCGCCCCAGTCTTGTTTCGCTCAACCCAACCCACGAAGCTTAGACTCACAGCTTCAATCAATGTGCATGGTGCGTTCCCCAAAATCGATCGCTGGATCGGTAGGACTTGCATTAGGGAACGCACCCTACAAGATTGCGATCACTGACGTTGCTGCCCGCTCGCGTGCAACGTTTTGTTAGGGCACGTTCTCTGGAAGCGGGTAGAAGCGAGTTGCGATGTCATGAGCTTGAGTTTCGACCATCGCGTCATGCACGAATTTGCGTTTTGACACATAGCGGATGCACTCCAATTCGGAGTCGTCGTATATCTCAAGCTTCACAAGGCGATCGTCACCAAAGTCAATGTACACCGGACACTTTGCATCCAACCAAGTCGTCCGAGGTCGCACCCAATAGTACTGATGGTATCCATTATACGATTTGTCAACCTCGTCTTGGATCTCATAGATGCTATGTATCCTACCGGAGCAAACTTCTGCCTTAGTAATATTAGGGTTTTCTTCACGGGCTTCTGATAGGCGAAAGAACAAACCCGCACCCGCGTTAGCCCCGATCATGTGCCGCTGTACTTTGCCCCACACTAAGTCGCGGGCTAGTTCCGATTTCGGATCGGGAAGGCCATGATATATGTCGAAGTTCTTGCGGAAGCCCGAACCGTCAATCACCCAGACGAGGTTTTCGTAGAATTCTTCGCGAGATTGGCGTTCGGCATCGGTCATGGACGAATGCTGTACCTCGATGACGATTCCAGTAACGGTTTTTATGTCCGCCCTGTGGATCTCCCCGTCATCGGCGGTATGCGATACTTCGCGACATTCAATAGGAAATAGGTTCTTCCATTCGCGGTGCCATGGCGTTTCATTCTCCCACCAAGGGTCGCAATCCTTCGGACGATGGTGCGCCCAATGGTGCATGACTCTCGGCCCGCACTTGGCGACCATTTCGGAACCGCAGATTGGACATGACCCGCGGCCACTGGGGAAAGCCTCGACGCGGTCATTGTTGACGAGAGCGAATTGCATTGAACGATTGCCTCCTTGCGTGCCCTAACTACATACTATACGAAGGCGTTGTCAGATCAGAATATGAAAGATGCAATGCAATCCTTGCTATCAAAGTAATTTCAGTTCCCAGCTGATTCGGATCATCTTTCAATTTGACAACGCCATACGAAAACTTTCTGCATAACACTGTCCAGAGCAACGATAGGGGTCAACTTTCTGTATGTCACCCCGTCCTACAACATATATACTAATTTGTCAATAGGTAGTAATATTTAATCTGCTTATACTTCGAGTTTTGACCTGAAAATGGGCGATCGATAGTCAAGCGATCGAGAGATGGGGATGACCACGACCCTAGGGGATTATGCAACGGTGAACAATGTATCGGCGGGTTTCGAGATCGCTAAAACCATAATCCGGGAGATTCCGGGCATCTCCGCAAGTCAGCTAAGAGCCATTGACCCCAGAAAAAATCTTCAGAGCTACAACCACTATAACTAATAGCCGCTCCCCAATAACTGATCACTGAGAGACAGCTAAACTAAAAAGCCGTGCTAAAATCAGCATATCTAGGGTCGCTTGTGTAGGTGATGGATAGGCTATGTTTGAAAGATTTACGGAAAAAGCCATTAAAGTAATCATGCTCGCCCAAGAAGAAGCCCGCCGCCTTGGCCATAACTTCGTGGGAACAGAGCAGATTTTACTAGGACTAATTGGAGAGGGAACGGGAGTTGCCGCCAAAGTCCTCAAGTCCATGGGTGTCAATCTCAAAGATGCGCGCGTGGAGGTGGAGAAAATCATCGGTCGCGGTTCCGGATTCGTAGCCGTGGAAATTCCCTTCACCCCCAGAGCCAAAAGAGTTTTAGAACTCTCCCTCGAAGAAGCCCGTCAACTGGGCCATAACTATATTGGCACAGAACATCTCCTTTTAGGACTAATTCGCGAAGGGGAAGGTGTGGCCGCTAGGGTTCTGGAAAATCTCGGCGTGGATCTCTCGAAAGTTCGCACCCAGGTGATCAGAATGTTAGGGGAAACCGCCGAAGTGGCCGCCGGTTCATCTTCCCAAGGTCGCACTAAAACCCCCACTCTTGACGAATTCGGTTCCAATCTCACCCAAATGGCCAGCGAGGGTAAACTCGATCCCGTGGTCGGCCGACAAAAGGAAATCGAGCGTGTTATCCAAATTCTCGGTCGTCGTACCAAAAATAACCCAGTCCTAATCGGGGAACCGGGGGTAGGTAAGACAGCGATCGCAGAAGGATTGGCCCAACGCATTGCTAACAAGGATATTCCCGACATTCTCGAAGAAAAACGGGTTGTCACCCTCGATATCGGCTTGTTAGTGGCGGGAACCAAATATCGCGGCGAATTTGAGGAACGCCTCAAAAAAATCATGGACGAAATTCGCCAAGCGGGTAACGTCGTCCTTGTTATCGATGAAGTTCATACTCTCATCGGTGCCGGGGCAGCCGAAGGGGCGATCGATGCGGCCAATATTCTCAAACCGGCTTTGGCCCGGGGAGAACTACAATGTATCGGGGCGACGACCTTGGATGAGTACCGCAAACATATCGAACGGGATGCGGCTCTAGAAAGACGTTTTCAACCGGTTATGGTCGGTGAACCCTCCGTAGAAGAAACGATCGAAATTCTCTACGGTCTCCGGGAACGCTACGAACAGCACCACAAACTAAAAATCTTAGATGAGGCCCTGGAAGCGGCGGCGAAATTGTCCGATCGCTACATTAGCGATCGCTTTTTACCGGACAAGGCGATCGATTTAATCGATGAAGCTGGTTCGAGAGTGCGCTTGATTAATTCCCAATTGCCCCCAGCAGCCAAGGAATTAGATAAAGAACTGCGGCAAATTCTCAAACAAAAAGATGACGCGGTGCGCGGTCAAGACTTCGAGAAAGCTGGGGAATTGCGCGATCGGGAAATGGAAATCAAAACCCAGATCCGGAATCTCGCTTCCACCAAAAAAGGCGAAGATGGCAACGATGAACCCTTTGTCGATGCCGAGGAAATCGCTCACATCGTCGCTTCTTGGACTGGGGTTCCCGTCAATAAACTGACCGAAACCGAATCCGAGAAACTGCTGCACATGGAAGATACCCTGCATCAGCGTCTCATCGGTCAAGAGGACGCAGTTAAAGCGGTGTCCCGCGCCATTCGTCGCGCTCGCGTCGGTCTGAAAAATCCCAACCGTCCCATTGCTTCCTTTATCTTCTCCGGTCCAACGGGGGTAGGTAAAACCGAGTTAACTAAAGCTCTGGCCGCTTATTTCTTTGGTTCCGAAGATGCGATGATCCGTCTCGATATGTCGGAATACATGGAACGGCACACGGTTTCTAAGTTAATCGGTTCACCTCCGGGTTATGTTGGTTACAACGAAGGGGGACAATTAACGGAAGCGGTGCGTCGTCGTCCCTACACGGTGGTGCTATTCGACGAAATCGAAAAAGCTCACCCCGATGTCTTCAATATGCTTCTGCAAATCCTTGAAGATGGACGTTTGACCGATGCCAAAGGTCGCACGGTGGACTTTAAAAATACCCTGTTGATCATGACCTCGAACATCGGTTCTAAGGTGATCGAGAAGGGTGGCGGTGGTTTAGGTTTCGAGTTTGCCGATAATCAGGCCGAGGCCCAGTATAATCGCATTCGATCGCTGGTTAATGAGGAATTAAAACAGTATTTCCGTCCGGAATTCCTCAACCGTCTCGATGAGATTATTGTCTTCCGTCAACTCAATAAGGAAGAAGTCAAGGAAATCGCCGAAATCCTGCTCAAGGATGTGTTTAAACGTCTGACAGAACAAAATATTACTTTGTCTGTCACCGATAAGTTTAAAGAACGCTTGATCGAGGAGGGTTATAATCCGGCCTACGGCGCTCGTCCCTTACGTCGTGCGATTATGCGTCTATTGGAAGATGTTCTGGCTGAGGAAATTCTCTCCGGACGGGTTTCTGGTGGGGATACGGCTATGGTCGATATCGATGAGGAAGGTAAGGTGAAAGTAATTTCCGGTGAAAGACGTGAGTTAATCGCTCCCGTGATTGAATAAATTCTTACTGGAATTAGTTAAATAAAAGGTGGGCTTTTTGCTCACCTTTTCTCGTAAAAATAGGGGAAAAAAGTGCGATGAAAGTTTGGGTTGTGGGTTGTGTTTTGTTATTTTTGTTGGTGGAATTTTATCAGTGGGCCAAGGGGTTTATTTTGCCTTTACCTCTCTATATTTTTGCTGGAGCTTTATTATCGATCACTTCTAATTATTCTCAAGATATGAGCAATTTATTTGCTAGAAATGAACAGGTTTATAAAACTGCTAGTTTAACTGATATTCCTGACATTTTGACGGCAGAAACCGCAATTACCAGCCTAGAAGCGGCAGCATCGGAGGATGGTAAAAAGCTATCAAATTAGGCGTTTTTGTAGAATTGCCATGTCATAACTAGGGTAAAAATCACTAAAACTAGCCAAGGAACTAAAATTAAATTGCGTTTATCAGTAAAGAAAAAGGGAAAGAAAGTGACTCTTTGAATTAATGGTTTAGCTTCAGGAGAATTTGATCTCTCCATACACCAAGAGGAGGTGAGTAAACAAGTAATGTTACGAAAACGACTACCTAGTCGAAATTGTTGATGGGTTTTGGGAGTAGCAAAGAAAATTTTACCTACTTCTGTAGTAGAGGATAAACTAACGGAGGCTATTTGGATAATAAAAGCAATAATAAGAAGCGTAATAATTAGCGAACGTCTCCAATGAAAATTGGATAACAAATACTGAATTAAGAGAGCGATTAGGGGAATCAATAATAGATGAATAGAAGTGACTTGGTAGCGCGCTCCCCATGCAGAGTCTCCATGCCAAAAATCAAGACGGCTAGTAGCTAAGGTAAAGAGAATAAGATTCAATAAAGCTGTCAATATATAGCCACGAAGATAGGGAGATAATGTTTTCCATACATAAACTGTCAATATTAAACAAGGTAGAAGCAGTGGATCATATATGAAAATGCTTTTAGCTGGAGAAAATAATACTCCTAATATTCCGACTGAAGGGTGATTAATCATTGGATAATTATCTGGCAGTTTTGGTAAACCCTCCAAAAAAGGATCGGTATTCATAGTATCAATATCTATTGCTCTCAACGTCCAAAATTGTCCAAATCTTTGGAAGTTAAAATATTGGTTGATTAACATAATAGGAATAGCACCTAATATCGAAATAGCAAGAGACTGTAATATAGCCGGCCAACTTTTTCTTTTGTATAGTAAAATACCAAACAAAAATAATAGAGTAGTTGCTATATGAATAATACTGGTGGTTCTAACTAAAAAAGCACAGCCCAAAGCAACTCCACTTAAATAAATATTGATAATCTTGTTATTTTTTAGATAATTAAAGATAGCAATATAGGTCAAAATAACAAATAATAAAACTTGATTATTTTGTTGATTATTTTGAGCATAATTTAAAACCGTGGTAGTGAGCAACCAAGTTATGCTAGAAATTGTAGCTATTTTTTCGCTAAATTCTAGCTTAATTAACAAATAGTAAGCTGAAATCACCACTGCTATGTTGATGGGGAGAAAAATTAACCAGTTAACAACAAATCTTCGGCTTAACTCTTCGGGAATTCTGGGAATAAGTTGATGTATCGTAGTTCCTAGCCAATCCCCCGGTAACATTAATAAAGGTTGACCTACTTCATAGGCATAATAACGTTTACCATCTCTACTTAGACTTCCAATGGTATTGTCCAGACGACTGTAAGGCTTATAGTTAGTATCTAGTTGAATTTCAGGCTCTCCCGTCCAGATAGCATGGGTTATACTCAAGCGAGCCAAAGTATCTCCACTAACGAGACCAGTGTTAATCACCGCCATCCATAAAAATGTTATTAAACTAATTTTTATGATGTTCCTTTTTGATGAGTTGTTCATTTTTTATCTACTCCTGTAAAACCATATTGAGGCAGTTGATGTCCTGATAATGTATTTAATCCTTCTCCATACTAACCTAAGTTCGGGATCAGCCGAAACCCTAATTTTACCCTAGCCAGTCAGCCCTATTCTTTCCTGGAATTCAACGACACTACAGCGTGCGTCATCCTGAATGCTGTACTCGCTACCGAAAGCGATTTGTAAGAATAGGATACTGTACAAAATGGAGAATACGATGCTGAGACTGAACCAGAAGGTTCTGGAAAGCATCAATTCTCTTAGAGGAGTGAGATATAAAAAATACGAGTTCTTTGTCTGCATAATTACCTTTACGTTTTATACAAGTATTTTACATTTAATAATGATTGTTGTTATATCCCACAATCGGAAGTGTTGAATGTGAAGATTTTGAAAAGTGTGACCAAGTTATACATTCACTCTGATTTTTCAGCTATGTCTTGAAAAATTTGATAATATTCTTCGGCACAAGCTGACCAAGACCAATGCTCTTGGGCAAAATTAGCTACTTCCGGTCTTATGGATGTTAACACCTGAGAATCGTCAAGCAAATTCTCAATTTTTGCTATCCATTTCTCAATGATATCTCCTACCTCTAAGTCTTCTGAAAACATGAGATACTGAGCTGCACTGTTAGCTTGAACTGTTTCTGAATTAACCAAAACAGGCGTTCCACAAGCCATCGCTTCTTGCACGACCAAGGGAAACCCTTCTCCTTTACTCGGTAAGATTAATAAATCTGCTGCCTGATATAGTGGAGTCAATGTGGCATCTCGGCGATTACTAAAAACTTTCACATTTGGCAAATTCCAAGTTTCTGGATTGATTGATCCCCAACCCGCAAATATAAATTGAATAAGCGGTAATCGCTCGGCTAACTGTTGTATGATGGGCAATCCTTTTTTTTCTACAAAGCGTCCGACGAAAAGCAAGATAGGTAATTCTAAACTTAATCCTAACTCTTGGCGAATTTGTTGCCGCTGTTCTTCTTTAACTGGGATAAATATTTCAGTATCTACTCCATTGGGAATCATGAGAGTTGGGCAACGAAAGCAGGCTTTATCCGTGAAATATTTCTGAACAACTTCACTGATGAATATGGTTTGATTAGCTCGTTTTAGCATTTCTATTCCTATTGTTTCGTTAAGAAAAGAAAGCAATTTTTTAAGGAAAGCACTTTTGTAGGGAATGAAACCTATATGCTGAGTAATTACGAGCGGTTTATGCTGAATTTTAGCAAATAGGAAAGCAAAAATATTGCTCATATACAAGTAATCGTGGAGATGAATAACATCTGCCCATTGAACTGCTCTCCAGAGTTTTACTAGGGAAGGCAAACTCCAAAAAGGATAGGGAAGATGGAGCTTTTCTTCTATAATATTAGAAGCCTTCATGGGCAAGCATTGCAGTCTAGGTATATCTATTGGATGTGGATCAACATTACTCGCCATCCAGTTAATTTCTATATTCCCTATTTTAGAGAGAGATTCTGCAAGTTTGCCAGCAACAATTTCTATCCCGCCTCTGTGCATTGGGTAGTAGTGGGTGACAAGTAAAATTGTTATTGGTTGAGATTTTTTTAGATAAATCATTATTCTACACGAATTACTTAAAACTCCAATTTTTGTGCATGAAAAAATTGTAAAAAAGAAATCCTAGAGTAATTGTTAAACTTGCATATATATACCACATATTAAATAATTGAACTAAAACAAACATGAAAAATAAATTTAATATAAAACTCGATAACATGACGCTATAGTATTTCCAGAGTTCTGGCAAAAATCTTTTTTGATCTGTTTTAAATATATAATACTTATTGAGATAAAAACCAATAAAATTAATAGCTATTAATGCAATTAAAGTCGAAATTATATAATTTAATTTTGCGATGCTTGTTAATAGATACAAAAGTCCTAGATTGAGAGCAGTACAAAACGCACCAATAAAAGCAAACTTAATAAATTTACTGTCGATAATGTCTCTCAGAAGTTGTATGCTTCTGAACTTATACTGAAATTTTTTGGATTTTTTTCTACTCAATTTTACCTCATAAATTTTCACAAATAGTTCATTAACTTGGCTTAAAATTGGCCTAACATTTTTTCGCTTGGATCATCAAACATCCTTTAGGCTCCCCTCGTTGAGATTTGAAAGTCTTTAGATTAAGAGTAAATAAATGAGTGAATAAACTAGCTAAAAAAGTCGGCAGTTTAGTTTTTACTTTTCGTATTCCTAGAGTTCTTTGAATCTCAATAGGATGTTTCTTTTTGCCAAACAAGCTATATAAAACTCCTGCGGTAAAACGAGATAGAGTTTCCCATCGTTGAACTTCCGATTGATTCAAATATTCCGTAACTTGCTCAATTTCTAAACGATTCTCTAAAAGGTGCTGTCTCCAATCTTCAACACTCCAATATCTTAGGTGAGCGCATCGAGAATCTATTTCATTTAGATATGCTTGTCGAGATACCCAAGGCAACAGAGAGCCGCGAAGACACTGATGAAACTTATCTCCAGGAACTGTAAACAAAAATACACCTCCGGGTTTTAGTAAACGGGCTGTTTCTCTGAGGACATCTTCAAGATTATCGATATGCTCTAAAACAGAGTTTGAAAAGACAAAATCAAAAGTTTCATCTGGCTCTGGAATCTTGTTGGCTGGGATTGTATGAATACGCTGATAAATTTTAAGTTGTGCAGCTTGTTCAGTTTCTTTAGGATCAATATCAACCCCAACCAATTCTCGATGTCCTACACCCTCTAGAATAATCTTTGTCAGTTTTCCGTCTCCGCAGCCCAAGTCAAGACCAAATCCCTCAGGAAAGTGACAAGAAATGACCTGATCGATTTCAACCGCTCTCCAAAAACCCGTGGCAGGTTGGAAGGGATAATCACGGAGAAATTGTTTTAGTAAAGTTTGGTTAACACTCATAATAACTGTTAGTAAAGTATAGTTTGATTTTGAATGACCTCATGCTGCATTTTCAGCACGCGCAAAGCATCTTCTGGTCCAATATCCTGAGGGTTGCTACCCTGGACTACTGACCGAGCAAATCGCTCAAAAATTACCTCATTACCATATCGCAATTTACCTGTTAAGTGTTGAATTCCACTGGTAAAGTGTTGCGCCCAATGTTGCCAAGTAGCTAAAGCAGAAGTACGAAGGACTGTCTTAGTCGTGTGCAAGCCATCGTTAGGCAGACGGATATAGATATCTCGGAAAATATCAACATCACCCAGATAATGTTCCCCATAAACCGTTAAATGCCATTCACTTACAGTTGCTTCAAAATTCATATTGATGCTTACAGGAATTATACCGTGTTCTGAACTATCACAGCGATACTGAATAGCGATCACCGCCGGAGTCACGAATCCCAAGGTGCTAGGATGAACGTCAGCCCGAAGAAACTGTAAAGGACCGGGAGAAAGTCGTGTAACTAAGTAAAAGAAATGAGGACTTTCATCATAAAACAAGCCTAATGGTAATGCTTCATACCATACAGGGAGTCGTCGGCGCGGATTGCTTAACTGACTCGCTACGATACCTTTAATTTTACCAAAACAGCCACTTTGCAAATCTTTTAACAATTTTTGAGTCGATGAAGCAAACTGAAAATTATGGACGATTCCTAAAGTCAAACCCTTCTCTTGCGCCAAGTCAACAAGTTCTTGTCCTTCAGCTATCGTCAGCGTAAACGGCTTTTCAGTGAGAACGTGCTTGCCGAGCTTCAAAGCTGATTTAATGAGGGGATAATGGGAAGGAGGACAAGAACCTATAGTAACTGCATCAACCCGATCCAGCCAAGGAACATTTTCTAGGCTATCTGTTTCACAAAAGTGGCGATACCCTCGTTCTCTGGCGAGTGTTTCTGCTCTTTTAGGACGGCGATCGATAACTCCAACAATTTCATATTTTGGATTATTACTCATGGTTACTAGATGACGGTTAGTAGTCACCCATCCCAACCCTACTGAAGCAACTCTTAACTTTTCTTCCATCGTATCCACCCTTAATTTCTAGTCTGACAATTCTATAGTCTCTATCGTCTCTTCAGTCCCAAAACACTTAAAAAGAAACTGGAAAAAACCACCTGTACTCCCAACGCTAAAGCGGTTACGGAAGGAATGACAATCCGCATGGTCACGGCTGGATTTAAAGCCCCATAAAGTTGTGCATTCCAAGTATATAAAGCATACACCGAACCGCCTATACCTACTAAAAATAAAATTACGCCAATGATCAATCCCACCTCCAGATTAATATAACGTAAAAATCGTCTTAATTTTCGGTCTTCTGGTAATAAACCTTCGCTGATAGCAAAAGCTTTTGTGAAGATGGCAAAACTGACGATTTGAAAGCCAATAATCAAAGCTGTGGCTGAATAGAGAAGGGTGTGAACTTTCGGTTGAGGAATAAACCAAATCGTCGCCACAAATCCCAGAAACATTAAAGCCAGTCCGGGGTAGAGAAACAACCAGCGAGGACTATACATTAAGAGAAATCGGAGATGTCGCCAGCCATCGCGCCAAGTTTTTAGGTGGGGAGGACGACTACGACCGTCAGGGGATAAAGTGGTTGGTACTTCGGTAATTTTCAGACCGTAGAGGGATGCTTTCACCACCATCTCGCTGGCGAATTCCATGCCAGTGGTGCGTAGGTTCAATTGTTCGATCGCCTGTTTACTAAACCCGCGCAATCCACAGTGAAAATCACCACAGGGGCTGCCAAAAAATAACCGTCCTAACCAAGTCAAGACAGGATTGCCCAGATGCTTATGCAATACTGGCATCGCCCCGGGTTTAATTCCCCCCTGAAAACGATTGCCCATCACCAAATCGTAACCCTGTCGCAATTTTTCTAGGAAAGGCGAAAGATTAGTAAAGTCATAGCTATCATCGGCATCCCCCATAATAATGTATTGACCTTTGGCGGCAGCGATCCCCCCCCGCAGGGCGCTACCATAACCCCTTTCTGGGATGGGAACCACCCGCGCCCCTGAATTAGTGGCAATTTCTTGGGAACCATCGCTACTGCCATTATCGGCGATTAGCACCTCCCCCGCAATTTTGTGTCGTTCCAGATAATCTCGCGCTTTGCCGATACAGGTGGCCAAGGTTTCCGCCTCGTTGAGACAGGGCATGACGATCGATAATTCTAGAGTAGGTATCTGCTCATTAGAGGCGGCATCTGCCATGACCTGATTTTCCAGCATAACAATGGCGGTGGAGTCTTTTTGCCCAAGAGTATAACAGGATTATTGACGTTTGTAACAACAAATTTTTGATTGCTCAATAGTGCTGCCTTAATTGATTGGCTTGTCTTTGTCCCCAATAACCTATAATAAGTGGGCTGTTCATTATCTAGATTTCCGAAGCTATCTAAGCTAGACAGGACCTTCAGCATCCCAACAACGGGGTTTAGATTACGAACAGCTTAGGGCAAAAATTTGGCAACCCAGAGAAAATGATACTGAAAAATTAAAAACTGAAGTTTATCTTGATTTCAGAGCAATAAACCTTAGCTATATCAAGCTGAAAATCGAAATGACCTTAAAAGTTTAGTTGTAACATATAAGTTTAGAATTGACAGTGCCGATAGCAATGGATTACTGGGGAATAAATAACGTGAAGCTGCGGGGAAAAATGCCATATCGACTGCAACATACAAAAATAAGCGCAGTAAAATTATAGATAGTGCAAAAGAAATAATCAATACATATTGATTAAGAAGTTGGGAGTGAACAGGTTTAATCAAGTAATAGACGAATAATATTACAAAAGATATCATTCCAATAATATTGATGATCTGAATTAAAGGAGTGATCCTGATCCGGTTTAAATAGAAAATAAGGTCTTTATTTAAATCTCGTTGATTAACTAGATAAGTTCGACGATGTGCCACTCGATTAAATATTGATCTCATTTCAGGAGTTACTCGAGGATCATCCGTATTTTGTAAGAATCTATTACTGACTCGTGGCAAAAATAAATATCCACTCATTTTAGTTAATGAATGAGGAAATTTGTTTAGCCAAAATCCTATATCTATAGGATCAAAAGAGAAAGTTTTCCTGTTAATTATTTGATAGTTAAATGCCTCTTGCAGTTCAGAATTAATTTGAGTAAAAACTTGATACATACCCCTGTCTTCTGTTAAATTGCTTCTTCTAATTGCTTCTATTGTTGACCAGTGCACCCAATCAATTGTTACTTCTATATTAGTATCTTTTCCACCGAGTGTAGTAACTTTCCTAGCTAATTCTTCTTCGATTAGAGATTTTACTTGATTCAACGTTGGACTCACTTGATAAGCCATTTTTAATTGTTTACGACTTATATTGACAAACTCAAAATCATCGATATTTTGACCATCATCTATACTCTGAATCTGGGAAAAAGTTTCTTTGAAAGCCGATGATTGACTAATGGATAATGCCGGTAATTCTAGAAAAAAAGTATTTAATAAAGTAAAAAATGTAGTAATTAATAAACTTATAGCGATGGGAATAATACAAATCGGTAAAGCTTCTCGAATAGCTCTTGCTATATTCATTCTATTTCTTAATACAAGAATAACAAAAACAACTAGGTAACTCAGCAAGAACACTATCTGCTCTGGACGGGTAATGAATATTATTCCTAAACACAATCCACCAAGGACAGAAAATATTAGTTTCTTCGCTAAATTTTCTGACATAACAGTTATGATGGTTAAAGCCAAAAGGATATGATATAAGCTAATGGCTATTGTTTCAGTTACAATAGTATTGAAAACCATAAAAGTTGTTATATGAAAAGTTAAAATTGCAAAAACGACTAAGCAGATATATCGAGGGATTTTTAGTAATCTAAAACTAAAAACCAATAAAATATTAGAGATAGTGTAAAAAATCTCATGACTAATTCTTAGAGGAAAATTCAGAAAATTAGAAACCATTATAAATATCGGATATCCTGGCATATAATCGATTATTGCCTTAGCTTTATTAGTAGGGAACCAAATATTCTGATCTGCCATTAACGCATAGAGCAAGCAATCTCTTGGATGCCCTAAAACTTCACTGTTTCTGATTAAAAAAAACTTAATAATGATAATTGATAAAATCCCACAAGCAAAGAATAATTTATTTATATCTTCGGAAGATATTCTCGTCAATAATTGTTTTTTTAGCATAATATTTACCGAATTCAGATTACTTTGGCAATAACTTGGGTTAGACGATAGTAACTACTATATCGAATAGAGATAAACTGTCCTCACATATTCAAATCCCTCATGATCATAGTCCCCTTTCTAGGATAGTAACCACCCGCGCCCCTGAATTAGTGGCAATTTCTTGAGAACCATCGCTACTGCCATTATCGGCGATTAGCACCTCTCCCGCAATTTTCTGTTGTTCCAGATAATCTCGCGCTTTGCCGATACAGGTGGCCAGGGTTTCCGCCTCGTTGAGACAGGGCATGATGATCGATAATTCTAGAGTAGGTATCTGCTCATTGGCGACGGCATCTGCCCCGACCTGATTTTCCAGCATAACAATGGCGGTGGATTCGTTTTGCCCAAGAGTATAACAGGTTAGGGACTTGCGTAAAAATAAGATGCCAGCTAGGAGGGCAGAACCGTCACATCCCATTTGGGCAAAGTTTCAGAACGCTGCGTTGAAAGGTTGCAATTGTTCTAGTTCTTTAGCCAAAACCTTCACCCCTTTTTCATAAGTTCCTTCTACCAAATTTACTAGAGGCTTTATCCCCTTTCAAGTCATGTTAGAAGCCCAATTAAGAGCCGCATCAATTGAATCTAAAATTGCCCCATTCCAATAGTTCTCTAAGACTGCCCAACACCTTTCAATTGGATTATATTTACTATGGCATTTGCGGGTAATAGATGAGCCGTATTTGCCATTGGGTTTTTCAGGCAAATTCTACCATTCTTTTGATAAATTGAGTGCGGTTGATGCGAGTGGCTGCCCCTCCATCTAAATCAATGACTAATTCTTCTAACCATGGATAGATTGCTTGATTTTCTTGCCACCACAACTCTAAACAATCTGCTACAAAATCTGAGGTTTCAGCCGATTGACCGAAATAAATAGACAGGCGTTCTCCCCTCACATCTAGAATTCCTAAAGGGACTAAAACAGCCCTCCATTCCCTATCATGATCATCCGCTTTTAATGGCTCGAGATAGCGGGCTTTCCCCTGACGAGACAAATTTTCTATTTTAACTTTAGCTTTGCTATCCAAGGAAATTCTCAAGGATTTAGTCTGGTTGTCAGCGGCTTGATTGGCTTGAGCTACGTTGGCAAAAATTGCCTCGGTTTCTGGGATTTTTTTGAGCGGTTTTATTTTTTGTGTTTTTTTTAAACTATAGCCCATTCGATTCAAAATATCTCCAATGGTTTGACGAGAAGGCAATTGTTCATCTCGATAGCCTTTTTCTTCTTTTAATGCCTCTCTTACGGCTCTGGCACTAATTTTTGTAAAAGCAAAAGTTGATTGAAATTTAGGGTCTGCTTGCGAGTACATCTCCACTAAACTTTTGATGTCTGCCTCTAAGCTTGGTAGCAGTTCCTCCGTTTTTTTTCTCCCCCTAGCACGATAATTATCAACGCAAATAATTCCAGTTTCTAGCTCTTTCAATCCCGTTGCTATTGCCTGCCTAGACCATCCCAATTCTGTTTCAGCCCGGCGCGGCGAAGAGTTAAAATAGTCTATAGTTACTTGCGCCATAAAAGCCCTTTTCTTAAAACCTGTCAGCTTTTTTGCCGCATCTTTCAAGCTTGATTTGATTTTTTCAGTCAGTTCAGTT
>VYLM01000076.1_pt1 | contig 31248 bp, 31 predicted proteins | sample 5109491 | NCBI WGS metagenome assembly VYLM01 (sample SAMN12291813, study PRJNA351875) | freshwater metagenome | isolation source: freshwater lake | place: USA: Michigan, MSU3 lake | collected 2011-08-06 | reverse complement strand
AAAATATGTCACAAGACCTGAAAAAAGATATAAAGGTCAACGCAGACACAGCAGTTTTTATGTGGGTCAACATCTCTATCATTGGCTCCAGCTACATCAAATGTTCCCAAAAAAATATAGAAGAGCTAATGCAAATTAGCCGCTATCGGTTGAAGGATTACATCAAGGGACAAAGAGCTATATCGCTTGCCCTATCTACCTTCTAGCTCGCTTGTCCCCCTCTCAGAGTTAAATTCTAACACCTTAAAATCGGGAAAATCGACTACATACTGACTAATTGCTTCTTTTTTGGGCTGGGAGTAAGAAAAAATTACAATCGGATAAATCGGTAAGACAAATTTCTCATGAAAGCGAGCAAAATAAGTAAACATCCGCCGGTTAAACCACTTTCGAGAACTTTCCTGCGCCTCGACATAAATCAGAAAGAAAGATTCTTTTCCGCGAAACCTAACTTGTGCTACTAAGTCGCTTTTATGCCTTTCTCCTTCCGTGACATCGGTAAATACTTCTTTGTCTAAAAAAGTAATTGAGTCTGTGTCTAAATAATTCATTACTTCAGGAAAAAACAACTCAATAAATTCGACAAAAAAGGTGGAAATCAACTCCTTAAATAAGCGATCATGATCAACATTATTAGTCATGTAATATCATCTTAACTAATCTCATCGGTGAATGACTACTAGAAAATAATAACTCTTTGATTCTAACAAGTTTAAGGTTACTTGACAATACTTACGGTAAAAGTGGACATTAAATCAATAAAAGTTGACAAAAGTGTAGCGGGTTAGCTCACTCTTAGGATTATCCAGAAAACGGGTTTCTTTAAGAAACCCGTTTTCTATTATTTTAAAGAGGTTGAGAATATCCTCTCGTTGATAACCCTGTTCGTACAACCGTTTAGTGGCGTTGTCAAGTTTGAAGATGATGGCGCATCAGAGCAGACTTGAAAACGCTTTAACAGTAAGGCTCTCGTTGTGTCGCAATTCATTCTTCATATTCTGATCTGACAACGCCCGCTTCTTTGCGGGGGAGATAGGAGAATAAATAAAGGCAATCTCCTGACTCCTGACTCCTGACTCCTGACTCCTGACTCCTGACTCCTGATAACTGATAACTGATAACTGAAAAGTTCCGCTAATCTTTAGATAAATTGCGAGAAACATACCAAGTAAAACCACCGCCGATAACTGCCATAACTGCTAAAGCTAATAGTACCGGTCGGAGTCCGAATTGAGTTTCGGCGATACCCGCAACAGCTAATGGTAAAGAGAGGGCAATATTAACGGCATTGTTTTCTAAACCAAAGACTTTACCGCGCATTTCGGGGGGTGTATCTGCCTGTAGGGTAGTTTGCATGGGAACCCCGACTAAAGCGGCAAAAATCCCTAATAAAGCGGTCATAGCGAAGGCTAAAATTAAACTCTTTATTGCTAAAGATAAACCGATTAAAGCTGCCGCCATACCCAGAGAACCCCAGAGACTTAATTGGGTGTGGGAGAATTTTTGGCCCCAATAACCCAAAGTAATCGCACTAACTGCCATTCCTGCACCACAGGAGGCTAATAAAAAGCCGAATTGAGAAGCTTTTAACCCGGGTAGTTTTTCCGCCATACTGACGGCTAATACTGATAGAGCAGCAAAAATACAGAATAAGATGACTAATTGAATTAGAGCGTTACGAACTTTATGATTTTTGTTGAGGTAACGAATGCCGTCGCGGATATCTTCCCAAACATGGGGCTGTTCTGCGGTAGGAATAATATATTTTTCGCTAGTTCGCAGGATGATTAGAATTAAACCGGCAATTATATAAAAACCACCGACAATCATCACTTTGCCAATATCAAATTGTCCGGCTCTAGTGCCGAAAATGCTATCGGCAAAAGCTAATAGAGGTTCACCGATGGCAAAACCGATAATTAATACCGCCATGGTGGTTAAAGTGCTGAGGGAATTAGCGGGTAGAAGATGACGACGTTTTACCACTAATGCCAGGGTAGATTGTTCGGCGGGGGCAAAAAATTGGGTTAGGGTGGAGACAAGAAAAGTAATGACTAACAACAGGAAAAAACCGAAGGGTAAATTAAATTCTCCTTGTAGCCGGTAATGCCAATTTCTTAAACCGTCAGGCAACCAACCGAGGGGAACCGCTAAAGTTTGCTCGCGCACTAACCACAATAATAGGGGAATGACGAGGACAAAAGCCCCGCGTAAAAGGTTAGAAATAACTAAAACTTGTTTTTTTAACCATCTATCAACATATACACCCGCCACCGAACCCACTAACACCGCCGGAATTGTATTAGCAATCATTATCGCCGATACCCAGCCGCTAATCGATTGATCGGCTTCTTGGTAATGGGTGGCAATTAGGGAGATCATCAGGACTAAATAGAATTTATCCGCTAATTGGGAAAAAATTCCCCCCGCCCAGAGAATGAGAAAGCGCGGGTTTTTTAGCACTGGGGCAAAACCCTGACTAGGATTGGATTTGGGCGCACGTTTAGGCAAGCGGTTCATGGTTTCTGCGTCGGATTGCCTCGGTGAGGAATCGGAAGAATTAAAAACAGGAGTGGGGGAGGCGCTGGACGTAGCGTCGTCAGTTTCTGAGTCAAACAGTTGCATTATGATGATTTTTGCTATCTGTTTAAAATTCTAAGGGAGATAAACCCTCAACTAATGCCGAGGAGCGAAAAGTTTTTCCCAGATGATATTGAGTATAGCGACGCAGCAAACGATCGAGGTTAATCCAAGCTAGTTCTGAGGTAAGGTTTTCTTCTGGGGGAAAATCTGTTTTTCCTAGGCATTGCAGTAATTGCAGTTCTTGCCGCGTCAGTTTACTATCGATTTTGGGCGGGTTGATTGTTTCTGTTAGGGCAGCTAGATCTATTATTCCCCCTGCCTCGAAACTAAATCCTAGGCAATTGTTCCCAATTAAAGCTTTTCCCGTCAACAGGCAGTTATGGACTTGCGGCACTAAGCCGGCAATTATTAAGAAATGAAAAATTGCTTGACAAAGGTAGGGAAGTATGTATTCATTCTCGTCGAGGACTTCAATTCTGGCCAGATGGCTGCAGATTAATTCGTATAATTCCCTCTGGGGTTGTTCGCTCAGGGCGATCGCCAAAACCAGTTCACAGAGGTATTGACTAACGGTTAGTTTGGCGAGATTTTGACTTAATTTGGGATAAGATTCGATAGTTTCAGCTTGAACGACCTTATCTAGGGATTTTCCTGCGACTATCAACAGATTATTGACCACAAATAGTTCACTTCTACCCCGCAGGGAAGATTTATACTTGCGCGCACCTGGAGCGATGGCTCTAATTAAACCATACTCGGCGGTCAAAATAGTTAAGAGGCGATCGGCTTCTCCGAAGGCCATTCCTTGCAGATTGATTCCAGTAGCTTGATAGGTACGAGACATCATTTAATAATTAACTAGCTAATTGTCTCCCCAAGAAGACTTGAGCTAATCACCAAGCAAAGGGGAATCAGTCATGACTATGGAGGTTAGCGGACTCGAACCGCTGACATCCTGCTTGCAAAGCAGGCGCTCTACCAACTGAGCTAAACCCCCGATCTGGTTTTTGAGACACTCTCGTTATTATAACCTATAGTGAAAAATATTACAAGTTAATTTTTCCCTTGCCTGCCATGTCTTATCTAGTCGCCACTTTTTACCAGTTTGTGGCTTTGTCAGATTATCGTCAAAAACAGCCAGAAATACAAAAATACTGCCAAGAAAGAGGAATTAAAGGAACTATTCTTCTGGCAGCCGAGGGGATTAATGCAACGATCGCCGGGAACCGTCAAGCGATCGCTGAAGTGATTAGTTGGTTAAAAACCGATACTCGTTTAGCTAATCTAGAGGTGAAAGAGTCTGTTTGTGATTATTTGCCCTTTCAACGCTTAAAAATTCGCTTAAAAAAGGAAATTGTGACTTTTGGTCAACCCAAGGCTAATCCTCTCGAAAACACAGGAATTTATCTCAAAACTGAAGAGTGGAACCAATTGCTGAAAGAGCCGGACGTGGTAGTGATCGATACTCGTAATAATTATGAAGTGGCGATCGGTACTTTTGCGGGAGCGCTTAACCCAGAAATCCAGCATTTTCGCCAATTTCCTGAGTATATTCAGGAAAATTTTGATAGTATTAACGATAAAAAAATAGCTCTTTTTTGTACGGGGGGAATTCGTTGTGAAAAGGCGGCAGCTTTTTTATTAAATCAAGGCTTTTCTCAAGTTTATCAGCTAGAGGGAGGTATTTTGAAATACTTAGAAGAAGTTAGTCCCGATCAGAGTCTTTGGCAAGGAGAATGTTTTGTTTTTGATCAAAGAGTGGCACTAACAACTAATCTAGAGGTAGGACATTATGAAATGTGTCCCGCTTGCGGTCATCCCATCGATGAAAAAGATAAACAGTACCCCAATTACCGAACGGGAATATCTTGTCCCTATTGTAGTTAATCTTATCCTATTCGTACCGCTCTCATCTCCATACTTTTCTAGTATCTGGTTACTTTTTTTTGCGGATTTGTGTACCAGAAATCATGTCATGAAGGGCGCGTTTTTTCTTTGTCCAGGCTGCCAGTAAAAAGCCCAAATATAAGGGAGCAGTGGAGAGATATTTTAGTAAGTAGCGGCGATTTGCTCTTGCAAAAGATATGCGTCGGCCTTGACTATCCGTGACGGATAAATCAAAAAACATTTTACCAATAGTGGCTTTAAAAAGATATTCTAAGAAAACATAATATAACCATTTAATAACTATTCCTAAACCAAGAGCAGTCAGAATGGCAATATGCTCGTGAGTAAAGTTAACTTTGGCTTGAATATTATAGATAATTGCCGCTATAAATAAAGCAAAACCAAAAATTGTTGTTCCGGCTGCACTTAATCCTGCTGCATAGTAAACCCAGATTTCTTTGGGAATATCAAAGTTAAGATTTAAATCTTGAAAAGTTGACCATTGTTGTAAGCGAAAACAGATATAACCACCTAATAAAGCTGCGATAATAAAAACGATAAAAGAATCAATTAAAGAAGCTTTGAAACGGAGCCAAAACCCAGCATAACTGGGAGAAATTGCGGCGAGTAAAGAAATAAGTGCAGGATTGGGAATAGGAATAATTTTAGGTTTTTCAGGAGCAGAATTTTTAGTTTTTTTAGTTTGATGGGGATTGGCTTTAATATCGGTAATAATTTTTAGCAAAGTTTTGGTATCTTTCGGTCGATCAATAGGTTTTTCTGCCATTAAATTATCGATAAAATCTGCCAATCGAGAAGGGATATTTGGCGCATATTTACGCCAATTAAATTCATTAGTATTAATATTATAAATTTTCGGGTCACTGGGTTCTTTACCGGTTAACAAAAAGACGAAAGTTTTGCCCAAAGCATAAAAGTCTGATTGGGGGACAGAGTGACCAAGAGATTGTTCAGGAGGAGCATATCCGGGGGTATAAATTCCTGTATTTTTACCTCCTGCTAGGACAGTTTTAGTCACCTGTCGCGCTGCTCCAAAATCAATTAAAACTAATTGACCATCGGGTTTTAAGATAATATTAGAGGGTTTGATATCACGATGATAGAATTTATGTTTATGAACTTCATGGAGAATATTAGCCAACTGACTTAACCAATCCAAAGCGAGATTATAATCAATCGGTTTAAATCCTCTTTGTTTTTGATGTTCTTCTAAGTCAATACCAGCAATTTTCTCCATGACTAAACAGTGTAAAGCAGTTTGACTCTCCCGGGGATGATAAATAAAATAGTTTTCTCCTTTGGGAATACCAGGGTGATTTAATTGTTTTAAAAGATTGGCTTCCTGTTGAAATAAATCAATAGCTTTGCTAGAATCGTAGGTAAGAACTTTTAACACTTTAGGTATTTTACGTTCATCTATCACTTCATAGGTATTACCGAATCCACCTTTGGCACTCAATAAATTTGTGACTCGATATTTACCATTTAAAAGCAAGTCGGAACCACAGGATTGACAGTAACGACTCTCCGTGATACTTTTCGGTTTGGGACAATGAGGATTAATACAAAAACTCATAGATTTTATTGGTAGAGTAAAAAATAAACTTGATGATAACAATATTCCTTGATATATTTAAGGTTTATTACCAAGAAAAAAGCCGCGCAATCCCAAAGTTACCACGGCACTTAAAAAAGCCACAACCATGGGAATAATCAGAGATTTAAACCCTTTCAAGTCCGCAATATCTTTAACTAGAATTGCATAACCATCTTCGACTTTTTCCAGTCGTTTATCCATTGTTTCAAATTTCTGATCAAGAGTTTTAATATCTCCTTTGATTTCTGTGACTTCCACCTTTAAATCATTAACATCTTTTTGGAGACTGTTAAATTTTTGATCCATATCTCTTTGGAGATTGTCGATTTTCTGATCCACATCTCTTTGGAGACTGTCAATTTTCTGATCCACATCTCTTTGGAGACTGTCAAATTTTTGATTAACATCTCTTTGGAGATTGTCGATTTTACTCTCGATCCTTGTCAGGACAGATTCAAGGGAATAGGTAACGGTTTCGCTAGTTTGTGTCATAATTAAAACCCTCTTACAGATAACTACTTTATTGAAATAAAAAATTAAGGTTTATTACCAAGAAAAAAGCCGCGCAATCCCAAAGTTACCACGGCACTTAAAAAAGCTACAACCATGGGGATAATCAGGGATTTAAACCCTTTCAAGTCCGCAATATCTTTAACTAGAATTGCATAACTAGATTCGACTTTTTCCAGTCGTTTATCCATTGTTTCGACTTTCTGATCAAGATTTTTAATATCTCCCTTGATTTCTGTGACTTCCACCTTTAAATCATTCACATCTTGTTGGAGACTGTCAAATTTTTGATTAACATCTTTTTGGAGACTGTCAAATTTTTGATCCATAGCTCTTTGGAGATTGTCGATTTTCTGATCCATATCTCTTTGGAGATTGTCGATTTTCTGATCTATATCTCTTTGGAGACTGTCAAATTTTTGATTAACATCTCTTTGGAGAGAGTCAATTTTCTGATTAACCTCTTTAATGCTATCTTTAATTTCTTTCAGGACAGATTCGAGAGAATAGGTAACGGTTTCGCCAGTTTGTGTCATAATTAACAACCTCTTACAAATAACTACTTTCTTGACATAAAAAATTAAGGTTTATTACCAAGAAAAAAGCCGCGCAATCCTAAAGTTACCACGGCACTTTAAAAAGCTACGACCATGGGGATAATCAGGGATTTAAACCCTTTTAAGTCCGCAATATCTTTAACTAGAATTGCATAACTAGATTCGACTTTTTCCAGTCGTTTATCTATTCTTTCGACTTTCTGTTCAAGAGTTTTAATATCTCCCTTGATTTCTGTGACTTCCACCTTTAAATCATTAACGTCTTTTTGGAGACTGTCAAATTTTTGATTCATATCTTTTTGGAGACTGTCAAATTTTTGATTCATATCTTTTTGAAGACTGTCAAATTTTTGATCCATATCTCTTTGGAGACTGTCAATTTTCTGATTAACATCTCTTTGGAGATTGTCAATTTTCTGATCCATATCTCTTTGGAGACTGTCAAATTTTTGATTAACATCTCTTTGGAGATTGTCGATTTTACTCTCGATCCTTGTTAGGACAGATTCGAGAGAATAGGTAACGGTTTCGCTAGTTTGTGTCATAATTAACAACCTCTGGTCGATAAGGCCAAATATAATTAGGTTATACTGAAAAAGTTTGGCGTTGGTGTGGGGTTTTACCCATTTTCAGGGAAAAAGTCCCTGAATTTTCCCTCTGATCACTCCAATGGCCGGCACTGTTTGATTTGAAAAAAGCCTAAAGATATTATCCAACAAAGTTTTTAGATTTATTCAGCCAGCCCTAAGTATTCCCCTATTGCCTATTGCTAGGGACTAAGGACGATTACGCTACCGAAAAAATTCCATTGTGGCCAGAGATCGATCATGGTAATTTAAGAAAGCGATCGGGGAACTCTAACAGGGAAGATCCCGACCCTAACCAGGGAGTGACTGTTTAACCGTCTGTCCTATGTACAAGTCTATTACTGTTTTAACGCTGCTGACGGGAATTATCGCCGTTGACGTGGTTTTTGCTCAATCCACTGTTAATCTTCCCATCACAGTTCAACAGGGAGAATCCTACGAAGCATTATTGACTAGAGCATCGCAATTAGCCGAGAAAACTATCATCAGTCGTTTTAATCAACAACAGGGTATTAATAAAATTGATTTATTGATAACGGCCGAAAAATCAGGGGCGATCGCACCTTTGCTCTCGGTGAAGGTGTCCCGTCAAGATTGGTTTGGTCATCCCAATATTCAACGCTGGGCTAATGTTTTTCCCTTTGGCAAAGATCTCCTCGGTTTTAGCTCTCCCGCACCCGTCGTCACTCCGAAAAGTCCCCCCGCTGCCGTTAATCCCAGTCCATCTCCAGCAGCATCTCCCGGCGCTACCACTCTTCCTCCTCCCCCTACTTTACTCTTCGAGGATGAGCCGAATAATGCTCCCCCAATCCCCATTCCTAACCAAAGATTAACCACTCCAGCTAATCGTTAATTGATAGGAAAAGGACGGGCTTTCGGAAGATATATTGACTTTTAAGTAGCAAAACGGGGCTGAAACCAGTCTAGGGGAAAAATATCATCTTCTTGGGCGGTTTCTGTCCAACCAGTGACACTCTCAAAACAAGTCCCCGTCAAGTTAGCACCCCTCAAGTCCGCTCCCTGTAGATTTACCTGTTGTAAACGCGCTCCCGCTAGATTAGCACCCGCTAAATTGGCCCCGCGTAAATCACTACCCGTCAGACGTGCCTCACTAAAATTAGCCCTTTCTAAATTGGCCCCTTGAAAGTCCACCTCTTTCAGAAAAGAGCCCCTAAAATTGGCTTCCCTTGCGGAAATCTGACGACATTTAGCCCCACTTAACCGCGCTTCCTGCAAATTGGCCCAATTGAGATTGACTTTATCTAGGGTTGCCTCCAAGAGATTAACTAAGTATAAATTCGCCCCGCATAAATTCGCCCCGCATAAATTCGCTCCCCGGAGATTAGCATGGGAAAGATCCGCCCCACTTAAGCGCGAGTTACGCAGGTTTGCCTGTACCATAAAGGCCCCGGTGAGATTGGCTTTGGTTAAGTCCGCTTCCACTAATTGCGCTTGACTTAATTTGGCATAGGTTAAATTCGCCCAATTCAAACTCGCTCCCCGCAGATTTGATTTAGTCAGAAAAGAGCGGCTCAAATTAGTTCCGCGCAAATTGGCCGCAGCAAAATTGACAGCGATTAGAGTCACTTGTTGTAGATCTAGACTCATCAAGTCAATGGCTAAAAAATCCCGTTCTCCTTGTTCGTAGAGTCTTAGTAACTGATTAACTTTCATCTCCCTTCTTCTACTTATAAGATGGTGGTTAAGAAGTAATCAACAAAAGCACCTAAAAACTTTGTCCGATAACTAACTCTGCTTTTAGATGAGCAATTTACGATGCCCTCCTTTGAGTTTATGTAAAGTTTTTTTTCGATTTTTTAAGAGAAGATAACGCGAACAGCAAGTTAATTTTCATCATAGTTAAGTAGCTTGGCTAAAACAGTTGGACTGGTTTTTCCAATTCTACCCCAGTCCATCGGGTAATTAGTATCTAACACTACTCTTGTTAAAAAACTTATCTATTGTTTAAATAGGAGACTCCGAGACAGGAGACTCCGAGACAGGAGATTATTTTTATTTATTCTTTCCACACCCTACACCCCACACCCTACACCCCACACCCCACACCCCACACCCCACACCCCACACCTCACACCCCACACCCCACACCTCACACCCCACACCTCACACCCCACACCCCACACCCTGCTAACCCGCTAATTCCCTACTCTAAAGCGTAGATACGACCATCCATGAGCAGACGGGTGATCCCTTTAGCTTCCAGTTGAGCGTGAGCTTTTTCGATCAGGCGACCGTCGGGAACTTTAATCACTTTTTCCTTGCGCTTGGAGAAACGACGAGCGATGCGATGACTTTCAAAGATGGGGAGAGTGCGCTGCTGGATTTCCTGAGGGGGAACCTTACCCAATTCGGCAAAATCCTTGAGGGGACGGGTGATTAATTCGGCAGCACGATCGATGACCAAGTAACAGGTTTTGGGAAAAGCCGCCGCCGAGAGGGGTAAGATCTGTAATTGGGCGGTTTTAACGATAGTCGGGCCTAAATAGCTGTCCGCTAGTTCCCCCTCCTCCTCATCTTCATCCTCATCCTCCTCTTCATCCCAATCCTCGTCAAGCTCATCTTCTTCCTCCTCTTCCTCGATAGCTTCGACAAAAAACTCGCTTAAATTAGCGGTTTCTAGGGTCTTATCGCCATTAATTTCTGTATCTTCTGGATTATCTGCTTCTGGCGGGTAAGCGGTATCCATTAACAGGGTTAATTGTTCCACAGAAGCGATCGGTGGCTCAAAAGCCTGCTCATCCTTAGCTGCGATTTGGGCTGCCCGAACACTAATCACCTCGATCGCTTTTTCTGGTAGATCCGCTGCTGCCTCCTCCTCCTCAAGGCCGCGACCATTGCGGGCCAAGCGTTTTTTCTGGATTAACTGCTCGTATTCCTCACCAGAAAAAGAATTTTTGAGAAAACGACTGACCGTAGAGCTACTCACGCCATAACGCTCGGCTAAGGTGGAAGTGGTGGCCTCCGTTTCCCGATAAAGCTTAAGAATTTCTTTTTTCGTGGCATCAGTCAGTTTTCTTGGACTCATATTACTTATATAGTTATTTTTTAAGCGATAGGATCTTGCCGATGGCTAGTCAGGGGAAGCTGTTGTCCTTGAGCGGATGTACTCTTAATCATAAAACGCTCTAGCCAATTAAAACTAAGCAATTCGTTTTCTAGTCCCTGTTCTAGTCTATCCTTGACTTCTGTTTCTCACCACTACTCAAGATTAAAAAATTGACGATGATATCAAGTGCTGCTAGTCAAAAAGCCTTATTAGTTCTGGCCGATGGTACAGTTTACGAGGGTTATTCCTTCGGCTCCAAGGGAACCACCGTCGGCGAAGTTGTCTTTAACACGGGGATGACCGGTTATCAGGAAGTCCTCACCGATCCCAGTTATGCTGGTCAAATCGTCACTTTTACCTATCCAGAATTGGGAAATACGGGGGTTAACCCCGAGGATGAGGAGTCAATTCGTCCCCAGGTGAAAGGAGCGATCGCCAAAAACATCTGCCACCGGCCCAGTAATTGGCGTTCTAGCCAATCTCTACCGGATTATCTGGCCGCTCATCATGTTATTGGCATCTATGGCATCGATACCCGCTCCCTGACCCGCAAAATTCGCTCGGTTGGGGCGATGAATGGGGCAATTTCCACGGAAATACTCGATTATCACGATTTACTGCGGCTGGTGCAGGCGGCCCCCAGTATGGCGGGATTAAATCTCGTCAAAGAAGTAACCACCAAGGAAGTGTACGAATGGACGACTCCCACTCCGTCCGCCTGGGAATTTGCGCCAATTGATAGCGATCAAGAACCGTTAACGGTGGTGGCGATCGATTTTGGCATCAAACGCAATATTCTCCGGCGTTTAGCCAGCTACGGTTGTCGGGTGATCGTGGTTCCCGCTGACACTCCCCCGGAAAAAATCGCCGAATATAATCCCGATGGTATTTTCTTTTCTAACGGACCGGGAGATCCGGCAGCTGTCACCGAAGGAATTGCCCTAGCCAAGCAACTTTTGCAAGGAGAAAAACCCACTTTTGGCATCTGTATGGGTCATCAAATTTTAGGCCTATCCCTAGGGGCAGAAACCTTTAAACTAAAATTTGGCCATCGCGGGTTAAATCAACCCTGCGGACTGCAGCAACAGGTGGAAATTACCAGTCAGAATCACGGTTTTGCCGTGCAGGAGGCCTCTTTAAATCCGCAAGTGGAGATTACCCATCTCAACCTCAATGATCGCACCGTAGCGGGTTTAAAACACAAGTCCTTGCCCTTTTTCTCGGTGCAATACCACCCCGAAGCCAGTCCTGGCCCCCACGATGCCGATTATCTGTTTGGCAAATTTGTTGATTTAATGCGGCAAGCAAAAAAGGATCGGGCGTAAATTTTTAGGATATACTAGGGTTTTGATTTTTACGGCTCTAGAGCTAGGAGGCGATTATTCCAGAAGCAATTAACTTGACTGTCAGCTTGCGAGGCACCCGCGAGGTCAGAGATAAGTACCAAATTTTCCGTTTGACGGGTCTTTTAGATGCCTTTTCCGAACCGACTTTTTGTAAGGTGATCGAAGGCTATGTGGAGCAGGGTCCTAAGGATGTGATTATTAGCCTGGCTCAGATTGATTTTATCGATAGCTCCGGTTTAGGGGCTTTAGTAAAATTGGTGAAAAAGGCCAAAACCGAAGGGGGCAGTTTACAAATTGTTACCAATGCGCGGGTAACTCAAACCGTAAAACTGGTGCGATTGGAGAAGTTTTTTTCCCTGCGATCCACCCTGGAAGAAGCGATCGAATATCTAGAAAAAGCGTAAATCGTGGAATCTCCTCTCGAAAAACTTCGCTTACAGGTCAGTGGCCAGGGTTCACCAATCCTAGAGGGTCTTGACCGATTATCGCCCGCTTCTCTGGCCTATCTGGGGGATGCTGTTTATGAATTATACATCCGCACCTATTATTTACTGCCGCCCCAGCGTCTGGGAGACTATCACGCTCAGGTGGTGGGCAAAGTCAGGGCCGAACAACAGGCTTTAGATTTAGCGCAACTGCAGCCCTATCTGACGGACCAAGAAAAAGAAATTCTGCGCCGGGGACGCAATGCGGTCACGGGAAAACGTCGTCGTCTGACAGCCCAAGTCTATCAGCAGGCCAGCAGTTTAGAAACCCTGTTCGGCTATCTTTATCTACAAGACCCCTCAAGATTACATCAACTATTAGAAAAACTAGAATTATAGCCCTCAGGTATTTTACGGATAGAGAGGTGCGTAGTTCACCCAAGGAGAATTAATCTCTCGAAGTAAAAGTGAAGGGAATTTCTGAAATGGAATTCAGTCTGTCTATATTTGACTATACTTTTACTAACTATTATTCCCGACCCCCTTTTATTAATCCATGCAATCATGAGCGATCGACCATTTCGTAGCAAGTCCGATAATAGTAATTTTCGCCGGCCCTCGCGGTCAAAAACCGGGCCAATTCTGGCTAAATCCCCGACAGTAACTCCAGAAAACCAAGAAGCTGATGATCTGCTCTACGGTCGCCGGGTAGTTTTAACGGCCATGGAGGAGGAGCGCCAACTGAATCGGATTTGGGTAGTCAATCGACTCCGTTACGATCCCCGTTATCATACCCTTTTGGAAAAAGCCAAAGCCAACGGCACGGTAATTGATGAGGTGGACGATCTCCGTCTCGATCAGATTACCAGTAAGGCCAATCATCAGGGGATCGCCGCCCAGATGTCTCCCTATGAGTATATCGAATTAGCCGATCTGATCGAAAAAGCTAAGGGCAAAAGTCGCCACCCCGTCATCGTCATCGCTGAAGGTATTACGGATCCCCATAACCTTGGGGCAATCATTCGCACCGCCGAAGCTATGGGTTGTCAGGGGGTAGTTATTCCCCAACGTCGCGCCGCTGGGGTGACATCGACGGTGATGAAAGTGGCGGCGGGGGCCCTGGAATATTTACCCGTCGCTAGGGTGGTTAATCTCAATCGTGCTTTAGAGGAATTAAAAGCGGCCGGTTTTTGGCTCTACGGCACGGCGGCAAAAACTGGTAAATCTTTACACACAATCAATTTAACGGGTGCGATAGGATTGGTGGTAGGTTCGGAGGGAGAGGGTTTGAGTCTGTTGGCCCAAAAGTCCTGCGATGAGTTGGTATCTATCCCCTTGGCAGGCAAAACCCCCAGTCTCAATGCTTCGGTGGCGGCGGCTATGGCTCTTTACGAGGTTTACCGGCAACGCTGGCAAAATTCCCCCGATTGAAAATCTGTATTTTTCGACACTCCCAATAGCCAAAAGGAGAAAGTATAAATAGAATAGGAAGGAAGTTTGCGAAATGTAAACAAACGTAACAAAACCACCAGAGTAGATTTAGATGGGGAACGAAATGAAAGAATTTTTGATTAGCTTACTCGAAAGGTTCGGATTAGCCTACTGGGTCGAGATTAAAACCGACTATCCCAGATGTACTTATTATTTTGGTCCTTTTCTCGCTAAAGACGAGGCTGAAGTCGCTCAAGCTGGTTACGAAGAAGATTTGAAAACAGAAGGAGCGCAGGGGATTAAATTGCATATAAAACGTTGTAAACCCGAAGATTTAACTATTTTTGAGGAAAAGGAAGAAGGTAAGCTCCTCAATCCCTTAAAGGTCTTACGCAGTCAAGTTTCTTAACAATTTCCAGTGATCGGTGATCAGTGATCAGTAATCAGTGATCAGTAAACAGTAAACAGTGAAAAAACAGCATAAGGCTGCTACTTATGGCAGTTATCTTAAGGCTGAGATAGGAAGTTTTCGTTTTTGGGAGTCAGGATGAATACCGAATTAGGTTAAACTTCCCCTTGAGGATAAAGACCGTAATACTGCTCACTTAATATTCTATTTTCCTACTGATAACTGGTAACTGATAACTGATAACTGATGGCTAAATATCAATGGGAGCGATTTAAAAAACAGCTATATTCTGCTTCTGTCAGTCTTCCCGCTTCGTAGAGAGTATCGGTAATTTCTGCTAGGGTTAAAACCGAATAAGGTTGATAACCATGGCTACGAAGTTTATCTTTAACAGGGCCACCATGGTCGATAAAAACCACAATATCATTAACTAATAATCCCGCCGATTTAATCTTTTCTGCCCCCTCGATCGCACTTTTGCCAGAAATTAAAATATCGTCCACTACTACCACGGTTTCCCCCACTTGAAAATTACCTTCAATTACTCTTCTTGTGCCGTGAGCTTTTACTTCTTTGCGGGGGAAAATCATCGGATGATTTAATAATAAAGATAAACCCGTAGCTGTAGGTAAAGAACCGTAGGGGATACCAGAAATGCGGTCAAATGTCAAGGTTTTTAATATTTCTCCATAGGCTTCAATTACCTGCTGAAAAATATTAGGATTAGAGATAATTTTTCTCAGATCGATATAATAGGAAAAAGTTTCTCCCGATGCTTGCACATAATCGCCAAACAGCAAGCAACCAATATCAAATAATTGTAGAATTAAATCCTGATGAGGATGTTGTTTTAAAAGACAAACGTTAGCAGTCCAAGTATCATCTTGGCTCGATTCTTGCTGGTGATTTTGTTGAATTTTGTTGACTTCCTCTCGTAAATCCTTGACTTTTGCCCCCAAATCGGGTTGAGATAAAAAGTCTTGGGGTACAGGAATTAATAAACCCTCGCCATGACTATTTAAACCCACAGTAATTAACTCGGAGAATTGACTTTTTTCTTCCCAAATACTGCGTAATAAAATCAATCTTTCGGGAGCAAAATTGCGAATCCTTTTCAATATCTCCGGTTGAGTGGTTCCCACTTCTAAAAATACTTGTTCGGGAGTTCCCCAAGTGCAAGCTTCTTTGACAACTTGCAGATAAAAAGGATTGTCGCGACTGGGGAATTCTTGCAGATTAATCGCACCTTGATTGGAAGTATGACAGAGGATAAAAGCGCCATGCTCGGGGTAAACTAAAAAAGGAGCAACGTGATCCTGTCCGGAGTAGGGATTGAGAGTAACCGCGTCCACCTGCCAAGTTTTAAAGATAGTCTCGGCTAAAACACTGCTAGTATTAATATCGCCGTGTTTAGCATCCAAAATTACCGGGATATGAGGGGGAATTGCCGTTAAAATTCGCTGTAATAATTCTAACCCTGCCGCTCCCAAAGCTTGATAAAAGCCTAAAGTTGGTTTGTAGGCACAGACAAAAGGGGCAGTTTCATCGATAATAAACTTGAGCCACTGTTCTAAATTAACGATTAATTCTCCCGGGGTGGAGGGCATCATTTCGGGGTTAGCATCTAAACCGAGGACAAGTAGAGTCTGGTTTTGACTAATGGCGTGGTTTAACTTTTGAAAAAAATTCATCGGTTCCTAATCTCAGGATTCTGGATTAGTTTCTAATTCTACACTATTTGGTCGAAAAATAGGCTGTAAAATTGTCTTGTGCAGACTTTTTCTGGTGTCAGCGTCAAGGAATTTCTTTTGTAAGGGTTGCCATTCTTGCCATTTTTGGTGACGGATATTTTGGAAAATTTCTAATAAAGTCGGCATTTCCTTGGCAAGACAATTAGGGAAAATTTGGCTAAGAAAATCCGAGAGAACACAACAATCCTGTATTTCTCCGAGAATACCTTGAAGGTTTTTAATATCCTCTAGATACTCTCGATACTTATCGCCATAAAACTGAGTAAATAACTCCATATTATAGCGGGAACGCTTGGCTTCTTTGCGGAGATCGTGCAGTAATAATCCTTCCTTTTCCAATAAGTCATCAATTTCTTGACTAGAAAACTCTCTTACTTTTTGATCTTCCTCTAAATTTACCCCAACTAACCAGCCTTCGTGCAGTAAAAAGCGACTCGCTTGCGGTAATAATAAGTCTGGTAAAACCGTGGCAATATCTAATTTTCCTATCGGTTGATAGGTGGGATTATCCAACCAACTGGCAAAATCTGCCTTAAAATTGAGAAATTTATCGGACTTTAACAGCTTTTCTACCTTAGCAAATGCCTTTTTTCTTTGTTGTTCGAGAACTTGTAAAACTTTCTTCAGTAAATCCTGTTCTTTCGGGGGCAAAATTGGCTGATAATGACCGATAAAAGCCTCTTTTAACACATCTAAATCCCGCAATTCTCCTAAAATTCTGCCCAGATTACCCACCCGTTTTTGATCGGCATATTTCGGCATGGTTAAAGCGGGTGCAAAACCGGTTAAGGTACTGCGAAGACGACGCATTCCCACACGAATTTGATGTAATTCTTCCGTATCCTGATCGAGTAAAACCCCAGCTTCGTGTCTAAGAACTTTATGAAAATGTTTATCAATACCGATATAGGCCCAATCGGCAACAGTTTTAGCCCGAGGATTAAATTTGTTAGTCATTGGTCTTTAGGGAGGAAATAATGTCAAGATGGTGATAGAATCTTTAAATCAAGACTGGAACTAATAGATACTATTTATTCTATACAATAGGATGAAGCAGCCGCTTTAAGAGAAGTTTATGGATAGTTTTTGGCTAGATTATGGGGGGGAAATCGCTTTTCGCACAGGAGAGCATCTTTTCTTGACGGGAATAGCCATGGCTATGGGTAGCTTAATCGGGATTCCTCTAGGTATTTTAATTAGTCGTCAAGCTATTCTCGCCCCACCGATTATAGCGATCGTTAACACCCTACAGACTATCCCCAGTTTAGCCCTATTTGGTTTTTTAATTTCCGTGCCTTTTTTGGGAGGAATCGGCAAAATTCCCGCTATTGTTGCCCTAACTCTCTATACTTTACTGCCAATTGTTTTAAATACCTATCTGGGCATCAAAAAAGTTGATCCCGAATTAAAATTAGCCGGGTTATCCCTAGGCATGACCGACGGTCAAATCCTGCGCTATATCGAATTACCCCTGGCCAGGGCGACGATTTTGGCAGGAGTGAGAATTGCGACGGTGATTGCTATCGGTGTGGCTACGATCGCAGCTGCCATCGGTGGCGGTGGTTTGGGAGTGTTTATTTTTCGCGGTATTGCCACGGTCAACAATCAGTTAATTTTGGCGGGGGCAATTCCTGCCGCTTTTTTAGCCCTTGTTGCCGATTGGAGTCTCGGTCGGCTAGAAAAGACCTTTTCCCCTTCGCAACGTCCGAAAAAGCCCTCTAAATGGCAATGGGGCTTAGGTTTAATTGGGTTGGCCTTGCTATCTTTCCTCTTGACTCAAATTTTCCATTCATCCCCCGGCACAGTGGTGATCGGTTCCAAAAATTTTACCGAACAGGTGATTTTAGGGGAAATTTTGGCACAGGAAATCGAAAAAGAGACGAATTTACGGGTTGAACGTCAATTTAATCTCGGTGGTACTCTGATCTGTCATGAAGCGGTGAAAGCGGGTAAAATCGACGGTTATGTGGAGTATTCTGGCACGGCTTTCACGGGAATTTTGCAAGAAAAACCCCTTAACGATGCCCGATTAGTCTTTGAAAAGCTGCAAAAGATTTATCCAGAAAAATTTAATCTAGAAGTGTTTCCCAGTCTAGGATTTGAGAATACTTTCGCCATTGTTATCCGGGGAGAAACCGCCAGTCAATACAATCTTAAAACTCTCTCGCAGGTGGCTAAATATACCCCCAATTGGCAAGCGGGTTTTGGTTATGAATTTTTGGAAAGGGAAGACGGTTACAAGGGATTAGCGAAGACCTACGGCCTAACTTTTGCCCGACCCCCGAAAGTGATGGATTTAGGGTTAATGTACCGCGCTTTAGCCGAAAAACAGGTGGATTTAGTGGCGGGAAATTCCACCGATGGCTTAATTCCCGTGCTAGATTTAGTCATCCTAGAAGATGATCAACGCTATTTTCCTCCCTACGAAGCGGTACCGATTTTTAACCGGGATAGTTTGCAAAAATATCCGCAATTGCGACAGGTTTTAGCCAAACTCACTGGCAAAATTACCTCCAGCACTATGCAGAAATTAAACTATCAGGTGGATGGACGCAATCGCAGGGTGGAGGAAGTGGTCAAAGAATTTCTAGTCTCCCTCTCTTAACCATTTAGTCACTCCCCCGGGTTGGTCGATTAAAGTAATGCCTTGGGCTTTTAATTCTGCACGAATGCGATCGCTTTCGGCGTAATTTTTCGCTTTTTTCGCCTCTGTCCGTTGTTGGATCAGATTTTCGATTTCCGCTGCACTAATTCCCTCAGAAACAGAGGTTTCTCCCTGGTCAGCGGCCATTTCTAAGCCCAAAACCCTAGACAATTTCACCAAAGTATGCCATTTTACCGCTAATTGGGCCAGATTGCTGTCTGTCTTACCCGCATGGGTTAAATTATTACCTTCCTTGCGTAATTCCTTAGCGATTTCAAATAACACTGCTAAACCACCGGCAAAGTTAAAATCGTGATTTACCGCCTCTTGAAAGCGATTTTCTAGCTCTTGGTCGGTAATTGCGGGATTATCGGGCGGAAGATGCTTATAACCAAAGGATAAACCCTCTTGCAAAGTATGCCAGCCATTAGTGGCCGCCTGCAATCCCTCATCGGAAAAATCGATCGGTTTGCGGTATTGGGCACCTAAAATTAATAATCTCACGGCTAAGGGGTCATATTTTGCCAATAACTCGCGAATAGTGATGAAATTACCGAGGGATTTCGACATTTTTTCCCCGGCCACCTTAACCATGCCATTATGTAACCAATAGTGGGCCAGAGGTTTACCCGTAGCCGCTTCACTTTGGGCAATTTCGTTTTCGTGGTGGGGAAAAATCAGATCACTTCCCCCCACATGAATATCGATAGTTTCTCCCAATTGTTCTTTGACCATGGCCGAACATTCAATATGCCACCCCGGACGACCTTGGCCCCAGGGAGAATCCCAACTAGGTTCCCCCGATTTTGCCCCCTTCCAGAGGGCAAAATCAAAGGGGTCTTGTTTTTTAATTGCTTCCGGGTCGTCGGTTTCTACCCGGCCGCTGGCCCCGGCTTGCAAATCATCGAGTTTTCGCCCTGATAGTTTGCCATAATCAGAAAAACGACGGACGGAGTAGTAAACATCGCCATCGCTGGGGTAAGCATAGCCTTTTTGTTCTAATTCATAGACTAGGCGCTTGATACCGTCGAGGGTATGAGTGGCCCGGGGATAAGCGTCCGCCGGTCTGACTCCTAATTTTGCCATATCCTCAAAGTAGGCCTGGATAAATTTCTCGGCCACGGCTGCCATAGTGGTGTGTTCATTTTTAGCCCGATTGAGAATTTTATCGTCAATATCAGTGAAATTCTGAATATAGCGCACTTTATAACCGAGATACTCCAAATAACGCCGCACCACATCCCAAACCACACAGGTACGCGCATGACCCAAATGGCAATAATCATAGACGGTAATGCCGCAGCAATACATGGAGACAATGCCGGGGATGAGGGGGGTAAAGGGTTCTTCGCGACGACTGAGGGTGTTGTAGAGGATTAAGGTCATGGATGGGGAATTTTTTTCTGGGGAAAAAGGCTAGTCCAATTTTATAGCAGTTATTTTCAGTTATCAGTTATCAGTGATCAGTTATCAGTGACCGCTAACCACTTTACCTGATTTCCGTACTATATTCTGTGTTTTTTGTCAAGGGGTTTTTGGGGTTTTAGTAAAGATGTGACAGTAAGATTCGAGAAGATAAGCTAAGACGCATTTAAACCGCTTACTCTTAGATTAGCCGAACCGCCCCCAATCCCTTTACTGTTGCCTTTTGCCTCTTGCCTCTTGCCTCGTCTCAACAAGCAATTTAAATTACGAACAGCTTAGGACTGTTTTGATGAGGACTATTATTGATGAAATCGATAGAATAACGATAGGGGAAGCTTGCTTGTTTGCCTTAACCGACAATTTTTATTGTTAATCAACTTTGACCAGACCATCACCATGAATGAACCACCTAATAGCGCTGGCGATGAAATCCAATTACCCCGGGGAGAAAGAGTTGACCAGCTAAGACATCTGATCGAAACCCTACGCATTGCCGATGAAGTGGCCAATCGCGGTTATTTGATTACCAGCGCCGAAGTGGCCGATTTAATGGATATTAATCCGGGCGCCGTTACCAGTCGCGGCGACCATTGGCCGTGGCGAAATTGGGTAATCTCCCGGGTCAGACGCGAGGGAAACCAAATTCTTTGGCAGTTGGAAAAAGTCGATTAGGATTAATGGCAACCATCAGTTAATTTCTCTCTTAACTTTTGTAATTATTTCGTCATTTTCCCCCAGCAGATGACGCGCAAAACGTCGAGCTAGGGGCGGAGCCGATACAAGTGTACTGGTAAAACCAGAAAATACCTGCAATCCCACTTTATCGGCGATCGCTCCCACCAGAGGCCGTCCCGAGGGGGCAAAGGCCACTAGGCAATGATGACAGCTGCCGGGGAGAGCGGCTAAAGAGGGCAGCAATGTCCCCACGGCGGTGCGGATTGCTTTTTCCCCGGCCAGAGGGTTTAAAATCGCCTCTGGATCGGTGACAATGGCGCTAATTTGCCCTAGATAAAGGCTTTGATCCCGGAATTGTACCGCCCCCGTTTCTAAAACACTGGCAATTATTTCTGGGGTTTCTCTCTGCCAAATGCCCTGCTTTTCTAGTTGGGTGATTTTTTGCTCTAATAGCAATCTGGCAGGAATTGCGGGCATAACTAGGGTGTTTAATTTGATCTCAGTGGGGGGAATTTTGATCACCTGGGCATGGGTAAAATAGACGGGAGCAGCAATACCAGATTTTTGCAGTAAAGACCGGGTTAATCCCCCCGCACAGACGATAGTTTCCCCAGCAGAATAATTATTTTTAGGAGTTTTTACGCCAGTAATTCTCGATGCAGTTTCAATTAATTTGATGACAGCTTCCCGAATAATCGTGCCTCCCAGACGCAGAAAAGCTTGTTGATAGGCAAGATTAGTTTTTTCGGCGTTGATGTGACCGTGGGGCAGTCGTAAAGCTCCGGAGATAGCAGCGGGATTTAATAGGGGTTCTAAAGCGATCGCTGCCTGCGGATCGAGAATTTCGGGAGTAATAGCAAAGATAGCAAATTTTTCGGCCACAGCGACTGGATCATCTTCGGGGTTCACGGTGAGAATTAGCTCTAGGTCTCGGTATTCATTATCTATGCCCAGTTCCTGCGATAAATTGCGCTGAATTTCTCGACCTTCTTGATATAATTTTCTCTGGATTTCTGTGGTGGCCGACCAATAGGCTAAACCCCCGTAACTGTAGAAAGTGGCGTTGAGGGGATGGGTTTCTTTTTCTAATAAGAGGACTCGACTGCCTAGGTTGGCTAGTTCGTAGCTTAAGGCGGAACCGGTGATACCACCACCGATAATTATATAATCATAAGTTGTGGTCATAATTGGGCTAATTTTTACTAAATTAATCTATCCTATCATTATACTTGCTCAGTTCCCTGGTTCTGATTTAAGCAATAATTGCTATAATTACAGAAAATGTTAAAGGCGGGATCGGATAACTATGCAACAGTTAGAAACTAGGGGGATAACTGACCGATGGATTAAAGGTAGTTGGGAAGAATACTTAGCGGCAATTAAAAACTTCCCAGAAAATCAAGGAAAAAGTTATTATTACAATGGCTATTATCGATTAGAAATGACTCCTATTGGATTTGAACACGCTAGAGATAATCACGTTGTCTTTTTGGGGGTGAGTCTCTACGCTATCCTCAAAGAAATTCCTTTTCAAGGACTCCCCACTTGTTCTTATCGTAAAAGAGGAATTAGAGAAGTGCAGCCAGATATATCTTACTATCTAGGAGAAAAAGCGAATCTGATACCAAATGGGACTTCGATTATTGATTTAAATCAGTATCCCCCACCAGATTTAGTCATTGAAATCTCAAAATCTACCTTCAATCTTCAATGATGACTTAGGTAATAAACGCTTACTCTACGAAGAATTAGGAGTTAGTGAATACTGGAGTGTTAAGGTAGATGATCCCCAAATATTCGCCTTTGAAATAATCGATCGAGGTAGCAAAAGAATTGATATATCAAAGGTTTTACCTAATTTAAAACTTGCGGTTTTAGAGTCAGCTTTACAACAGGCACGCACCAGAGATCAAAGTCAGGTGGGACGTTGGTTAATCAGTCAATTTCAAGGTTAACTCCATAAAATCGAGGCTAATATTATGCAACAGCTAGAAACTACTATCTCGACAGATTTATGGATTAAAGCTAGTTGGGAAGAATACTTAGAAGCAATTAAAAACTTCCCAGAAAATCAAGGAAAAAGTTATTATTACAATGGCTATTATCGATTAGAAATGACTCCTATTGGTAACGATCATGCTATTTTGATCTTCGCTGTTAGTCTCTATGCTACCCTAAAAAATCTGACCTTTAATGCCAAAGATAATTGCAGTTTTCGCAGGTCTGGTTATCGAGAAGTTCAACCGGATATATCTTATTATTTTGCAGAGAAAGCTAATCTGATTCCCTACGGTACTTCGATTATTGATTTGAATCAGTATCCCCCACCAGATTTAGTCATTGAAATCTCAAAATCTACCCTTAATGATGACTTAGGTAATAAACGCTTACTCTATGAAGAATTAGGGGTTAGTGAATACTGGAGTGTTAAGGTAGATGATCCCCAAATATTCGCTTTTGAAATAATCGATCGAGGTAGTAAAAGAATTGATATATCAAAGGTTTTACCTAATTTAAAACTTGCGGTTTTAGAGTCAGCTTTACAACAGGCACGCACCAGAGATCAAAGTCAGGTAGGACGTTGGTTAATCAGTCAATTTCAAGGTTAAATCCTGCTGTTTTTTGGCAGCCGCTTTCTCCAATAAAGACTCGGCAAAAGCGATGGCAGCCGCTGCCGAATTTCCTCCCGTTAATTGTGCCAATTCTTCCCTTCTCGTCTGACGATTATCGAGAGAAGTAACCCGGACAACCGTGCGAATTTCCGAGAGATTAGTGGAATCATCTTCGGCAATCATTTGTTTATAAACTCGAAAATGGTGATCAGCTAAAGCAGCCACTAAGGGTTGATGAGTGACGCATAAAACCTGATATTGTTGACCTAATTGATCTAATTTATCGGCAATTGCTTGAGCAACTTTTCCCGATACTCCCGCATCAATTTCGTCAAAAATTAGGGTGGCTGCTGCCGATTGGGATTGGGAAAAACAGGACTTTAACGCTAGGAGAAAACGACTCATTTCTCCTCCGGAAGCGGTACTGGATAAAGGTTGGATTTTTTCCCCCGGATTGGGACTAAAATAAAATACCACTTGATCGACTCCCAGACTGCTAGGATTACCCGGGTCAATCCGACAGACAAAAATCACCTTTTCCATGGCTAAAGGTTTTAATTCCTGTACCAATTGTTTTTCTAGTTGACTAGCGGTTTCTTGTCGCAAAAAGGTCAACTGGGTGCTAGTTTCTTGATAGATTTTTTCCTGTTGCTGACAAATTTTTTCTAATTCCTCAATCGATTGTCCTTCTCCCGTCAACTCCGCTAATTCCTGCTGTAATTTCTGATAATAATCGATCGCTTCGGCTAAACTTGGGCCATATTTGCGACAAATGCGCTTAAGTTGGACAATTCTCTCTTCTATCTCGTTCAATCTCTCCGGATCTGCCTCTAGACTATCCCCATAAACGTTGATTTCCTGTCCCGCTTCCACCACCTGATTTAATGCCGATCGCACCATCTCTAAAATTGGCTCTAAACTGCTATCATAAACCATCATATTTGTCAAGATATTTTCAGCTTTTCCTAACAAATCAGCGACGGCGGGTTGATCGCGATCATTTTGGTAGAGTAGTTGATAGACTTGATAGCTGGAATTTTGTAAATCGACACCGTGGGAGAGTCGGTTTCTTTCCTGTTCTAACTGTTCCAACTCGTTAGCGTCAGTTAAATTAGCTGATTCTAGTTCTTTTAGTTGATATTCTAATAAATCTAATCTCTGTAGGCGATTTTGTTCCGATTGCAATCTATTATTGAAAATATTCTTGCTTTCTTGCCAGTTAGCGTAGGCTGTGGCTACCTTTTCCCGCTGCTGCAGCAGGGATTCACCCCCGTAGAGATCTAATAATTCCCTCTGTCGATTAGCGTCCATTAACTGAACTGTTTGACCTTGAGCGGTGATTTCTACCAAAAAATCTCTTATTTGCGCCATTTGTTGGCGATTAGCGACGACTCCGTTAATCCGAGAGCGAGAACGCAAGGAATTATTAGTAATCACTAATTCCCGGCTGATGGTCAGACTATTATCCTCTAATGGGTCAATTTCCTGACTTTCTAGCCAAGCAATTAATTCTGGAGTCAGAGAAAAAGTCGCTTCTAGGGTTGATTGTTGGCTTCCCTGACGGATGACGCGATGATTGACTTTACCACCGAGAACAATATCGATCGCATCTAATATAATCGATTTTCCTGCCCCCGTCTCACCGGTCAGTACATTTAATCCGCTGCCGAAAGTTAATTCTAAGCGATCGATGAGGGTAAAATTTTCAATTTGTAGGCAGGATAACATATATCAGTAATCAGTAATCAGTTGCTAAGTAGGTAGGCGTTAAAAATTATCAGATGCCCCCTTATTAAGGGGGGATACCCCCTTAATCCCCCCTTATCAAGGGGGGCAGGGGGGATCGAACCTAAAATCCATTTTTAATTTAATTATAACCAGCTACTTATTCTCATTATCCTTCAGCATTCCCTAATTTTCCCCGAAACGGTAGCCCTTCCCATAGACAGTATTAATTAGAGGTGTTTCTCCAGGCGCTTCGATTTTACGACGCAGCAAGCGCATCAGGGCAGGAACCACATTACTATTAGGTTGCTCTCCTTCTGACCAGAGATGCTGATAAATTTGTTCATGGGTGAGAAGTTGCCCCGGATGGGTCATAAATAAAGTTAATAATTGTATTTCTTTTGCTGATAAACTAATCGTGCGACCGTGACGATAGGCCACTTGATTTTCGCTATCGAGTTCTAAATCAGCACATTTTAATTTACTGCTATTACTAGCTTCAAAATTGGGAGAACGACGCAATAAAGCGCGGACTCTCGCTAATAATTCTCGCAGTTGAAAGGGTTTGACTAAATAATCATCAGCACCAGCATCTAATCCCGCCACTCGATCGTCTATGGTATCCTTAGCGGTTAGAAATAAAACGGGAGTGGTGTCCCCTTGATTGCGTAAATATTGACAGATTTGTAATCCGGATTGCTGGGGTAACATCCAATCGAGAATTAAGAGGTCATAATTATTCTCTTGTGCCAATTCTAACCCCGTCCGACCATGATCAGCAATATCAACTTCATAGCCTTCTTGAGCAAGAATTTGTTCTAAGGGTTCGGTTAATTCTTTTTCATCGTCAACGATAAGTATTTTCATAAAAGTAAAAAAGATGGTGTTGGGTTTTGGGGTTTTGGGGTTTTTAGTTGAATCTCCCCATTTCCCCATATCCCCATTTCCTCCATATCCCCATATCCCCATTTCTCCTAATTATCGATCTTTGGGTAATAAATTGCGCCATTCGAGAGGAATATAACTTTCAATAAATCTAGCTAGGGTGGGGTAATGACGCTGATATAAAACCCCCATATAGATAATACCAAGTCCCAGGGCGGTTAGGGCAAAGGGAAAGAAAATTGAATCGGCAAAGAGACGATAGGAGAGATAGGAAAGATAAGCAAATACTCCGATACCTCCGAAAACCACAAATAATCTTCTTTTTAGCAGGACGGATAATAACATCAATCCCAAGTTAATTAGACAGTACAAAAATCGTTGTGCTTCATTATCATCGATGAGGAGAGATAGACTAAACCAAAACATAATCAATCCGAATAGGTATAGCCAAAAAGCAAAATCTCCACGACTGCGACGCTGACGTACATCAATTAAATAGGCAGTTATTAAACAGGCAATTCCCAACCAAAAGGATACCCACAGTCGCAGTCTCCATGTATATTCGTCCTCGCCAAATAGTAAAGGGGTTAAGTCCATTGACATATACCACAGACTAAAAGCGATCGGTGCAGTTAAAAAAGGAAATTTAACAAATCGCAAAGTTATTAATCCTGCGATAATCGTGCCTAATTCCATTAAAAACCAACTGCCTTTAGTCCAGGTATAGAAATCTGGATAAATGGCCATATTTCCGGCTTGCCAGTATCCTGTCCAGCGTTGTAAACCGTAGATTGCTAAGGGAGTCATTGCCACTGCCATGGTAAATAAAAGGCCGCCTGGTATTTTGAGATTTTGCTGAAAATAGAGATTTTTTCCCGCAAAAATAAAACAAATTGCATAAAACAGGGCGATAAAAAATAGTCCTGCACCGCCGAAACTCTCCCAAGCTTTGTTCATCAACCACCCTAGGGCGGAGATAACAATTAATGCCCCAAAATAATAGGCCACATTAGCGAAATTAAAGCGAGGGCGATTAACTTCATCTTCCTGGGGATAACGGCATATAAAAGCCGTCCATAAATTTTCAGCTTGGCTGGCAGTAATTAGGTTTTCTTGTACCGCCCAATCAAAATCTTCTCTTTCTAGTCTCATAATATTCTCTAGTCCTTAAGCTAAGATGTATTTTAACCGCTTATCCCTTTACTGTTGCCAGAGTGCCTGATCTCAACAATCAATTTAAATACTTAACAGCTTATACAAGTCACATCTGTCTCCCGATACTAAGCGACTCGACTGACTTTAAATAGAGCTTACAAGCTTTTTTGCCCAACCCTAGTTAATCAGCCTTCAAGAATAAGTAAAAATTATAAATTTAAGGTAAATAATTAAAATATTTAAATATTTGGGGCGATTAGTTCAATGTAACAAGTAAGTTACAAGATTTTGATTTTCCCAGAATTTGCCAAAATTTAGCTGTAAATCGGGGTTGCCTAGATTTAATAATATGGTATGATCGTGGTATGCTGTGGGCTTAGTTTGAGCATTAAACTTTAAATTAACGCAAAACCAAGGCAATCAGGGGACTGTGTTGATTCTCTTGCCCAAAAAAAGCCGCCAGTGATGAAATTTTTTTATGTTGCAATTTTTGAAGTTTTGTAAAGGCTATTGACTTAAAGCCAGAATTGTGTAAGTTGAGATTTTTAGTACAAATGCTCAGACTTTTCCTTCCTACTCTGGCGCTCTTGTCTCCCTACAACGAAAATTTTTTATCTCACCATTGAGATAACTGCTCTGAGATGGGCTAAAAACTGGGGCAATGTGGACATCGATCGAAAGACTAAGCTAAACTGGTAATGACTATGTATTAGGGCGGAGGTCAACGGATACAACTATGGACAATTTGGAGGTAAAACAAAAACCGATCCGGTGTTTAGAAGATGCGATCGAAAGGTGTCAAACTTTAGGAATGCGGGTTAGTCGTCAGCGTCGCTATATTTTAGAATTGCTGTGGCAAGCGCAGGAACACCTATCAGCGCGAGAAATTTATGATCGTCTCAATCTGCAAGGAAAAAACATCGGTCATACCTCAGTGTACCAAAACCTAGAGGCTCTATCGGGTCAAGGCATTATCGAATCTGTGGAACGCTGGGACGGCAGACTCTACGGTAACATCAGCGATTCCCACAGTCACATCAATTGTCTGGACAGTCAAGAAATCATCGATGTGCATATCGAACTTCCCCCGGAATTAATTAAACAGATCGAGGCATCGACGGGGGTAAAAATTACCGATTATCGCATCGATTTCTATGGCTATAAACAAAACAAATGAGCCAGATCACTGTATAATTGACCCTGTGAATAGTATCCGTTGACAGGCTGCAACTCTTGTGATCGATCGCCCTCTCACCCTAATTATCATCGATAATGACCCGATTTTCCGCTTGGGTCTGGTGCAGGCCTTGTCGCAGATAGAAAATATTAGTATCGTCACCGAAGGGGATTTAGAAACAATTTTCGCCTTGACTCTTAATCCGGCCCCCGAAATTATTATTATTGATCCTCTCTTTGATTGGTCTTACTGTGAAATTCTCCACTCTCGCTATCCCGAAAGTAAAATTGTTCTATTAACCTTTCCTCTCGACTCCCGACAGCAACTAATCGCCAGAGAATTAGGCATCGCCGGTTATATTCCCAAAGGCACAAACCTAGAGCAATTTATCACTATTTTAGGACAAATTTCCCGGGATGAATCCCACGATGTTGTCCCTTCTCCTCTCACCATTGCTACCCGTGCAAGTTTAGCTCCTAGCCATTGGTTAATCAGTGCTGGCAAAACGGGATTAAATCGCATCGAAAGTGAATTACATTTAATTGATCTCCATCTTAATCAACAGTCTTTATCCGGCTTTGATCGCTTTTATTGGCAGGGGAGAAAACGAGAACTTTTAGCATCCCTATGGCTAGTCAGAAAACTAATTCCCCTCGAAGGTAGCTATTACAATTCAGCTTTAGTGACACCCCCAATAATAATTAACAATATCGATCGGGAATTACCAATTTTAAGCCGCGAGCGTCCCCTCTGTGTTTCGGCGGTTTTTGAGTCCACTTTAGCAGTCATTCGATCGCCTTTAATTAATAGAACAAAGATTAGTTTTGAAATTGATGTTTTACAGGATAATCGGCAACGGGAATTATTGTATTTAGTTCTCGATGAAATTCGTAAAAATGTCGATGAAATGAGATATTTACAGATTAGTAGCGGGGAATTAACCAGTCGCTTAAATCTGATTATTTACGATATCTGGGAGAAAGTTACGCGTAAATTTTTAGAAATTAATGCCTCGGTTTATGACGAAATTAGTAAAGGCAGACTTAATGAAATTATTCTGGAAGAAAGAGAGGCAATTCAAATAGAAATACTCAATAAAATTCCTTTTACTCTTGACTTATTTTCCTATTTAGTGTACGAAGATAGTTTAACTATTGACGGAGTAGAATACCGAGCTAATGCTCCTGAAACTATCGCCAGAGCCGAAATTATCCTGCAAAATCTCATTCATAATATTGCCAATGCGGTGACGGTAATTATTCTCAATAACTTCTCGGAATCGGAAAGAATCAAACAAAAACTTTACCGGTCAGAATTTCTCATCGCCAGAAAATTAGCTAAAATCCGCAATGAATTATCTTGGAAATACCGACGGCAACAATATTGGCAAGAACCTAAAGATATCTTTGAAAGTCAATATCAATTATTTCACTATAGCGATGGAGAAATCCAATCTCTAGCCATTTATTCCCCCCGACAGGAAGAATTAAACAGTTTAACAGGCATACCCTGGTTAGTTTCGATCGCCTTAGAATTAAGAGACTCTTTATCCCCTCGTTTACGCGCTTTTTTTCGGGTGGTGGGTAATGGAGTAGTCTATATCCTTATCCAAGTTATCGGTAGGGGTATTGGTTTAGTAATTCGTGGGGTTTTACAGGGAGTCGGTAACACTTGGCAGGAAGTCAAAGGTAAAAAGGGATCATGAATTAAGTAGTCGTGCAAAATTAATTTCCTAGTCGAGACAGGAGACAGGATACAGCTATTAGGGATCGGATTTGAGTTTTCAGTTCACTGTTTACTCACAGCAGAAGTCTGACGGAGTAGTGGCTTAGATGTGTAATTAATTGTGCTTAGATACTTAACAGTAATTATCGTCCCATTTCTCGCTTTAATTTTTTCAATTCTTCTTCCATTTCCCATTCTTTAAATTTTAGATCGAGATGATCGTAGTTCGAGCGCTGATAGTCCGATTCTTGGGGTTGATCCCAAAAAGTGGTTTCCCAGTCACGCGACTGATTTTTAGGGACTTTTTCGGCTTTAATTTGCACTTCTTGACGACGTTGTTGGACTTGTTGCAGTAACTCTTGGGATTGAGTCAGACGTTTTTTCACCCCTTCCATCCGTCCCCAAAGTTGATTACCCTGACGAAATAGAGCCGCCTCGCGTTCACTGGCAGCCTTAACCAAGTCCTGCCGTCCAGCAGCCTTAGCCTTATCAATTCTAGCGTGCCAAGTTTGGATATCTTGGGCAGTGGCCAAAATTTGCTGTTCGAGACGTTGACGCTCATTTTCTAGAGCGCTAATCAGTTTAGCCGTATCGCGCTCCTGTTCGCGCAGTTGTTCCACCAGCGCCTGTAATTCTAATTGGGGATGACTTTTGAGAAATTCTTCCAGTTGGGTTTCAAGAAAGCGACTAACATCATCAAATAGATTGCCCATCTGTGCAGTATCCTAAATTTGCAATTAAAGTCTAGGAGCGATTTTAATCCCCCTCTTCTTAGCATAGGCTAGATCAACCCTAGATTTAAATATATTTGGGAAAAGTAGTACAAAAATGTTATTCGGCTGCCAGTTAGGGACGGGGAAACCAGTATGATAAAACTAAGTAGCTGGTTATAATTAAATTAAAAATGGATTTTAGGTTCGATCCCCCCTGCCCCCCTTGATAAGGTAGGGCTGTTTCATTTAAATTAAGTATAGCTGATTTTGAGTCAATAAATTTGATCGAGGATTCTCAAGTTTATCTTTTTCTAATCAAAAGAGTTAGTCATAATAACTAA
>VYLM01000034.1_pt1 | contig 31350 bp, 28 predicted proteins | sample 5109491 | NCBI WGS metagenome assembly VYLM01 (sample SAMN12291813, study PRJNA351875) | freshwater metagenome | isolation source: freshwater lake | place: USA: Michigan, MSU3 lake | collected 2011-08-06 | reverse complement strand
TTTTGGGATCGATCGATGCAAAAATCTCGCCATAAATAATCGATCGGCAAAAGGTACTTTTAAAAACCAATCATAACGAAACTGTACCACATACTTACCGAATTTATGAAAGGCGGCAAAAGCCACTTTATTATACTCAAAAATGCCATTACAGGTTAAAACTGCTTTGACCACTCTTTCGGGGTACATAGTAATAAAAAAAGTCGCCACCGATGCCCCCATAGAGTGACTATTGAGATAGACTTTTTCAATTTCCAAACTATCTAAAAACAAGGCCAAATCAAGGGCATATTCTTCTAAATCGTAGGAAAGATCGGAGGATTTTTCCGGCAATTTAGACCGACCAAAACCCCGCATATCGTACAATAAACAATCAAAGCGATCGCAAATTGCCGCAGCTGTTGATCGCCAATAGCGTCCCGATCCTCCCCAACCATGAATAAACACCATCACCGGCTTTTTCTGGGCAGATTCCGACTGTCGAATCCACTCGTAATAGTGGGGAACACCGCGAACAGTGATTGTTTTATCGATTATTTGAGTTTTCATGATAGTTAGATACCTAGCCATCCTCGTAAAGAGTTTTGCAAACGTCGCGCATCTGTGTCCGATAGTCGTCCGATTCTCTTAAGGAGTAAATCTTGTTGGATTGTGTATATCCCCCGCTTAACAGCCGTCGGTACATTCAATCCCTCGTTCTCCCAATCTTCCAGCAAAAACTCGCCCTCCAGTAAATTATTGATGCGACTGGTAAGGGGAACCAGAAAAACATCCCGTGAACGGTGAGGAGAACTAACAATGATAACCGGTCTGATTTTAGCGTCCGCTAAATCTGAAAAAGGATAACGAACGAGAACGATTTCAAGCTTCGAGTAATCGTTCATAGATGTCGTCTTCCAGATTATCCCAAATCTTAGCCAGTGCAGTTTCGCTGACTTTTTGCCAGAAATCCGAGTTTGTCTCCTCCGGGATGAGGGTGACTAAAACCCTAGTACCCTCTGGAATCGGCACGGATTCGAGGAGTTCGATCCGGCCTTCTTTGACAATTGCGGGAACGGTATTGAGCATGGTTAACCTCGATTTTTCCCCTTAAGCGGATTCTTGACTGGGTAGAGAGGAAGGATGAACCAATAGATCTGCCGTGGAACGTTTTTCCACCATTTCGCGGGTGATTAAACATCGTTTCACGTCCTTGCGCGAGGGCAATTCGTACATGACATCGAGCATTAATTCCTCGACAATACCCCGTAGGGCCCGGGCCCCAGTTTTGCGACGATAGGCCTCTTGGGCGATCGCTAGGACGGCATCAGATTTAAACTCTAACTGTACATTGTCCATCTTCAACAGTTTTTGATACTGTTTCACCAAAGCGTTGCGGGGTTGCGTCAGGATAGCGATTAAAGCTTCCTCATCCAGGGGTGAAAGCGCCGCTAGGACGGGAATCCGACCGACAAACTCCGGAATCATGCCAAATTTGACTAAATCATCGGGAGTCATTTGTTTTAATAACCCTGCCGCTACCTTATCCTTACTAGCTTGGCCATCTCCCGGTTGAATAAAGCCCATGGATTTTTTACCGAGACGCTGATCGATCACCTTATCTAAACCGACAAACGCCCCACCGCAGATAAACAGGATATTGCTGGTGTCAATCTGAATACAATCCTGATAGGGGTGTTTGCGGCCGCCTTGGGGGGGAACATTGGCGATCGTTCCCTCTAACATTTTCAGTAAAGCTTGCTGTACCCCTTCTCCGGACACATCCCGGGTAATCGAGGTATTTTCGCTCTTACGGGCAATTTTATCGATTTCATCGATGTAGATAATGCCCCGCTGCGCTTCTTCCACGTCTAAATCTGCCACTTGTAACAGACGCAAGAGAATATTTTCCACATCTTCCCCCACATAACCGGCCTCGGTTAAAGTGGTGGCATCAGCGACAGCAAAAGGTACATCGAGGATTTTAGCCAGAGTTTGAGCTAGAAGGGTTTTTCCCGATCCTGTGGGACCAATTAACAGAATATTGGATTTTTGCAGTTCGATGCTATCTTCTGGACTACCGCCACCGGCTTTTTGGGTTTGGATATCTTTGAGGCGTTTGTAATGGTTATAAACGGCCACCGAAAGCACTTTTTTCGCCTCATTTTGACCAATAACGTAGTCATCGAGGTGTTTTTTAATCTCTCTTGGTTTGGGAATTTGTTCCCAAGTGGTTTTGTTTTGGCCCGATCGCCGTTTGTTGGGACGTTCCTCCACTGGGGCGACCGGACTGGGCGGTTCCATCAATTCCTCATCGAGAATTTCGTTACACAGTTCCACACACTCGTCACAGATATAGACCCCCGGCCCGGCGATTAATTTTCGCACTTGTTCCTGGGATTTGCCGCAAAATGAACACTTGAGGTGGGAGTCGTACTTAGACATAGTTTATTTACAGGGAAGTAACGGGAACGGTAGGATCGGGCAGTTCGGGACGGGAAATCACCAGATCGATTAACCCATATTCTTTGGCTTCGACGGCCGACATGAAAAAGTCCCGTTCGGTGTCGTTGGCGATGCGATCGTAGGGTTGACCGGTGTGGTGAGCCAGCATGGTGTTGAGTCTCTGTTTAATATAGAGGATCTCTTTGGCCTGGATGGCGATATCACTAGCTTGACCTTGGGCGCCGCCGAGGGGTTGGTGAATCATGATCCGGCTACTGGGTAGGGACATCCGTTTACCTGCTGCGCCGCCACAAAGCAGGAATGCTCCCATACTAGCGGCTAAACCGAAACAAATTGTCGCCACGTCGGGGCGAATTTGTTGCATGGTGTCGTAGATAGCTAGTCCGGCATAAACGGAACCGCCGGGGGAGTTGATATAGAGTTGGATATCTTTTTCGGGATCTTCTGCCTCCAAGTAGAGGAGTTGGGCGACGATCGAATCAGCGACCTGATCATCGACGGGAGTTCCCAAAAAGACAATTCTCTCGCGCAGGAGTCGAGAATAGATATCAAAAGCCCGTTCACCCATGCCAGACTGTTCGATTACCACGGGTAAAACGTTAGCTAGGGAGTTTCTTCCCGTGTTGGCGTAGATAGCAGGGCGACAATTACTGGTAATTGGGTAGTCAGGTGATCTCGATTCGAGCATAATTTTTTCGGTTCCGCTATCACAATCTTAGGGTTTTTGCTTGGCTGTGGAGCTTTGACTGGCAAATGTTAAGCATCTTTAGCACTTCTGTCCATCTATTATGCCCTAAGTTTTCCCCGGTTGGCAGGAATCAGTTATCAGTTATCAGTTATCAGTTATCAGTTTTAGACACAGCAAGCCTTTTAGGGATTTAAAGAACATTTAAAAGGGGGTTTTTGGGGCAATTCTGAGTGTACTATCATGCCTAAAAGCCTGCAGACTCGTAAAATGAACTTGTTAATCCCGTTGAATTTTACCCCGTATTACGTGAACTAAAATCTGAAACCCTTGCTACAGCGCAAATTTAGAATTGCTGAGTTATCAGGGAATGGGGGGATGGGGGAATTCAACCAATACCCCAACACCCCAACACCCAACACGACTGCTAACTCCTTACGGTTCTTCCTCGGCTGCCAACACTTCCACTTCGGTGAATGCGAAGGTTTCTTCTGTTTCCTCCTCCTCGCTTGTTTCTTCCTCTAGGGAACCTTTGGGGACGAGGGTGATAGTAGCTTTTTCCTTCAGCCATTCCAGGGTGTTTTCTGCCAGCATTTCTTCGGTGATCACCTGTTCCAGACGCTGCCTATCTATGTCGCGATCGGACAATTGGGCCATGATATTAGCGATTTTTTCCGTTACCGCTTCGGGACTGACTTCAATGCCTGCGACTTTAGCCAATTCTTGCACCACGAGAGTCTCTTTTAGACTTTCGATCGCATCAGGACGGGTGCTTTCCCGCATTTTGGGAATATTATCTTTTGTAAACAACTGGTTGACATCTAGCCCCATTTGTTGGAACTGCATGAAGCTTTGGGTCAAAATATGCGTCACTTCCTTCTCGATCAGCGTCTCCGGTAAATCTAAAGTCGCACCCTTAACTAATTCCTTGGTTAAAGCGTCATAAATGCTTTCTTTGGTTTCCTTCTCCGCTTGTTCTTGGAAGCGTTTCTCTAAACTTGCTCTTAATTCGGCGATTGTCTCCTGATCGCTGACTTCTTGGGCAAAATCGTCGTCAAGCTCTGGTAATTCCTTTGCCTTTAACTCTTTCATCGTAATGGTAAAAATTACCGCTTTTGCTGCCACATCTTCTTTGGGATAATCTTCCGGGAAAGTTAAAGTCATCTCTTTGACTTCTTCCGGTTTCATGCCGATAATTCCTTCCACCATCCCCTCGATAAAGCGTCCTGCTTCCATATCCACCCGCAGATCTTCGCCGTCAATATCTGGGATATCTTCGCCAGTTTCGGCGGATTTTCCCCGATAATCAACAATCGCCACATCTCCTAGCTGCGCCCCGCGATCTTCCACGGGAACCAATGTCGCTAACTGTTCTTGACGCTCTTTAAACCAATTTTCCACGGATTCGGGATCATAAACGGTTTCTTCGGCAGTAACGCTCAGATTTTCGTAATCTCCGAGAACAATTGTCGGGGCCACATCCACGGAAACTGAAAAAGTCAAAGCTTTACCCGGTTCATAGGCAGCGATCAAATCCTCAAACTTAGACAATAGCTGGGGATTACCCAGGGACTCGATCCCCTCCTGTTTTAGGGCAGATTCGAGACAATTTTCGATTAATTCCTCAATTACCGCCGCTTTTACAGCTTTAGAACCCAATCTTTGCAGAAGAATCTGACGGGGAACCTTACCGGGGCGAAAACCGGGTATATTGGCCGACTTCGCTAAATTATTTACCACTTTCTCGTGGGTGTTTTTCGTGGTTTCGGCGGGAATTTCAATTTCTAAACCTATCTGACTGGCAGGAAGCTTTTCCTGAATAACTTTCATTGATTTTTCTAGCTCTTACGACAAGGAACGTTTATAATAGGGTGAGCGGTGTTTACGCCTGCGGTGGATCCGTCCCGCTCATGATATTCTAGGGGAATAGCTGCAGTTGCTACCCAAGCTCTCACAATCTTTTTATTTTAGCGGTCAATGGGGTATATTTAATTTATTCCGTCCTTGGGGCAGTTAAGCCCAATCAGAAAATTTTGCTGATCAAAAGCCGATCAATCCAAGCTTGAGAATAACTCGGTGGACAAAAAAGATTTTTTATTTTAACGATTTCTTCGGATCATCATCATCACCCAACTCGTCAGGAGGTCACACAATTTGAGTCAAAAAGTACGGGTCGCTATTTTAGGGGCCACTGGGGCCGTGGGAACGGAATTGCTAGAGTTATTAGCTAGTCGTCATTTCCCTCTCGCTAGTCTAAAATTACTGGCTTCCGAGCGTTCTGCTGGAAAAACTCTCAATTTTCAGGGCGAAAGTCTCCTAATCGAAGCGGTAAACGAGCGCTCTTTTCAGGACGTGGATATAGTTCTCGCTTCTGCGGGGGGGTCCACCTCGAAAGCTTGGGCGAAAACTATTGTCGAGTCGGGTGCAACGATTATCGATAACTCCAGTGCTTTTCGCATGAATCCCGAAGTGCCTTTAGTTGTCCCGGAAATCAATCCCGACAGTGTGGACAATCACCGGGGCATTATCGCTAATCCCAACTGTACGACAATTCTTTTAGGAGTGGCGATCTGGCCTCTCCACCAAGTACAGGCGATCGAGCGAGTAGTAGTTTCTACTTATCAGTCCGCTAGTGGTGCTGGAGCGCGAGCCATGGAGGAGGTAAAACAGCAAGCGCAAGCAATTCTTGACAATCGACAACCTCCCACTAATTCCTTCCCCTATCCCCTCGCTTTTAATCTTTTTCCCCACAATACCCCGATTAATGGTCAAGGGTACTGCGAGGAAGAAATGAAAATGGTCAACGAAACCCGCAAGATTTTTGCTTGTCCAGAGCTGCGGGTTAGCGCCACCTGTGTGAGGGTTCCCGTCCTGCGGGCCCATTCGGAATCGGTTAACCTAGAATTTAGTCGGCCTTTTTCTGTGGTGAAGGCCAGAGAAATTCTTGAGTCTGCTCCGGGGGTAAGATTAGTGGAAGATTGGGACGCTAATTATTTTCCCATGCCAATTGATGCCACTGGTCGCGATGAAGTATTAGTGGGACGCATTCGTCAAGATATCTCCCATCCTAACGGTCTAGAATTGTGGCTATGCGGCGATCAAATTCGCAAGGGTGCGGCTTTAAATGCTGTACAAATTGCGGAACTTTTAGTTAAGAAAAATCTCGTCGGTTCAAGATTTGCAACAGTTTGATAACTAAGCTATCAGCCATCAGCTAAATCAAGGCGATAATAATTAGAAAAATAGCTAATTAACCGGATAAGTAAAGTCTGAAAGCTGATTGCTGATTGCTCAAAAACTGATAATAAAGGCCGAACCTAAAACCTAATTTGTGAAGCTAAAAGCTTCAATGTACTTAGTTTTTAACCTTCTTTTTAGGTAGCAGGATTGCCAGATTCTTTCTTTTGCCTCTTGCCTGTTGCCTCTTGCCTTGAGAAGCTGATAACTGATAACTGATAACTGATAACTGATAACTGATAACTGATAACTGAATCAATGAGTGAAACATATTTTGGACGAGTAATTACGGCGATGGTGACACCCTTCACCGTCGAGGGTCAAGTTAATTATGGGATGGTGGAAAAATTGTCCGATTATCTAGTTACTCACGGTAGCGATGGTATAGTGGTCTGTGGGACGACGGGAGAATCACCCACCCTAAGTTGGCAGGAAGAATACGAACTATTTAGTATTGTCAAAAAAGCGGTTAATGGTCGGGGAAAAGTGATCGCGGGGACGGGTTCTAATTCCACTTCCGAAGCGATCGAAGCGACCCAACAGGCTGCTAAACTGGGTTTAGATGGTTCTTTACAAGTGGTTCCCTACTACAATAAACCTCCCCAAGAGGGTTTATATGAGCATTTTCGCGCCATTGCCAAAGCTTGTCCCGATCTGCCAGTAATGCTTTATAATATCCCCGGTCGTACTGGTCAAAATATGACCCCAGAAACGATTATTAAACTGGCAGCAGTTGATAATATTGTGGCGGTAAAAGAAGCTAGTGGTAATTTAGAACAAACCTGTAAGATTTACTGTCATACTCCTGAAAATTTCGCTATTTATTCCGGCGATGATTTTCTCACCTTACCCCTAATGACCTGTGGTGCGGTGGGAGTGGTCAGTGTTGCTAGTCATCTAGTGGGAGAAGAAATTCAAGGAATGATTCAAGCTTTCTTAACTGGAGATGCGGCCAAAGCAATCGAGATTAATTTGAAATTATTTCCCCTGTTTAAAGGTTTATTCTGTGCCACTAATCCAATTCCAATTAAAGCGGCCTTAAATCTAGTCGGTTGGGAAGTGGGGGGTCTAAGACTTCCTTTATGTTCCTTAAGTCCAGAGTTAGAAGAAGGATTAGCAAAAATCATGCAAGAATTGGCTTTAATCTAGAAAAATACTAGAAATTCTTGCCCACTAAACTGGGATTTTTCGAGAAAGTAGGTTATAATATTAATAGCTTCACTAGAAGAAAAGAAATATAGTTTAGAACAGCCAGAAAGTATTGATACTAAGTGAATTTAACTAGGTGTTGTTTACCTAGTTCGACTTATTCTAACTATTCATTTTTTGAGATTTCCCGTCCACAAAACCAACCTGAAAAATCACCATAACTTACCATCAAAGGATACCTAATGAATCAAGATAAAACCCAAGCAAAACTAAAGATCATTCCCCTAGGAGGATTACACGAAATCGGCAAAAACACCTGTGTTTTTGAGTACGATGATGAGATTATTCTCCTGGATGCTGGTTTAGCTTTTCCTTCCGATGATATGCACGGGGTCAATGTAGTGCTTCCCGATATGACTTATCTAAGAGAAAATCGCCATAAAATTAAGGGTATGATCGTCACCCACGGTCACGAAGATCATATCGGTGGCATTCCCTACCATCTCAAACAATTTGATGTACCAATTATCTACGGTCCGCGTCTAGCGATGGCTTTATTGCGGGATAAATTGGAAGAAGCAGGATTGGCAAATCGTACCAAATTAGAAACCGTAGTTCCTCGGCAAATGGTTCGTTTAGGTAAATCTTTCATGGTGGAATATATCCGCAATACCCACTCGATCGCCGATAGTTTTTGTGTAGCAATTCACACTCCTTTAGGGGTAGTTATTCACACAGGAGATTTTAAAATTGACCATACTCCCGTGGATGGTGAATTTTTTGATCTGCAAAAAATTGCCGAACATGGCGAGAAAGGGGTGCTATGTTTATTGAGTGATTCCACTAACGCGGAAGTACCCGGTTATACTCCCTCGGAAGCTTCCGTTTATCCCGGTTTAGAGCGGGTTTTTAACCAAGCAACGGGACGGATTATGATCACTACCTTTGCCTCTTCGGTGCATCGGATTAATCTGGTGTTGAAATTGGCCCAGAAATTTAACCGGAAAGTAGTGGTAGTGGGTCGATCGATGTTAAATGTCATCGCTCATGCGCGTAATTTGGGGTATATCAAATGTCCCGACGATCTATTTGAACCCTTAAAAGCGACCCGCAATTTAGCCGATGAAAAAATCGTCATTTTAACCACAGGATCCCAGGGAGAAACTTTAGCGGCCATGACGCGGATTTCTAAGGGTGAACATCCTCATATTCGTGTGCGTCAGGGGGATACGATTGTCTTTTCCGCTAATCCGATTCCAGGTAATACGATCGCTGTGGTCAATACAATTGATCGCCTGATGATGCAGGGTGCTAACGTGGTTTACGGACGCGATAAGGGAATTCACGTTTCTGGCCATGGTTCCCAAGAAGACCATAAATTGATGCTATCTTTGACCCGGCCGAAGTTTTTTGTGCCAGTGCATGGAGAACACCGAATGCTGGTCAAACACGCTCAGATGGCCCAAAGTATGGGGATTCCCGCCGAAAATATGGTAATTGTCAAAAATGGTGACACGATCGAGTTAACTAGCGATCGCATTGCCATCGGCGCGCCAGTGCCTTCGGGAATCGAGTTAGTCGATCAAGCGGGTGTGGTCCACGAACACATTATGCAGGAAAGACAACAGTTAGCCGAAGATGGTGTGATTACGATCGCCGCCTTCGTTAACGCTGAGGGACAATTAAGCGCACCTCCAGAGATTAATTTGCGCGGTGTGGTGACAAAAGTGGAAATCTCGCTGCTGAATCAGTTAATTATTCGGGCGATCGAACGCTGTTTAAGCGATCGCAGTAGTGAATTTAAAACTGCCATGGGGGACCCAGATTGGGCCGGTTTGCGGGCCGAAATCGAGACGACTTTGCAACGTTTAATCAAACGGGAGTTAAAGAGTCAACCTCTAGTGATTTTCCTCCTGCAAGCGGCGGCAACGGAACCAGCGAACAATCGTACTTATCGCCGCCGCCGTCCCGCAGCTACCATGGCCTCCTAATATCAGTGATCAGTAAACAGTGATCAGTAAACAGTGATCAGTAAACAGTGAAAAGATGGCAAGAAACTGCTATTTAATACTGGTCACTTAACACATACTGCTCACTTAAAACTCAAATCTGATAACTGTTAACTTACCCACTGATAACTGATAACTGATAACTGATAACTGACCATGTTCCATGCTGCCGATTTGCGATCGCTGCTGACCGCCGTTGCCAGGGGAGAAATTAACCCGGAGACAGCCTTAGATAAACTTAAACATCTGGCCTTTGAACCGGTGGAAGACTTTGCTAAAATTGACCATCATCGTCAATTAAGAACGGGATTTCCAGAGGTTATCTGGGGACCGGGTAAAACCACCGCTCAAATTGCCCAAATTATCGGTGTATTGCGTCAAAATAGTCCCGTGGTTATGGCCACCCGCATTGAAGCAGAGATAGCAGTCCAGCTACAGGAACAGGTAACAGACTTAGTTTATTATCCCTTAGCCCGCATCTGTGCCATTGCCGCAGCTGCTCCAGAAAATCCCCCAAAAGGGATAATTTCCATCCTAACGGCGGGAACTGCCGATATTCCCGTAGCGGAGGAGGCGGCGGTTACTGCTCAATTATGCGGTTTTTCCGTGCAGCGTCTCTGGGATGTGGGAGTAGCGGGAATTCATCGCCTCTTGAATCATCGCCATCTACTGGATGCTGCTGATGTGTTAATTGTTGTTGCGGGAATGGAAGGAGCCTTACCAAGTGTGGTAGCGGGATTAGTTGATCGCCCGGTGATCGCCGTTCCCACCAGTATCGGTTACGGAACCAGTTTCGGCGGTATTGCTCCTTTGTTAACTATGCTCAATTCCTGCGCGGTCGGCATCGGTGTGGTTAATATAGATAATGGTTTTGGGGCTGCCATGTTAGCCGGCCAAATTTTACGCACGGCGGCCAGATTAGCCTAGATTTTCCTTCATCTCAGACTGAAAATCCTATACAGTTGGTATAGGGATAAACTACTTTGAAAAAGAAGCCGATATGCACCTAAGTGAAATTACTCATCCCAACCAGTTACATGGTTTGTCACTCCGTCAATTAGAAGATATTGCCCGTCAGATTCGCGAAAAACACCTCCAGACGATCGCCGCTACCGGTGGACATTTGGGACCGGGGTTAGGAGTCGTAGAACTAACGATCGCCCTTTACCAAACCCTGGATCTCGATCGAGATAAAGTTCTTTGGGACGTGGGACACCAAGCTTATCCGCACAAACTCCTCACCGGTCGCTATAACGATTTTCACACCCTGCGCCAAAAAAACGGCGTTGCGGGCTATCTAAAACGTTGCGAGAGCAAATTTGACCATTTTGGGGCTGGACACGCCTCTACGAGCATTTCTGCGGGGTTAGGAATGGCTTTAGCCCGGGATGCCAAGGGGGAAGATTTCAAGGTAGTATCGATCATCGGGGACGGCGCTTTAACTGGGGGTATGGCCCTAGAAGCGATTAACCATGCTGGACATTTACCGAACACCAACATCATGGTTATCCTCAACGATAACGAGATGTCCATTTCCCCCAACGTCGGGGCAATTTCCCGCTATCTCAATAAAGTGCGTCTGAGCGAACCCGTCCAGTTTATCGCCGATAATCTCGAAGAACAATTGAAACACCTACCCTTCTTCGGTGACTCCCTCACGCCCGAAATGGAACGAGTCAAAGAAGGGATGAAACGGTTAGCAGTTCCCAAAGTCGGCGCTGTCATTGAAGAATTGGGCTTTAAATATTTTGGCCCGATTGATGGTCATAATATTCCCGAATTAATCGCCACTTTTAAACAGGCCCATAAGGTCCAAGGACCGGTTTTCGTCCACGTTGCCACCGTGAAAGGCAAAGGCTACGAATGGGCCGAAAAAGATCAAGTGGGTTATCATGCCCAAAATCCCTTTAATTTAGCCACGGGTAAACCGATTCCCTCCAGTAAACCGAAACCTCCGGCTTATTCTAAAGTTTTCGGGCATACTCTCACTAAATTAGCGGAAAATGACCCGCGCATTATCGGTATCACCGCCGCCATGGCTACTGGGACGGGATTAGACAAATTTCAAGCAAAACTGCCGAAACAGTACATCGATGTGGGAATTGCCGAACAACACGCTGTTACTCTCGCTGGTGGTCTTGCTTGCGAAGGAATGCGCCCGGTTGTCACTATTTACTCTACTTTCCTGCAGCGGGCTTTTGATCAGATTATTCACGATATCTGCATTCAAAATCTACCGGTTTTCTTCTGCATGGACCGGGCCGGTATTGTCGGGGCCGATGGACCGACTCACCAAGGGATGTACGATATCGCCTACCTGCGTTGTATCCCCAATATGACCATTATGGCCCCGAAAGATGAGGCGGAACTGCAAAGAATGGTCGTAACGGGGATTAATCATACCAGCGGACCCATTGCCATGCGTTATCCCCGGGGCAACGGTTTAGGGGTTCCCCTGATGGAAGAGGGTTGGGAAGCTTTACCCATCGGTAAGGGCGAAATTCTCCGCAGTGGCGATGATATTCTCCTGTTAGGATACGGCACTATGGTCAACACTTCCCTACAGGTGGCCGAAATCCTCAGCGAACACGGCATCGAAGCCACAGTGGTTAATGCTCGTTTTGTCAAGCCCCTTGATACAGAACTTATCTTTCCCCTTGCTCAACGTCTTGGTAAGGTGGTGACTTTAGAAGAAGGTTGTTTGATGGGTGGTTTTGGTTCTGCGGTTTTGGAAGCTTTACAGGATGCTAATATTCTAGTTCCAGTCAAGCGTTTCGGGGTTCCCGATAAATTAGTGGACCACGCAACACCAGAGCAATCCTTCGCTGATTTGGGTTTAACCAGTCCCCAGATTGCCCAACAGGTTTTAGCGGCATTTTTTAGCCAAAAACAAACCGCTAACGTCGGTTAAAATCTCAAGATTAGCTTGGCCAGTTTTCCTGAAAAATTAGGGAAGACTGGCTTTTTTGCTCTAGATAGTTAATGAAGACTGCCGGCAATAAATAGTGAGGGGAACGAACCACAGAGACACAAAGATCGATCACTACTATATAAGTTAAATTTATCACACAAAGAATAGGAGAGTCCAGTAGCTTTAAGAGCATCAGCCATGAGTTGGTCATCAATGACAGTGTTAGTTCTCATAGTATCCCTAGTTGTGTATAGTAGATTAAACCTCTTGCATAATTAATTTGTGAGGGTTCAAAAATGAGAAAAAAAGTTAAATTTTGTCAAGAAATTGCTTAAAGTTTTCTAAAGCCACTTGACTTAAAGACAGAATTGTGTACAATCTTTCATCGGTAATTTTACCCGGAGTGCTGTGTATGGTTTCATCAGTTCATCTTATGGCTTCTGGCTGGGATTTAGCAGTTTTTGTTTTAAAGCTAACCTTTGAGCAAGAGCAGAATAGGAGGATATGTCAACCATGTTAACCACTGATCTAGAGATAAGACTAGCAGCTTTAGAAGCTGAAGTAGCACTGCTTAAGCGTTTGCTACCTACTGTCAGCGAAACTCCCTGGTGGGAAAAAATTGTCGGCACTTTTGCTGAAGATCCAGTTTACGAAGAGGCAATGCAGTTTGGTCAAGAGTACCGTCAGTCCCTAAAACCATTAGCTGAGGAAGCATCCGAACCCTCAAATGTATCTCCTTGACACAGATCATATTACTATTCTCGATCGCGGGGGTCAACCGGCACAACAATTGCTGAAAAAACTGGCTGCTATTACGAGCAGCGAAGTTGCCACCACAATTATCACCTACGAAGAACAAATGCGGGGATGGCTCAGTTACATAGCCAAGACCAATTCGATTGAAACCCAAGTTGTTGCCTATCGAAGGCTAGAAAAGCACCTCGCTAATTATCGCACGATTCCCATTGTCGGCTTTGATGAAAAGGCAGGTCAAGTTTTTCAAGAACTTCGGGTAACTTACCCTCGTTTGGGTTCGATGGATTTGAAGATTGCTGCTATCTCAATGGTTAATCAGGCTATCCTGCTGACGAGAAATCTCTCAGATTTTGGGCAAATTGCCGGTTTAAGAGCAGAAGATTGGACGATTACAAGCAACTGAATTACCTATGGAAAACCAACTTTGGCAGCGAATCACCCTCGATTTAAATATCTGTCATGGCAAACCTTGCCTTCGAGGATTGCGTTATCCTGTTGAATTTATCCTAGAATTACTTAGTTCTGGCATGAGTATCGAAGATATTTTAGCCGACTACGATGATTTGGAACGGGAGGATATTCTAGCGGCGTTATTGTTTGCCACTCGATTAACTCAGGTAAAAAGCATCTACCAAATTGCACCATGAACTTTTTAGTCGATGCCCAATTGCCAGTTCGTTTAGCTCGTTTTTTGCAAGCTGCTGGTCATGGTACAATTCATACTAAAGATTTACCCCAACAAAATGCCACGACAGATGCAGAAATTAACGCTCTTTCAATTCAACAAAATCGTATTGTTATTACCAAAGACACAGATTTTCTAGATTCATTTTTAATTAATTAGTCAAGAACCTTATAAGCTTCTGCTAGTGACTACGGGTAATATTACGAATGTTGAATTAGAAGCATTATTTCAGAATAATCTAACCCAAATAAAAGCACTTTTTACTCAACATTCCCTAATAGAAATGAGTCGCAACTCAATCATCGTTCATCAATAATTTTACGCGGGGTGCTGTGTATGGTTTCATCAGTTCATCTTATGGCTTCTGGCTGGGATTTAGCAGTTAATAACCGCAATGGTCAACTCGCTCTTGTGGTTGAGGTCAAGTGCAAAACCAACGTATCCCAAGAATGGGCGGCAAAACTCCGACGCAATATTCTGGCACACGGTACTTTTGCCAAGGCTCCCTATTTTTTGCTGGTCTTTCCTGACAGATTTTACTTATGGAGTAATGTTGGGGCTTTTCAGGAGCAGAGTGAACCTAGTTATATGATTGATGCCAGTCCCATTCTTCAGCCTTATTTTCAACGAGCAGGGGTAACGAATGACCAAATTAGTAGGCAAAGTCTTGAACTAATTGTTGCTTCTTGGTTGGGAGAGATTATTTATTCTGAAAAGCCGCCTGAAGCTCTCGATGATTCTCAGCGTTGGTTGATTGATTCAGGGTTGTATGCTGCTTTAGCTGGAGGAAAATTTCAGCGTGAGGCAGCGGCGTGAATATCTATGTTGAAACAAATTTTGTTTTAGAGCTAACCTTCGAGCAAGAGCAGTGTCTAAGCTGTGAGCAGATTCTGCAACTTTGTGAAACAGGACAAACCAAACTAATTATTCCAGCATATAGTCTAGCTGAACCTCACGAAAAACTGACTCGTCAAGCAAAGAGTCGTCGGGAACTTCAACAGTTACTAGATACTGAGTTACGTCAACTTTCACGCACAGCTTCTTATGCAAGTCGGATCAAGAGTATTCAAGATATTGCTAGTTTAATGGTGCAAAGCAATGAAGAAGAACGACATCGTTTTAATAAATATCGAGAACGCCTCCTCAAGGTAGGAGAAATTGTGGCACTTACTGCTGATATTTTAATCGAAGCAGCATCTTATGAAAAGATATATGATTTAACGCCACAAGATGCTCTTGTCTATGCCTCGGTACTTCATCATTTACGACGTTATCAGCCACAGCAGGCGTGTTTTTTGAATCGAAACTCAAAAGACTTTGATAGTCCTGACATTGTTGAAGAACTGAATCAATTCAACTGTAGGATGATTCCCCGATTTGATCGTGGTTACAGTTTTCTTCAGTCGCAGTTATCGTCCTAGTAGCTGAGATCAAGCTTTTCGGTTGAGTTGAGCGCTTTAATACTTAGGAGAAAACTGCTCGATTCAATAATTTGAGCGAAACCCAACATTCTTTAACGACATCGTAAGAATCATTGATTGTGCCTCATTTCCTCAAGGTTTCCTTCCCATTTAAGCTTACCTTTAAAGGCTTTAATTTTCTCCTGTTGTTTGAGCCGAATCAAAGTCTTAAGACCCAATTCAACAACTTCTTGTTTAGTCTTTAAACCAGTAGCTTTAAGAGCATTAGCCATGAGTTGGTCATCAATGATAATGTTAGTCGTCATCCTATACCTAGTTGTTTGTAGTAGATTGTTAATATACACATTATATAGGGTTTGCTGAATAAATGTGAGATGTAAGCAAGGTAGAGATTTTGTGGCTTTTCTTGCAAAACAGATGCAAGATTGTGAGAGAATCCTCGTTCAAAATCTTGCGTCTTCATCGGCCCACGTCCTGTAGGGGCGAAGCATTCGGACAATAACCTATCGGTGAAACTGTAGATTTTCTATCCGAATGCTTCGCCCGTACTTTTTGCCGCATACCCTACTTAGAAGAAAACTGCTCGATTCAAGAATTTGAGCCAAAACCCAATATTTTTAAAGACATCGGTGCAGTTTCCCGCAAGTGTCGCTCATTTTTGATAGACAAAAATTATTGCTGTCACCCCCAACACAAGTTTACTGTCTCACCCGCCAAATTTTTATATTTTTGTCACCACTCCCACTAGCTAAATAACGGCCATCGGGACTATATACTACTGACAAAACCGTGTCAGAATGACCAGTAAGGGTACGCAATTCTTTTCCCGTTGCTACCTCCCAAATTTTAATAGTTTTGTCCTGACTCCCACTAGCTAAATAGCGGCCATCGGGACTATATACTACTGACATAACCTCGCGAGAATGACCAGTAAGGGTAGGCAATTCTTTTCCCGTTGCTACCTCCCAAATTTTGATAGTTTTGTCAGAACTACCACTAGCTAAATAGCGGCCATCGGGACTATATACCACTGACAAAACCACACTAGAATGACCAGTAAAGGTAGGCAGTTCTTTTCCCGTTGCTACCTCCCAAATTTTGATAGTTTTGTCACCATTCCCACTAGCTAAATAGCGGCCATCGGGACTATATGCTACTGACCAAACCCAGCCAGAATAACCAGCAAGAGTACGCAATTCTGTTCCCGTTACTACATCCCAAACTTTGATAGTTTTGTCCCAACTACCACTAGCTAAATAGCGGCCATCGGGACTATATACTACTGACCTAACCCTGTCAGAATGACCAGTAAGGGTACGCAATTCTTTTCCCGTTGCTACCTCCCAAATTTTGATAGTTTTGTCAGAACTACCACTAGCTAAATAGCGACCATCGGGACTATATATTACTGATAAAACCTGGTCAGAATGACCAGTAAGAGTAAGCAATTGTTTTCCCGTTGCTACCTCCCAAATTTTGATAGTTTTGTCACCACTCCCACTAGCTAAATAGCGACCATCGGGACTATATATTACTGAATCAACCCAGCTAGAATGACCAGTAAGGCTTTTATCTAAGAAGCGAAGACTAGATAAATCAGATATTAATAATTGAGGACTAGCAGGAAACTTTTCATATTTAAAATAACCGTAAGCTTGCGTTATTCCTACTCCTAATAACAAAACGCCACTGAGTGCTATTAATCCATTTCTCTGATTATTATTTTTAACCGGTTGTGCTGGTGTTTTTTTGGGTACAGCTACGGGTGAAACCGGCGGAGAAGGATTAATCTTAGGAATAACTGGCGGTTGTTTTTGAGTTACAACAGGCTGCGGATTTGGTGGTGGTGGAGATGTTATAGTAGGAGTTATAGGAGGTAACTTTAATTGCCTTTCAATCTCATCCAAACGCTGTAAAATAACCCTAGTATTAGCTGGCCTATTTCTGGGTAATCTTCCCATCAACTCATCAATAAAATCCAACAATAACGGGTGAATATTTTCCGTTTCTTCTCGCCAAGATAAAACATCATCAATCGGATCATAAATTTCTAAGGGATGTTTTCCGGTTAATAAATGTACAAAAGTTCGTCCTAAAGCATGAAAATCTGATTGAATCACTGCTTGACCATGTTGTTGTTCATTGGGGGTATATCCAGCTGAGATAATACCTGTTACCTGTTGACCTTTTACCTTTTGATGATAGGTTTGGGTTTCTTCCCTTGCTGTGCCAAAATCAATTAACACCAACTCGCCACTATTCCGCAGCATGATATTAGGGGGTTTAATATCTCGATGCAGCCAATTCTGTTGATGAATTTTATCGAGAATTAAAGTAATTTCTCTCAGCCATTTTAAGGCTCGTTTTTGACTTAACTTATCATACTGCTTTAGCCACTGTTCTAAATTAATCCCCTCCACTTTTTCCATAACTAAACAGTGTAATATTTTCCCTTCCCTCGTGGAATATTGAAAATAGGCATCTGCGCGAGGAACACCGGTGACATTTTGACGACTCAACTCTAATAAAACGTCATATTCCCGTTTAAATAATTCCACTGCCTTCGGTTCATTATTCCATTTTTCTTGTAAGACCTTGAGGATTTTGGCTGTAAAACCTTCAAAAGCCTCATAAACAACGCCAAAACCGGTCGTATCACTCAATAACCGACTTACCCTATATTTACCATTTAACAACAACTCAGAGCCGCAACTTTGACAGTAACGAGTATTCGAGTTATTATTACTCGGATGGTCTGGTTGAGAACAATCGGGATTAATACAGTAACAGGGTTTCATCTCGGCTATCAGTTATTTTATTGGGTTAATAATTGCAAGTTTTCCCTCCCTGACCTTGATAGCATTTTATCATAAGTAAGTAGTTATGATTAAATTGAAGAGAGATATTGCATTTTTCAAAACGTCGTGGTTTGTAGGTTGATTCATGAATCAACGCTCCCTAGGGTTCTTTCACTCTCTCCAATGTCATTCTCTCCAATCCTTATCTGGCAACGTTTTTAGTCGATTTATCGGAATAAATAGCTGAAAACCCCCCCGTGCATTAGTTTTTCGGTGGGATGCTTACAAACAGCTGCTGATATATCTGTAATAATTTAAGAGTCACTGATAATTGCTGATTGTCGGTATTTCTGCAAATCTGAGATGCAGCCAAATTATCCCCCAAAATTAGAAGGGTAAATTATCAAGTTTCTCCCTGATTTTACCCTATTCATTCATATTACGATAGGTAGCCACTGCCGAGGGAGAAATGCGATTGAGATAACGGAAAATCCAATATTTTAAGACTGTATCCAAGATAACGGGAAAAGTGGCGATAAAGAGAAAATTAAACTGGCGATTTTCTGGTAAACCGAAATGACGACTTAACCCTTCTAGGATCACTTCCCAACCATGGGGAGAGTGGAAACCGACAAATATATCGGTAAAAAGAATAATTAAAAAAGCTTTAGCTGAATCGCTAAGATTATAGAGAATGCCATCCAGAAAAGACTTGACAATCTCGATTTCTCGACGACTAAAAGCGACAACACAACCAAAGGCAATCAGGGAACAAATATCGGCGAAAATATTAGCAATCGCATTTAAACCTCGTTGGCGAAATTCTTCACTTAGTACCGCTGCTTTTTTGGTAATTTCTCCCTCGATTTCTTCGTTAGATAATTTGGGTGCTAAACCAATCATACCTCGAAAATGTAAAGCTTCCTCAAATCTTCTCAATTCCGAAAAAGCTTCTTCTTCTAAATCCTGATTGATAAAAATAAACTGTTCCTGTTGTTGGAAATATTTATTAACCAAGGGGGTAATTAGGAAAGTTTTGGTTAATTGCTGGGTTAATAAAGGAACAATAATTAACAGTAAAATAAACTTGAGGGAAATGGCTGTTTTATAACGAGAATTGCGAAATTTCTTTAAAACTGCCTCCTCCGATTCCTCCGCTTGGGGATCAATTTCCTGTTTAATGCGATTAAAAGTGTTGACAAAAGAACGGGGCAAAACCCCCGGTTTTTCCGTAGCTTTTTGGGATTTATTACTTTTGATTATTTCCTCATCTTCAAGACTACCCGCCGCTAAAAAAGAGCGATTCCTGGAAGTTTTATTTTTGGCTGTTTCCTGCTCAAAATTTCGGTTCTGGAGACTTTTGGGGACATCTTCAATATCTTCTTGCCAATAATTATCTTGATATTTTCCGATAACACTATCGATAAACTGAAGTTTTTTCAGACAAACATCTGTGGTGACAGTAATCACCCCATTACTAATTGTCGGTTGATTGGGACCGAAGGTATTCACGATCGAGCGACTAGCTTTAAACTCCGTCAATCTGACTTTAATTTTTTGCAGATAACCTTTAACTTCTGCGATAAAATAGGAATTAGTGCTGCTGCCATAATTCGAGAACCCATTCGCCACTTTTCGCCCTTGAAAATGCTTGTCTTCTATTTCCTTAATCTTCAAAGCTGCATGATACGCCTCATCTAAAGAACGTTCAGGAGTTTGTAATAACCATTGATTAACACCTTGCAAAATCCGATTAAGATTCATAGGAAACAATTACTTCCACAAGGGAGAAAAGCTAGAGTACCGATCAGTTATCTTAACAAATACAATCGAGAAAAAACGATGTCAATCATACCAATTTGGATCGAAGGTGGCACGCGATCGGGAAAAACCACCACTTTAGTCGGGGAATTTCGGCGCTGGGTGTCTCGCGATCGCTCAAAATCATCCCCCCTTCCTCGATCGATCTTAGTTTTCGCTGCCAACGATGATAATAAACGGGAATTAGCCGATCGATTAGCCATTGCTGTTAGGGGTAGCTATCCGATTCTCTGTAAAACCCCTTTAGGTTTTCTCACCGATGAAGTCATCCTGTTTTGGCCGTTAATTTTCGAGTTTTTGGAGCTAAAAGCGCAATTTCCCCGCCGATTACGCCCAGAAACGGAGCAGGAACTCGCCACCCGTCTCTGGCAACCAGCAATCGCCGAATTCTTCCAGCTTAATAGCATAAATGAATATCGTTTCGTCCGTCAAGTTCTCGATTTGTTACAATTAGCCGGTGCTAGTGGTGTTCCCGCAGAAAAGATACCCGAAAGATTAGCCGAAGGATTATCAGAAACAGATTTAAAACGAGTTTTAGCGATTAATGAGCAGGAAATACCAGAAAAAGTGGGAGAATTAATCATTCAATGGCGTGATTGGTCTCTAGAACGTGGTTTATTAAGTTATGGTATCATCTACGAACTCTATTGGCGCTATTTGTTCCCTGATAGTCGCTATCAACAGCAACTATTAAAACGCTTCCGGGGAGTTTTTGCGGACGATGTGGACGATTATCCGGCTATTGCCAAGGATTTACTCAGTTTTTTCCTCGATCATGATTGTTTTAGCGTTTTTACCTACAATCCCCAGGGAAAAATTCGCTTAGGATTAACTGCCGATCCCGATTATCTACACGAATTAGAGAAACGCTGTCAAATTATGTCATTATCTACCACTGAGGGTTTAGCTGCTCAGTTTAGCGAGACGATTCTCTCCCTAATCAGCGACGGTAACTATCTTGGCAATCTTCCCGATCAATTCATCTCCCTGCAAACCACCTCTCGCGCTGAATTGTTACGGAAGACAGCCACAGCTATTATTCAAGCAGTCAAGCAAGGGGCAGTAAAACCCGAAGAAATCGCCGTTATTGCCCCCGGTTTAGACGAAATCGCCCGTTATAGCCTGATGGAAATTTTAACCGGTGCCGGGATAGCCGTTCAACCCCTGAACGAACAACGACCCCTGATCAGTTGTCCTCTGATTCGGGCATTATTGACCCTTCTCGCCCTTGTTTATGAAAATTTGGGGCGTTTAGCCCCCCAAGAGGCTATAGCGGAAATGCTGGTGATTTTTAGCCGTTATCGCTGGGATGAAGAACAAAATTTAATTCCCGATATCGATCCGGTTCGCGCTGGATTAATTGCCGATCATTGTTATCAAGTGGATCTGGAAAATCCCCGTTTATTAGCGATCGAAACTTTTCCCCGTTGGGATCGCTTAGGACAAAAAGCTTGTACTGCCTACGAAAGAATTTGTCACTGGATCGAAGGGATGAAAAAACGGCAGCAGGAAGCCAAACTTTTCCCGATTTTTGTCTTAAATCAAGCGATCGAACAATTATTAAACGATGGGGAAAATTTGCCCTTCGATCACTTGGCAGCTTTGCGAGAATTAATGGAAACTGCCCAACATTTTTGGGAGATCGATCGCCGTTTGCGTGAGAGTGAACCCTCTTTTCAAAGTCCCAGCGAAACTATTAGTCAGTTTATCCAACTTTTGCGCCGTGGTACAATTACCGCTAATCCCTATCCTGTGCGACAATTTATTAAATCTTCCTCAGCAGTTACCCTAGGCAATATCTTTCAATATCGTTCTTTTCGTTCTAGTCATCGTTGGCATTTTTGGCTAGATTGTTCCTCCCCACTCTGGGAACAAGGAGGTGCTGCCACTCTTTTTGCCGCGCCAATTTTTTGGCGAAAAAGTCCCTATCAACCCTGGACAACGGAAGCAGAATTAGAGGAAAATCAGGACCGTTTACAGAGAGTTTTAAGGGATTTATTAGCAAGGGTAAGCGAAAAAGTTATCCTCTGTCACAGTGATTTAGGAGTATCGGGAACCGATCAAACTGGACAACTTTTATCCTTAGTACAAGCGGCAAAAGAATATGATTAAGCACTAGAAAAAAATTAACTTCTTGGTTAGGAGAGGCAATAGGCAATAGGCAATAGGCAAAGGGGAGGTTAGATATGTGTAATTAATTTTGCTTAGGTACTTAGTAAAAGGATTGGGGGAGATTCAGCTAATCTAAGGATAGGCGGTTAAGATGCGTCTGAGCTTATAACCTAATTTGGTCTTGACGACCGGCCAAGCTCTTGACTATCTAAGTAGGTAGGCGTTAAAAGTTGTCAGATGCCCCCCTTATTAAGGGGGGATTAAAGGGGGGACTAAGGGGGGATCGGCACACCCCTTATCAAGGGGGGCAGGGGGGATCGAACCTAAAATCCATTTTTAATTTAATTATAACCAGCTACTTAAATTAGCCGTTAAGACTGCACCGGAGTGTCAGAGTGGGGAGCAGGGAGAGGAAGTTTGAGCATTTGTACTAAAATTGTTAATACGCAGTTTAAATTCAGTACAGCTTACCCACTCTCTGTGTGCGAGAATAGCCTGTGTGAAAAACCTAGGTAATTGTTATGGTTGCACCTATACAAAATAGACAGTTTAACGGGTTGTCTAGCCAAGAAGCTAGTGAGCGCTTGAAACAGCACGGCTACAACGAACTCCCCTCAACTCAGCATCGTACTTTTTTAACCATCGCCCTAGACATTATCCAAGAGCCGATTTTCTTGCTCCTAATTGCCTGTGGTGTCATCTACCTCTTTTTGGGTGATGCACAAGAAGCTCTAATTTTACTGGGGTTTGTCTTTTTTATTATTGGCATCAATCTTTACCAGGAGCAAAAAACGGAACGTTCTCTAGAAGCACTGCGGGACTTATCCAGTCCGCGGGCCTTGGTGATTCGAGATGGGGAACGGCAGCGGATTGCCGGCCGAGAAGTGGTACAGGGCGATCTGATCGTGGTGGAGGAAGGCGATCGCGTTCCTGCGGATGCGATTTTGCTGTGGTCCACTCACTTGACGATTGATGAATCGCTGTTAACCGGAGAGTCTGTTCCGGTCAGGAAACGCACCATCCAGCTAGAAGAAGACCCAGAGAAACTTTCAGCCACCTTGAGACCGGGTGGAGACGACTTACCCACTGTCTATTCTGGCACTCTGGCGGTGCAAGGGCAGGGCATTGCCCAGGTGCAAGCAACGGGTATCGGCACTGAAATGGGAAAAATTGGCAAAGCTCTGCAAACGGTTGAACCGGAAGACACGGTCTTACAGAAAGAAACCCGTCGCATTGTCGGTAAATTGACGATGATCGCGCTGGCCATTTGTGCGGCGGTGGTGGTGATTTATGGATTAACCCGGGCCGATTGGTTGCATGGCTTTTTGGCAGGATTAGCCCTAGCGATGGCAATTTTGCCCAATGAAATTCCGGTGGTGCTGGCCATCTTTCTGGCTCTGGGAGCGTGGCGATTCTCGCAAAAACAGGTACTAACCCGTCGCATTCCAGTGGTTGAAACCCTGGGTTCTGTCACCGTTCTTTGTGTCGATAAGACTGGAACCCTGACATTGAACCAAATGGCCGTCAAACAATTGTTGGTTTACAGCGGCTCCAATGCTTATCTGTACGATGTGACGCTCCACGATCGCGAACCCTTGCCCGAAGTCCTTCATCCCCTGATCGAGTTTGGTATTCTAGCGAGTCGCAAAGATCCCTTTGACCCGATGGAAAAAGCTTTGCAGCAAATTGGTTGGGATTACCTGGCCAAGACTGAACACCTGCATAGCGATTGGCAACTACTGCGCGAATATCCCCTGTCCACCGATCTCTTGGCCATGTCCTGTGTCTGGGAATCCCTGACGGGGGAGCTTACCGTTGCGGCAAAAGGGGCCCCAGAAGCGATCGCCGATCTCTGCCATTTCAGCCCGATTCAACAACAGGAGCTTGTCGAACAGATCCAGGCAATGGCCGGAGAGGGTTTGCGAGTTCTGGGAGTCGCCCAAGGACGCAAAATAGGAACATTACCCAAAACCCACGCTCTTGAGTCATCCGGGCCTCTAGCCTACTTAGAATCTGACGATCGCTTACCTGTTCAACAACACGACTTTGAGTTTGAATTTGTGGGACTGATCGGACTGGAAGACCCCGTGCGTCCTACTGTGGCACCTGCGATCGCCGAATGCTATGGTGCGGGAATTCGCGTTGTCATGATTACGGGTGATTATCCGGTAACAGCCCAGAACATTGCCCGTCAGATTGGACTCAGGCCTTTAGACAAGGTGATCACCGGTAGGGAACTGGAGCAAATGGGTGAGTCGGAACTGCGCGATCGCATTCAAAGCACCAACATCTTTGCCCGTGTCGTCCCCGAACAAAAACTATTGATTGTCAATGCACTGAAACGCTCCGGGGAAATTGTGGCCATGACCGGTGATGGTGTCAACGATGCCCCGGCCCTCAAGTCTGCTCATATCGGCATTGCCATGGGTGAACGAGGTACGGATGTAGCGCGCGAGTCTGCCGATTTGGTCCTGTTGAAAGATGATTTTTCATCCATCGTCGAATCGGTCAAACTAGGAAGACGTATCTTTGACAACCTGAAAAAGGGGATGGCCTATACCTTGGCCGTTCACGTTCCGATCGCGGGTATGTCGTTGATTCCAGTCATCTTTGGCTGGCCTTTGGTGCTACTCCCGATCCACATTGCCTTTCTGCACTTAATTATCGATCCGGCCTGCACGGTTGTGTTTGAAGCTGAACCGGCAGAAAGCGATATTATGCGTCGCCCCCCCCGTAATCCCAAAGAACCCTTGTTCAGTCGTCGGACGTTGCGATTAGCCTTGCTTCAAGGAACCAGCGTTTTAGTGGTACTGGTTATTGTATTTGCGATCGCCTATAGCAACGGCAATAGTGAATTTAATGCTCGTGCCTTAGCATTTACGACATTGATTATCTCTAACCTGGCTATGATTCTCACCAATCGTTCCTGGTCCCGAACGATTCCAGAAATGCTCCAAGCTCCTAATCAGGCTTTGTGGTGGGTGATCGGCGGTGGACTGCTGTTTTTGGGATTAGTTCTCTATGTTCCCTTGTTACGACACCTGTTCGGCTTTTCATTTCTACATACTGATGATTTGCTGGTCAGCTTAGTTTCTGGAGTTGTCAGTATTTTCTGGTTTGAAGGACTAAAACTGTGGAACCGTCGGCACTTGAACATCCAAAAATAAAAGGCATCATATAGCGTTTTTCAGTCGGCTGAGGTACAAAAGTTATGGGTTTTAGGCAAAAGGCGAAAGGGAAGAAAAATAGGTGTACCTCACTAGCTTAGGAAACGCTATAGATTCCACGATCGGTTACAAATTGTTGCAGCAGTGCGCTATGTAGTTGCTTGAATGAATTGTGCCTACCTACTTAAATAATCAGCATGGTGGGTTCAATCATCAAGTTTAACCCTCTGCTAACCAGCGCACGGCATCCTTAGCGTGGTAGGTTAAGATAATATCGGCCCCCGCCCGTTTAAAGCTGGTTAAAGTCTCTAAAGTCACCCGTTTTTCGTCAATCCAGCCATTTAACGCCGCCGCTTTAATCATTGAATATTCCCCCGACACATTGTAGGCAGCCACGGGTAAATTAGTCATTTCCTTGATTCTCCAGATAATATCCATGTAAGATAGGGCAGGTTTTACCATTAACATATCTGCTCCTTCTAATAGGTCTAATTCCACCTCTTTTAAGGCTTCCCTGGCATTACCCGGATCCATTTGGTAGGTTCTGCGATCGCCGAATTGGGGGGTAGAATCAGCCGCATCCCGAAACGGCCCATAATAGGCAGAGGCATATTTAGCCGTATAGGAAAGAATCGGTGTATCACTATAACCCGCCTCATCCAATCCTTGACGAATTGCCTGCACAAAACCATCCATCATTCCCGACGGTGCAATGATATCCACTCCCGCTTTTACCTGAGAAACGGCGGTTTTTTGCAATAATTCCAGAGTGGGATCATTTAACACCCTGCCGGTTAAATCTCCCGTTTGCAGATAACCACAATGACCATGGTTGGTATATTCACACAAACAAGTATCGGCGACAATGAGTAGATCGGGAACTGCCTCTTTAATTGCTGTGGCCGCTTTCTGCACAATACCATGATCGTGCCATGCTCCCGTCGCCTCTGTGTCTTTACTTTCTGGCAGCCCGAATAAAATAATCGCTGGAATTCCTAAATCCCGCACTTCCTTGGCTTCGTCAACAATTTTATCGATTGATAATTGGTACACCCCCGGCATCGATTTGACTTCCCGGGCAATACCTTCCCCCGTCGTAGCGAAAAGGGGATAGATAAAGTCATTGGCTGTCAAGACGGTTTCACTCACCAGACGGCGCATTTGAGGGGTTTGACGCAGACGACGGGGGCGATGAATAGGAAACATAGTTTTTTGTGATTAAATCGGGAATCTGGTCTCGATTCTTTAGTTTAAATCTTTGCTGAGGATGAACACAAATCGATTCAGCCGGCAGCCAGCTGCCGGCAGCTATCCGCAATATTTAGTTATTTTGAGCTTAATCAAACTATTTAGATCATTTTTGACCTAATGAGCCTTTATCGTCGTTTTGAGGGCGAAAAATCAGCAATTTGACTAAAATTTAATCTTTATAGCGATCACTTTTGCTGTTGCCACCACCTCATCTCTTTACAAAACTTTACCTCATCAGTTATCAGTTACCAGTTATCAGATGTGAGTTTTCAGTTCACTGATGGCTCTCTTGGATATTGGCTGAAAAATGTTCATGGTGTTACATTAGCGGCGCAAGCGTTCACTGATTACTGATTACTGTTCACTGTTCACTGACTCCCAAAACCCATCTCCATTTGGGAGAAGGATCGTTTATTCTAGGAAGTAAGAGCGATCGATTCAGGATTTTTGCTATGGCCAACTTAGGTGATTTAGTCAAAAAAGCAGTTTATTTGGGCGTAGGCATTGCTACTTATGCCGCCGAAAAAGCTGAAGTAAATTTACAAGAATTAAGAAATCAAGCCCAAAAATTAGCCGATGAAATGATTTCTCGCGGCGAAATAAACGCAGAAGAAGCGAGGAAATACGTCGATGAGTTGGTGAAACAGGCACAACAGCAACCGGTGACAGCTAACGAATCTAATATTCCCCATGAACCCCGACGGATAGAAATTATTGAAGATGAGGAGGACACCAAAGCAGCTGATCCCAAAGTAGATGAATTGCGGCAAAAGGTGGAACGTCTTCAGGAGGAATTACGGAAACTGCAACAGGATTAAAACCTAGATTTTAGGGATAAATAACTAATTATTACCAGACAAGGGATGCAAGTATAAACATGGACGATTGGCAGAAGGATTTTTGGGAAGTGATCGAAACTGTGGCACTGGGAATTGAAAATTTTTTCCAAGAAGTGACCCAAGCTATTGAAGAAATCAATGAGGAAATTATCATCGATCTGGAACAGTTTATTCAAGAGGTTTTACCCCAGGAATTAGAAGAATTTTTTAACCTCGATGAATCCCTATTTTCGGAATTAGACGAACCCTCGGATTTTACCCTCACTCCTAAGGTTAACCCCGATCCTAACACCCATGCTGCTTGTATCGGTTGCCGTAATTATCACGGTTATATCTACGGAGGCAATCTTCTCGTCTGCGGTTTCCATCCCTACGGTTGGGATAGTGATAGTTGTCCCGATTGGCAAGCAGAGGATTAATTATTTTCCTATAAAATCAGGTAGGGTTATTATCCCTACCCATAACTTTTATCTCAAAGCAGTTAGGGACTTGCGCTTTGATAATTTACCATCTGGCTGGTCTGGTTCTTCTACAGAGCGATTTTCTAGCTGGGATATTATTCCTACGCAAGTCCCTTATCGTTGTTGTGGTCAAAAAAAGGTATCCTTTGTCCCCAATCAGTAATCCTTGAATCGAGCCAATGACATCCCAGAGAGCTTCTCGTTCCGAGCCATTCGCGGGAGTCAGTCCCGATGAAAAAATTTTCACCACCAGAGATGAAAGAGGTTTCCTTCCCTACACCCGTTCAGACCTCGGCGTGAGCTTTTGTCGAACGCAAAAGCTCACGGCCGAAGCCCACACCCTATACCCTCTTTCAAGTAAAGATGAAGTCACTAGCAGTTAACGTGCCCGCAAATCCTACAAGGGTAATCTGACCGAAGCCTGGAGTAGAAGGACTCGTAATGATGTCGTTACCAGCACCAGGGCCGACAGTAATCGTCAAAGCCCCGATGCCGCCGAGACCAAAGGCAGACAAGTCAATCTTGTCAGCACCACCCCCACTGAAGTCAGTGATGACATCGTTACCGAAACCACTTGCGAAGCGGAACGTGTCATTGCCGATCCCCCCAGTTAGGGAGTCATTGCCGAGGCCGCCAACCAGAGTGTCATTGTCGGCACCACCGATTAGGTTGTCATTCGTTGAAAAGATGGGCCCAAATGAAACAACCAAGGACGTGGTGTCGCCTCGGCATGGTATCCGATGGGATGGACTAAGCCACGATGTTGAAGTTGGTGTTGCTCAGGGCGAGGCCGGTGCTCAATTGAGCAATCTGCACTTGACCTGCAGCACCCGTCCCGTCGCTATCGAACCACAGATTTCCATTGGAACTGTCATAGATGAAACGATGGTTGGCTGTTGTAGCGGCTGCCCCCAAGGTGAATCTGGTGGCTGCCAGTGTGCCCAGACCGCCAATGGTGGCGAAGCCGGAGCTGGAAACATTAAACAGATCGCCAGTGGTTGCAGTGGGATCAAAATCAGTAATCGTGTCGATGCCTTCTGCAGCGTTATTGAAAACAAAGCGATCGCTGCCGCCGCCCCCAGTCAAACTATCAGCACCAGCCCCACCGACGATCGTGTCGTTGCCGCCGCCACCGGAGATGGTGTCATTGTCCGCACCACCGATTAGGTTGTCCGCCAGGCTACCGCCGTTGAGGACATCATTGCCGGCACCGCCGTCGTAGGTGCGGGTGGCGGAGTTGGTGGCAGTAATGGTGTCGTTCCCGCCTTGTCCGAAGACGCTGCCAGAGAGCAAGGTTGTGGCGCTGAAGTCGAGGATGTTGTCGCTGGCGTTGCCATCGATGTTTCGGTTGGAACCACCCGCATCCAGGTTGACCCGCTCGATGCCGTTGGTGGCCAAGAATTGATTCAGCACCAGATTGCCTTGGCCGCCATCTGTGGTTCGCTGCAAGGTGTCGATACCTGACCCGCCTTGCAGGTTGTCAAACTCAGCCTCGTTCAGGTTGGCGAGGAAGGTATCGTCGTTATCGCCGCCGTTCAGACTGTCAGCACCAACCCCCCCCTTGATGGTGTCGTTGCCGCCGCCACCGGAGATGGTGTCATTGTCGGCACCACCGTTCAGGATATCATTCTGTGTACCACCGTTCAGGGTGTCATTGCCGGCATCGCCATTATAGGTGCGAGCCGAGGCGTTGGTGGCAGTAATGGTGTCGTCCCCGCCTAAACCATTGACACCGTTAGAGAGAAAGGTGGTGGCACTGAAATCAAGCACATTGCCATTCGCGTTGCCATCAATCCCGCGATTTTGGCCGCCCGCATCCAGGTTGACCCGCTCGATGCCGTTGGTGGCCAAGAATTGATTCAACACCAGATTGCCCTGGCCGCCGGTGGTGGTGCGTTGTAAAGTGTCTGTCCCCGACCCGCCTTGCAGGTTGTCAAACTCAGCCTCGCTCAGGTTGGCGAAGAAGGTATCGTCTCCCGCACCGCCAAATAGGCAGTCTTCATCCGCACCTCCGGTAATGGAGTCGTTTCCGGCAAGGCCAAACACCAAGTCTTGTCCATCACCAGCCTGAATCGTGTTGTTCGCTGCGGTGCCCACAATGAGGCTACTTTTCCCGGCTACATCCGTATAACTAGCCGTGGTCATCACCACCACATTGTTGATCGGGATCAAGCAATCGGTGATGTTGTAAACCTGGCCATCATCTAGCACGTTGGCTGTGGCCGACTCGAAGTTTTTAGCCTTGAACTGGAGGCTCGCGATATTGATGGTGCCTCCACTGGGCGCGAGGGTCTTACCCGTGGGAGCAGCAACGTAAGTGTTGAGCGACCCGATATCGCCGACACTGAAAGCCCCAAGCTGCAGGGGAGTCAACACCAGATTGATGGTGTCTTGTGGGGTGGAACCGCTACCGCCGCCGTCATAGACGGTGACTTGGCCGCTGTGGCTCGCCGCCGTCCAAACCGTGTCGGCACCGTCAGCCATGCTGACGCCGGTGACGTTCAGCACCTGGCCGATCAGGCTGAGGTTGACCACCTCGTTGGTGGCGTTGCTGCCGTTGATGGCCTGATTGTTGCCGTCCAGGGTCTCGATGCTGGAATAGGTGGCGGTGGTGCCGCTGCCCGACGGGCCGAATGAAGATATGCTCAGCGCACCAGCACCCGTGTTCCTGATCGTGTCGTTGCCGGTGCCGCCGATGATGGTGTCGCCGCCCACCTGTAAGCCAGCGATGTTGAAGGTGTCGTCGCCGTCGCCCCCGTCCATGCTATCGGCACCGTCGCCGCCGGTGATGGTGTCATTGCCCGCGCCGGCATTGATGCTGTCGTTGCCGCTACCAGTGCTGATCGTATCGGCGAAGCTGCTGCCGACGACGATCTGGCTGCCGCCGCCGCCGTTGATGGTCACCCCGGCATCCGCGGTGGAGACGTTGACGTAGTCGGTGCCGCCGGTGGCATCAAAGGTGTTGATCGCGCCCACACCAGTGGCGCTGCTGAACCCGGAGAGGTCGAAGATGTTGCTGCCGTTGTTGGTGCCGTTGATGGCAAAATTGTTGCCTTTGAAGATCTCGATGCCCTGATAGGTCGCTCCGGCTGAGGTCGGTAGAGACCCGTTGATAAGGGTGTAGTTCGTCCCCGCGACGCCGAAGGACAGGAAAGTGGAGAGGGCGCCGGTGACGTTGATCGTGTCGCTGCCACTAGCGCCCGTGTCGTTGAAGGTGTCGCCACCCAGCTGTGAGCCAGCGATGTTGTAGGTGTCGCTGCCGTCGCCCCCATCCATGCTATCGGCACCGTCGCCGCCTATGAGAGTGTCATCACCCGCGCCGGCATTGATGGCGTCGTTGCTAATACCAGTGCTGATCGTCTCGGCGAAGCCGCTGCCGGTGACGATCTGGGTGCCGCCGCCGCCGTTGATGTTGATGCTGGTGAAGCTGACACCGGAGTTTGTGGTCAAGCCGGACAGATTGACGACGTCGGTGCCGCCGGTGGCGTCCAAGAGACCTCCTGCAAAAGTCTTATTCAGCTACTTGATGATAGCCTAAAGCAAGTTCATAGTTGTAAATGCCAGCGATTAAATTAAATCTCAGACCAAAACGCCGTCTCCGAT
>VYLM01000033.1_pt1 | contig 32282 bp, 36 predicted proteins | sample 5109491 | NCBI WGS metagenome assembly VYLM01 (sample SAMN12291813, study PRJNA351875) | freshwater metagenome | isolation source: freshwater lake | place: USA: Michigan, MSU3 lake | collected 2011-08-06 | reverse complement strand
CATCAATTTCTTTAATTTCTGAGGTGACTTCTTTGCTGACAACTACTGTACCGTAGGGAGAAAGAAGGGTTTCTAGGAAGTCTTTGCTAAATTTATCCCAAATAAAGCGAGTCATTTCAGTTATCAGTTACCAGTTATCAGTTATCAGTGACTACCACCTAAACTCGGTAGCTTGAAAAAGGTTAATTGCCTCAGTTGCTGATTTTAGCCTCTAGATTAATCATCGAGAATTGAGCAAGCGATCGCATTTATGATCTGATTCTAATTTATTGAGGGTCAGTAAGAATAGTGATAATTGACATTTCTCAAGATTTTATCTCCGACTACTGATAATTAACATTAACATCGACAAAAAAACTTTCTAAAATCTGCTTAGATAAAGATAAATATTGACATTTGCTGTTAAATTAGTCAGCTTATCACCCCAAAAGGGAAACAAAAGGGGGTATAGTAGATATGGCCGCTTTTAATTTGGCTGCTGCTAGTCCCTCTGGTTGATTGAGTTTAGCCAGAATTTGATTTAATAATTCTAAGATTTGTACAGAAGCAAGTTCAGGGGGTGGTTCTTTGGTAATTGCCGTCAATTCTGTGACAATTTCTGCTACCATTACCTCGGCATCAGGAAAAGATGCTTCTTGACTGTCGCTGGCGACTAAATCCCATTTTTCTCGTTCAAAATCCCGAATTAGTCGGCGTAAATCTTCGATCTGCTGCTTGATCCTAACTTGTTCTTCCGGTCCGATTGTGACTAAAATGTCTCGCTTTCCCGCTAATTGTTCTTTCAAGCGTTGAATATTTTTATCGAGATTTTGTAATTCGTCAGTAGCCATGGGAAAATAAGCTTAAATTAGCCAATTAATTCAATTATGATCTATCCATCTAGAAATGTCATTCCTTTGGCTGCCCCCCACTCCCCAACACCCAACCCCCTCACGGATCACAGAAAAAGCCTAGCTCAATCTGGAAATTTTGATTATGATCATTAGTAATTGACCTTTATTTGTGATATAGATTCAAAGGAGAGACACGGTGTCCACAGAAGTCATCGAAAAGCGTTCCACAGCGACAATCCGTAAACCAGCACCGCGTTATCGCGTTTTACTCCACAATGACGACTTTAACTCGATGGAGTATGTGGTTCAGAGTTTAATGCAAACGATCGCCGGTATGACGCAACCCCAAGCAGTTGATATCATGATGGAAGCGCACACTAATGGTACGGCCTTGGTGATTACCTGCATTCAAGAACACGCGGAATTTTACTGTGAAACCTTGAAAAATAAAGGTTTAACCAGCAGCATCGAACCCGATGAATAAAAGATTGCGGGTAATTGCCACTTACCCAGTCCCCCTGCGACTGGGAATTTTTATTTTGCTCCTACTTTTTCTCTGGTTGCCGATCGCACTTCCCCTCTATCACTTTTTTGCCACTAATGCTAATCTTGTCTCAATTTTGACCCTTTCTGTTCTCTATCTGGAATTTTTGGGGTTATCCCATTGGTGGGGAGGGACAATTTATGGTGATGAGGGATTAGCTGATTATGGGTTGATTTGGCGAATAAAAACGCCGATCGAGTTAATTAACGGGTTAGCGATCGGTCTATTTTTCACTTTCTCGCTTTTTCTGTCCCAAGCGTTCCTAGGTTGGTTAAATTTCTTACCCGCAAATCCCCAAATCGGCAAAATCATCCTGGAGGGGTTTTTAGTCGCTTTAGCGGTGGGTTTTGCTGAAGAATTGCTATTTCGGGGCTGGTTACTGGGAGAATTAGAAAAGGATTATCGTCCCGCTATCGCTCTAGTGATTAGTGCCTTAATTTTCGCTCTTGCTCACTTTATTAAACCTTTAGCCGAAATTATCCGCACTTTTCCCCAATTTCCTGCCTTAGTCTTGCTAGGATTGATTCTCGGTTGGGCAAAACGCACCTGTGGTGGTAGTTTGGGTAAAAGTATCGGTCTGCACGGGGGTTTAATCTGGGCATACTATATATTAAACGTGGGTCAGTTAATTAAATACACTGGTACTGTTCCCGATTGGTTAACTGGAATCGATAAAAATCCTTTAGCGGGAGTTATGGGTTTACTTTTCCTGACAATTCTAGCTATCTGGACAAGAAAAAAGGCAGTTTTGAGTGAACGATAGGGGATTAGATCAATTATCATAAAGGGGAAATTGCCCATCATAGCTATACCCCATGAATCGATTATTATCTTTTCTAGAATATCGCCCGCGTTTGCGTAATATCCTATATTTTTGTTTCTCTCTTATAGTCATGCTGTTGATCGGTGTAGGCAAAGTCACAGCACAGGATTTAAATAATTCTACTCTGGATTTAGTTGCTAATATTTGGATGTTAACAGCCGGCTCTTTAGTATTCTTTATGAATGCGGGTTTTGCACTGCTGGAAACGGGTTTTTGTCGTACTAATAACGCCACTAATGTCTTAGCCAAAAACCTAATTGTCTTCTGTGTTTCTGCCTTGGCTTATTGGATGTTTGGTTTCGGTTTAATGTTTGGTAATACATCGGCACTACAAAATAGTTTCTCTGGTGGTACAGGATTTTTCTTGGAAATTCTGACCCCTAATAATCAATACAGTCAATTCCAAGAACTGTGGCCAGGTCGTTCAATTGCCACTTTATTTTTCTTTCAATTAACTTTTGCGGGAACTGCGGCGACCATTGTATCGGGAGCAGTGGCAGAAAGGGTTAAATTTTGGGCATTTTTGCTATTTAGCTTCTTTTTAGTTGCTTTTTCTTATTCTCTGACAGGACATTGGATTTGGTCATCGGAAGGATGGTTATATAACTTATTTAAGTTTCGAGATTTTGCCGGTTCAACGGTGGTGCATTCGGTGGGAGGAATGGCCGGATTAGTGGGTGCTTGGTTACTAAAACCGAGAGATGGACGCTTTGGTTATAATTGCAAAACCGATAGTTATGAAGAAAAAGAAAGGGGAAATTTTGCTCCCCATCAGTTAGGATTTGCAACCCTTGGTTGCTTAATTCTTTGGTTAGGATGGTTTGGTTTTAATGGTGGTTCGGCGGTAAATTTGGATAATGTCCCTATGGCAATTACTACTACGGTTATTGCCGCTGCTACGGGAGGATTTTTGGCGTTAATTTTTAATCCTTTAATTGGTCGGAAGGTCAGTTTATCCATAATTATTAATGGCATTTTGGGTGGGTTAGTGGGGATCACGGCATCCTCAGGTTATGTTAATATCAAATCAGCTATTATCATCGGTGGCATTAGTGGCATTATCGTCTTATTGGGGGAAGAATTTTTAGTTAAAACTAAAGTAGTTGATGATCCAGTAGGAGCAATTTCAGTACATCTTTTCTGTGGTTTTTGGGGAACAATGGCAGTGGGTTTCTTTAGTACCAAAGATGCGGGAGAATTTGCCCTTGGATTAACACAAAATAGTCGTATATCTCAAGTCGCTTTTCAATTTTTTGGATGGGTTATAGTCATGGCATTTACCTTTATTTTTAGTTTAGTTCTCTGGCTCATGATTGGCAATCTCCTCTACTATATGCAAGTAATTGTTTTACGTCAAAAGAACCCACCAGTTAACTTCTCTCCTTTTGTCAAGAGTCAATCCTTCAATGTTTCTGACCTATTCTCACTATTTTGGTCACGGGGAAGGGAAGGAATCCGGGTATCATTATCCGATGAATTAAAGGGTAGTGATGGGGTATTTAGTGACTAAAAAATTAATGTTTATTCGATAAGTTTTTGGCAATCTGGATTATCTGGCAAAGCTCGCTCGATATCCAGTTTCCAAGCCTTGTCATTGTGCCAACGTTTTGCCCAAGATTGAGCTTCTTTAAAGTTATCAGAAGTTGGGGGGATTTTGCACAAAATTTCAAAAGCACCTTCTCTACCCGGCACATTAGCCACAAAATTATTGGCAGCTAGTCCTACTGCTTGCTGAATTAACCTTAATTCATTTAATTGAGTCCCACACTTTTCAGGAAACTGATCACCTTGTTTCCTTTCCAATTCTTGCAGTTGTTGAATAGTCCTGTCTAAGCTAATATTAAAATCTCGTTTAGCACAAATTTCTGGAATACTAGGTGAGGTTGTCACCACGACATTAGGAGTCTTTTCAGGAGTATTGAATGACAAGAAAGCAAATCCAAGAAAGCCTAATATTGCCAAGAAAGATAACAATTTAGTTAAATCAGCAGGAGAATTTTCCACCTTAACTAATTTTTCTAGTTCTTGTCTAACCCATTGAACATTAAATACCTCTTGATAAATTTGATTACTCACTTCTAGATAATCATCATTTTAAATCACTAATTCTGCTTGCTGCAGTGCCAGTTTTTCTGGTTTGTTATCAGCAAAGACTCTCCCCTGCAAAATTTCTTGATAGATTTCTAATCTTGACCTAACATTTGCATCAGGAGTTAAGAGACTGTTTTGTATTTTTTGGAGATGGGATGCCGCTTTATTTTGTAACCAATTTTCTATAATATTCTTCTGAATCAATTGTTCAATTAATGCTTTTTCTTGTCCTTCCTGCAACTCATTTTTATTGTCGATTAGCAAACGGATAACTATTTCCGTTAACTCCAAGTTACCACCCGTCCAAGCTAGAGTCTCCCTAATTAAAGCTGCTCTTTGATTCTCCTCAAATTCGGGTGTTAATTTTTCTTCAGCTAGTTGATATGCTTCCCTTTGGCCTGCCATCTGTACTTTTCGCTCCGTTGGGATTTGACTTAACTCTACAAAACGCTTTTCTGACTCATTAGTATCCTGATTTTCACTCCAGTTTGAAGCTTCTTCTAAATCTTGATCAGAAAAAAGTTTGTATGTACTAACTATTAATTCCGCTTCTGGGTTAATCAGGATTTGTGGTAATTTGGCGGCGGCTAATAATTGCAATTCTTGACTGACGGTGATTTCTTCCCCGCGACCCCATTCTAATAAATCACTAGCTTGTTTTAATTCCCTAATAATAACTGGGGCGAGAGTGCGGTAGGAATGTTTGGGGTTGGCTAGGGCTGATTGGGCATTTTTAACTAAATATTGCCATTGTTGTTGTTCTGAAGCCAATTGAGACAGAGATAAAATTAATTCTTGCAATTGCTCACGGGAAGTGCTGGTTTCTTCCTGTTTAAACAGTTTTAACATCTGTTTGAGGCTATCTCTGACGCTGATGGAGATAGAAGATGTTGCCGCAATAGCGGGGGTGGATTTTACTTGGCCGAGCAGATAGTTAAGATGGGCCTGTAATTCAGCAAAAGTCGGTTCACCGTTTTTGACGATAGCATTAGCTTCTTCGGCCTGCAAACCTAAGGGCTCCTGCAGCTTATCAATCAATACGTGAAGTAGCTCATAACTCTTGAGGAACAAAGACTCTAATTTTTGATCCACTTCTATGGGGTTTTCTTTCAATATTGTGAAAGCATCCTCAAGACGGTGAGCAGTTTTCTGGATACTACTATAGCCTAACATGGCCGCCCCTGCCTTGACGGAATGGGCGGCACGAAACACCTCGTTAATCTGTTCAGTGTTATTGACGAGATGGCCTAAGTTTAAAATCCCCTGTTCTAAAGTTTCCAGGTGTTCTTTCGCTTCTTCGATGAAATAGCCGAGAATTTTCTGATCGTTAGCGGAGTCCAAAGTCCTATCCCCCTTATCACGATGCTATCTAGTCCTGGATTGGCCTAGCTTTTCATTAAATATATCAGTGACTCTTAAATCATTATAAATACATTAACAACTGCCTGCGAGCATCTCATGGAAAAATTAATGCGCTCCAGGGTTCCGTGGTTACGCTGTTTGTAATTTAAATTACTTTTTGAGACAAGGTAAGCGGCATTCATGCAAAGATAAAAAGTAAAGGGATTGGCGGAGATTGGGCTAATCTAAGAATAATTGGTTTAAATAGGTCTTACTTACTATTCCCGATCGATTAACTGGAATCGATAAAAATCCTTAAGGGGGAGTGATGAGTTGACTTTTCCTGACAATTCTCACCATCTGGACCAGAAAAAAAGTAACCGATGTAAAACTAGACAGTTAGACTGTCTTCTCTCCCTGACAGGTGTTTTGAGGGGTTTTTTCGCCCATAAGTATTAAGGGGTATGCTGCCGATATGTCCGATGAATGACAATTTTCTAGCGATCGAGCCTTTCCACTACGGAAATTCGAGTTTATGATAAAAAGAAATCCTCTCTCAGGTAAGAGCGGTAGTATGGCTTACTCGACACAGCAGTTAATTGAAATCCTCGATCGAGAAATGCACGCCACTTGCAAAGGGGAACGTCTGTTACTCTCTCCGGCGGAGCGCATTGATAATCCGGTGATTGCCAAGGCGATCAATCTAGAAAAGGTGGGCAAAGTCTTCGCCTATCAGGATTTTCGCCGTCAAGTTCACGATTATCAACAAAAATATCAGGTTTCGGGCATTATCTGGCGTGTTTGTCAATGGGGCGATCGCACTCTTCGTTATCCCGAAATTCATAATCAATTAGTTCCCGTCGCGGGTGACAAGGAAATTCTCATGGCTGCCAAAGCTTCCGTTTTAGAGTTTTGGAACAGTATCACCCCTAATATGAATTTTTGGTGGGCGCTTAACTCCCGTCCTCCCATTTCTGCCGATTCTCTAGCTGAATTAGTCGCCCAGTCCGAATGGGCGGAGTTAGATGTGGCGCGTACAGAATTATATCTCGGCCTCTGTTGGGGTAATCCTTTAGAACACCAGTATCAATGGGCGCAACCCTTTTCCGGTTGTCATCGCATTATCGCAGCCGTCGATGAACCTAGTTCGATTAAGGTATAAAGGACTTCCAAAAACTAAACCATTCATTCATTCTATTGTAGCCATTGATATCAAAACAGGTGCTTTTGAATTAACAAAAGATATCCTCACAGCTTTCGATCAACTTTTAACCCGATTTTTACAAGAGTTCTTATCTAGTCTTAAATTAGCAAAAGTTGCCAAAAATTAGGGAAAAAGCTCATTGATAAACTGCGCTATCTTCTAGCTTATGTGTGTCAAGAAATCAGCTTTTTACACTAGATAGATAAAGTCATAAAATGTTAACAAATGTTGTCGAAATGGGATGTTTCTACCGCTAAATGTTAAATTTTATTACAGGATGCAACATTTGTGGTCTAGATGGATTTAGATTATCAAAATAAATGGCCAATTAAATACCCTCTTTATCTGATTTGCCCTACCATCACCTCAGTTATTAGTTATCGGTGAAGATTGTTAAGTAAACGGTAATGTTTCCCCATGACGGATTTAATTCTACAAAATCGTTACAAAGTCCTGCGATTAATTGCCGATGGTGGTTTCGGAGAGACTTTTTTGGCAGAAGATAGCCAAATGCCTTCAAAACGTCTCTGTCTGATTAAACAACTAAAACCGATTAATGATAATCCCCAGGTTCACAATCTTGTCAAAGAAAGATTTGAGCGAGAAGCGGCTATCCTAGAAAAATTGAGCGAAAATAGTCCTCAAATTCCCAAACTGTACGCTTATTTTGAGGAAAATAATCAATTTTATTTAGTCGAGGAATTTATCGAGGGGGAAACTCTCAGCCAAAGAATACAGAGTAAAGGAGTTTTTAGCGATGATCAAGTCAAAGAGATTTTAGTTAGTATTCTACAGGTTTTAATTTATGTTCACGGACAAAAAATTATCCATCGAGATATAAAACCCGATAATATCATTCTACGGATTTATGATAATTTACCGATCCTAATTGATTTCGGTGCGGTTAAAGAAACTATGGGAACGGTGGTTTCTAATTCGGGCCATTCTCTTAATTCTATTGTTATCGGTACTCCGGGTTTTATGCCATCAGAACAGGCGATCGGTCGTCCGGTTTATAGTAGTGATCTCTACGCTTTAGGATTGACGGCTATTTATCTACTAACCGGCAAAACTCCTGAAATGTTAGAGAGCGATCCGATGACAGGAAAAATTTATTGGCGGCAGTTCGCTTTAAATACTAATATCAGTTTAGCAGCCGTACTAGATAAAACTATTTCACTGCGCTCTAACGAACGTTATTTAACCGCAAAAGAGATGTTAGAAGCGCTACAAAATACCCCATCAATTGTAGCAACAAATATCGTTGTTCCTGCTCCTCCTCCCGCTCCTACTCAAGTAATTTCTCCTGTAACTTCAAAACCTGTTTCTAATCCCCGCACTTTACCTGAATGGGTGAAAGCGATAATTATAGGGAGTATGATCGGTACTGGCATTTTAGGTGGTTTTGTCTTAAGTCATTATCTCTCAAATTCTTCTGGAGATAAATCAATTTCTCCGTCACCTTCCCCAGAGAATCAAGACTCAGATATTACCATTAATAATGAGTTTCCTAAACCTGTCTGTGGAGATGAGAATATCACCGATACTTACTATAAAGTTGTAGTAACTGATGAGGATAGTTTAGAGAGAGTGAAAAATAACTTTTGTCGCGATGCTGTTGTTAATGATGGGAATATTCAGGTGGCAACTTTTAGGGACTTAAATCGCGCTCAAGAGCTACAAAGGCAACTAATTAAATACTTTAATCAAGTTAAAATCACCCAAGGTGTCATCGATACCTCACCGGATCCTGAACCCGTCTATTCACCCGTTCCTCAACGGACAGTTAACTCTATTTCTCGTTCAGAAGCGGTGAATTTAATCGAGCGCTGGTTAAAGGCAAAAAGAGATATTTATGGTCCCTCCTATCAAACCTATTTAGGAGAAGAATTACTTACAGGTAAAGCTTATAATGACAAAATAAAGCGCTCTGATGGTCAAGAAAGTTCTTCCGAATGGTTAGCTAATAATGGTGCTTATTATATCTATGGAGTTCAGAGAATAGATTCAGTTAATAATTTTACATCCTCTGGCGATCAAGCTACAGTGGATGTGGTGGTTACTGAAGAAAGAACCCTCTATAACAGTCAGGGTAAAATTGATCAAAAAAATAGTGCTTTTACTACCTCATTGGTTCGCTATAATCTTGAAAATGACGAGGGAACATGGAAAATAGCTAACCATAGAACTCTTAAAAATTTAGTTCGTAGATAAGTTGAATTAATCACAAAGTAGAAACAAAAAAATGAAAAATAGTTCAGATAAAAACCCATATATACAATCATTGCTGTTAAATTTTCATCTTTAGACAGTATTTATAAATTAATCCTGAAGATAAAAGTATCCTAACCGATTCTATTCAGAATCATCATTATAAATATCTCGGAGAGTTTTATTTTCGTAGCGTTCCTGATCTTGATTTTTGCCGCGACGGGAAGGACGACGATATTTTTTATTAGCTAATTTGGGTTCGTAGGTTTCTTGACCTGCTTCTTTAATTTTTAACTTTAAACTTGACTCTTTTGTGCTAGTTTTCTGTAATGACTGTTCTCGTGCGATCGCTTCTTCTAAAAACTCTAAATAATGTTGGTAACGTTCCCAATCTCCCCTAACCACACAGTTAGGTTCCCGACGGTGAGTACAATCATTAAATTGACAATTTCCTAAAGCTAAACGCTCTCTCACTTCCGGAAAATAAAAAGTTAATTGTTCCGGTGAACAGTTAATATCCGGTTGGTTAAACCCCGGACTATCGGCCAATAAACCCCGATTTGGTAAAGCAAATAACTGCACATGACGGGTGGTGTGACGACCTTTTTGCAGTTTTCCCGACACATCCCCCACCCGTTGATTAATCTCAGGAATTAGGCAATTAATTAAACTCGATTTTCCCACCCCGGACGGACCAGCCAAGAGAGTGATTTTATGGTTTAATTGTGCCAATAAAGCCTCAAATCCCCGATTTTTCTCCACACTGACAAAAAAAGGCCGGTATCCCCAACCAGCTAGGCGATCGCTCCAAATCTCTATTTGTTCCGGTTCCCCCAGATCGATTTTATTGACACAGACGGCAATTTCTAAGCCTGTGGACTCCGCTTTCACCAAAAAACGACTGATCAGCCAAGGATCGAGAACGGGTTCAGCAAGGGCAAAAACTAGCAAAATCTGCTCGATATTAGCAACGGCTGGCCGATCAATCTCGGTACTGCGGGGGAGAACTTCTGCGATCGCACCCTGCCGATCATCAAAATTGGCCTCCTCCACACGCACCCGATCACCAACCATCACCGATTGACCAATTTTTTGCAAGCGAGCGCGACGGGTACAGAGAAGATTCTCGCCCATAACGGCAGAATCCAAGCGTACCTGATAGAAATTCGCCTGTACAGCCACCACTGTGCCGTATAAATCGGTTAATTGTGCATCTACCATTTAGGAATCGGGGCGATAGACTTTGAGCACAAAAAAGCTATCTCGGTCCTCGATCGATTCTATCTGATAACCCTCCACTGTCAGGCTAGTGGGAACCTGTTCGATCGGTTCCCCGGCATCTAACCAGACTTCCAACCGTTCCCCGGCGGTCATTTTCTCTAATTGCAATTTTGTCCGGACAAAATTAATTGGGCAGGGAGTGCCGCGCAGGTCTAAAGTCATAGTTATTTATGGAAGATATTGCCTAAAAATCCCTCAATGCCGCCTTTCCCCACGGTTTCCCCGCGAACTTTTGCCAATTTTTCCAGTAAATCCCGTTCTTCTCCAGTGACACGGGTAGGAATCGAGATTTTAACGGTAATACGATGATCACCGCGACTGACGGGATTACCTAATTTGGGAACCCCTTTACTTTCTAAAATCAGTACGGTGTTCGGTTGAGTACCGGCTGGGATAATCAGGTCTTCTTGGCCATCTACCGTATTAACTTTAATAGTACATCCTAAAATCGCTTGGATATAACTAATCGAGATATTCGATTTAATATCATTGCCTTCCCGTTGAAATTCTGCATCTGTTTCCACGGTTAGATAAACGAATAAATCCCCCGGCGGCCCGCCTTTCAGTCCTGCGTCTCCTTCCCGGGCAACGCGCAACTTCATGCCGTTGTCAACCCCTGCGGGGATGGTAATTTTCAGTTTTTTGGTTTCCTGTTTACGTCCGGAGCCGCCGCAAACGTCGCATTTTTCCTCGATCACTTCTCCCGCACCGTCACAGGTGGGACAGACCGAAACCTGAGCAAAAGTACCGAAGGGAGTACGGGTGGCGCGACGCACCTGACCAGTACCATTGCAAGTAGTACAAGTACGAGAACCAGTCCCCGGTCTGGCCCCACTGCCTTTACAGGTTTGACAGGTTTCCAGATGACGGATGCGGATTTCCTTTTCGCCGCCAAAGACCGCCTCGCGGAATTTTAGTTTAAAATCGAGACGTAGATCCTCGCCCCGGGTAGGGCCTGTGCGTCGGCGGGCCGTTGTTTGGCCGCCCATGCCCCCAAAACCACTAAAGATTGTCTCAAATATATCGGCGAAACCGCCCATATTGTCGGGATCAAAACCGGCAGCGCCCCCAGAAACCCCGGCCTCACCAAAGCGGTCATAACGATTGCGGGTTTCTGGTTCCGAGAGAATTTCGTAGGCGCGGTTAATTTCTTTGAAGTGTTCTTCGGCTCCCGGTTCTTTGTTAACATCGGGGTGGTATTTTCGGGCGAGACGACGATAGGCGCGTTTGATGTCTTCTTTGCCGGCATCTCGCGAGACACCTAGAATTTCGTAGTAATCAGTGGGCATAGGGGGCTATGGTTCTGCTGGCAATTTATAAATAAAGTTTAAGTCTAGTTGTTACTTTAACAAACTATACATAGTAGTTTAGTTGGGTTATCCCTACTATTTTTGCTGGGGGTTAGGGGTTAGGGGTTGGGAAGTGGGTAAGTGGGGTGTGGGGTGTGGGGTGTGGGGAGAAGGGGAGAAAAAAGCTGATTACTGATTACTGATTACTGATCACTTTTTAATCTACGGCCTCATAGTCACTGGTGCTGATTTCTTCGCCATCGTAGGGATCATCATCACTGTCCAATTCGGTGGATTTAGTTTCCAGATTACTATAGGTTCTGGTTCTAGTGCGGGAGAGGGTTGGCCTATTGGTGAAGGTATTCGAGGAAGTAGCCCGGGTGCGGGTGGGTCGAGTCAGTTTTTCGGTGACATCGATCGATTCAAACCCAGCACCGTTAAGGGGTTGGTTTTGCTCTTGTCTCCCCGTGTAGATGCGAGTACCGATTTCGAGGACAAGCTGACGAAATTCTGCCAAGGTGGTTTTTAGCTTTTCTGGGGATAGGGAGGGGTCGCGCAGAGCGATTTCCAACTGTTGCCGCTTCTGGTCGGCCAGTTGCCGGATATCGGGGGCGACTAACTGACTGTTTTCCCTGATGGTGACTTCGTAGCTATAGAAAAGACTATCGTACTGCTGGCGAATATCGACCATTTGCAGACGACGGCGATCGGATTCGGCGTATTTTTCGGCTTCTAGGCGCATTTTTTCAATTTCGTTCAGTTTCAGCCCTCCAGTATGGCTAATTAAAATGCTTTGTTCTTTGCCAGTGCCTTGGTCGCTGGCGGCCACTTTCAAGATGCCGTTAACATCGATCTCAAAGGCCACCTCGATTTGTGGCACCCCCCTAGGAGCGGGAGGAATTCCTGTCAGGAGAAATTTACCCAGGGTTTTATTATCCCGGGCCATGGTTCTTTCCCCTTGCAGAACATGAATTTCCACGGAAGTTTGACCATCGGCAGCGGTGGAGAAAACCTGAGATTTACTGGTGGGGATAGTAGTATTGCGATCGATAATTTTGGTAAAGACTTCGCCGAGGGTTTCAATGCCGAGGGAAAGGGGGGTGACATCAAGTAGGAGGATATCTTCTACTTCTCCACCTAAAACTCCGGCTTGAATGGCTGCCCCCAAAGCAACGGCCTCATCGGGGTTAACAGAGCGATCGATCTGGCTGGTAGAAAAGAAACGGGAGATTAATTGCTGTACGGCGGGCATTCTGGTGGAACCACCAACGAGAACAACACGATCGATATCGCTAGGCTGCAGTTCGCTATCTTTGAGGGACTGTTGTACGGGTCCGAGGGTTTTTTCCACTAATTCCCTGGTTAATTCCTCGAATTTAGCGCGAGTTAGTTCCAATTCTAGGTGTTTAGGGCCAGTTTCGTCGGCGGCGATGAAGGGGAGATTGATCGAGGTGCTAATCATGCTAGAAAGCTCGATTTTGGCTTTTTCGGCGGCTTCTCGCAGTCTTTGGATCGCCATGCGATCGCTGGACAGATCGATGTTTTCTTGGCTTTGAAAGTTCTCCACCAACCACCGCACTAAGAGATTATCAAAATCGTCCCCCCCAAGATGGTTATTGCCGGCCGTGGCTTTCACTTCAAAGACCCCCTTCCCCAGTCGCAGGATGGAAACGTCGAAGGTTCCTCCCCCTAGGTCAAAAACGAGGATATGTTGATCTTCGTTTTGTTTATCTAAACCGTAAGCTAGGGCAGCGGCGGTGGGTTCGTTAATAATTCTTAATACTTCTAGTCCTGCAATCATCCCCGCGTCTTTAGTGGCTTGACGTTGGGCATCGGTAAAATAGGCGGGAACTGTAATCACGGCCTCGTTAATCGCTTCTCCCAGATAGGCCTCGGCATCGGCCTTTAATTTTTGCAGGATCATGGCCGAAATTTCTTGGGGGGTAAATTCCCGATCGCGAATTTTGATATTGACGGTATCATCGCGACCGCGTTGGCAATGATAGGCAACTCGTCCCCTTTCGGTCTCGGTATCTTGCCAACGCCTACCGATAAAGCGTTTGATGCTATAGACGGTATTTTCGGCATTAGTGACCGCCTGACGTTTGGCCAGTTGTCCCACTAGGCGCTGGCCCTTGCCGAATCCCACGATACTAGGAGTTGTCCTTCCCCCTTCCGAGTTAGGAACTATAATCGGCTGACCTCCCTCGAGTACGGCAATGCAACTGTTGGTTGTCCCTAAGTCGATGCCGATGACTTTTCCCATGACGCTCTAATAATAATGATAGTTAATAGGATACAATCGCTGACAAAAATTATCCCCAAATTAGAAGCGGGCTTTTTACCTCGTCTAATCTTGCCCCGGTTGAAAGCTGGTAGTTTTCCTGCGAGGCTAACAAAACTTGTCGGTAAAGTCCGCAAGCCTGACCAGATTGGTGTAGTGGACTATATATCAAGAGTAACCCAAAACCAGTAATTTTGCTGATGCTTCCGCTTCCTATTCTTTGTAGTATCAAAAAATCACGCTTTTGACTATTTGGCGATCGCTGACCAGATCAAATCCGTTCCCTTCTCCCTACTTCCCACTCTTCTATGCCTTTCAAACAGGATTGAGGACAAGCCATACTCAGATAAATTTGGGATAAGATAACCAATAAACCGATCCTAGAGGACTTAATCATGATTAGAGCCTATGCTGCCCGAGAAAAAGGGGGGAAACTAGAGCCTTTTGACTACGATCCGGGTATATTAGGGGATGAAGATGTAGAAATCGCGGTGGAATATTGCGGCATCTGCCACAGTGACCTAAGTATGCTCGATAACGATTGGGGACTGACCACCTATCCCTTTGTCCCCGGTCATGAGGTGGTCGGTACGATCGCCGCTCTTGGTGCTAAAGTCAAAGAGTTAAAATTAGGGCAAAGAGTCGGTCTTGGTTGGTTTTCCCGTTCCTGTTCCACCTGTGAAACCTGTATGTCAGGGGATCAAAACCTTTGTGCCACTGCCGAAGGAACTATCGTCGGTCGCCATGGTGGTTTTGCCGAAAGAGTCCGGGCCCATCATAGTTGGTTAGTTCCCTTGCCGAACCAGTTAGATGCTGCCAAAGCTGGCCCGCTTTTCTGTGGTGGTATTACCGTCTTTAATCCCATTGTCCAATTTAATATTAAACCCACGGCCCGAGTTGGTGTCATTGGTATTGGTGGATTGGGCCATATAGCCTTAAAATTCCTCAAAGCTTGGGGCTGCGAAGTAACCGCTTTTTCCAGTAGTCCCGACAAAGAAACGGAAGCAAAAGAACTAGGAGCGACTCATTTTATCAATTCCAGAGACCCCGAAGCCTTGCAATCGGTACAAAATTACTTTGATTTCATCATCTCCACCGTTAACGTTAATCTCGATTGGGGTCTTTATATCGCCTGTTTACGTCCCAAAGGTCGTCTGCATATTGTTGGCGCTGTTCTTGAACCCATGGCTACCTACGCTTTTCCCTTGATTATGGGTCAAAAATCGATTTCCGGCAGTCCTTTGGGTAGTCCCAGTACCGTCAGTAAAATGATTGAATTTGCCTCTCGCCATGGCATTGAACCAGTCACAGAAACCTATCCTATCTCCCGGGTGAATGAAGCCATGGAAAAATTGCGAACCGGACAACCTAAATATCGCCTCGTCTTACAAATAAAATAAAACCATCTCTATCCCGGACGTAACCCCGATGACTCAACCTCTCACTCCTCCAGTTATCGATTGGGAAGAACCTCCCATTCCCCCGGAAGACTTGATTTTTGATGATGGAGAACCTTTGGAAACCTACCGTCACCGCAAGGCCATGAATGTGTTAATCGATTCTATCGAACAAGCCTATCAGGATCGAGAGGACTTTTTTGTTGGCGGTAATATGTTTATTTACTTTAGCCGTGAGCGGGTTTTTAATAAAGATTTTCGCGGCCCCGATTTTTTCGTTGTCCTCGATATCGATGGTAGTTATAAACGACAAGGATGGGTGGTTTGGAACGAAAACGGACGTTATCCCGATGTGATCGTGGAATTAATGTCAGAAAGCACCGCAAAAATCGATTTAACTACCAAAAAAGACCTCTATGAGCGGACTTTTCGCTGTTCCCAATACTTTGTTTATAATCCCTTTGATGCCACTTCCCTGCAAGGTTGGGCTTTAGACCAAAATCAATGCTATCAAAAAATTATTCCCGACCATCGCGGTTGGTTATGGTGTCAACGTTTGGGATTATGGTTAGGAGTCTGGATGGGCAGCATCCAACGAGAAGAAGCTCCTTGGCTGCGTTTTTATGACCTAGATGGCAATTTAATCCTCCTACCTGCGGAATTAGCCGAAATCGAACGTCAGAATGCTGAAATCGAACGTCAACGGGCCAGGGCTGCCTCTCAACAGGCCGAAATCGAACGTCAACGGGCCAGGGCTGCCTCTCAACAGGCCGAAAGCGAACGTCAACGCGCGGAACGTTTAGCGGCACAATTACGGCAATTAGGCATAAATCCCGATGAAATCCCGTAATCGGCCCAAGACTGACCCCTATCTCTAAAAATCGAAAGCCCACACCTTCCGATTTCGGTTTGTGTGGGCTGATTGTTCACTTAATTCTAAGATTGAAAGCTGACACTTTGGCGAAATCTCAGAGCCTAACTCAGAGTAGCACCAGAGCGATCATAAGTTTAGGAAGAGAAGTCGGCCGAGAAGCGACGTTGAACGGTTTCCCCGTGGCCATTGTCATTGTCAATACCGATTTCAGAAGCACTTCTGCCTAACATCGATTGTTGACGATTTTTGACGGCGTGGTGGTGACGCATCATTAAGGCACGAGCTTGTTGTTCTGTGGACATAATCATTTCCTCCGAGCTGCAAATAGTGTTTAGAACTTTTTTAATCACCCACTAATATATATAACATACAATTCTGTATCTATTTTTACAAAACGCCCTATTCCCAGAAAAATTCACAAAACTTTACAATAGGAGAGGGGAGACGGGAGGACTCCAAAGAACCTAGGTGACGAATATCCATAGCTCCTTGGAGCTGTTGAATGATTTGATCAGGTAAATCGAGGACTTCCACCAATATTATCCTAAATCCGTTGAGTAACCCACAGAAAACCAGTTTCTCCGAGAAACCCCTTTTCTACTCATGCTACCTCAATTTTCTCAAAAAAAAATCGACCCGCCTAGCGGCGGGAAAAAGAGAAAAAGGGTAAAAAGGGTAAAAAGGGAAAAAGGGAAAAAGGGTTACAGAGTCCTCCCGAATACGCAGACTACCCGAAAACCGTAAGGGTAGTTGCGGTAGTCGCGGCGGTAGTTGTTGTTGCGAATCGCGGAACGGCAGTTATAAGGATAGTGGCCCCAGGAACCGCCCCGCAATAGAGAATGATTATCATTACCATTTTTTATCCAAGCACTGCCATCCGTCGGCGCTCCGATATAGTTATCGTGCCAATTGTCTTCGCACCACTCCCAAACATTGCCAATCATGTCATAGAGTCCCCAAGCATTGGGCTTTTTCTGGCCCACAGGATGAGTTGTATTCTGAGAATTTCCGCCATACCAAGCATAATCTCCTAACTGATTAGCATCATCACCGAAATAATAGCGAGTAGTAGTCCCCGCACGACAGGCATATTCCCATTCCGCTTCCGTCGGTAGGCGATAGGTTTTGCCAGTTATTTGACTCAATTTCTGACAAAAGGCTTGAGCATCGTTCCAACTAACACATTCTACTGGATTTTGGGGATTGTTTTTAAAATAAGAGGGATTGGTTCCCATTACTGCTTGATATTGTGCCTGAGTCACTGGATATTTACCAATCGCAAAACTGTTGACTTTAACTTGGTGTGGAGGCTTTTCATTATCGCGAGCATCGGGATCACTGTCAGGAGATCCCATGAGAAATTGACCTGCTGGTAAGCTCACCATCTCCAGTGTGACTCGATTGGGTAGTTTTTCGGTAAATGGAGTAGGTGAAACAGGCTTTTTGACTGCTGCCGGTGCTGGTGGAGGTGACGGGGGAGAAGTCCATCCCACAGGTTGTAAGGCATTTAAAACCTGTTGTGCAGTCCATCTTTGTCTTCTATCTTTTTGCAAACACCCTTCAATAATCGGTTTAAACTCTTTCGGTAAACTAGGGATTTGTAGCTCACAATTCATCACCTTTGCCATTAGTTGATTATTGTCATTATTGAACTTATAGGGAAGTTGATTAGTCGTCATTTCGATTAACATAATACCTAATGACCACAGATCCCAAGCTGATGAAATATCCCCCCTAAAGGCTTCGGGAGGCATATAAATAATTGTACCGCTATTGTGGACGGTTTGAGTGTGGCTTTTGTTATTTAAAGTTCTAATTAAGCCAAAATCTGCTAACTTGTATTGTTGATTAACCTTGAGGATATTACCCGGTTTTAAATCTCGATGCACTTTATTTTGTCCATGAAGATAATTTAAACCTTGGGCGACTTGAGCAGTAATATTTTTAATTTCATCCGCTGACAAACCGCCTTTGGCGATGTGATTTTCTAGGCTACCCTGTGCCAATTCCATGACTAAATAAAGCATTTCAGTATTGAAAAAAGTAAATTCCCCCACCGAATAAGCCTTAATTAAATTAGAATGTTCTAACTTTCTGGCATTTGTTAATTCAATTAATTTATCATCGCTACTTTCGGGGATAACTTTAATGGCAACTTCTTGGACCGATGTATTTCTGACCATTTCACTAGCATGAAATACACCCCCAAAACCACCCGCACCGAGAAATTTATTAAGACGATAGGGGCCTATTTGTTGCCCTTCCAACATCCTCATCATTTGGTCTAGCATAATAATAACTCCACGATTTAACATTACCTATAATCATTGCAGCAAATTCGCCCCAATCAAACCGACTCGATCAACTGCTCGATGTCCGATTCTAACGAACCAAATTTGAGTATCGGTCAATCGTTGGAAACTGTGAGGATATCTTTTGCTAATTCAAAAGCACCTGTTTTGATATCAATAGCTACAATCTTCCCATGATTGTCCTTCTCAACTTGCTGACGCACCTGAGACTGATAGATTTCGTGTCCACGTCGGACAAATTTTTCTTTGTTATAGCAAGGGTGTTGTAATGTCATTAGTTAGACCCTGTTGCAACGTTTGTCCCTCTATTTTAATCTAGGCTTTCAGCTTTGCTGTCAGTGGGGAATAATAGTCACCCCATTTCCTGAAAAATATTAAGAGATGTAACTATTTATGCCTAACCTAGAAAGTGATTACTCAACAGGGGTGAGATCAGGATAGTCTAGATCGAGCAGTCCGATAGATGTTTAGTTAAATTCCTACTTCAGATATGTCCGTTTCTAGTCCTCCTCGTTCCCTGCGTATCGGTTCGCGTAAAAGTCAGTTAGCCCTAGTACAAACCTATTGGGTACAGGCAGAATTGAGTAAACACCACCCCCATCGACAGTTTGAGGTGGAGACGATGAGCACCCAAGGCGATAAAATTCTCGATGTGGCCCTGGCGAAAATCGGTGATAAGGGTTTATTTACCAAAGAACTAGAAGTGGGAATGTTGGATAGATCGATCGATCTTGCCGTCCATTCTCTCAAGGATCTGCCCACTAATTTGCCCGAAGGCTTAATCTTGGGTTGCGTCACGGAAAGAGTGAATCCGGCCGATGCTTTGGTGGTAAATAACCAAAACCAAGACTATCAATTAGACACTTTACCGGAAGGTGCGGTGGTGGGGACTTCTTCCCTGCGGCGATTGGCCCAGTTGCGTTACCATTATCCCCATCTGACTTTTAAAGATGTGCGCGGCAATGTTAACACCCGTCTGGCAAAACTGGACGCGGGAGAATACGACGCGATTATTCTGGCAGTAGCGGGATTGGAAAGGTTAGGATTAGGCGATCGAGTTCATCAGGTTATTCCGGCGGAGATTTCTCTCCATGCGGTGGGACAGGGGGCTTTAGGGATAGAATGCCGCGATGCTGATCCGGAGGTTTTGGAAGTCCTAAAAGTGTTGGAACACGCCCCTAGTCGCGATAGATGCTATGCTGAACGAGCTTTTTTACGCGAGTTGGAGGGGGGTTGTCAAGTTCCCATCGGAGTAAATACGGCGATCGAGGATGGTATCCTAACTTTAACGGGTATGGTGGCCAGTCTCGACGGTAAGCGCCTGATTAAGGACTCGGTTAGCGGTGATCCTAGCCATGGGGAAGTCTTAGGACGAGATTTAGCCCATAAAGTGCGCGAGGCTGGTGCTGGGGAGATTTTAGCCGAGATTTTCGCTGAAGTGGGCCGATAATCGGTGATCAGTCTTAAGTGGGGTTGGCTGAATCAATCTAACACACCCAACCCCTAACTCCCTATTTCCCCCGATGGGGTTGATTGTAGGGAAGTTTAGCCAGAAGCATAGCTAAAGCACAGGTATTACTTCGTCTGGCAGTTCGCAGGAGTTTCTCCTCTTGATGAAGTCGGAAAGCCTCTTCATCATGTAGCAGTTCTTGTCGCCGCTCAAGATTGGTTTCATCATCCTGATCGTGATTCATTCTTAGACCTCAGAGTCAATATTTTTCTGATTTAAATAAATTCTCCAATCAGTGGCGGGTACAAGCCACCACTGATTGTTCCCTCCGACCTACTCCCTTTCAACTTCTGCCTCCTTTTTAGGATTGCTATCCTTTAACTCTATTGATCGAGAGAAAACGGGCTTGCGAGTTTTCAAGTTAAAGCGGAATCCTTGAGGTAAGATGTGCAACCTGACTCCACACACTGCCATCGCTTCATCTTTGAGCAGTTCGTCTAAATTATCATAAGTTGCTTCTGATTCATCGACAATTGTTACAGCCCCACGCCCCACCACTTTAAATTCGTCACCGTCCACAATTACTGCTGTATCTTCGTCAATGCCAAAGCCTAAGTTAGCTGGCTGCTGTAAGAGAGCGGAAATCAGGCGACCTAGCCGTCCGCGCTGGGCAAAATGCTGATCGATCACCACTGAGTGCAGAAATCCCATTCCCGGACCCATCTCTATCGCGTCCATGCGTGGGTTGGTTTCCGAGTCTCCTTCAATAATCATAAGATCGGGCATTATGGCAGCACCGGCACTTGTCCCACCGATCACCATTCCCTCCCGATTGCGTTGGTGAAGTAAGGTATCTAGCTGAGTTCCCTTGATTTGTTCAATGATTAGGGCTTGATCTCCCCCGGTAAAAAACGCTCCTGTGGCTTCCTCAATGATTTTCAGGTTTTCTGGATCGTCGGCATCTTCCCTGTGAATGGTATCGAGGACACGCACATCCTCGACACCGAGTCGCTCAAACACTCGGGTATAGGCTTCTCCAGCCGAACGAGGCTCGCTTGTTGCTGCCGTTAACACGGCAATTTTAGCTTTAGTCCCGCCAGCACAGCGAACAAACTCTCGCAAGATTTGACAATCTCCTTCTTTGTCTTCTGCTCCACCAATGATGATTAATTGCCCTCGCTCTTTTGTGGATTCCATACAAAAACTCCTTGAATAACTAAACAGCACAACAACATAAAATTAAATTATAATCGAGAATTTGGGTTGAAAACCCCGTCCTTTGAGGACGGCTTTAAGCTACAATGGAAAAAGCGATAACCAAGCTAAAAACTGAACCTTGACCACAGATAGTAGGGGGTTTCGTTCAGAAAAGAAGTCAAATTCGGCCTTGAACGAGTAAAACTTTCTAGGAAATAAGGTTGAACATGAGATTTTTTCGACTTGTTCAAAGTGGCCGTCCGGCATTCGGACAATCAAAACGGACGTGGGGGAAAGCGTAAGACTACCGCTAAGGTAGCAGTATCCTGTGAAGCGTCAACCCCATTCAACGACCATCCTAAAAAGGTGGCGTGGTGAGGAATCACCGTTCCTTTTAGGACGGTGATTCCTAGACCTCACGATCTAGGTTTCTGCTTCTTAGCAGTTGCCTTCACAGACTTACTCTGTTCGGGTCTTACACTCGCGACCCGGACTGATACCGCAAGCCCTGCGGCCAAAAAATCGCTGACTCTAGAGATTAATGACACCATCTGTTATAATAAGGTTAGCGATCACTATACAGCCAACTCTACGGAATCGCTCTACTCCAGATACAGTCAACGGTACAGCCATTTTCAAGGGGAAAATGTACCCGGTAGCGTCTTTTCAATTTTTTCCGAGAAGCCCCATGCAGTCGGGGTTTTGTTGATTTTTTAGTATTTCTGTATGGGGGAAGTCCAAGTATCACCGTCGAGTCAAGAGGCAAAAATACAAATAAAGCGAGAACTGTCGCCCTTGCAGTTCCCGCTCTATTATTGTTGTATTGTTGGAGTATCTAACCCCCGAATATTGAGTTAAATTAGTACAAATCTTCTTCTTTGTGGGTGACGATCACACAGTCAGAAGTAGGATAGGCCACACAGGTGAGGACATAACCCGCTTCAATTTGATCGTCATCTAAGAAGGATTGCTCGGATTGATCAACGCTACCGGATTCGATTTGACCAGCGCAAGCAGAACAAGCACCAGCACGGCAAGAAGAAGGTAAATCTAATCCTTTTTCTTCCGCTATCTCGAGAATATATTCATTATCGGGAACATCAATTTTATGCTCGCCATGGGGTGTTTTCAGGGTGACTTTATAAGTGGTTGTCTTTGTTTTCTTTGCCATAGGTTGTTCCTCAGTCTCAAAATGCCTTCTCTCCCCGTTTAGACTGAACGGGTCGAATGAGTTTCCTTTTTGATACTACGCGAAAATTTACCCAGCTTAACTTAGCATTAGTAATGACAGCCTTAAATAAACTTAAAATAATATTTACTTATCACTTTAGCCGATTAGCTGTTTAATTAAAAGTTGATACAATAGCCTAGTCTCATAAAATAAAAGTCTGCATAGCCTATCCTTCCCTAATGCCTTAAAAAGGGTTGATTCGGAGAAATAGTGCCAAGAGCGTCAGCAGACAACTGAGAACGCACCAAACCGAAGAAAATCTAGTAGAAATGATTTGGCTACAGTTAACAAGTCTTTTGAGCAGATTTTAGGGGATGGCGAAAAGTTTTCTTGTGGTTAAACGACTGTTCGAGTTTTTTGTAAATTTCAATTATTGAATTTTCCTAACCTTAAAAAATACGATACCTTTTCACATTTTATTTAAGGATGCTATAGCTAACAAAGTTAATCCGAATGGGGATTGGAAATTGTCCTCGTCACTATTTAAGTAGGTAGGGGTTAAAAGCTGTCAGACACCCCCCTTATCAAGGGGGGCAGGGGGGATCCCCCCGCCTATCGGCACCCCCCTTATTAAGGGGGGCAGGGGGGATCAGAGGCAATAACTACTTACTTAAACTGTAATCGTTATAATCTAATCAGTCTTATTTTAAGACATAAACAAGCTATTAAGAGATTTAGCAAAATTTCCGGGGGTCAGTTTTAGTAACTGCATAATGATATATTGTCTTAAGCGATCGCGGCTTTGAGCCAGTGCATTAACAAACAAACTATAATCCGGTGGACAGCATTTCTGATAATTTACACTGCCTAGGGGAAATTTTAGTACAAATGCTCGAACTTACCACTCTGGTACTCATTGAGATAGTCAACAGCTGATCGCAGCCAATTCTTTTTTACCATATTTAGCTACACTTCGCTTCCCATAGGGATTGTAGGCTTCCTTGTCACCCCGTCAGAGTTAAGAGCAAAACAGAGACAGAAGCGAAGCTCAACCCGATGATTAGCTAATGGTATCCATAAACATCTTCAATGCTGCTTTTGAGAAGGAGAGGGGTTGCTAAAGCCTCTATAATAAGTAGCCATAGAGATGCCGACAACTTCCCCTGTCGATAGCGAATAAGGAGAAAAAAAACCCAGTGTTTGTCCTCAAAGGTTACGAGTATTTTCTAGGATTTCTGCTCGCTTGCAGTTTAGTACCAATCCTATCCCTAACGGCCTCCAAAGTCCTGCGGCCTAGTGGTGGCGGTCCGGAAAGACGCACCACCTATGAATCGGGGATGGAACCGATCGGCGGTGCTTGGATTCAGTTTAACATTCGTTATTATATGTTTGCCCTCGTTTTCGTGGTTTTTGACGTGGAAACCGTCTTTCTCTACCCTTGGGCAGTAGCTTTCAATCAATTGGGCCTATTAGCTTTTGTAGAAGCATTGATCTTTATTGCTATCCTTGTGGTTGCTCTCGTCTATGCTTGGCGGAAAGGAGCCTTAGAATGGTCATAATGGCCATAATTTTCCTGATTTTTGACTTTTGATGAGAGGATAACCCGATGAGTCCCAACCCTACCAGCGAATTTAAGCAAATTATCGAACAACAAAGCGAAAAAATCCTCAATCCCATCGAACGCACGAAAGTTACCCAGGATTTATCGGAAAATGTCATTCTCACTACCGTTGATGACCTGTATAACTGGGCGCGTTTGTCAAGTCTTTGGCCGATGCTATACGGTACAGCCTGCTGTTTTATCGAGTTCGCGGCCTTGATTGGTTCCCGTTTTGATTTCGATCGCTTTGGTTTAGTTCCCCGTTCTAGTCCCCGGCAAGCCGATTTAATCATCACTGCCGGTACAGTTACCATGAAAATGGCCCCCGCTTTGGTGCGTCTGTACGAAGAAATGCCAGAACCTAAATACGTTATCGCCATGGGTGCCTGTACGATTACGGGAGGAATGTTCAGCAGTGACTCCACTACCGCAGTCAGAGGGGTAGATAAACTTATCCCCGTGGATGTTTATATACCCGGTTGTCCCCCCCGTCCGGAAGCGATTATCGACGCGATTATTAAACTGCGGAAAAAAGTCGCTAACGAATCTATTCAAGAACGCGGGACTGTTCTCCAGCAAACCAATCGTTATTACAGCACCACCCACAAAATGCAGGCCACGGAACCGATTCTGACCGGTAAATATCTGCAATCGGCCACCCGTCAAGCACCTCCGAAAGAGTTACTAGAAGCCACTGGTATGCCTGTTCCCCCCGCTCTTTTGACCACGAAACAAAAGGAAGAAATCTAAATGACTGAAGAAACCACAGCTATTGTGCAAGCTGGCCCCACTTCGATTTGGTTAAGCGAAAATGGTTTTGATCATCAAGCTTTAGAAGCTGACCATAGTGGTGTGGAATTGATTAAAGTAGAAGCAGAATTTTTAATTCCCCTGGCCACTGCTTTATTCGCTTATGGCTTTAATTATCTCCAATGTCAGGGCGCTTACGATTTGGGACCGGGGAAAGAATTAGTTAGTTTCTATCATCTGGTCAAAGTAACCGATAATGTCGATAGTCCCGTGGAAGTGCGCTTAAAAGTTTTTCTTCCTAGAGATAATCCTCGGGTTGCTTCGGTTTACTGGATTTGGAAAGCCGCTGACTGGCAAGAACGAGAAAGTTATGATATGTTCGGCATTATTTATGAAGGACATCCCCACCTGAAACGGATTTTAATGCCAGAAGATTGGGTAGGTTGGCCTCTACGCAAAGATTACGTTTCTCCCGAATTCTACGAACTACAGGACGCTTACTAAGTCGAGAATTTAATCACTAATTACGTTATTCATCCTATGGGGTTGGAAGATATTTCTAGCCCGATTTTTTTTTGATACTAAATCCGTTGAGTATAAGTAGATAGATATTAAAAACGATCAGTTCCCCCCTTATCAAGGGGGGCAGGGGGGATCAAAGACAAAATCTATCTTCAATTTAATTATAACCAGCTACTTAGGCTACATATCAGGAGAGGCACTCATGAAAAACGGAGAATAAATAATCAGTTTTTAATAACTGGATTTAGTATTACTTAGCCGAGAAAATCCTCGATCGCCTGTGCCGTCTCTTCCGGTGCTTCTTCCGGTAAAAAATGACCACTGGCGATCGCCTGTCCCGTCACTTGATTAGCTCGCTGCTGCCAAAGAGCGATCGCATCGTATTGACGTGCAATAAAACCTTTTTTTCCCCAAAGAACCAAGAGGGGAGAGGAAATTTTCCGGTCTAAATCCTGACGATCATGCTCTAAATCGATGGTAGCGGCGGCCCGATAATCGGCACAGGTGGCGGTTATCGTGCTTAAATCTCGAAAACAACGCCGATATTCCCCCAAAGCTTCCTCTGTAAAAGCGCTAAAATCTCGCCCCCAACTTTGCAAGCAATGGTGCAGATAATAATCGGGATTAGCAGCGATCAGGGTTTCGGGAAAAGGGGAAGGCTGAATCAAGAAAAACCAATGATAGTAGGCAGTGGCAAAAGTTTGATCAGTAGCCTCATACATCGCCAGCGTTGGGGCTATATCGAGTAAAACGAGTTTTTTGACCTTTTCGGGAAAATCAAGGGCAAGACGGTGGGAAACTCGCGCCCCTCGATCATGGCCGATCAGATAAAACTCCTGATAACCCAATTTTTCCATCAGCAACACCTGATCGAGGGCCATCACCCGCTTGCAATAATTGCTAGAATCCTCTAGGGGTAAGGGTTTATCGCTATCCCCGTAGCCGCGCAGATCCGTGGCGATCACCGTAAAATTAGCCGCTAATCGGGGGGCGATTTTATGCCACATTTGATGGGTTTGGGGATAACCATGGAGCAAAAGCAGCGGAAAACCACACCCACCTTTGACACCATTGATAGTAATGCCATTAACTTCTAGCTGAAATTTCCGAAAATTTGTCATCATTTTTGCTTCCTGTCACCTTAGGGGGAGATAATTGCATCATCTGGCAAAAGTGACCCAATCAGTAAAGTTTTTTCACTATAGCTCCTCAAGCCGCTGCTTTTTTGGTAGATTAAAACCATTGGGTTGTTCAAAAATCAACGAGTTAAGCAGTTAGGTGTTAAAAACTGTCAGATCCCCCCGCCTATCGGCACCCCCCTTAATAAGGGGGGCAGGGGGGATCGAACCCAAAATCTATCTTCAATTTAATTATAACCAGCTACTTAAGCAGTAATTTGATTATGATCTCGATTATCTATTCCGATGAATTTCTCGATCACGATACAGGTATTTACCATCCCGAAAAAGCGGCGCGTTTAACGGCAATTGTCGAGGCTTTAAAACCAACAGAATGGCAGTCAAAACTAACATGGCATTTACCCACACCGATCGAAATTCGTGACGAAGTAATCCCTTTGATTAAACAAGTTCATAATCAAGATTATGTTGATAGATTGCGGCGAATTTGTCAACGGGGTGGGGGAAGATTGGATGCAGATACTCCCGTTTCTGCCCGTAGTTACGATGTGGCGTTACTAGCGGTTAGTGGCTGGTTAGATGGAGTCGATCGAGTCTTATCTACTGGCGATCCTGCCTTTATTTTAGCCCGTCCACCCGGACATCATGCCACTTCTAATTATGGCATGGGTTTCTGTCTGTTTTCTAATGCTGCTATTGCCGCCTATTATGCTTTAGAAAACAAAAGAGTGCAAAAAGTAGCGATTCTTGATTGGGACGTGCATCACGGCAATGGCACCCAGGATATAGTCGAAAATCATCCCCAGATTGCCTATTGTTCCCTCCATCAATTCCCGTTTTATCCCGGCACGGGAGAAGCGCGAGAAAAAGGTGAGTTTAATAATGTTTTGAATATTCCCTTATCGGCGGGAAGTACGATTAAAGATTATCAAGAACATTTTGAGGGGCAAGTCATACCTTTTTTGAAAGATTTTCAACCGGATTTAGTGATTGTTAGTGCTGGATATGATGCCAATCAAGCGGATCCTCTGGCGGGAATTTGTTTACACCCACAGGATTATGGAATTTTAACCAAATACCTCTTAACTCTCAATAAACCGCTACTTTTCGGCTTAGAAGGTGGTTATGATTTAGAAACTTTAGCGGCTTCCGTCGTCGCCACCTTAGAAGCTTTGCTCTGATCCTATTCCGGGTAATCGTTACATTTCTTTAAAAAGATTGCTAACAAAGCGATCTAATGCGGTAAGGTAAACAATCGATAGAAAAAAATCCTTGACCTAGTTGCCTTTTAAGATTATGAACTCGCTTGCGCCACACCTAAAAGCCAAAGCCCTCAAGCCCAATAGTCGTCGTCCTGCCAAAGAATTGTGCAGCGAGTGCGGACTTTGTGACACTTATTATATTCACTATGTTAAAGAAGCTTGTGCTTTTCTCAATCAACAAATCGCTGATTTAGAAGCAGCAGCACACGGCAAAAGTCGCGACTTAAATCAGGAAAATGATCTCTATTTTGGTGTTCATCAAGAGATGATGGCTGCCAAGAAAAAACAAGCTATTCCGGGGGCGCAATGGACAGGAATTGTCAGTACAATTGCCTGTGAAATGCTCAATCGTGGTTTAGTAGAAGGGGTGGTTTGTGTGCAGAATACCGCCGAGGATCGCTTTCAACCGCAGCCGATTCTCGCCCGTACCACTGAAGAAATTCTCGCCGCTAAAGTTAATAAACCGACTCTTTCTCCCAATTTATCAGTCCTAGAAGAAATTGAAAAATCGGGCATGAAACGGTTATTAGTTATCGGAGTTGGTTGTCAAATTCAAGCCCTAAGAGCAGTAGAAAAAAAATTAGGCTTGGAAAAATTATATGTCTTAGGAACTCCCTGCGTCGATAATGTCACCCGCTCAGGACTGCAAAAGTTTTTAGAAACTACCAGTCGTTCCCCAGAAACTGTGGTTCATTACGAATTTATGCAGGATTTTCGTGTACACTTTAAACACGAAGACGGCTCCATCGAAATGGTTCCCTTTTTTGGCTTAAAGACTAATAAATTAAAGGATGTTTTTGCCCCTTCCTGTATGACTTGTTTTGATTATGTTAACTCCCTTGCTGATTTAGTTGTGGGCTATATGGGCGCACCTTTTGGCTGGCAATGGATTATGGTTCGTAATGATACGGGCAAGGAAATGTTAGAGTTAGTTAAAGATCAATTAGACACCCAAGATGTTATGTCTAGTGGTGATAGAAAACAGGCGGTACAAAATAGCATTCCTGCCTATGATAAAGGTGTAACTTTACCTATGTGGGCGGCAAAAATGATGGGAGTAGTAATTGAAAAAATTGGGCCTAAAGGTTTAGAATATGCTCGCTTTTCCATCGATTCTCACTTTACCCGTAATTACCTTTATGTTAAACGTAATTATCCTGAAAAATTAGCGGCTCATGTTCCTGAATATGCTAAAAAGATTGTGGAACAGTACAAATTGCCCGATTAATTAGGGTATGCTGAAAAAGTAGGGGTGCAGCATTCAGATAGGAAATCTACGGTTTCAGCGATAGGTTATCGTCCGAATGCTTCTGCTTCTTCGACAATCTCTTATCAGTTATCAGTTATCAGTTATCAGTGAGCAGTGGTTAATTCAATCATAGTCAATGATAGGTGATGGGTTACGACTAAATCTGGATGTTGTTAAATTTTCTCTTGACAAAGGCGACTTGACAGGATACTATATTCATAATGGAAAATACTTGCGCCTACAGACCCTATTTTCAAGTCTCAATAATCGCCAATAAAAGCTTAGATAGCGATAATTTTTTTTAAGATTGAGAACCATGAACCATCAAAGAGAGTTTTATGTTGTCATTGAACGAGATGAGGATGGATATTATGTTGGGGAAGTTCCTCAACTTCGGGGTTGTTACAGTCAAGGGGAAACGATTGATGAATTGATGAAGAATATCAGGGAAGTGATTGAACTTTGCTTGGAAGATGGCAATCCTGAAGATGTGTCGGAGTTTGTTGGAATTGAAAAGGTGTCTATCTGATGCCAAAATTACCGATATTAACCGGTGATGAAGTTATCAAAGCTTTAACGAGAATAGGGTTTCAATCTATCCGACAAAAAGGAAGTCATCTGCGCTTAAAACATGAAGATGGAAGAGTTGTCACCGTACCGGTTCATCGGGGGAAAACTGTCGGGAAAGGATTACTCCTAAAAATTTTACGCGATGCTGAACTGACACAAGAAGAATTTATTCGTCTGCTGTAATTCCCATCTTGATTTAAGCTTCATGTCCCCGTTTTTCTGGATGTTGTCAAATTTTCTCTTGACAAAGGCGATTTGACATGATACTATATTTATGATGGAAAATCCGTGCGCTTGCAAACCCTAGTTTTCAAGAATTTTCAAGGTCTAGTTTATTCGCCATAATGAGTTTTAGCACGATGAATATAGATTAACTTCTGTTCATCATTAATGGTGTAAAGTATTCTATCTTGATAACTTAACCGAATTGAATAGAAACCCGTTAAATCTCCTACTAATTTTTTGCCACTATAGGGAGAAATACTCAGGGTATCTTGGATAATTGACTTCAGTTTTTTCTTAAGTTTAAGGGTTAGCTTATCAACATCTTTTTTAGCTTCTTTGGTAAATCTGACTTCATAAACCATTAATCAATGTCTCCCAAGACTTCCTCGAAAGAATAGGTTTCATTTTCATTAATTTGCTGTAGAGATAGTTGTAAGCTTTCTCTTAAATCGGGAATAGATAGTAATTCGATGGTTTCTTGCAAACTTTCATAGTTTTTTTGAGAAATCAAAATTACAGAATCCTCCTGATTCTCAATGGCATAAATTTTGTTATCTTCTGTAACCGATTTAACGAGACTTGGTAAATCGGTTTGAGCATCGGCGATTTTAATTTTTTTGATCATAATTAATCCTTTTTTTGATGATGAAATAATAAAAATTATTGTAGGGATTTAACAATCTCTCCTAATCACAGTCCAGACAGCATCCTCCTATAATTATCCATCATTGTAGTCATCAGTGATTAATTCAATCATAGTCGATGATTAGGTGGTGCGTTACTGGACTAGGTAATAGGTGTAGGGGTAATTCATGAATTACCCCTACAATAACGTTTTTCTGGATGTTGCTAAATTTTCTCTTGACAAAGGCGACTTGACAGGATACTATATTCATAATGGAAAATCCGTGCGCCTACAGACCCTATTTTCCAAAGCATTCAAACTCTATCTTAATTCTACTTGCCAGAGTTGGGACAACATAGTTTTATATTCTCCATAATCGTTTGAGTATGGGGAATGATTTTCCCCTAATCCTTCTCTGAAAATATTAATCGCTTCTAGATAGAGAGGTTCCGCTTCTGAGTACCTAACTTGGGAGTAGTACAAGTGTCCTAAATTGTTGAGGGAAGTTGCCACATGGGGATGATTGTCTCCTAGTAGTTGTTGTCTCAATTCTAATGTAACTCTATATTTTGAAATAAAATGAAAAATCCTTTTTGCGTAAAATGCTTATCGTGGGTAAGAATTTCATTTATATTCATTTGGCGCATTGTTTGCATGGATATACAATCTGTTAAGCTGTAATCTTTATCTGGACGATTTTGATATAAATCTAATCCTGATTGGAACGTCTGATGAGTTTGAGGTATAACTAAGATTTGGGGATTATTTTGTAAGCCTCTAATAACTTGTAAGGTTTTTCGTCTAACTGACATTCCATAAGCAGATAGATTGTTGAAAACTTCAATAAAGACTTCATCGGTTGTCACTATTGTTACCTGCTGGAGTTTCCTTGTCATTTCTATAGCTTTCTCATGCCAATCATCACGATTGTTAATGAGAGCAACCCAATAAAATGTGTCTGCAAAGATGGTTTTCATTGCTATGATACTATAAACTTTAGTTTCGGCTTTGCTTAGGATTTGGGAACTCCATAAAGATAATGATCATGTTGATTAGCAAGATCTATAGGCAACTTTTCTAAGTCGTCATTGTCTAATGGCATCTCTTCCAGAAGCTTTAATATTGCCTCCCCTACATTACTTTCAGATTTAGCATAACTAGCTTGTGCTGAAAGGAGGAAGTTCAAAGTTTCTTCTATTAAAGAATCCGGTGCTTGTTCAATCTCTTGTAATAGTCTCTCTTTAGTGTTCATGGTTTTATTCCTTGCTAATCAGTTATCAGTGATTAATTCAATCATAGTCAATGATAGGTGGTGGGTTACGACTAAATCTGGATGTTGTTAAATTTTCTCTTGACAAAGGCGACTTGACAGGATACTATATTCATAATGGAAAATCCGTGCGCCTACAGACCCTCTTTTCCAACGCTCTTAAGTATGATTGATGTGATTATTTGATTGACTATGATTGGTTCATTCAAGGCTCTCTTGGATTTGGTGGGTAAAATGTATTCTAAGATACAGTCCTACTGGCGAGGGAATGGAAGGAACCACAAAGGCACAAAGGACACAAAGATCGATTATGTTGTAGGTTAAGCTTATCGCACAGAGTCTGGAAGATTCCTATAATAAGTCTAAGCTGTGATTTGAATGATTGAGTGAATACTATGATTGTGTTGTATTTGGCAAGTCTTTATCAATGATCAATTATAGTCTATCCCATAATCCCATAAATCACAGTTAAGACTGTTTTCAGGGATGAGGGGGTTTTGGTTTCAACATCTCCACCACCTCATCGGGAAACCGTTGTCTTAATTCTGCTTCGGGTAATTGGGATAACATCCTCAGATAATTCTGATAAACGGTTTGGGTATGGGGATGATTTTCCCCTAATCTTTCCCTGAAAATATTAATCGCTTCTAGATAGAGAGGTTCCGCTTCTGTGTACCTGCCTTGGGAACGGTACAATGCTGCTAAATTGTTGAGGGAAGTTGCCACATCGGGATGATTGTCTCCTAAGAGTCGTTTTCTCAAATCTAA
>VYLM01000056.1_pt1 | contig 32895 bp, 28 predicted proteins | sample 5109491 | NCBI WGS metagenome assembly VYLM01 (sample SAMN12291813, study PRJNA351875) | freshwater metagenome | isolation source: freshwater lake | place: USA: Michigan, MSU3 lake | collected 2011-08-06 | reverse complement strand
CAGAGGCTAAGTCTGGGTACTGGCAGTGCGGGACGGTGCTATGGCGATTTCATTACCCTATTCAGAAATCTTTGTCAACTACAATTTGTACCAAATTAGATGAGCTTACCCTGCAAAAAAAGGTGGGACTTGCCCACCTTTATCACTAAACTATTGTCCTTTCTCCACTGCTGCCACCATCAATAAAGTTTTGAGGACAGAATCAGGATTAAGACTGATGGAATCGATGCCTAATTCCACTAAAAATTGAGCAAATTCGGGGTAATCACTGGGGGCTTGACCACAGATACCGATTTTGCGATTATGGGCTTTAGCGGTTTCAATGGCCATTTTCACCATGCGTTTAACTCCCTCATTCCGTTCATCAAAAAGATGGGCAACTAGGGCAGAATCCCGATCTAATCCTAAGGTTAATTGGGTCAAATCATTAGAACCGATCGAAAATCCGTCAAACACCTGAGCAAATTGGTCAGCAAGAATTACATTACTTGGTAACTCACACATCACATAAACTTGCAAACCATCAACCCCGCGTTCGAGACCATTTTTCGCCATTTCTTCAAGGACTCTCATCCCTTCTTCGGGGGTACGACAGAAAGGAATCATCGGAATCACATTAGTTAATCCCATTTCTTCCCGGACCATTTTCAGCGCCCGACATTCCAAAGCAAAAGCCTCGCGATAATTAGGATCAGTATAACGGGAAGCACCGCGCCAACCGATCATCGGGTTTTCTTCCTTGGGTTCAAAGGGTTTGCCACCCAATAAATTAGCGTATTCATTGGATTTAAAATCGGACATCCGCACAATTACATCTTTGGGGTAGAATGCGGCTGCAATCATGGCAATTCCCCGGGCCAATTTATCGACGAAAAATTGGGGTTTATCCTCGTAGTGTTTGGTTAATTCGGCGATTTGGTCTTTTACGTCTCCTTCTTCCAATTCGTGGAATTTCAGCAAGGCGCTGGGGTGGGCCTGAATATGGTTAGCGATAATAAACTCTAGACGCGCTAAACCGACCCCTTGGGCAGGAATATCGGCAAAAGCGAAGGCTTTTTCGGGATTACCGATATTCATGAGGATTTTTGTCCGAGTTTGGGGCAAATTGTCCAGGGGAGTTTCAAGAATTTCAAAGGGTAGCAATCCGAGGTAAACTTTCCCTTCATCCCCTTCCGCACAGCAAACGGTGACTTCCTGACCGGTTTTAATCGTTTCCGTGGCATTATTGCAACCCACGATCGCCGGAATACCCATTTCTCGTGCGATAATAGCGGCATGGCAAGTACGACCACCTTGATTAGTCACGATCGCGCTTGCTTGTTTCATAATCGGTTCCCAGTCGGGATCCGTGCGATTGGTGACGAGAACTTCTCCCGGTTTAAAGTTGTTGATTTTATCTACACTGAGGATGACTCTGGCTTTTCCTTGACCGATTGCCGCACCTACACTCCGTCCCACCGCTAAAACTTGACTTCTTTCTTTAATTTCGTAGGATTTAAGGATATTAGCGGCTTTTTGCGATTGTACGGTTTCTGGACGGGCCTGAACGATAAAGAGTTCTCCCGTGATCCCATCTTTTGCCCATTCGATGTCCATGGGGGTGTAGGTTCCGCGCACTTGCGAGTAATGTTCCTCGATTTGGGTCGTCCAACGGGCTAAAGTGAGGATTTCTTGGTCACTAATGCAGAATTGATCCTGTTCTAGCTTGTTAACTCGGATATTCTTGGTTAGACGCGATCCTCCATCATCGTAGATCATCTTGATGGCTTTACTGCCGAGGCGTTTGTCGAGGATGGGTTTGTAACCGTTTTTAAGAGTGGGTTTAAAAACCAGATATTCGTCGGGGTTAACGGCACCTTGCACGACATTTTCCCCTAAACCGTAGGCTGCGGTGATTAAAGTGGCATTTTTGAACCCTGTTTCCGTATCGATGGAAAACATCACCCCGGAGGTGGCTAGATCTGAACGCACCATTTTTTGGACACCGACGGAAAGGGCGACGGCAAAGTGATCGAAACCGTTATGATGACGGTAGGAAATAGCGCGATCGGTGAATAAAGAGGCAAAACATTTATGGCAAGCTTCTAAAACTCCCCTCACCCCTTGCACGTTGAGATAGGTTTCCTGTTGTCCGGCAAAACTCGCTTCTGGTAAGTCTTCGGCAGTGGCGCTCGATCGAACTGCCACATCGATGGAATGATAGAGATCATCGCCATAACGTTCACAGAGTCGGCGATAGGCAATAGCGATCGCATGACTTAAATCATCGGGGAACGGTGTATTTAGGATTAATGTGCGTGCTTGTTTACCTTTTTCTTGCAGGTTCTGCACATCGTTTTCGTCTAAATCTTGGAAAATTTGTCTTAATTGTGCGTCTAGTCCGGCTTTTTCGACAAAGTGACGGTAAGCGTAAGCGGTGGTGGCGAATCCTGTGGGGACATTAATCCCTTTCGGGGTTAATTGTTGGATCATTTCGCCTAAGGAGGAGTTTTTGCCACCGACTAATCCCACATCTTTGCTGTCTACTTCTTCAAACCACAGAATTAATGCTTGTTCTCTAGAGGTTCTCGCAACATCTTGTAATAGCATCATAAGTATTTTTACCTCTGTACTCTATACTTTCAGTTTAGCGACATACCATCTTCAAAAATCCTTGAGTTTGATATTTATTTACAAAACTCTACAATAGCCAACTCAGCCACGCTCACCCTATCTCTAAAGGGTTTAATTGTCTAGGTACTTGACACAAAAATTAACAAACTAATCAGGAGTCTCAACAGTAACTTTCCTCAATGATAGCCTTAGTTATCTCAAAATAGTTACAGCAGTTATCTCAATGGTGAGATAGGAAGTTTTCGTTTTGGGGAGTCGGTCGTCAGCAGTCAGGAGTCAATACCAAATTAGGTTATACTTTTTTTATGAGAAGGGCTGTAATTTAGCAATACGTCACCTTCAGTTTTAGGCACTTTCAAGGTCTGATAATAGTTCTTCTTCTGTCAAGTCAATCACCCCTACGCCAAAATCGGTCAATCTCAATAAAAAATTAACCCTATCCACTCCTAATAAATTGGCAGCCATACCCGATGAAATACGTTTCATCTCAAAGAGTTTTACTACCATAGCCCAGGTTGCTTCTCTCTCGAATTCCTCTCGTGTTTTTTGAAGAAAGTCGAGTAAATTTTCAGGATAATTTATTGTGACTTGTAAAATCATCGATCGTGCTATATTTATCTAATTTTTTTAGGTTGGATTTCACCTAGTTTAGCTCCATCCAACCTAGATTTATTTATAGTTGTGTAATGGTGACATCAACAGTTTTAACCGTAGTTCCCAAACTGGATAAAGGAGGTTGAATTTCCTGTTCATTACCCACTACTAGAGTCACAATTTGATTCGGTTGCAGATATTGTTGGGCCACTCGTTGAATATCGGCAATTGTCACCCCTTTTACCGCTTGTTGATAACGGAAGATAAAATCTTGGGGATAACCATAATATTCATAAGTCATCAATCGCGATAAATTTTGAGCAGGTTTCTCAAACTTAAAAACAAAAGAATTGAGAATAGCATTTTTAGCATCTTCCAATTCTTTGGCAGTAACGGGTTGATTGCGAAGGCGCTCGATTTCGCCTAAAATTGCCTTAATAAAAGGTACGGTAGCATCGGTGCGAGTTTGACCTCCAGCAATAAATAAACCGGGATAATCATAACGACTATTCCAGATACCATAGACAGAATAAGCTAATCCTTGACGGGAACGCACTTCATTAAATAAACGACCACCAAAACCGCTTAAAATCTCATTTAATACCGTTAAAGCGGGATAGTCGGGACTATCCAAACGACCCCCAAGATGACCTAATAAAACGCTACTCTGGGTTAATTGGGGTTGATTGACAACAAAGACACCTTGAAGATTTTTTTGGGTTGCAGAAGGGGTGACAATTTTAGGGGCAGTGGCGGGATTTTTCCAATCGCCAAAAGTCTTATTGATTAATGCTTTCATCGACTGAGAATCAAAATCACCGATAATTCCTAAAATTATTTGGTCGGGACGGACATAGGTGCGATAAAAATCGATTAAATCCTGACGATCAATATTAGCTAAAGTGCTATATTCTACAGTACGAGCGTAGGGGCTATTATCACCATAGACTAGCTTTTTAAACTCCCGACTAGCAATATCACTGGGATCATCATTACGTCGGGCAATTGCTCCTTTTTCCTGAACTTTGGCTAATTCCACTCTCTGATTTTCAAAAGTTGGGGAACGCAAAACCTCAGCAAAGAGATTAAAAACGGTTTCTAAATCTTCACTAAGAGCGCTAAAACTAGCAGTTCCAGCGTTAAGATCGATCGAGGTTTCTACTAGGGCTGCTCTTTGTTCTAATAACTGATTTAAGACATTAGAAGGATGTTTTTCCGTGCCACCACTACGCAGCACGGTTCCAGTAATATCGGCTAATCCGACTTTTTCCCCGGATTCTAATCTTCCTCCCGTCCGAATCATCGCCGTACCACTTACTAAAGGTAAGCTCCGATCCTCCACTAAATAAACCACCATCCCATTATCTAGTTGATAGCGCTCGTATTGGGGAACTGTAACTTCAGGAAGGGGAGGAAAAGTTAAATCGGTAAAATGTCGCGGGGTTTGGGCAATTGCTGGGGAACGAAAAGCTAGGACACCTATCAGGGTGATCAGGATTAAACCTAGCCATTGTAAGCGTTTTTTCATGATTTGAGTCGAAATTATTGAGAGGAATAGATAAGAGGGAACAAAAGGCAAATCTGGCCGCTTTTTGCTTTTTACGGTAGTCCTCAAGAAGTAATGATGATAGAATAGTCGCTAAAAATCAAGTGTCTCTCCGCCATGCCTAATTGTCCAAAATTGCCTACGGATCGGGGAGATATAGTATTTTATCTATCACTATAATTCCTCTTTGGATTTATCATTACTTGTTTAGCACCATCAATTTCAATCAGATTCTTGAGTATTTTTCGTTCCCCCTACAAACCCATTCTAAACTAGAGGTCGGCATTGCTGCTTTGGCAGCGTCCTGAGCATTCAAACTCTCGAACTAGCTTCGCCAATTCAAAAATGAAACGCATCAACCTCAAGACCCTTTTGCATGAGTGCCTCTTGCCGTTCGGCTGTCCTGATATGTAGCCTATGCTCAACGGATTGAGTATAATAGGTCCCAATCCCAGTGATATGTGTTACCATTCGGGGTAAATTCAAGCGATCTCCAGACACCTATGAGCAAGGTTCTCGTGTTGAATGCCTCCTACGAACCGCTAAATATTACCAGTTGGCGGCGTGCGATCGTTTTATTATTGAAAGGAAAAGCTGAATCCCTAGAACATAACGGAAAAGTGGTTTGTCGTGACTTACCCCTACCTTCCGTTATCCGTCTTAGGCAATACGTCCGTGTTCCCTACAAGGAAATTCCTTTAACCCGTCGTAATATTCTCGAACGAGATCATCACACCTGTCAATACTGTCTCTACCGAGGTGAACAATTAACCATTGATCATGTGATTCCCCGTTCTCGCGGAGGGGGTGACACTTGGGAGAATTTAGTGGCGGCTTGTGTGCGTTGTAATGTGCATAAGGGCAATCGTACACCAAAAGAGGCCAATATGTCCCTACTCGCCCAGCCACGTCGTCCCTACAGCAGTCTCCACTTTGAGCTATTAAAGCACACCAGGGGGAATCACAATCACGAATGGCGTAAATATGTCATCGGTATTTAGGGTGAAAAAGGCATGGTGAAACCAAGACCAAAATTGATTCCCATGCCATTATTATTAGTCTGGGTGCGAGGATTGGCAACTCCCGTGCCTAGATAAACCGCACAACCGCGACAGGGGGAATTGACTCGGTAGCGCACCGCCATGGGATCATTAGGATCGGTGATGGTTACTCCCTGATGGTTTAAATCTTTAATTAGATTGGTGACGGGTTTGAAAAAATCGGCGCTGGGGGGTTGACTTGGTGGCAGTTCTAGGGTTTGTTCTTGGGAAGCAAGAACGATTTCTGAGGCGATAACTAGCAGTAGAGAGGTAGTTAAGCTAAATAAACCCAGATTATTTTTGATCTTCATTTTTTTATCACCGAGAGACTGTTAATTTCTTCTGGTAAGAATTTTAGCGTTTCCTCGCGGGAAAGGACACTAATCAGTAAAAAAATTTACCGATTTCTACCATACTTATAATAAGCGGCACAAGCACCTTCACTAGAAACCATACAAGTACCGATGGGGTGTTCGGGAGTACAAGCAGTACCAAATACTTTACATTCCCAGGGTTTTAAAACACCTTTAAGAATTTCGCCACACTGACAAGCTTTGTGATCTTTAACACGCTGATTGGGTAGGGTAAATTTTTTCTCCGCATCAAAATTACTGTACTCATCTCGCAGTTTTAATCCTCCTTGAGCAATTTCTCCTAAACCTCGCCATTCAAACTGATCCCGCAGTTCAAAAACTTGCTTGATTGCCGATAAAGCGACTCTATTTCCTTGATTTTGTACCACTCGATCGTACTGATTTTCGATCTCACATCTCTGCTCATCTAATTGTTTTAATACCATCCAAATTGATTGGAGAATATCCAAGGGTTCAAACCCAGAAACTACCACAGGTTTATGATATTCTTGGGCAATAACTTGATAGGGTTCTGTGCCAATTACCATGCTAACATGACCGGGACCAACAAAACCGTCTAACTGTAAATCTGGGTTATCTAACAAAACTTTCAGAGCGGGAATAATCACCACATGATTAGAAAATAAACTAAAATTAGTGATGCCATCTCTTTGTGCTTCTAAAACAGTTAAAGCTGTGCTAGGAACGGTTGTTTCAAAACCTAATGCTAAAAATATTACTTCTTTATCGAGATTTTCTCTGGCAATTTTTAAGGCATCGCGAGGAGAATAAACCATGCGAATATCATCACCTTTTGCTCGTGCTTGCAGCAGACTCAAATGGGAACCGGGGACACGCATAGTATCGCCAAAAGTTGTCAGAATTACGTTCGGTTTTTGTGCGAGAAAAATGGCATCATCTAAACGACCTCGCGGCATCACACAAACGGGACATCCAGGACCATGAATTAATTCGATAGTTTCTGGAAGTATTGCCTCGATACCGTATCTAAAAATTGAGTGGGTATGACCTCCACAAACCTCCATAATTTTAGTAACTTTTTGCCGCTTTTCAGAGATTCTTATCGATAATTGTTCTATTTGTTGAATTAATCCCGACGCTTTAACTGGATCACGAAATTCATCAACGTATTTCATAGTTTATCTCCTTTAATTATAATTTTTAGCTGTCGGTAGTCAGTAATAATTGCCGTAATTTACATTTCTTATAGATAGACAACAGCATTAATTTATGGGTGACTACTTTAAGAACATTAATTATGATTAAATTCTAACTCTAATTCCGCTAATTGTGTTAATAAATTTAGGGTTTCTTGCGCCTCATCTTCATCGATTCGATTCATGGCAAAACCCACATGAACTAATACCCAATCCCCTAGACAAGTATTAGCGGGATGGTCTTCATCAACAATGCAAGTAATATTTACTTCTCTTTTTACACCCCCCACATCGACGAGAGCGAGATGATGGTTTTCATCAATAATTGCCGTAATTTGTCCCGGTATGCCTAAACACATAGTTTTTACCTTAAATCTAGTTTTTGTTAATTATGCGCCGATTTTTGGGCTAGAGATTGCATTAATATCAAATGACAGCCCTTCTCATAAAGATGAAGTATAACCTAATTTGATATTGACGACCTACGACCGCCTCCCGAAAAGGAAAACCGATTCAAAGGTTATCCTTTTTACTTGGTCCTAGCTGCCATTCTGGACTATTGCCCTCAAGAACAGCTTTTTTTCTCCTATCTTTTTTAAGATTTCCCCCGTCCCGGACCGTGGACGCTATCCCAGCAGGGGTAAAACTTTTGTATTAGGGACTACACCAATGATAAGAAATTATTCAATCAATCGATCGGGTGACATTCTAGGCTATGATTTCCCTGACTATAGTTATTTCTCTACATTAAGGAAAATCTACGATGACAACCTTTCCCATCGATTTGAGTGCCTATAAACCCATCAGTCTCGACCCCAGTAACCCCACCCTCACCGACGACCAAAGAAGCACCCTAAAAGCCAATATCCAACTTTGTCGCGATGCTATCATCTTTTTTACTGCCACGGGTGCGGCCCGGGGTGTGGGTGGACACACCGGCGGTCCCTACGATACCGTCCCGGAAGTGGTGATTCTCGATGCTCTTTTCCGCAGTCAACCTAGTCAATTTGTACCAATCTTCTTCGATGAAGCAGGACACCGCGTCGGTACTCAATATCTCATGTCTGCGTTAGAAGGTTCTTTACCCGCAGAACAATTAATGCACTACCGCGAGGCCAATTCTAAACTCCCCGGACACCCGGAATTAGGATTAACCCCCGGTGTCAAATTTAGTTCTGGCCGTTTAGGACATATGTGGCCCTACGTTAACGGTGTCGCTTTAGCTAACCCCGGAAAAACCGTTTTTTGTTTAGGTTCCGATGGTTCTCAACAGGAAGGCAATGACGCAGAAGCTGCCCGTTTAGCCGTGGCTCAACACATTAATGTTAAGCTGATTATTGATGATAATGATGTGACGATTGCCGGTAATCCTTCCAAATATTTACCCGGTTATGATGTGGCTAAAACTCTCACCGGTCATGGTCTAAAAGTGTTAGTGGGAGATGGGGAAGATATCGATAGTTTGTATCGCAATATCTGTGAAGCAATTAATACTCCGGGCCCGATTGCGATTATTAATAAACGTCCCATGTGTCCCGGTATTGAAGGTTTAGAAGGTTCTAACCACGGTCATGATGTGATTTCTGTCCCCTTGGCTTTAAAATATTTAGAGGCAAAAGGACACAGTGCCGCCGTGGAATATCTCAACAGTATTAAGAAGCCTTCTAATGACTATAAATTCCTCGGTTCTGGGGATAAATGGGGTTCTAACCGCAATGTTTTCGGCGAAGCAGTAGTCAGTCTTTTAGGCAAAATGAGCGAGGAAGAACGCAAGGCTAAGGTATTAGTAGTAGATAGCGATTTAGAAGGTTCCTGTGGTTTGAAAATTATCCATGATAAACATCCCGAAGTGTTTATTCCTTCTGGTATTATGGAACGGGGCAATCTTTCGGCAGCTGCTGGTTTTGGTATGGAAAAAGGTAAACAGGGAATTTTCGCCACCTTTGCCGCTTTTCTAGAAATGTGTATTTCTGAAATCACCATGGCCCGCTTGAATTATTCTAATCTTTTGTGTCATTTTTCCCATTCCGGTATCGATGACATGGCCGATAATACCTGTCACTTTGGTTTGAATAATTTCTTTGCCGATAATGGACTCGATGACGGTTACGAAACCCGTCTTTATTTCCCGGCCGATGCGGCACAAATGACCGCTTGTGTCGAGGCAACTTTCCATCAACCCGGTTTACGTTTTATCTTCTCGACTCGTTCTAAAACTCCCAATATTCTTGATACTAACGGCCATAATTTCTTTGGCGATGGTTACACCTTTGTCCCCGGAAAAGATGAAGTAATTCGGGAAGGGACTGCTGGTTATATCATCAGCTTTGGCGATGGTTTATACCGCGCTTTAGATGCAGTGGAACGTCTAAAACAAGAAGGGATCGACGTGGGTTTAATTAATAAACCGACTCTCAATGGGGTGGATGAAGAAATTATCGCTAAAGTTGGTAATTCTCCCTTTGTTTTAGTGGTAGAAGCATTTAACCGTCGCACGGGTTTAGGTAGCCGTTATGGTTCTTGGTTACTCGAACGCGGTTTAACTCCTAAATACGCCTACATCGGTACTCACCATGAAGGTTGTGGCGGTTTATGGGAACAATTCCCCCACCAAGGTATTGACCCAGTTGGTATCATTAGTAAAGTTAAATCTTTAATCGCTTAGATAGTATTTTAGGGTGGGCGTTATCAGTTATCAGTTATCAGTTATCAGTTATCAGTTATCAGTTATCAGTTATCAGTTATCAGTTATCAGTTATCAGTTATCAGTTATCAGTTATCAGTTATCAGTTATCAGTAGAATTATTGTAAATTAATTATATGTTATAGTGGTGGTTTAACTAATTTTTTTGGAAAAATTAGTTAGTTATTAAGTTTGTTTTAAATAAAAACTTGAAGTTTTACTTTTAACTCAAAACTCTTTAGATATGCTTTAATTTGGTTATCAAAACCTCTTTATTTGAGCGGCACAAACTATCTTAATTTTTATAATTGAGAATAAATTCTCCTGATTAATTACAATTCTCCTTCACTGGATTAATGTTTGGCAACTTTTAAGAAATGTGAAGATATGTTCTATAGTCATTTCAATTAAGATTGAGAATATCAATCCCAGAGTTCATAAGGATTTTGTTGGTCTAGATTGTATCAGACTTATCTGAAATGACTATATTCTTTTTTTAACTTCTATCCAAAAATCAATAAAAAAGCCAAACCGTCTGTTTTACCATAAAAAAATTATGCAAGGGGTCTATTGGCGACGATTAAGCAAAGACTACGAGGATTGACCCGAAACTCTTCCCCTGAGCTACGTTGAACAGTTCGAGGCGTTTATTTATCTCGGCATGATTCGACTCATGTTGAGGCGGCTTGCCTAGACAACTAGGCTACCTGTGACCCTTTTTAAACATGCTCTTAGTTAAAATCTAAGGGTTTTGTTAATTTTTTAGTATTTCTGTAGGGAGGAAGTCCCAGAATAGTGACTCCTAAAGACCGACTCCTAACCCCAGCTACCAACTTTTTCAGCAGATCCTAATTATATATTGGCTTCAAAAACGGGACAATAGCCTTCGGCAACCACTTTAAAACCGTAGAGGGGAGAAGCGGGATTCCAACAGCGCTGACTTTTGTAGTGGACACAGACACGACAGCAATCCATCTCCTCTAAAGCTTTGGTGATGCGATTGGGACTCTCGCTTAATAGTTCCCGTTGAGAGACTCCCCGCAATAATAATTCTTCCCCTTGCCAGCGTGCTTCTACCAGTCCCGTATCGGCGAAATTACTCCACCGGGGATCCCGGGTGATCGACTCTGGTAAGGTGATAGTGACGATCGAATCCGATTCATTTAATTCTCCCTCATAGTGACTGGGGGCCGGGGGTGTCGGTTGCATAAAGCGATCGCCAATAGGCAATTCCACCAGGGTTCCCACGGCCGGAGAATGGAGTTGATAACGGCTTTGTAATTCTTCTAAACTGGTCAAATCCGCTAGATATAGGGGGGAGCCATGGACGAACATGATATGCTGCGGTCGCAGGTTATGGATTAGTTGGGTGGTGTTGCGACTATCGCTATGTTCAGCCAGTAGATAGGTTTCTTGGCTAATTAATCGCGAACGCTGTGCCGCTTTTAATCGGGGATTCTCCGGGTTGATATCGTGCAGGTGTTGGGGAACTAACATTAACCAAGGTTTATCCCCTTGCAGATATTTACTCACCTCCTCTAGGCGATCGATTAGTAAAATTATCGGAGTGGTTCCCCCTAGAGGTGTCGGTTTTTCTGGCAACCTTCGCAACCGGGGACAGATGCGCTCATCCCAAAATAAGGGCTGATGTTTGGCAAAATTCTGGACAGATGCGGGAAATTGTGGTAAAATTTCTAGGTAGGCATCGCAAGCTTTAGCGATCTTGCCCCCAACCCAGATATCAATATCGCGACCCGTGAATTGATGATGCGATCGCAGTAATTTTAAAATTTCTTGACCCAATCCCAAAGCGGGGACGGGTAGTAAGACATTTTGCCCCTCAGCGATCGCATGATAGATGCGATTCATCAACTGTTTTTCCTGCTGTCGTCGGTGGGGATGGCGTTCTGTGCCGTAACTGCCTTCAATAATCAGCACATCGGGGGATATTCCCCGCAGCAGATCGATCGATAATCCTTCCACCAGTTGAAAATTAGATAGGGAAAAATCGCCGGTATAGAGGACTTTATAGGTACGTTTGGGGGTTTTGTAGGTGAATAAGACCACGGCGGCCCCGGGTAGGTGGCCGGCCGGAAAAATCTCGACGGTGAGATCATCAAAGAGAGTGATCGGTGATCGCCATGGCCAACCCTGACAGAAACTGCCGATTTCCTCGGCAGAATCGGGCCATTGTAGGGGCAGCAGTTGTACTGTCACCTCACTGGCATAAACTGGCAATTGGGGATACGTCTGATGGAGAGCCATTAACCCACGGATGTGATCGCTGTGGGCATGACTACAGAACACCAGATCTACGGGTGGTTTTTTGTTTTCGGTCAGGGGTTGCATATCGGCCAAACCGCAATCTAAAAGTATGCGATAGGAACCGATTTTCAGTAGGAGACAAACCCCTTCCGATGCGTGACCGACACCAAAAGGTAAACAGGATAAAAGGGATTTTGACCCCCAGACAGCAGTAGAGCGTTGAACCATGGCAACCCTGATTATGATGACTGGTTAGTGAGCCGAACCGTTGCCATCGTAGTTATCGCTATCATAAAAACCGTTGCGGGTGCCGAAAAAGAGACAGGAGACGGTGAATACAGCCGTTAATGCCAACAGGATTAATTTGATGTCCATATAATTAGTGCAACTCCTCAGAGGGTAATATCCCCTCATACTAACTCAACTTTTTCGGTTCTTAGCAGCTAGGTTTCGGATTTGACCATGGGCGCTCACCCTCTTTTAATAATTAAACTTGCCAGTAATTTGTGATGATTTCAGCAAAAACTACTGGTAATTATCAGAAAAACTAGCATCTTTTGTCATAATATAGCAAACCTAAATGAGTTGTGAAAAGGCATCAAATCTTTTCAAATTTCCTAACTTGAAAAGATTATATTTGGCAAAAAATTGACCAATTCAGACTTGAATTGCATCACTGTCTAATCTACCTTTATAGAATACCTCATTCGGGGTACGATAGTCAAGACATTTTCGAGGACGATTGTTAATTAAGTTTACGGCTCTTTCTACCTCCTCTGGCTTAGGGATTTTCAAATTCGTTCCCTTGGGAAAAAAATTGTCTCAATAGTCCATTGGTATGCTCGTTTAATCCCCTCTCCCAAGAATGATAAGGAGTAGCAAAATAAAAATCTGCTCCTAGTTTCTGACTCAACTCTTGATGTCCACAAAATTCTTTGACCTTGTCATAAGTAAAGATTTTTCTTTCAGTACCTGAGGAGCCTTTTTTTGTCAAATCTTGAGGTTGATGCTTTTCATTTTTGAATTGGCGTTTTAAGATTCACTAATAATTGCTGACTGATTGTCGGTATTTCTGCAAATGTGATATGCACCCATGGCTTCAAAACTATTCAGGATTATTTATTGCTTGATTAATTTGAGTGATTTGGGTTTGAAAATATTGTTCACGATAACGGATAGCTTGGGCTAATTCCGCACCTTTTTGGAAAGCGAGTAAAGCTTGGGGATAATTTTTTCTCTCTAGATAAATTTGACCGATTTGATCGTAGGTGTTCATTAAACCGTAGTAATTATAACCCAATTCATGGACTTTAATTAATTCTTGATAGATTTGTAAAGCATAATCCACCTGTTGATAACTTTTATAAAGTTCTGCTAATTTATTTAAAGCTTCTCCTGCGGTGCCGTACTGTTGTAAAGCAAAAGCGAGAGAATAGGCTTCTTGAAAGTTTTGGCTGGCTTTATTTGCATCTTTTAAAGCTTGATAATCCAAACCAATTTGAATTTTTAGATCGGGGATTAACTGTATTTGCTGATTTCTGATCTCGGTTTCAGCTATTTCTTCTTTAATTTTTACTGCGTTAGCTGGTTGCAGAGATTCTCGATAAATTTCTGCTAGTCTTTGCAGATAAATTCCTTGATTTAAAGAATTATTCTGCGCCTTAGAAAGAGTTAATAATTCCTCGTAAACTGGGGCGGCTTTTTGATAATCAAAACGGGATAAATGAATTTGACCAAGTTGATTTAAAGTTGCTTCTACTGCCAGATTATCCCCAGATTTTCTGGCATTAGCTAGGATTTTATCATAGACAATTATCGCCTCATTAAAAGCTCGTACCTGTTGATAGGATGTACCTAGTAATGCTAATAATTCCCCGTCCATTGTCTGGTTAATTTCTGCGGTTTGTTGCACAGTTTTTAAACGAGCAGTAATTAATTTAACATCCTCGGTTCGATCTCGATTCCAAGCTGCTAACCCCACTTTTCCCAAAGATTTTACTTCTTCTTTGGCTCCTAAATAACGATTTAATTTAATCACTTCATACCAGATAGGAAAAGCTTCCTCATTTAATCCCGCATCGTATTTAGCTTGAGCTTCAGCATCCCGTTGATCGATGTATAATAACAGTTGACGATGCTCCAAGGGAGTTAAAGGGCGATCGATTGCGGGTAATAAAGGACTTTTTAGGGGAGTTTCGAGGGGATTGGGTGCAGGGGTTTCTGTTTGTGCTAGGAGAGGAAGGGAAGTACCGATCAAACAGAGCCATAAACTGAGAGAAAAACGTAGCATAATAGATTGATAAGAGCGTAGTAGAGGATGATATTTTGTGATCGATCGATTCTATAAGAGACTGACTGCCGAAAATTGCCGTTTGCCAATTTTGGGTTTAATTGCTAGTTTGATTGTAACCTTTAGTCTGGGGGCTTGTGGTGTCTCCCCACAAGTTTTGGCAGAACAACGAATGTTTCTACCCCTCTCGATCGAGTTTTTGGGAGAATATCAATTACCACAAGCGGATTATCAGGGGACAAGGGTGGGGGGATTATCGGCAATTAGCTATGATCGCAGCAATAACCGCTTTTATCTCCTCAGTGATGATCGTTCTCAGAAAGCTCCAGCCCGCTTTTATCGGGCTAGTTTGCAGATAAATGATAAAAAAATCGAAAAAGTGAATTTAGAGGCAGTCACGTTCCTAAAAGATGGCAAGGGAGAAACGTTTAAAAAGGGATCGATCGACCCGGAAGGTATCGCTTTTTCGCCCCGACAAACTTTGTTTATTTCCAGTGAAGGTGCGGTTAAAGAGGGAATTGCTCCTTTTATTGCTGAATTTGATTTGCAGGGACAATTAAAGGAGTCTTTATTAATTCCTAATCGCTTTTTACCGGATGATAGCAATCAAAAAGGAATACAGGATAATTTAGGGTTTGAATCCTTAACTTTAGGGATTACCAGCATCCTCAAAGACGATCCTTTTCGTTTGTTTACTGCCACAGAAAACGCTTTAATTCAAGATAGTCCCACGGGAAAAAGAGCAGAAAATCTCAGAGTGCGACTTCTTCATTATGTGATTGATCCGATCGGTGCGCCTGTGTTAGTATCGGAACAGTTGTATGTCTTAGATGAGCCACCCAGTAGTGCGAGATACTACGGTTTAACGGAATTATTAGCTTTAGAAAAAGAGGGTTATTTTCTCAGTTTAGAGCGAACTTTTGGTTTAGAAGGTTTTGGAGCGAAACTATTTCAGGTAGTTAACGGGAGTGCCACTGATACCTCGAAAATCGCCAGAATACCGGGGGAATTAGAAGCTTTACAGGTGCAACCCTTGCGGAAAAAATTATTACTAGATTTAGGGACTTTGGGGATTGATTTAGATAATTTGGAAGCAATGACCCTCGGTCCAAGATTAGCTGATGGTAGTCGCTCTTTGATTTTAGTCAGTGATGATAATTTTAATCCGAATCAGGTCAATCAGTTTTTACTCTTTCGACTCAAGGAAAAATAAACAAGAGATGGTTAATTGCCTCACCTATCTCCTTCTGGGAGAAGGTTTGGGGTGAGGACTACCAATAAAGAAAAAGGGGATAAATAGTCGGTTTAAAGACAAAACGGCCGATTAATAATCACTTTTTTCGATATCTTTGCGAATATCATTCAGGTCAATATAGCGATCGGTAGCGTTGCGTAATTCCCTAGCGATCATCCCTTCCGTAGAAACTACGGTAATATGAGTATTTTTAGAGCGCAATAGTTCGATCGCTCGTTCAAAATCGCCATCACCGCTAAATAAAATCACTCGATCGTATTGATCGACGGTATTAAACATATCGACGACAATTTCGATGTCTAAATTAGCTTTCTGGGAAAAACGACCAGAACTATCATCATAATATTCTTTCAAAATTTTTGTTCTCACCGTATAACCCAAACTAATTAAAGCATCGCGAAAACCTCTTTGATCTTGGGAATCTTTTAAACCCGTGTACCAAAAGGCATTAATTAACATAATATTCGGGTCGTTGGTGAAGTAATTTAACACCTTGCGCGGGTCAAAAAACCAACCATTTTTTTGTTGAGCATAAAACATATTATTGCCATCCACAAAAATCGAAAGGCGATCTTTCGGACGGGTGCCACCATTACAATGACAAAGACCGGCTTCTGTCATACAAAATACATACCTAATTTCTTATAGAGTTTAACTATAAAATTACCTTTTATTGACATACTCCCACCATCAAACTACGCTGTGACGGGGGATTCTTGACCTATCACTATCGGAAATTCCTTGCTCGACGAGACAACTTAGATTCTCAATGTCTCCACTGAAAATCCAGAGGCCGGACTCTCCCAAGGCGTTTGGGTCGGTTTCTGTTTGCCCAACAGTACCGTTGAGATGATTTCCCAAATATTGCAACCCTTTTTTAAGAATGTTGATGGCTGCATTATGATCCCTATCTAAGACTGTTTTACAGTTAGGACATTGATGAGTTCTAGTGCTTAATGTTTTTTGAACTCTCGTCCCACAAACTGAACAATCTTGGCTAGTAAAATGGGGAGGAACAGCAATACAAACAATCCGATAAATCTTGGCAAAATAATTCAACCATTCAGTGAATTGATACCAAGAAGCATCAGAAATCGACTTAGATAGCTTACGGTTTTTGACTAAGTTTCTTACCTTTAAAGCCTCATAGACTACCAGATCATTAGACTGGACTAACGCCAAAGCGTCTTTAATTGCTTTGTCTTTACGTTGTCTTGATACTTTCAGGTGAAGCCTAGCTACTTTTATCCGTTGCTTGTGATAGTTTTTAGACTGTTTCTTTCCTTGACGAAATCGTTTTGATAATCTCCTTTGTGCTTTTTTCAGTCGTTTTTCTGACTTGCTTAAATAACGTGGATTCTCTACAGTATTACCTTGGGCATCGGTATAAAATTCCTTTAACCCTAAGTCAATTCCTGTTATTTGTCCCGTTGGTTTATGGGATTCTTGCCGCTCTACGTCAATCAAAAACTGGCAATAATAACCGTCAGCACGTCTAACAACTCTTACCCGTCTAATCTGTTGTTCTGAATAATAAACTAATGTCTTTTGACTACACCATAAATCAAATTCTCCTGCTTTAAAGCCATCAGTAAATCTGATTTTACGTCGATCATCAGATAGTTTGTAGCCTGTTAGTTTATACTCAACGGAACGGCTATGCTTTTTAAACCGAGGAAACCCCTTTTTTCCCGGTATCTTAGCATGACAATTCTGGTAAAACCGATTAATTGATTGCCAGGCTCTATCAGCAGCCGATTGACGAGCTTGAGAGTTTAATTTATTAACCCAAAGAGTCTCTTTATTGTTAGCTAGTACCGCGCAAAGTTTTTGGAGATCATTGCGGGTTGTCCCTTGATTTGACCTCCAATAACGAACACAAGAGTTACGCACAAACTGAGAAGTTTTGATCGCTTCATCAAGCTGGTGATATTGCTCTGGTGTTCCGTTTTTTAACTTTGCTTCTACGACTAGCATCTAACAATCCTTGACCTTTGGCTAAGTTAATTATAACACAGTTTACCCACAGATGGTAGAATTAAACCGATGCTCCGTTGCTAATATTCTGGTCGGATTTCATCCCCCGCAAAGGTGAGTATCTTGTCGAAAAATGTGGCGGGGGCATTCATCCGACATTTTAGGTAATTTTACGGGGGAAAATAACTATTCTTTGAGGAATAGCGGTGATTTGAGAGCAAAAAGATAGCAACTAAAATAAAAATTAGCTTTTTTGTCTAAGTAGGGAGGCACAATTATTTGTAGGATGGGTTAGCGGTAGCGTAACATAATCGGGCGTTGGGTTTCATGCTTCAACCCAACCTACGTTCATCTTATATTTAATTCCACCCACCCACTTAGAAGACAAACTAGATAATAGTTTCGGAATAATTAAAAGTGATAATAGGGGGATTGTACAGTAATTAGGTCATTTTGATAATCTTTCTCGATAGATGAGCATCAACAAGGCTGGTTAGATCAGGTAGGAACACCAATCACTCCAACCTCCAGAATATAGCTTAACATTCTCGTATCCGGCTAGGGTCAGGGAAAAGATATTAACACAGGCTGTCACTCCTGAACCACAGTAGAGGATAATTTCTCGATCGCCTTGCCGCTCTTGCCAACGTTGTGTTTGCTGGGCCAGGGGTTGGGAAAAACCCTGACTATCGGTGACTTCCAACCAGGGATAATTAAGCGCCCCCTCGATGTGGCCCGCGATCGGATCGATCGGTTCCCTTTCACCCCGATAGCGATCGCTTTCCCTGGCATCAATTAACACCACTCCCCCTTGCTCTTTTTGCCTTTTTACCTCCTCGATCGTCACTACCCAATCCTGTTGAACTTGGGGGAGAAAAGAGCCAGTTTTCGGCACAGGTATCTGATTAGAGACGGGATAACCGGCATTTAACCAATTTTGCCAACCACCATCGAGAATGCTGACTCGTTCATGGCCGAGATAACGTAATAACCACCAGAGACGACTGGCAAAGGCAAAACGGGAGGAATCGTAGGCGATAACATGGGTTTGACCAGAAATCACCCCTAAAGAGCTTAATTTAGCGGCTATCGTCTGCGGATTCGGTAAAGGATGACGGCCGCCATGACGGGCAATGGGAGCCGATAAATCGCGATCGAGGTGTAAATAGAAGGAATTTTCAATATGATTGGCTAAATACTCTTGATAACCGAGCTCGGGATCGTTTAATTGAAAACGACAGTCAATAACCATCAGATCGGGGCGATCGAGATTAGTTAGTAACCAACTAGGAGAAACGAGGGGTGCGATCGGATTCATGGCGGGAAAATTGTTTAATAATTAACAGACAGTTGCGCTGATCTTCGCTGCGAGTATAACTGAGTTGATCGGCGATTTTTTGGAGGATCGGCAGTCCTTGCCCATGACCAGAGAAACTATAGTCATGATAGGCGTTTTTCTCGATAAAGTCCTCTAAATCGAAGACGGAACCCCGATCCCAGATGCGAATTTCCATCTGGTGAGGGGTAATCTCAATCTCGATCTCGATCGGGATTTCGGGGGGGAGGTGTCGGTGAGCGTGACGGACTGCATTGGTAAAACCTTCGGCAAGAGCAAGCTGACACTGGAGCCAGTCTTTTTGGGGAATGCCCGTCGGTTCAAGTTGCTGAAAATATTTTAAAACGGTATCTAAGGACCTGAGATCGCTATCTACCTGAAAAGAAATCTTCACCCCCAGCTTACCTCTGCAATGCCTTACGCTAGAAGTTATACCATTTTTCCCCAACTATGAATGATGTGTTAGCTCGATTCTGGATTTAATCTTCTCTTGAGGGACAAGCAAAGTCATCCGTCAGGGAGTCCGAGGTAAGCAGTAAGATTGAGATAGTCGAGTTACAAAAAAGATGGTACGAATTCTAGTAATTGATGATGATGGAGTAATTCAAACGTTCCTGAGACGAGCTTTGCAGAAGGAATACGAGGTTTTTGTTGCCAGTGATGGGGAAGAAGGATTAAAGCAAGCGGGGCAACTAAAACCGGCGATGATTATTTGTGATTGGATGATGCCGGGGATCGATGGGTTGGAAGTTTGCCGGCAAATTAAGCTTAATCCCCAACTGTCAACGACTTTTTTTATCCTCTTAACTTCTTTGGGATCGGTGGAGGATCAGGTGAAGGGATTGGATGCGGGGGCTGATGATTTTTTGTGTAAACCGATCGAAATTAATGAGTTAAAAGCGCGGGTGCGAGCGGGAATGCGTTTGCATCAATTAAGTCATGATCTGCAAGCACAAAAACAATTACTAGAAATGGAGTTAGCCGAGGCGGCGGACTATGTGCGATTGCTGTTGCCAGAACCTTTTATTTCTCCAAAACTTGCTATCGATTTTCGCTTCCTTCCTTCTCGTCAATTGGGGGGCGATGGCTTTGATTATTATTGGTTAGATAATGACCATTTGGTGTTATATCTTTTAGATGTGGCGGGCCATGGTTTACGAGCGGCTTTACCTTCCCTTTCCGTAATTAATTTACTCCGTTCCCGTGGTTTAAGTCAGGTGAATTACTATGAACCTAATCAGGTTTTACAAGGGTTAAATCAAGTTTATCAAATCAGTCCTAAGAATGATAAATATTTTACTATTTGGTACGGAATTTATGATCGGAAACAACAACAGTTAACCTATGCCAGCGCCGGTCATCCCCCAGCAGTTCTCCTGACTCAAAAACCTTTTGGCCAGATGATTGAAACCAGACTGAAAGCCCCCGGTTTTCCCATCGGGATGTTTCTAGAAGCAGAATATATTAATCAGGTTCAATCCCTTAATTTACCCAGTAGTCTTTATCTTTTTAGCGATGGAATTTACGAGATCGATTGTGCTGATGGTAGGATGTGGGGACTAGAGAACTTTATTCAATCTTTACGAAATTATCACTGTAATTCCGCTAAAAATCTCGATAATTTTATTGGAGAAATTCAAGCTTTACAATTTGATGGCAATTTTAAGGATGATCTTTCGATTATGCAGGTGGATTTTCGCTGATTAACTTCCTAAAATTTTTTGTTCTAATTCTTCTCGGTTATTGAAAATTTCAAAAACTCGATCCATATCGGTCAATTCAAATAACATTTTTATCTGCTCATTAATCGAGCAGATCAATAGTTTACCCCCCGCAGAACGCACGGTTTTTAAGGATAAAACTAGCGCCCCTAAACCAGAACTATCCATAAAGGTGACATCCTTAAAGTCAACGATAATAACCTCGGAACCTCCCTGCACGGCTTCGGCAATTTCTTGGCGAAATTCGCTGGCTTGGTTGCCATCTAAAATACCGGATGGTTGAATAACTTTGATGGAAGAACTCATAAAAAAAAGGAAAAATTAAATGTTTTCTACCTGCTCACTGATAACTGCTCGCTGAAATCTGCTGATAGCAGCCAATCTTTAACTATTTTTAACATATTAGGGTCAAGAAAAGCGCAAAATTAAAAATAGGAATTTTTGAAACTGTATGGAAAGTTACGATGTCATCCTCATCGGTGCGGGGCATAATGGTTTAGTTTGTGCCGCCTATCTCCTCAAAGCTGGTTATCGCGTCCTCCTTCTCGAACAGCGTAGCGTACCGGGAGGAGCGGCTACCACAGAAGCGGTTATCCCAGATCTAGCCCCCGATTTTAAGTTTAATCTCTGTGCGATCGATCACGAATTTATTTTTTTGGGGCCGGTAATTGAGGAATTAGAGCTAAAACGCCACGGATTAGAGTATTTATTCTTCGATCCTACCGTTTTTTGTCCCCATCCTTCTGGCCAATATTTTCTTTCCTATCGCTCTCTGGAAAAAACTCACGCCGCAATTGCCCAGTTTTGTCCGCGAGATGCCGATCGCTACCTTCAGTTTATCGACTATTGGGGACAGTTGATGAATGCGATCGGGCCTTGGTTTAACGCTCCACCTCAAGATTTGCTCAGAATCGCCCGCAATTATAACTCTAGTGCCTTAGCTAGTGTCTGGAAAGCGATCGGCTCGAAAAAGAAACTGCTCGACTTCATCCGCACGATGATTACTTCCCCCGAAGATGTCCTCAATGAGTGGTTTGAGAGCGAATTTGTCAAAGCACCCCTAGCTCGTCTAGCGGCAGAAATTGGTGCTCCTCCCTCCCAAAAAGGTATTACCTCCGGGATGATGATGATGGCGATGCGTCACTCCCCCGGGGTGGCTCGCCCTCGTGGTGGTACAGGCGCACTAACCGAGGCTCTGGTGAAATGTGTTGTCAGTCTCGGTGGGGTGATTTTAACCGAGCAGAAAGTTAAACAGATTCTAATCGAGGAAGGACAAGCGATCGGGGTTAGGGTGGACTCTGGAGGTGAATATCTGGCAAAAGCGGGTGTTATCTCTAATATTGACGCTAGACGAGTTTTTTTACAGTTAGTCGCTCCCGCCGATGTGGATGCCGCCGATCCAGAATTGCGAGAAAGGGTAGAACGGCGAATTGTCAATAACAATGAAACAATTCTTAAAATTGATTGCGCCCTCGCCGAAGCGCCAAGGTTCGAGGCTTACGATCACAAAGAGGAGTATTTACAGGGAACGATTCTCATCGCCGATTCCGTGCGTCACGTTGAACAAGCCCACGCTTTAACGATTTTGGGGCAGATTCCCGACGAAAATCCCTCGATGTACCTAGATGTCCCCACTATTCTCGATCCCTCCATGGCTCCCCAGGGCAAGCATACCCTCTGGATCGAATTTTTTGCCCCCTATCAGATTGCCGGCGCCGAAGGAACGGGATTAAACGGCACGGGATGGACGGAAGAATTAAAAAATCGCGTGGCCGATCGAGTTCTTGATAAACTGGCCGATTATGCTCCCAATCTCAAATCTTCGATCATTGCCCGTCGGGTGGAAAGTCCGGCCGAATTAGCTAATCGTTTGGGTTCCTATAAAGGTAATTACTATCATCTTGATATGACCTTAGATCAGATGATTTTCCTGCGTCCTTTGCCAGAAATAGCTAACTACAAAACCCCCATTAAAAACCTTTATTTAACTGGGGCAGGAACTCACCCCGGCGGCTCAATTTCGGGAATGCCGGGGCGCAATTGCGCTCAGGTTTTTCTGCGGGATCAAAGCACTTTTCTGCAAAGATTATTTAACTAGGGTTTGCTGAATAAATGTGAAATAAGTAGGTAGGCGTTAAAAGTTATCAGATGGCCCTCTTATTAAGAGGGGATTAAGGGGGGATCCCCCCGCCTATCGGCACCCCCCTTATCAAGGGGGGCAGGGGGGATCGAACCTAAAATCCATTTTTAATTTAATTATAACCAGCTACTTATGTACAAGGTAAGGAGTTTAGTGGCTTGTTTCACAAAACAGATACAAGATTTTAAAGCTAGTGTCTCAAAAACCTTGCATCTTGATCAGCGATCGCCCTTACTTTTTCAGCAAACTCTAATTATTTTTTACTATTTGAGTATCGGGGTGATTTTCCCTTAATTCTAAAATGTAATAAGACAGCTGAATAAAAATACTATAGTGATAATTCATGGGTTGTCTCCTTGATTTAATTTTGCTAGTTCCTGAAGTGCATTTCTTCCGTCTTTTTCCTGGTAGCGATCAGCATCACTACTATTTTTGCCTAACAGGATCAAGCTATATTATAAACGGGGATGAATTCAGTGGTTATGACCGCTCTTACCTAATCTCCATAGTGTGTTTTGGTACGAATAATACGAATAATCAGAATAGTTTGATCGTCTTCATAAATTTCATAAAGCAGACGATCTTTTCTATTTAGGCGATAGGAATACAAGCCTTCTAAATCGCATTTTAAGGATTTGCCAATATAGGGATTAATTGCAATTATGTTAGTTAAAATTTCTTGAAGTTTGACTTTTTGTTTTTGGGTGAGTTCGTCGGTATCTTTTCGCGCTTGTTTAGAAAAGACAATTGTGTAGGTTGTCATCCAAATACTTGTTCCATTATGAGGATTTCTCCTGCGGCATATTCTCGTCGTGCTGATGCAATATGTTGTAATAGTTTGGAATCTTGCATGAGTTCGGAGGTTTCAGCTAAGGATTCCCATTCTTCTTTAGTGATGAGAATATAACTGCGATTTTCACGAACGATCACTACTCCATCGGGTTCTTTTTCAGTGTGATCGCAGAGTTCTTCTAGGTTGGCTTTGGCGTAATCAACGGTGACTTGATACATAAATCGCTTACGGTTTGTGGGGATTACTCTCATAATAAAGCAAAAATTGCTTCTTGGCTGACGTTTTCATTATTTATTTTGGGCTTTTTGGTTCTGATCGAGAAGAAGGCGATATAACAACTTTAGTAATGATCTAAGCCGTAACTTGCATAATGTTTATTTTGGCTTTTCCGAGATCATGGTATAAAATGTTCTATGAACGGTTAAATACTAGGAGATATTACTGAACTGAGAATATTTGGGCTATGCGGAAATAGCCCGGAGAGGTGGGAGAGATTTGCCTCGTGCAGTGTAGTCTTCGATAAGGAGATCTAGAACTTCAAGGGCATTTTGTAGGGCTGCATGGTAGGTTTCACCATGGGTATGAGCATAGGGGCCAAATTCAGGGAGGTGGGCGATAAATTTGTTGTCTTCTTCTGACCATTGAATAAAAATACTATAGTAATAATTCATGGGTTGTCTCCTTGATTTAAGTTTGCTAGTTCCTGAAGTGCATTTCTTACGTCTTTTTCCTGGTAGCGATCAGCATCACTACTATCTTTGCCTGACAGGGTCAAGCTATATTCTAAACGGGGATGGCTCCAAACGGTATGACTACCTTTGCCGGGGCGATAGGTAAACCCTGCTTTCAGAAGTATAGACTTGAGTTCTCGTATTTTTTTAGGCATTTGCTATCTGCTGGAGTAATTTTATTGCAGTTTGAGCATTATTAAGGTATTACAAAGAATCTAGGAATGACGGAGTGATTGGATATATTCCACCATTTCGGGGGGAAAGCGTTGGCTTAATTCCTCGTCGGGAAGTTGAGAAAGCATCAGATTATAATTATTTTTTACTGTTTGCGTGTCGGGGTGATTTTCTCCTAATTTTTCCGAACAAATAGCAATCGCTTTTTGATAAAGCGGTTCTGCTTCTGTGTATTTCCCTTGGTTGTTATAAAGACCCCCCAGATTGTTGAGACTGGTCGCCACAGCAGGATGCTCTTTTCCTAATAGCTTTTCCCGAATCGCCAGCGAGCGTAAAAAGAGAGGTTCTGCTTCTGTGTATCTCCCTTGATCTTGATAAAGACTCGCCAGATTGTTGAGATTAGAAGCAACACTAGGATTATTGCAACCAAATAACTCTTCATGGATTTTTAATCCTTGTAAAAATAGAGATTCTGCTTGAGCAAAATCGCCTTGATATTGATAAGAAATACCTAAATTGCTCGAAGCATTTGCTTCTGATGTTTTATCACCAATTTGCTGGGCAATTTCTAATTGTTTTTGAAAATATTCAATTGCTTGCTGATATTTTCCTAAGGATTGATAAGTAATCCCCAGATTTCCGAAAGCATTTGCTAGGGCAAGAATATCGTCGATCTCCTGAGCAATTGCTAATTGTTCTTGAAGATGTGAAATTGCTTCTTGATACTGCCCTAAAGACTGATAAGCCGCTCCCAAATTACCTAAAGTATTCGCCAGCGAATACCGATCATTAGTTTCTCTAATAATTACTAATTGTTGCTGAAGATATTGTACTGCTTCTCTATATTGACCCCAAGATTGATAAATCATTGCTAACCGGCCAAGAGCAAAAACCTCAGATTGTTTATCACCAATATCCTGAGCTTTTTTTAAGAGCTTTTGATAGATTTTAGGATTATGTTTTTTGGGCGTAATCTGATCAAAGTTCTCAAGATTTAACTCTGTTTCATAATTACTAGCCTGAGCGGAATTAGTTTGATTTTTATGAATCTGAATCATCATTAGCCTCCAATAAATTTAAAAATTGCTCAAATTCTGATTCTGCGGATTGAATTGCCTGAATCCATTCTGATAATTCTTTAACTGTTATATTAACTTTACCCTCCTGTTGACGAGCATTTCCCTTAAGTTTGTAGAAAATTGCTTTCAATTTACATAGACTTTCAATGCCGTAATCAAGATTAGAAAGAGAAGTCGAAATAGACTTGGAACTCTCACTGGTTGTATCTAAGTTAGCAGGGTTTTGTTTAACCTGCTCCCCTACAGGCGGCTGTGGTCAGTTGAAGTTAAAAGTCGGATTATGAATTGTTCCTTGATTAACAATTCCAACATTTTTCATCATATTAATAACGTAAGGATTAGATTGATTTTCCTTAACCACTTGTTCTGCAACTTTTTGTATTTCTGGATCTTCCAGTAAAGTCGCCATTACCTCAATCGTTTCAGGTAACAAAGCAGGATTTTGATTAGCCGATTGCAACTTTTTTAAAGTATCAGGAGACTTAGCTTCGATTAAATTTATCAGTTTTTCAAGGGAACCATCTAAGACAAGCTCCCCCACACGAGCCAACGCTCCCCCTAAAATAATCGTGACTCCTGTAGCCAATAGCGTTAAAGGTTCCATGGTACGACTCCTTGCGGTTCTTCCGTACTTAGTGTACTAAGATATTGAAATATACTGCCTCTTATTTTAACTCATCATAGCAATTAAATCACAGTAGTGGCAAAGCATTTAGGCATAACTTATCGCTGAAACGCTAGATTTCCCATGGACAGAGAAAATTATTAGATAGAGGGCTATCGACGAGATGAAGAGGGCGAGGGCGCAAGCCTTGCGCTCCTACAGGACAGGGTTCATATATTCATCCTCTAATAACATTTCAATCACCTCTTTCTAAGGTTTCTCCTTAGCAATGCGCTCCCACCAATCTAAGTACCTAAGCAAAATTAATTACACATATCTAACCACCTCTTGCCTCTTGCCTATCTTCACTAGGAAATTAATTTTGCACGACTACTTAGAAACATAAATAACATAGAAATTAGTCTCTATATCTCTTTCGATAATTGCTGTAAATAGTTTCATAAAGTACCTCGCTTTTTAGAGTATAATCACACAGTAAAAATTGCTTCGGTGGGTTCTTGGTTGATACAGTTTAATGCAGGTATCACTCTCTCGTCATGACATAATTATTAATAACAGAGATCTCACTCATACCAAGCATAGTTTCCCTAAGCTGTTACCCATTTAAACTGAGTATTAGAGTGTTAGAAAATAAACTATAAAACTCGACTTTCCCTACTCTCATCTGGTCTTAACAGATAATTTAGATAGGTCAGCAGTTTAACTCGCACAAATTTTTAACTGGGATTGTTGCTATACTGGTGGCTATGGAGAAAAGATCATGTTAATTATTCTTCTGATGAAGATTATTAGTCACCTTTTCATGTACTATGGGTCTATGGCAATATTTTTGAAGGATCACGATCGATGCAATCCCTAAGGCTCAGAGTTAAAACTGCTTGGAGAAGCAAAAAAGCAAGGACGATTATATCGTTCCTATTGCTTTTTATCTTGATGCCAATTTTTCTTTATGCTTGTTTTAGTGATCTTCCCAACCAATCATCGGAGCAACGGCAAGGAACCCTTTTGGTTTGGTATCCAGAAGAGGGCAATTTAACTAAACTAGTAGGTCTCGGTTTCCAAGAGTTTGAAAAATTAAATCCGCAGGTGACAATTCTTGAACAAGCTATTCCTATCGATGAGATACCCGAACGTTTTTTTAAACAATCTCAAAGCGGATTGGGTGCGAGTGTTATTCTAATTTTTTCGAGAAATATACCCAGATTAGTATCTGAAGGAGTACTGGGGGAAATTGACCGAAAAAATCTAGATTTATCTATCTATAATCCCCCAACCCTGAAACAAGTTAGCTATCAAGGAAAAATCTATGGCATTCCCTTAGGTTCTCGTACTCGTGTACTGTGTTACAATCAAAAAAAATTACAAGTTAGTACCGATCCGCTGCTGAAGCAACCTCCCACCAGTTTAGAGGGATTAGTAGAACGTGCGCGCAAAGGTTATTCTGTGGGGATAGTTTCCTCTTTTGAAGATACTTTTTGGGGAATGGCAATTTTTGGCAGCTATTTGTGGGATGATCAGGGTAGGCTGCAACCTCGCTTGGATGGTTGGGCAAAATGGCTAGAATGGCTAAAATTTGCCTCGTCACAGCCTAATTTTATCCTCAATCGTCAACGGGAATTGCTTCATGAGGCCTTTGCTAGAGGCCGCTTAACCTATTATGTGTGTAATTCTATTGAAATTGCCGATTTAAAAAACAGCCTCCAAGATGATCTCAGAGTCGCTTTACTTCCCCAAGACACTCAAGGTAAAGCAGCGCCAATTCTCTATACACGGGTGATGGTATTTAATCGTAATAATAGTGATAATGAAAATAGGTTGGGATTAGCTTTAGGAAAATTTCTCACTAATCCCGAACAACAATTGCAAGCAATTATCCAAACAGAAAGTTTTATTCCCACTAATCGACGGGTGCAGATCGAAGGAAATTTACTACCGATCGAATCGGTATTATTACAACAATCTCACAATGCTGTGGCAGTTCCTCTGGATGATTGGGAAAAGTTGAATAAAATTTTAGAAGAGGGAGAATTTTGGTATGAAAGAGCGATCGCTGGTGAAATATCTTCCTCAACAGCAGCCCACCAACTGACACTTTATATTCAATCAGGTCTTGATCAGGAAGTCAAGAAAATGAATTAATTATGAACAACAATATCCCCTCTCTTTCGGAAATAATTGCTAACCAATTATTATTTTTAGGACGCAGAAATGTTCAAAATCAATTAATGATTATTTTTCTCTGTTTAATTCTTGCTTGGTTATTGTCAAAATGGTTATGGTCTTACTTAGAAAAAAGATTTCCTCACGTCACCACTTTTATCCATAGTGATAAAAAATTAACCATCCGTCAATATTTTGCTATTCTGATAGAGTTTCTTAATTTTCCAGTTATTAGTATAATTTTACTGAATTTAAATTATCTAATTTTTTTCAGTCAAAATTGGACAAGAGGAATGATTAGTTTATCTATAAAACTCCTGTGGTTTTATTTAGTTTATCGTGGTTTATTAGCTGGACTATACGCCAAGTTTTCCGTCAATAAAATTAAATATTATCATTTCCGGCTTTTAGCACCTTTATTGGTGTTATTTCTCCTGAGAATCATGATTGGTTTCTACAATAATATTCAGGAAATCGCCAAAGTATCTCCTTTCAATTTATTCAATAGTCCGATCACATTGGGAAGCATATTTATTTTGATAATAGCTCCCTATTTTCTGGTAATTGTTGTTGATCTTATAGAGACTATAATTTTGAGTATTGCTCATTTAAATCAGCAAGCTAGTCGCGGTGAAATTGAAGCAACTTTACTGTTAGGACGTTATTTTTTCATCGTCTTAGGTTTTATTCTCATCTTGGGTTATGTGGGAGTTAATGCAACAGCAATAGCGGCAATTACTGGCGGTTTATCGGTGGGTATTGGTTTCGGTATGCAGCAAGTGGTAAGTAATTTTATTAGCGGTATTTTACTATTATTTGAAAAAGTTCTCAAACCCGGTGATATAATTAATATTGAAGGACAGACTTCTCAGGTAAAAAAGCTAGGTATTCGAGCGACAACAGTGCAAATCCTCACAGACAATTCCGAAAAAATTATTCCCAATCAAAAGTTTTTTACTGAGGATGTCACCACCTATACGGGTAGTGATAACTTGATTTATTGTTCAATTGTTATCGGAGTTGGTTATAATTCCAACGCACCACAGGTGATGAATTTATTGCTAGACATTGCTGATCAACATCCTAACATACTTAAAAACCCGCAACCAGTAGCATTTTTTATTAATTTTGGTGATTCTAGTTTAAACTTTGAATTAAAGTTCTGGTTGGATGATGTTAACAGGAAAAAACGAGTAATTAGTGATGTTAATTGTGTTATTCTTGATAGGTTTACTCAACAGGATATCGAGATTCCCTTTCCGCAGCAAGATATTCATATTCGCAATAATTAGCAATTTAAGTAGTCGTGCAAAATTAATTTATTGGTTAAAAAGCTTTATCAAAATGTCTAGTTAATTTTGCTTAGGTACTTATCTTGGTCAAAAACCTTATCTGATTATTTTCATCTCCAAATATATCACTTTCACTTATTAAATTTATGTATTTATCGTTTTTTTGTTAATAACCAGTGTCTTGACAAAAAAACAATTTTAATATAAAATAAACCCTAGGTAATATGTTCAGGAAATAGCTCGTAATTTAGAATCGAAATCGCTCAGATTAATCTATCGAGGTTTTGCTCATGCTTTTTGGTTACACTTTGCTTGGCACTTTATCGATTTTTGTTGAACTTAGACATCAATCGCCGTGCGACTTTTTTCCTTTAATTGCTGTCATCTACCCTAACTAAAAATTCCATGATTATCACCAGTTTACAAAATCGTTTTCCCAGAAATAATCCCACCCGTCGGCTGCGAGCTTTTCTACTAGGCCTTTTCGCCGCCACTATGACCGCCTTACCCCTAAAAGCCGCCGAAGAAGTTGAATTTGTCTATACTCCCCTCGTCTTTTCTGTATCGGTAGCATCCCTAGAAACCTTTGCTAAAGAAGGCAAAATTGATGCTAATTTAAAACAATTTCTAGCCAGAGTAACTCCCGAAGCAAGAGAGCAGTTTCGTGAAGCTTTATTAACAAAAATTGACATTAATCCTGTTTTACTATCTCGTTTTTTTAATAGTGTGATGGGTGCTGATATGCTCTCTCGTTTGGGCAAAGGCATCACCATTGAAGGGGGAATTAATGGTAAATATGCCCTGCGGGGTGCGATTGTTAGTGCCGCTTTTGAGCCGGGGGGATTAACCCTTTTAAATGTGCTGAAAAAATTCCCCAATAATATCCAGTTACAGGGGGAAGAAATCCTCGGATTAGCTAAAACCATCGATTATGCAGTTTATGTGGCGGAAATATTTATTAAAGATATGCGCCTCTGGACAGCCGAGGAAGCCGCTGCCGTTAAACCACCGATTAATTATACCAGTTTACCCGATCTGCGTCAGCGCGGTAGCTTTCAGGTAAAAAAAGAAGTTTGGAACCTAACCGATAGCAGTCGCAATCGCAGTTTATATGTGGATGTTTATATCCCGCAAACTTTCCGAGAAGGTAAAACACCTGTAATTATTTTTTCCCACGGATTAGCCTCGCGACCAGAAGATTATGCCCAAGCAATTGAACATCTAGCTTCCTACGGATTTTTAGTAGCGGCACCGCAACACCCCGGCAGTGATACCCAATACCTACAAGGAATGTTAGGGGGGTATTATCGCAATATTTTTGATGGCAATGAGTTTATTAATCGACCCAAAGATATTAGCTTTGTCATCGATGAATTAGCAAGACGTAATCCTAGTCAATTTCAAGGTCAACTTGACCTCACTAATGTGGGAGTAGCGGGTCATTCCTTTGGAGGTTATACATCTCTAGCTGTTGCTGGCGCACAAATTGATTTTGATAATCTCGCCCAAGATTGTAATCTTCCTTACTCCGGTATTAATATCGCCATTGTACTGGAATGTCGCGCCCTGGAATTGCCTAGACAGGTCTATAATTTTCGTGATGAACGAGTCGCGGCTGTCTTTGCAGCTAATCCCGTTAACCGCAGTATTTTTGGAGAAAAAGGTTTAAGTAAAATCTCGATTCCTGTCCTCTTGGGTTCCGGAAGTTATGACCCAGCAGCTAATCCGATTTTTGAACAGGCCATTCCTTTTACTTGGTTAAAAACGCCAGATAAATATCTGGCCATGGTGGAGGGACAAGCTCATGTAAATTTTACGGAATTGGATGCAGGAATGCAAAAAACCCTAGAGTCTGTGGTCGATATCACTTTACCCAATCAAAATTTAATCGAGGATTATGCGGGGGCTTTATTGGTCTCTTTTTTTGAAGTTTATATTGCTGATAATGACAAGTTTCGTCCTTTTCTTCTGTCTAGTTACGCAGAATATCTCAGTCAGGGACAAAAGTTTAAATTAGACTTTATTACTGCCGCTTCTGACGAGAAATTATCTCAATTGATTGAGAAATTGCGAGTACATAGGCAATAGGCACTCTTGCAATAGTAAAACGGAGGGTGCGTTTTTTGGCTGCTACTCGTCTTTTATCTTTTGTAGCAGCTTTTTTTGCTTAATCCCATAGGTAGCAACTTAGGTTATCTAAAAGAACACCTATTCGATTACCCTGCCCATCGATGATACACCTTTCCTTTAATTTCATTTGAGAACAACTGCCTTAGTTAATTTTCGTTCTAATTATAACTCAGGTGTTAACGCCTAACCATGTTGATCTATCCTTCTGGAAAAAAACCTTCAAGCTTTGGGAACTCTCACTCGTTCTAATTTCCTCGAAACTATTCCCAACTTAGCGCCTTTAATCCTTCATTTTGGGGGGGAGGTCGCTTTAAGAGAAGTGTATCAGGGAATTAGGGATGTTAGTCAGTGGTGGCGGTGATTCTTGTTCTATGAATTAGCCTCCACCTTACCCAATTGAATCAGCAGTCTGCTCCCCAGTGCCTTCAGCAAGCGCAGAAATCCAATAAAATAGTAAATAGGTGACATCAGGAAAAAATTATCTATGGCAACTACATCCGAAGACGTATGGCAAATCTTAGCCGAATTAGCCACTGCTCAAGCCGAATTAACTGCTGCTCAAAAAGAAACTGACAAACAACTAAAGGAGACTGACCTAATATTGAAGGAAGTTAGTCAACAACAGAAGGAAAACGCCCAACAACAGAAGAAAACTGACCGACAACTCAAAGAATTAGGACAGCAAATTGGGGGACTCGGTGCCAAATTCGGCAGCTTTACCGAAGGACTTGCCCTTCCCTCAATGGAAACGATTCTCAGACAACGGTTCGGCATGAAAGTTGTTAGTCCCAGTGTCCGAGCAAGCGAAGATGGAAAACACCTAGAAATTGATGTTCTTGCCTATACTAATGGTGAGCTAAATACTGCCTATATCGTCGAGGTTAAAAGTCATGCTAGAGAGGAATCTATTACACAATTAA
>VYLM01000058.1_pt1 | contig 33737 bp, 29 predicted proteins | sample 5109491 | NCBI WGS metagenome assembly VYLM01 (sample SAMN12291813, study PRJNA351875) | freshwater metagenome | isolation source: freshwater lake | place: USA: Michigan, MSU3 lake | collected 2011-08-06 | reverse complement strand
CTCGCTAATTCTGGTAACTTTAATCTCGGTCTAACTGGAATGACCGCCGACGCGGACGTGCTACTGTTAAATAGTAGCGGTTCTCTGATTGCCTCCTCTACTAACGGTGGTACGACTTCTGAGAGCATTACCCGTCAGTTGAGTGCAGGTACCTACTACATTCGTGTCTATCCCTATAGTGGCAATACCAACTATAATCTCGCTGTTTCGGCTACCAGTGGTGGAACTGGATTCAACTCCACCTATGGTTACGGTTTAGTTAACGCTGCGGCTGCCGTTGCTCAAGCAATTAATCAACCCACTTTTGCCAATGTTCCTAACTTGGGAGGTAATAACTGGGGTAATGATATGGTTAACGCCCCTGAAGCTTGGGCAAGAGGTTATACAGGACAAGGTGTTACAGTGGCTGTAATTGATTCTGGTGTGGACATTTCCCACCAAGACCTGAGCAATAATATTTGGCGCAATACAAGGGAAATTGCCGGTAATGGCATTGATGATGACAGAAATGGCTATGTGGATGATATTTATGGCTGGAACTTTGGTATCGGTCAAAATAACAATAACGTTCTACCCGGAACCAGTTCTTCTGGACAAGGACACGGAACTCACGTCGCTGGGACAATTGCCGCCGCTAATAACGGCATTGGTATGACGGGGGTTGCCTATAATTCCCGAATTATGGCGATTCGTATGGGAGATGTAGATTCACAAGGTCGGTTTACTAATGGGGGCAACCTTGCTCAAGCTATCCGCTATGCAGTGGATAATGGCGCTCGCGTCATTAATATGAGTTTGGGATGGACTGATTCAACTGCTTTACGCGATGCCCTTGCCTATGCCGCTAGTCGCAATGTGATTACGGTTAGTGCAGCTGGCAACTCTAGCTTGTCTTCTCCCGGAACACCCGCATACTACGCTACCCAATACGGTCTTTCCGTCGGTGCCGTCGATAGCAGCCGGACAATTGCTAGTTTCTCCAATCGTGCCGGAACTAACAGCAGTATGCAGCACGTTATGGCTCCGGGGGTGAATGTTTATTCGACCTTACCGGGCAACCGATACGCGAGTTACAATGGAACCTCGATGGCGGCTCCCCATGTGGCAGGAGTAGTGGCTTTAATGCTCGGGGCTAATCCCAACTTAACCCATGCTCAAGTCCGCAGTATTCTCACTAGCAGTGCTGTCCGTCTTACTTAAAACGCTATTAATGCTCACAACCCAGAGCATTCCTAGTTAACCAATGCTAAAGAAAGTCTCTGTTGGATTCTGCACGAGGCTTTTCTTCAGCCAAAATAACAGCCAAATCGCCAAAACTATGATTTATCCTAACTTTCGCTGGTTCCTAAGTTTGACCATTATTCTAGTTACAATGATGAGCTTTACTGACCCGAATTTCTCTCAATCAAAACAGGGTATTTCTGGCACTATTCTTCGTCTTAGTGGCGACCAAATGCCCACTATAGACACAACATCCTTGAGAACAAAACCTGAACCTATTAAAACAACTATTTGGATTTTTTCAGGTAGAATTCCCGCTCAAGGAACCAACTGGCCAGTAGCCCAAGCCCAAAAACATCCTCACCTAATCAAGCAAATAAGTAGTGATTCTCAAGGTAATTTTTTTGTGGAATTGCCCTCAGGGGAATATACTCTCCTCGCTCAATATGATGACAATTTGTACCTCAATAATTTTTTAGGGGACGGCAGCTATGGAACCGTACAAGTGACTAACGGTCAAATTGTCAATATTCAGTTAATTAACACGGAAAAAGCTTATTTTTAGCAATTATTGTCCCAAAACGCTCAAGAAATAACATTTCTTGAGAGTGAGATAGAAGAAAATAATTTACTATCTTGCTTGATTACGTCTGCATTTCGCCAGTATTTGAACTGGCGAATTCCTAGTTTTTTTAATTACGATAGGTCTGGCTCTGTAATTTCTTCGACGATGTTCTCTAGCATTCTTGGAATCTCTTCTTCCGTTACGTCATTTCTTCGGCTAACATTTAAAATATCACCTTCTTTTAATTCTTCGAGTATATTCTCGGCTAGTCTTTTCGTATAAGTTCGTTTACTGGCGACAAAATCTAACTCTTCGCTCAAGGGTTTCCGACAATTATCGCACTTAAATTGACGACGATTAACTTGTGGGTACACTGGTTGTTCTAAGAGCGGCGAATCTTTGACTAAATGGGGTTGGCTGAATAAATCTAAAAACCTTGTTTGATAAGACTTTTAGACTTTTTTGAAATCCAAAAGTGGTGGACATGGGAGTGATCAGGGGGAAAATCCCAGGACTTTTTCCCTGAAAATTAGGTAATTGACCCCCTCAAAATGGGTAAAACCCCACACTCTACCCCCACGAAAAACTTTTTGCCGCAAACCCTATCTAGTGGGTGGGGATTGATGATTGCTCTTGCCGATCGAGTAATCGATCGAGGATGATAGAAAATAGACAAAATAGATAGGCAGTAAAGGAAAACAGTGGAAAAGGGAACGCTGGTAGAATTTCGAGTGCAAGGAGAAAGGCGCTTAGGGGTGATCGATCGCCCAGAAGGGAAAAAAGATTGGATCGTCATCGATCAAGGGGGAAACCCGCATAAACTGCGTCCCCAACGCTTCGATTACATTATCAAAGCAGGTCCATCCAACTATAAAGAGATCGGCAATTTTCTGAGGGAAGTCCAACCCTATCTAGATCCCAGTGGTTTAGAAGTGGCCTGGGAATTATTAGCCGGGGAAAATCAGTTAGTCACTCCCGAAACCATGGCCGAGATTCTCTTTTCCGATCGCGGTCCGCAGTTTTGCTATGCAGCCCATTGTCTCTTGAGTGAGGATAAAGTTTATTTTAAAAATAAAGGGGATGGTTACGAGGCCCGCTCTGAAAATCAGGTAGAGGAAATCAAACACCAGCTAGAGGTGGAACAACAGCGTCAACGGGAAAAAGTCCAATTTCTGCAACGTCTCCAACAGGCCCTGGCCGGTGAAACGGTAGAATGGTCAGAAAGCGATCAAATTCGTCTGGAGTCTCTAGAAAAATTTATCCTCCAACCCGAACAAAAATATCCGGCAGCCACGGACATACTCTCCCTGTTGGGCCGTTCCCAAACCCCCGAGGCTGCTTTTGAATTGTTAGTCGATTTGAAATGGTGGAGTAGTCACGAAAACCTTTTCCTGCGACGCAGTTCCTACCCTGTTCAATTCTCGAAAAAGGTACTTGATGTGACGCGTCTTAATTTACTCAATCCCCCTGCGGATGCGGATGTCAACAATCGTCTCGATTTAACCCACCAAAAAATTTATACCATCGACGATGAAAGTACCGAGGAAATCGATGACGGATTATCGGTGGAAATGCTCGCGGATGGTGGTCATCGTCTCTGGATCCATATTGCCGATCCTAGCCGTTTAGTGCGTCCCGATGATGAATTGGACCTAGAAGCGCGTCGTCGCAGTACCAGTCTCTATCTTCCCACGGGAATGGTTCCCATGTTTCCCCTAGAATTGGCCGCAGGTCCAATGAGTTTGGTACAGGGTAAACTTTGTCCTGCCTTGAGTTTTGGGGTAATCCTCGATGAAACGGGAGCGATCGCCGATTATCGTATCCATCCTAGTACAATTAAACCTACCTATCGCCTCACCTACGAAGATGTGGATGAAATGTTACATCTGGATCTGCAGCATGAACCGGAAGTGAAGATTCTCAACCGTTGGGCCAAACAACGCCACGCATGGCGCAAATCTCAGGGATCGATTAACATCCAAATGCCAGAATCATCCATTAAGGTGAAGGCTAACGACGAAATTATCATAGAATTGCAGGAAGTGTCCCCATCTCGGCAATTAGTGGCGGAAATGATGATTTTAGCCGGAGAAATCGCCGGTCGCTACTGTCAGGAACACGAGATCCCCGTGCCTTTCCGGGGACAACCACAACCGGAATTACCCCCCGATGAGGAGTTAATTTTACTACCTGCGGGCCCGGTGCGTTCCTGTGCCTTGCGTCGCTGTATGCCGCGCAGTGAGATGACGACGATTCCTAACCGTCATGCTAGTCTGGGATTGAATACCTATTCCCAAGTAACTTCGCCAATTCGCCGTTATACTGACCTTTTGACCCATTTTCAACTAAAAGCCCATCTCCGGGGCGATAAACTGCCTTTTACCCGGGATAGAATGCAGGAAATTCTCTATAGTGTCGCTAGTTCGGCCCTGGAAGCCACCTCAGTGGAACGACAAACTAATCGTTATTGGAGTTTGGAATTTTTGCGACGACAGGGAGATCAAGTCTGGCAAGCTTTGGTATTGCGCTGGCTGCGGGAAGAGGAAAATTTAGGCTTGATTTTATTGGAGGAATTGGGGTTAGAATTACCCCATCGTTTTGAGCGATCGGTATCTTTAGGCGATCGCTTTCAAGTACAAGTTAGTCGCTCTGATCCCCACCGCGATGAGATCCGTTTTCGCGAGTTATCGGGTTTTGTCTCCTCCCAAGCAAGTTAATCTCTCGCGGAGACAGAATTCAAGAGTCGGGAGATAGGGGTTTAGGGGTTTAGGGAAATTTCAGCCAAATGCTCCACTCCCCTCTACCCTCTCCTTGAGTTAGCAGGTTCGTCATCTGATCCGTCTATTTCGGGTGCGGAACCTCTTGGCAGACTTTAAATACCGAACAATTTATTATACTAAATCCGTTGAGTATAGGCCACATATCAGGAGAGGCACTCATGCAAGAGGCAAAAGGGAGAATAATCGCTCTTCTGGAACTTTCGGAAATCCCCGACCGAATCCAGATTCTAAAACCCTTGCTTGACAAGTGATCGCTAACTTTTTTTCTAATAAAAACTCAAATTTGGCTCTCTTGGATTTGGTGGGTAAAATGTATTCTAAGATACAGTCCTGCTGGCGAGGGGGTGGAAGGAACCACTCCAGACACAGAGGACACAAAGATTGATCGATCCTATGTAAGTTAAACTTATCACACAGAACCTAGAAGATCCGAAGAGCGATAAGCCGTCAGCTTTTTGCTGTGATCAGTAAACAGTGAACTGAAAACTCAAATCCGATCCCTGATAGGCTAAGACGCATTTAAACCGCTTATTCTTAGACTAGCCGAACCTCCCCCAATCCCTTTACTGTTGCCTTTTACCTCTTGCCTTTTGCCTCGTCTCAACAAGCAATTTAAATTACGAACAGCTTAGCTGTCTCCTGACTCCTGACCCCACTAACAAACTTTTTCAGAAAACCCTACTCACTTTTCACCCGATCTGCCCGGTCTTGCTATTGTTAAAAGTATAGAACCTCCGAAAAAGGTCTCAACTCTGTGCAGTTAAAACAAGTCATCATCGCTCATAAGGCCAACCATCCCCAAAGTAAAGCATGGGCGGAAAAATGCGCTAAACAGTTAGAAGCCCGTCAGTGTAAAGTTTTAATGGGACCCAGTGGCTTTAAAGATAATCCCTATCCGGTATTTTTAGCCTCAGCATCGGAAAAAATCGACCTTGCCATCGTTTTGGGGGGAGATGGAACCATTTTAGCTGCCGCTCGCTATTTAGCTCACGAAGACATTCCGATTTTAGCGGTGAATGTCGGCGGCCATCTGGGATTTTTAACGGAACCCTTTGAGATTTTCCAGGATACGGAGACGGTCTGGGAGCGTTTACAATCCGATCACTATGCGGTACAACAACGGATGATGTTAACGGCCAGAATCTATGAAGGGGATAAAAGAAATCCGCAGCCAGTGAGCGAGGCATTTTATGCCCTGAATGAGATGTGTGTGAAACCCGCTAGTATCGATAGGATGCCCACCTCAATCCTCGAAATCGAAGTGGACGGGGAAATAGTAGATCAGTACCAAGGCGACGGACTATTAGTGGCTACTCCCACGGGATCCACCTGTTACACCGCTTCCGCTAATGGTCCGATTATACACCCCGGCATGGAAGCGATCGCTGTCACCCCGATTTGTCCCTTGAGTCTCTCCAGTCGGCCGATTGTCATTCCCCCAGCATCTCTGGTCAGTATTTGGCCTCTAGGAGACTACGAGTTAAATACTAAACTCTGGATGGATGGTGCTTTAGCCACTTCCATTTGGCCCGGGCAATGGGTGGGAGTTACTAAAGCCGAAAAATTCGCCCAATTTATTATCCTGCGGGAAAGTTATTCTTTTTATCAGACTCTACAGGAAAAACTGCAATGGGCCGGGGCGAGAATTCATTATGATGGCAATCGTCATAATTAGGGTTTGCGGCAAAAAGTTTTTCGTGGGGACAGGGTGTAGGGTGTAGGGTTTTACCGATTTTGAGGGGGTCAATTACCTAATTTTCAGGGAAAAAGTCCCTGAATTTTCCCCCCAATCACTCCAAAGGTCGACACTTTTTGAGGGAAAAAAAGTCTAAAAACCTTATCCAACAAGGTTTTTAGATTTATTGAGCAAGCCCTAAGTATATCTTCTAAAATTGGTCATTACTTCCGATTTTATCAGTAAATCTAGGCTTTTGGGGGTAGAACCCCCCAAACCCAGAAGCGCATTTGCTGATTGTCGGTATTTCTGCAAGAGAGGGTCAAAAGTTGTCAAAATATTTGACAAAGTTGCCACTTTATGGTAAGAAATTGGGTTATTATTATCCCTTAAATTTTAAATTTCATCCCATCCAGTTAAGCCAGAAGACATAACATAACTGGTAACAGTTGCTTCAAAAAAGTTAGCTTTGGTGTGGCCTTCTTTTTTGGTATCGGAAAAGCGTTCCAGATGATTATAGGGACTTTTGTTATACTTTTCTTCCCTGTATAAAGGCTCAAGTCCGATCGCTTTTAGCCGAATATTAGCGAGGTATTTAGTGTACTGTTCGGTACTGTATTCGGTAATACCTAAAATGTCGTTGCCAACGATGTGATTTGTCCAGCGACATTCGTGTTTAACGGCACTATCGAACATCTCATAAATCTGTTCAACGGAATGGGGAAAAATTGCCATGGCTTCGGGAATAAGTTTTTGATACAAACGGACGTGACTTAATTCGTCCCGGTTGATCATTTTGAAAACGTCAGCACTACCGGACATTAGCTGTCGAGAAGCGAGATTATAGAAAAAGATAAAGCCGTTATAAAAATACAAACTCTCCAGTAAATAGTCGGCAAGAAGAGCGATAAAATAGCTTTCAGTAGTTTGTTTATCGATGTATTGCTGGTAGAGACTAGCAATAAATTCACAGCGATCCTTGAGAACTTTATCGGTGCGCCAAAAGTCATAAACTTCGCCTCTGCGATCCGAGGGAATAATCGTTTCAATTAAGTATTGATAACTTTGATTGTGCATGGCCTCTTGAGAAATTTGTTCCGCCATACAAAGACTAATTTCTGGCGCAGTGACGCTACCTTTTAGGTGGGGAATATTACAGGTTTGCACGGAATCAAGAAAAGTTAGATAGGACAAAATACCATCATAAGCATATCTTTCTTCGTCGGTAAGATGCCCGTATTCAGTCACGTCTTGAGTGATATCTAAGCGTTGCGGGATCCAGAAATTTTCCCGCATTTGTTGATATAAACCCACCGACCAGGTGTAGCGGACATCGTTTAACTGCATCAGGTTGGTGGTGTTACCAAACCAGATCGAACGGTTTTCGATCGCATCATCTCCCGACGGATTGAAGATCGGGGAAATGGGCATCGAATGGCAAGAATTAACTAAATGTAAGGACATGACTACTTGGACATTAAGGCACTTTTAGGTTATAATAGGTTTTCGGTAAAAAGTCAAATGGTTTGATTAGGGATAAATTCAAAATCTAGGGCTTCTGCCAAAGTAAATGGGCAATCGTTCGGGAATTTCTCTAGGTTTATCCCTGTTTCAATAGCGGCTTTTTTTCTCGCCTTATTATAGCATTTTTTAAAATTTTCTTCTGTTAAAAAACTCTTAAGAATAGGGCTATTTTCTAAATCTTCTTCGATTCTTTCGCGATGCTCAAAAAGGTTTAATGCCCAGCTTCTGGTTTGTTTTTCTGGCTCTTGTAAGTATTTTAGTAAATGCCATAAAATCACGCTCAGATTGCTTTTTGTTGACTGATAGATATAGATTTTATTTCTTCAATTAAATTCTCTAAATCTAATTCAGAAAATTGATGATTTTCTAGCAAAAATATGGTTTTATCTATCCAGAGATAGTAGTCTTTTTCGTATAAGTTCTTTTCCATAATTCGCCAATTCAAAAATGAAACGCATCAACCTCAAGAGTTGACAAAGAAATGCTCATCAGGTACTGTCTGATCATTAACAAAAACAAATCAGACCCAAAAACGAAGCCCCCAACATCTTAACATAGAACAAAGAAACTTGCTCTACCAACTTAGTCAAGAGGGAAATTTATCGTATAACTGCTAAAATAGCAATGACTAAAATATCGGTTAATAAATGTTTTTGGGTTGGGGACACTCTCGGTTCAGGAATATCGGCTCTTCCAGGTTTGGTGGGTAAAATGTATTCTAAGATACATTCCTCCTAGCGAGGGGGTGGAACGAACCACTCCAGACACAAAAGACACAAAGATCGATCAATCCTATGTAAGTTAAACTTATCACACAGAACCTAGAAGAGCCATTAAATTTGCTGAGATACTTAAAAAGTAAAAAAGGGGTTGGGGGAAGAACCTCGGCCTGACTGTAGCCAATTTGACAGAATTAATCGATAGATAAGAGTGAATGGAAGTAACTAGGATAAGTTCGCAGTTTTTAGCAATCTTATCCCGTTTTTTCCCTGTAAATGCTGTATCTGTGCGGCTTTTCCCAATTATCTCCCTCAACACTCCTACCACTTAATTTCCATGCAGGGTTATAATTGTATTAAGATGTGTAACAATTCTCTGGCAAACTCTTGACAAAGGATAACAAATCTGCTCTACCAAAAAACAGGAAAGGTTTTATTTCTATGACATTAATTCAAACCGCCCAATTATCGCTAGAAACTTTGGCTTTAGCCTTTTTTAAGCAGACAGAAGGACGCTGGCAATCCCAGAGACGTTATTACACCCTCACCCAAGAAACGGAACCCCAAGAAGTTATCAGCGCCATCGAGATTAAATATTTACCCCAGGGCAGCGAACCATTAATTCAACTGGCCCGTTTACATAATCTGGAAGATACAACTTTATTAGGTGGTACGGAAGTGACTTGGCAAAGTAATTATCTCCGTCCCCAGAGTAAAAAACCCTCCAACGGTTCCACTATATTCGGTATTTTAGATAATATTCTCTATCGCGATCGGGGATTTGCGACGGATAAACCCGTTAGTGCCATTTATACCTTTCCTAACCCCTCTACTCTCTGTCTGAGAACAGAATACGCCGGTTCTGTCTTTGAAGAGGAAATTAAACTCATCGGTCAACAATATCGCACTCGACAAACTATTATCTCTCGCGCCGGTCAAGAATTGATGATCGGTCAATATCTAGAAAAACGGGTCAATTAGTCAAAAAAATGGCGGCTATTCCCATAATTTTGACTTCTATCCTAGGAATAGGGCTGAAATCAAATCAGCCCTTCCCATAACTCCCCTTTAAACCGGGGTTAAATTGTCTTGATTCTGACTAGCGAGAAACTTCTCTAATTCCGTAATTGCATCGGCATCGACTTTAGTTTGCATGGGACAGAATTTCGGTCCACACATCGAACAAAACTCCGCAGTCTTATAGATATCTGCGGGTAAAGTCTCATCGTGGTATTCCTTAGCGCGATCGGGATCCAAGGATAACTGAAATTGACGATTCCAATCGAAATTATAACGAGCAATGGAGAGTTCATCGTCACGATCCCGCGCTCCGGGACGATGACGGGCGATATCTGCCGCATGAGCCGCTATTTTGTAGGCAATTAAGCCATTTCGCACATCTTCAGCGTTGGGTAACCCGAGATGTTCTTTCGGGGTGACATAACATAACATCGCCGTCCCGTACCAACCCGCCAGAGCCGCCCCGATCGCCGAGGTGATATGATCGTATCCGGGGGCAATATCGGTGACAAGGGGACCAAGAACATAGAAAGGTGCTTCGCTACACTCCTCCATTTGTTTTTTCACATTAAATTCAATTTGGTCCATGGGAACATGGCCCGGTCCTTCCACCATCACCTGTACATCGTGTTCCCAAGCGCGACGCGTCAGTTGGCCGAGGGTTTTCAATTCCGCTAATTGGGCTGCATCGGAAGCATCGTGGGTACAACCGGGACGTAGGGAGTCACCGAGACTAAAAGAAACGTCATAACGCTTGAAAATCTCGATAATTTCGTCGAAATGGGTATAGAGAGGATTTTGCTTGTGGTGGTGCAGCATCCACTTAGCAATAATACCACCCCCCCGGGAGACAATCCCGGTCAGACGGGTTTTGACTAAGGGCAGGTGTTCGATGAGGATTCCCGCATGAATCGTCATGTAATCCACCCCTTGCCCGGCGTGTTTTTCGATAATATGGAGGAAATCTTCGGGGGTGAGTTTTTCAATATTGCCGTGAACGCTTTCCACCGCTTGATAGATGGGTACAGTACCGATGGGGACCGGAGAAGCATTGATAATCGCGGTGCGAATTTCGTCCAAATTACCGCCACCGGTGGAAAGATCCATCACCGTATCCGCGCCGTATTTGACCGCTAGGTGTAATTTTTCCAGTTCTTCGTTAATATTCGAGGAGTTAGGGGAAGCCCCGATATTAGCATTAACTTTACACTTAGAAGCAATACCGATCGCCATGGGTTCGAGGTTGAGGTGATTGATATTAGCGGGAATAATCAGTCTTCCTCGGGCGATTTCGCTGCGAATCAATTCGGGAGAGAGATTTTCCCGTTTTGCCACATACGTCATCTCTTCGGTAATTATCCCCTGACGGGCGTAGTGCATTTGCGATACATTTGCTTGTCCGCGCCGGGGGGCAACCCATTCTTGTCTCATAATTTTATTTCCTCTGTAAACAGCTTCCCTACGCTGGAATTACCCAGTCTCAGGTTCTAAGGGTCTTTCTCAGCCTGATTATCTCAGACACCCCTAGCTATGACGGCAATTGTATCACTGTTGACCACTGAGGAGATCAAGCTTAAGATTGTTGTTTGATTAGGCGGTTATCAGTTATCAGTTATCAGTTATCAGTTATCAGATGTGTGGAAACGAGGTCTATACTGATAGTTTATTTAACAAAATAGTCCTAAAAGTCTTTCCCAGTAAACATTTCACGATTTCATAAGCAAAAATTATCACACAAAGTCGAGAAGAGCCGAGTTTTCAGTTCACTGATTACTGTTTACTGTTTACTGTTCACGGCAAAAAACTTCCCACTTCCCCACTCCCTTGCTGATTCCGAAAAAAAGGGGCAGGCAAAAAGCCTACCCTAGGATTAATGATTAGTCAATCAAACCTTAGACATCGTAGTAGAGAGAGAACTCGTAGGGGTGGGGACGTAAGCGCATCGGGTTAACTTCGTTATCGAGTTTGTAGGTGATCCAGTTTTTGATAAAGTCTTCGGTAAAAACACCAGAATCGGTCAAAAAAGCGTGATCTTTTTCGAGACTTTCTAGTGCTGCTTCTAGAGAACCGGGGGTAGAGGGTATTTTTGACAATTCTTCGGGACTGAGTTCATAGATATCCACATCGAGAGGTTCTCCCGGTTCAATTTGATTTTTAATCCCATCGATACCAGCACAGAGCATAGCTGCAAAAGCGAGGTAGGGATTAGAAGTCGCATCAGGACAACGGAATTCTAAACGTTTAGCTTTCGGGTTGCTTCCCGATAAAGGAATCCGAATCGAAGCGGAGCGATTACCTTGGGAGTAGGCCAGGTTTACTGGGGCCTCAAAACCGGGGACGAGACGCTTGTAAGAGTTGGTGGTGGGGTTAGTTAAAGCTAAGAGTGCGGGAGCGTGTCTAAGCAAACCACCGATATAGTACAGTGCCATTTGGCTGAGTCCGGCGTATTTATCCCCGGCGAACAGGGGTTGACCATCTTTCCAGATAGACTGGTGAACGTGCATCCCGGAACCATTATCGCCAAAGATGGGTTTAGGCATAAAGGTGACGGTTTTACCGTATTTCTTAGCCACGTTCTTAATGCAGTATTTGTAGGTCATCAAGTAGTCAGCGGCCCGTACTAGGGTAGAGAATTTAATCCCTAGCTCGTTTTGACCACCAGTAGCGACTTCATGGTGATGTTTTTCGATGGGAACTCCGCAGTCGGCCATGGTTAAGAGCATTTCCGTGCGAATGTCTTGAGAGGTATCGGTGGGACTAACGGGGAAATAACCCTGTTTGTAGGCGGGTTTATAGGCAAGATTTCCGTCTTTTTCGTCTTTACCGCTATTCCAACGACCTTCGACACTATCCATGTAGTAATAGCCGGAGTTGGCGGTTTGGTCGAAACGAGCGCTATCAAAGAGGAAAAATTCTGCTTCTGGTCCAAAAAATACAGTATCACCTAAACCGGTACTGCTCAGATAATCGATCGCTTTCTGAGCAATAGAGCGAGGATCACGGCTATACCATTCACCGGTTCTCGGTTCTTTGATGCTACAGATCATGCTTAGGGTCGGTTCCTTGTAGAAGGGATCGATCCAAGCAGTGGTAGGATCGGGAACCATGGCCATGTCGGATTCGTTAATTGCTTTCCAACCGCGAATACTGGAACCATCGAAGGCAACACCATCGCTGAAAGAGCTTTCATCGATTTGGTCGTAGTAGAACGAGCAGTGTTGCCAGATACCTGGCATATCAATAAATTTCAGGTCAATAATCTTAATATTGTTGTCCTGAATCATTTTCAAGACTTCTTGTGGCGTTTCGGGCATGGAAAACTCCTTTGACTTATGGATCGGTTCTTAAGCTTCTCAAAAAACCCATCCTAAACAGTCACTTTGTCCAGTTTTGTATTTTTCGATACAAAATCTTTGATCCTAGCTTGAAAAAATCTGTAATTTTCTTGTTGAGTTCTGTAATCGCCCGGAATGGCGATTTGCCTATCAGCTTCTACTGCCTCTTGCCACACCTCAAGGAGGTTCGTTTGTGCAAACATTGGCCGTCTGGAGATTTTCTGCTCACTGAAAAGCTTCCAGGGTAATGATTTGGTAGTAGTGGCGTAGCCCTCTTGCTTACCTGGTAGGAAGTGTGTAAAGTATTTATTAATAAAAATAATTGGAACCCGATCAGTCTTTGAACCTCCTCAGAAAACTGGTGATTTTCTAGTAAAGATATGGTTTTCTCTATCCAGAGATAGTAATCCTGTTCGTATAAGTTCGTTTCCATAATTATTCCCATTATTTTGATATTTCAGGAAACCAATCCTCATTTAACGCCTGTTCTATAGTACAAATTGGAGCTAAACTGACCAAATTTTCAGCCATTCCCGATAATTCGATAAAAGAAATACGAGCTTCTTGAAAAGAGTTGTTAAAAATTTCAATCAGATAAGGCTGTAAACTAGGACTATCGGCAATAATTCTTTTTATGGCACGACGAAAATTCCTAATTTCATTTTTCCATCCTCTTTGATTATATTCTAATTCCGACTGCCAGTAACCCAGTTTTAGCAAATGTTCTAATAAGCGAGTTAAATAACTTTCTAAACTTCGTTTCTCACTTTTACCAATGCTGCTAATTTCTTCAATTAAATTCTCTAAATCCAAATCAGAAAACTGATTATTTTCCAGTAAATTAATGGTTTTTTCTAACCAGAGATAGTAGTCTTTTTCGTATAAGTTCTTTTCCATAATTATCCCCCATTATTTTGATATTTCAGGAAACCAATCCTCATTTAACGCCTGTTCTATAGTGCAAATTGGAGCTAAACTGACCAAATTTTCAGCCATTCCCGATAGATCGAAAAATAATTTACGAGCATTTTGATAACAGGGCAAGAAAATTTCCGATAGATAGGACTTTAAACTGGGACTGTCTTCAATAATTTGTTGAATTCCTAGGCGAAAATTCCTAATTTCATTTTTCCATCCTCTTTGATTATATTCTAATTCTGATTGCCAGTAAGCTAGTTTCAGCAAATGTTCTAATAAGCGAGTTAAATAACTCTTTAAGCTTTGTCGTTGACTTTTGCCCATGTCGCTAATCTCCTCGATGAGATTATCTAAATCCAAATCAGAAAACTGGCGATTTTCTAGTAAAGATATGGTTTTCTCTATCCAGAGATAGTAATCCTGTTCGTATAAATCACTCTTCATTGCTTAATCCTCTCCGAGAAACTCAGGAAACCAATTTTCATCTAAAATTTGGTTGATTGATCCAATAGGTGTAGCACTTAAAAGTCTTTTATCGATGCCAGAACCTTCGACAAATAGATGGCAAGCATCCTCGTAACATTGATCGAGAATCTCGGTGAGATAAGATACTAAGTTTGTATTATAAGTTCCATCCTTTTTGTTGCTAATAATTCTTTTTATTTGAATGCGAAAATTTAAAATCTCTCGTCGCCACTTGTTTTTATTGTAATCGCGCTTAGATTGCCAATAAGTTAATTTAAGTAAATGTTCCAAGAGTTTAGTTAGTAAACTCTCTAACTTCTGACGTTCTCTTCTGGACATATCTTTTATTTCTTCAATTAAATTTTCTAAATCCAACTCAGAAAACTGGCGATTTTCTAGTAAAGATATGGTTTTCTCTAACCAGAGATAGTAATCCTGTTCGTATAAAGTCTTATCCATAGCTGTGATTAGGTGATCAATAAAACTCACTTTAAATTATATAAAAAAATTAAGGTGGGCATTGCCCACCCAAGTTAACTTTAATTAGCGCAACTAGAACAACTATCGTCAGACTCTCGAAAATTGTCCTTTTGTACGGTACGGACATAATAAATCGCTTTACACCCCAATTCCCACGCCATGATTAGAGTATCAAAGATATCTTTAGCAGTGAGACAACGGTTAGGTTCTGCGGGAAAGTAAACCCCTTCATTGAGGTTGAATAATAACTCCATAGAAATCCCCGTATCGATCCATTCTTGCATAGTAGCGATCGCTTTTACCACCTGCTGCTGTTCGAGATTTTTATTCTCTGGATAAAACCAGAAAGCTTCTTCAATAAAAGGTGGTGCGATGGGAACGGTTCCCTTTGCCCATTTATCGTAGAAAAAGCGACTATAAACCGGCAAAACACTAGCGGTACATCCCTGTACCAAACTGGAGGAAGTATTAGGAGCAATGGCGGTAATATGGGAATTACGGATGCCAAATCGTTGAATATCTGTTGCTAATTGTTGCCATCTTTGCGGTTGCACTGCGTTATTTAAAAACCATTCCACTGGTTTGGCACCGATTAATTTACCTTGACTCCATTCGCTACCCAAGAAAGCTTGATAAGCGCCGCGTTCTTTGGCTAATTCCATCGAGGAATAGGTACACCAATAGCCAATTTCTTCAAATAAATTACTAATTTCTGACCGGTTATTGTAGGATAATTTCCGTTTAGCTAACCAGTCAGCCAATCCCATCGCCCCTACCCCAATAGTGCGATATTTATCGTTGTGGTTTTTAGCATTATCAAAGGGAGGGTTAGTGATATCGATAGTATTGTCGAGAATCCTGACAGCGATTTGACAATTAGACTCGATTTCTTCCTTGTCGATGTTGGCTAAATTAAGGCTAACTAAATTACAGCAATGGGCAGTTTTATCCGGGGTGACATTCGAGAAACTCTCCGTGCATAAATTTACACCAGGGATATAGCCATCGTGTTTATTAGGATTAGCGCGATTGATGGTATCTTTGAAGGCAATGTAGGGCATTCCTGTTTCTACTTGGGAACGCATGATACTTTTAAATAAGTCCCGGGCATTGATTTTTTTATAGAGGAGAACCTCTTTATCTAAATTAGCCTCTACTAAACGATAAGCCTCTTCAAATTCTTCCCCCCATAGTTCCGCTAATTCTATACCTAATTTTGTGCGAACTTCGTAGGGATCTACTAATGTCCACTCGGCTTTAGTTATCACCCGACGCATAAATTCATCGGTGATAACTAATTGGGGAAAAACATCATAAGCTTTGCGTCTTTGATCACCGTTTTCTGTCTGCATTTCCAGAAATTCTGGCACATCTAAATGCCAGATGTCAACACCGATAGTTACTGCCCCGGCGCGTCTTCCCCCCTGATTTACTGCAATAGCTGTATCGTTGAGTAATTTAATCCAAGGAATAATCCCCCCAGAAGCATTAGCTTTCCCCATTACCCAGCTACCAGTGGAGCGAATTCTACTCACATTCACCCCGACACCGCCACCATTTTTGGAGATGCGGGCAGCATTAGTAATCTCGCTGAAAATGCTTTCTAAACTGTCATCAATGGAAAGTATAAAACAACTGGTTAGGGAACCTTTGGGTGTGCGTAAATTGGCTAAAATTGGGGTAGCAAGAGAGATTTTTCTTTGAGCAATTGCTTGATAAAATTTCTTAGCCCAGGGGAGTCTATTAGCCGGCTCTTCCACAGTGGCAAGCAGTAAGGAACAGGTTAATAATGCCTCTTGGGGTAACTCATTTTTGAGTAAATAACGGCTAGTGATTAACAATGCCCCAGCGTAATCATAATCGATATCCCAATCGGGATTAATCCAAGAACTGGCTTCTTTTAATTCTGCTTCGGAATAGATGAGAATCCTTTCGTCGTACAGCCGATTTTTAACTTGAGTTTTGACGGTTTTCTCGTAATTTCCGTACTGATAACCTCGGACTACTAAGGTATCTTTCCACAGACTCCAAATATGCAATCTTCCCGCTACATAGCGCCAATCCGGTTCCTCGGGACTACACATTTCTAGGGCGCAATTGATTAAATTATCCTGTATTTCCCTAGTGGTAATCCCATCCCGCAGGCGTGTGGTTAAACCCGCTTCTAAGGCGATTGAATTGACTTTTTTACCTTCACAAGCCCACTCTACCACGTCGCGAATTTTGCCGATATTTAAGCTGGTGGTGGAACCATCGCGCCGAATCACTCTAATTCCATGGCTGCCCATATTAGCTAAAGGGGTAGAACGAAAGGGTATTACTTCGTTATTTTTGTGAATGGAGACGGCAGTAGTCAAGGGCTTCGATTGCATAATTGGGAAATTGCGGCGTTAAAAAACTTGACAAATTAATCTATTTGTACTAGAGCATTCTATCAGATTTTCTGGGAAAACACAACATCTAGCGTGTTAAATAATCATATCACTCTATATATAGTAGAGCGAGGATTGTTTTGTCCCCCAAAACAGTGTTTTGGATGACATTTTCTGGAAAAAATTCTCGATTCTCTCTCAAAGTGGTTCTTTTGTATGCTTGACAAAAAGCTTTTTCTTTGATAACAAAACAGACTGACTGCTGAGGAGGTTATGGTGAGATTTTATTTGTTCTTAACTTTTCGATAATTTAAGACAAGAGTGGATTAAAAGTCAAATTTCCTCTGAGAACCTCTGAGAGAGTAAAATTTCTCTTTTCGCTATTTAGTGGCTTACCGCTAGAATAATAGGACAAAACGCTATATATAGCGTCTAGCCAGTAGAGGACAAGGATGAAATATTTAGAAGAATGGCGTGGTAGCGGGGTGGATGCGGAGTTAATCGCTCTCAATGTCACCAGTTTAGCGGGGTTATCTCCCAGTGAATACCTACTCTACTCCCAAGAATTACCGCGACGCAATGATGGCAGAGTTAGGGATAGTATTCTCAAGCGTTATGAACATACCAGTCAAGGCGGTTGGTGGTGTTCAGGAATTGACCTACTAACGGGCAATTATGACTCTTGGGGCTGTTTTAAGCCCGATTTTCCCCGTTTAAGCTTCGATAATGCTAAACCGATTAAGTACGAACATCCTCCCCAAACCCCCACGGGAGTCTTTGCTTTGCGGGTTCCCCTGAAAATTTGGCAAAAAGTAGCCCAGTCTATCAGTATTAATATTTTAACTGAAGAAGTGGATAATAAGCAAGAGGATCTCGGTTTTTGGTCCTGGGTAATCAAACATCCAGAGATACCTATTTGTCTTACGGAAGGAGCGAAAAAAGCGGGGGCATTACTAACAGCAGGTTATGTGACAATTGCTTTACCCGGGATTCACAATGGTTATCGTACTCCCAAGGACGAACTAGGCAGGAGAATCGGTAAATCTCATCTAATTCCGCAGCTAGAAAAATTAGCTAATTCCGGACGAAAGATTTATCTAGTTTTCGACCAAGAAACTAAACCGAAAACCCAGCAAGCGGTTAATTTAGCTTTACAGAGAATGGGTTATCTATTCACCCAGGCTAACTGTGAGGTAAAGGTGGTTACTTGGGATGCTGCTGACGGTAAAGGAGTGGATGATTTACTAATCAATCGAGGAGAAGATTACTTTAAACAAGTCTATCAAAAAGCTACCTCTTGGGAGATTTGGAAGGCAGCAAGTTTAAATAGTTTAACTCTCCCACCTCATCTAGAGTTAAATAGCCGTTACTTGCCAGATATTTCTGTTCCTACATCAGCGCAGTTAATAGCGATTAAATCGGCTAAAGGTACGGGAAAAACTGAGTTTTTAGCCAAGATAGTTAAACAAGCTATTGCCAATCAACAAAAAGTTTTAGTTATTGGTCATCGGGTGAAACTGGTAGAGGAGTTGTGTCAACGCTTTGGTTTAAACTATATCAGCAAAATTAGAGATAATCCTGCGGCACAAATTTACGGTTATGGTTTATGTATTGACTCTCTCCATCCCCAATCACAAGCTAAATTTAAAGCAGAAGATTGCCAAGGATCTATCATTATTATCGATGAGATCGAACAGGTTCTATGGCATGGGTTAAATGGGGATACTTGTAAAACTAATCGTGTGGCAATTTTAAAATCCCTAAAGTCCTTGCTGCAAACTGTGGTCAGCAGTGGGGGTAAAGTTCTAGTCGCTGATGCTGATTTAAGTGATATTTCCCTAGATTATTTAACTTCTTTAGCTGCAATTAAACTAGAAACTTTCTTGATTAGTAACGAGTGGAAACCTAGTTATCAAGAAGCTTGGCGAGTTTATAACTACTCCGATAATACTCCCCAACGGCTAGTTAATGATTTGGTCAAGCATATTAAAGACGGAGGAAAACCCTTTGTTTGTCTATCAGCACAAAAATTAACCAGCAAATGGGGAACAATTACCCTAGAATCTTATCTAAAAAAGCAATTTCCTCATAAGAAAGTTCTGCGGATAGACTCAGAGTCATTGCAAGATTCTAGTCACGCTGCCTATCAAGCGATTGGCAATTTAAATCAGTTGTTACTTAACTATGATATAGTTCTAGCTAGTCCCGCGATCGAAACGGGAATTAGTATTGATATTCAGCAACACTTTTCCTCGGTTTGGTGTTTAGCACAGGGAATTCAGAATCCCACTTCTATCGCTCAATTTTTAGGAAGAATTAGAGAGAATATTCCTCGTTATATTTGGTCAGCAGTGTACGGATTTAATCAGGTGGGCAATGGATCCACTTCTATCCCCAAACTTCTCACCTCTGGACACCGATTAACCGAGGTTAATATTCGCTTACTACACCAATCAGATTTAGAATCTCTGGAGGATTTAGATACAACTTTTCAAGCGGAATCTCTCCTCTGTTGGGCAAAAATGGCCGTAAGAGTCAATGCTTATATGCTTAATTATCGTCAGTCAATTCTAGGGATTTTACAAGCAGAAGGTCATAGAATTAAAGAACGAAATCAGGAAGAAGAACTAGACATAACTAATCAGTTAACGGAAGCAATTGAAGAAATTATGGAACATAATTATCGTTCTGAATGCGAGGCAATTGCCAGCGCAGCCGAGATAACGGAATCAGAGTGTCGTCTGCTAAAAAAACAGTTAGTTAAGTCAGTAAAAGAAAGGAGAATTATCAGGAAATATGACCTATACAAACGCTATGGAATCCCCGTCACACCACAATTAGTAATTAAAGATGATCAAGGATGGTATCAAGAACTACGCTTACATTACTTTTTGACAATTGGGCGACAATTTTTGTGTGATCGAGATGCTTTAATTGCGCGTAAACTGATAGAATCAGGTCACGGAAGTTTATTTATTCCCGATTTTAATAGTAGTCAATTAGGAGTGATTATCGGGACGTTAGAATTGTTGGGAATTCCCGTATTATTAGCTAATCCTGAAAGAGAATTAAATAATCATGATGCCGATTTACAAAAAATGGCGGAAATTGCCATTAAAAACCGTAACGAGATTAAAACTATCACCAAGATTAACCTCGCTAATACTTCCCGTCCTCTGACGATTATTCGTAATTTTTTAAACTTGTTAGGTTATGAATTAACTGACAAGGGCAGCCAGAGAATTGCTAAAAAATCTCTAAAAGTTTATCAGATTGTTGCACCTTATGACGGTAGAGAACAAGTGTTTCAACAATGGTTATTTAGAGACGAAAAATGTGCGGGAAGTTCCGAGTTTTGGTATGAATAAGGTTCTTATACCAATTCTCCAAAGTCTGACTACAGAAGTTTAATCCACCTAAATCCCCCTTAAAAAGGGGAACTTAAAGGGGGATTTAAATTCGATGTGTAGTTTTCATTTAGAGAAATGGTATTAGGGACTTGTTATACAAATAATTAACCTTATATCTTGTGAAAAAATTAAGATCGATGTCGGCTGTATTAGCGCAGCTTGATGCAGATTAAATTGTTAATTTTGCCACAATACAAGGCGTTGCTGAATCAAGCTATGAATGCCAACCGTGCCATCCTATCTAAAAGTTAGTTTGCCAGAAGCTTCCTATCTCAAATCAGCAACGCCAACCCCTGCCAACCGAAACCGATAGCAACTCCTCAACCAGCGGCCAAAACAGCGATCGAAACGAGATTAAATCCAGTTAATAGAGTTTAGATTTGATAGGGATTACCCAAGCGATCCACAAAAACATTGTAATCTAAAGGTAAACGCCCCGGATTAAGCCGAGGTTCCGCCGCGTAACCGATGGGAACGACAACAGCGATCGCCAGATCGGGATGATCGGCAGCACCGATCACAGCTTTTACCTTGTCCTCGATCCAACCGTTGAGAAAACAACTAGATAAACCGAGACTTTCGGCAGCTAAAACCAGATGAGTAGCGGCGATCATGGCATCTTTAATCGCGTATTCCCGGGTTTTTTCGCCCAAATCCTTTTGAAATCCCGGGATTGCCTGTTTAAAATATTTTACCGTGCCTTCGCTCCAGGCACCTGTACTGAGAGCCTGTTCATAGATAGGAGTTAGCTCTCCTCCTCCTGCGGCAGCATCGGCAGCGAAAACAAAAGTAACTGGTGCTTGGATAATTTGCTTTTGTCCCCAAGCGGCCTCGGCTAAAGCGGCCTTTTGTGCCTCATCTTGTACTAAAATAATTCGCCAATCTTGGATGTTGAAACTACTAGGTGCGGCAACGGTTAATTCTACTAGGGTTTTCAGCAGTTCTGGGGCGATCGGATCGGTGGTAAAATTTTTAATAGAACGACGTTGATTAATCGCCGTGGGAACATCGAGAGGCAAGGTCATAAAGTCAATGGATCAAGTTAAATACTTCTAATTATTATAAGGTCAAGCTATCAGCCTCAGTCTTAGGTGTGAAAAAACAGAAATAGTAAAACATCAGGGTTAAATTGTGGCAGTCAGGAAAAGATCGACTATACTGTTAAACTTAAACAGGTCATAACCCAATGACCATCTAGCTATAATCATGTCACCGCCACAAAAATCATTTTATGCTTTCTGAGCCGGAACCGAGGGACACTCTCACCACTGCCACCGTCAATATGGGCGATCAAAGTGCCGATATTAAGCCAATTTTAGCCTTAAAAGAGTTGGTCGCCAGTTTATATCGTGAACAAAACAAAGTTCAAAATCTCTTAAGTTCCCTCGGTTTTGCCCTGCGGAGTTTCAATAATTTAAACCAATTCCTCGATCTTACCCCCTTGATGGCCGCACGAGTGGCAGACGCGGAGGGAGGGGCGTTGATTTTGAGTAAAAATAACGGTCAAGTGGCGCTTGATCAACTGCATTGCCAAGATAATCAAATTAATGGGGAACTACGCCGACAATTAGAGGCAATTATCCGACAATTAAACCAAGAAACGCCACTTGAGAATAAAAATAGTCGATCGCTTCTCGATAGTCTCGACCATCAAATCCGGCAAACTCTCGGACAGGGTACGCAGATTTATAGTACACCAGTTTTGGTAAAAAATAGTGAGCGGGGACGTTTATACGTTTTCAGTCGCGATCCCGATTATGGTTGGACACCCACCCGTCGTAAACTGTTGCAGCTAGTGGCCGATCAAACGGCGGTAGCTATAGCTAATAATGAATTAACGATCGAATTACGGGCCAAGGAACGTCAGGATCGAGAGTTAGAAATCGCTTCCGAAATCCAAAATCGTCTTTTACCCCGGCAATGTCCGAAAATTCAGGGGGTAGAATTGGCAGCCCACTGCAAAACGGCTAATCGCGTTGGTGGCGATTATTATGATTTTATCCCCTGCAACTACGATCAATTTAAACCGGCAACGGAGGCAGAAAGGGAAGCTAGTACCGCTCCTTGGAGTATAGTCATCGGTGATGTCATGGGAAAAGGTGTCCCAGCAGGATTATTGATGACCATGACCCGGGGAATGTTGCGAGCGGAAGTGTTAAATCGTCACTCCCCGGCCCAGATTTTGCGTCATCTCAATCGGGTTATGTATGCCGATCTCGATAATTCTCATCGTTTCGTGACATTATTTTATTCCGAGTATGATCCCCTGACGCAGCGTCTTGGCTACAGTAATGCTGCCCATTATCCCACCCTCTGGTGGCGGGCTAAAACGGCAGAGTTAGAGTCTCTTGACACGGAAGGGACATTAGTTGGTTTAGAGGCCGATTCTATCTATGATGATGCCCAAGTGCAATTAGAAGCGGGAGATACGCTGATCTATTATACCGATGGCTTTACCGATGCAGTCAACTCGAAAGGGGAAAGATTTGATCAGAAAAATTGGCTATCGGCAGTTAAAGAAGCCTGTCAACAGTACAACGATCCTGAACAGATTCTAAAATATTTATTTGGAAAAGTGGACGCTTTTACTGGGTTAGGAAATGACAGTAGTGACGATATGACTTTAGTAGTTATGCGAGTGAAATCGGAAGAATAAATCATCATTACCTAGCTCGTAAATTAGCTTAATCCTGCTCTTGCCAAGGAGCGAATAAAGGCAATAACGCTAACCCGGGTAAAGCGGCAATTACTGTGATTAAAAAGAACCACTGCCAACCGATCGCCGCTGCTAAAACTCCGGCGGGAGCGACTAAAATATCGCGACTAAAAGCCATTAAACTCGATAAGAGGGCGTACTGAGTAGCAGTAAAACGAGCATTACAAAGACTCATTAAAAAAGCCACAAAAGCGGCAGTACCTAGACCGCTGCAGAAGTTTTCAATATTAATAGCTAAGACCATAAAAGGATAATTTTGCCCTAAATTTGCTAAAATAAAATAGGCTAAATTACTAATAGCTTGCAAGCCGCCAAAAATCCAGAGCGATCGATTAATTCCCCAACGACTTAACAGGGAACCACCTAATAAAACTCCCACCATAGTTGCTATCATGCCCATACCGCCTTGGATCGCCCCGATAGCGGTTTGACTGAAACCAGTTTTTAAGAGAAAAGGAGTCACCATATTATTAACTAAAGCATCCCCTAAACGATAGAGAACAATAAAGGCGAGAATGCCGATTCCTTGACCTATTTGATAGCGTTGAAAAAACTCCCAGAAAGGCAACCAAACCGCCTCTAAAAGGGTTTGGGGAGTATCATCTCTAGGGGGAGTAGCTGGGGCGAAAAAAGACCAAATAATCGTTAAAGCCATCAATCCAGCTAGGAAAAGATAGACAAGGGGCCAGGGAAAGTGATCGGCTAAAATTAAAGCGATCGAACCAGTTAAAATTAAAGCCAAACGATAACCTAAAACCCCGATCGCTACCCCGGCACCCATCTCCCATTTTTCTAAAATATCTGTGCGATAGGCATCGTAGGCAATATCTTGAGTGGCACTAAAAAAAGCAATCAGTAAAGCATTAATTGCCAATAATTCCAAAGATTGTTTTGGTTGTTGAAAAGCCATGAAACCAATCGCTAAAGTTAAACAAATTTGAGCGATTAAAATCCAACCGCGACGACGACCAAGAAAAGGAGGAACATAGCGATCGAGTAAGGGAGACCAAAGAAATTTAAGAGAGTAGGGGAGAGCGACTAAACTAAATAAACCGATCGATTTCAGATCAACTCCTTCGGTGGTCATCCAAGCTTGCAGGGTGCGACTGGTGAGCAATAAGGGTAATCCAGAAGCAAAACCTAAGAATAACAAAGCCGCCATTTTTTGACTGCGGAACACTTGCAAATAAGCGGAAATTTCTTTGATCATAGAGAGGATAGGAGGATAGATTAGATTAAAGAATATAGTTAATTGACCCAAAAAGAAAGAAATTAGTTCTGACCGGCATCATCTCATCTTAACCATGGCCCGGCGATCAAAAAAAATTCCCGAAAAATAGCGGTCTTTCCCCCAGCCGAGGCTATAGGCAGTAGAATAGATGAGATTTTGATTCAGTAGTCTTGAAAAATAGCGGTCTTCTCCCTAAGATAGATGCTTGATTCCCCCAACTAAATCCCACCCCTATTTACCCTTCCTAGATAAGGACCGCCATCCCCATCTTCCCTCCCGACTCCTGTGATTAAAGTGGACTCCTGTTTTATCTCATACCTATTGTCTCATCCCTCCGACTCGGAAGCGATCGGTGACACTGCCGCCATTACCGTCGAGGTGCGTTTGGCCCAAGGCCAAGATCTCAAAAGTTTGGCGGAGATTCTCACCGATAGTTTTTTCCCCACGGCCAATTATTGGTCTTTTCTGCGTCCCGTCTTTAAATTAGGCATTTACGAGGACTTACGGGGACGATTGCGCGCCGATACCCCTTACTACCACTGTCTGGTAGTCAGTCAAACCAGCGTCACTGCCACGGGTCCTGAGGAAATTATTGTCGCTACGGCGGAAATCGCCTTAAAATCCAGTGCTTTTTTAGCTGTTCCCATTCCTTATATCTCTAATTTAGCCGTTAGTCCCGATCACCGGCGTGCCGGTCTGGCCCGGAGATTGCTGCTCAAGTGTGAACAGATCGCTAGAGAATGGGGTTTTGAGGAACTTTCCCTCCATGTTCTCGATAATAATCTAGCAGCCCAGTCACTCTACTTAAGTAGCGGTTATCGTCTGCAAAAAACCGACGGTTGGTTGAGCAATTGGTTATTTAATCGACCACAAAAGTTATTTCTGCACAAAAAAATCAGCCATTGAGGAGATAGGATTCAGGAGTCAGGAGACAGTAATCAGGAGTCAGGAGACGGTAATCAGGAGTCAGGAGTCAGGAGATTATTTTTATTTATTCTCCCCATTTCTCCACACCCTACACCCTACACCCCACACCCCACACCCCACACCCTACACCCCACACCCTACACCCCACACCCCACACCCCACTTCCCACACCCCACATCCCACACCCCACATCCCCACCAGCAAACCCTAGATATTTCGACAAAATTGCCATGCAGAACAACGATAAGGAAAAATTCTGCTATATTATCTGCTAACTCTCTAGAAAACCCAATTAGTTTAATAATCTTTTCCGGGTATCTGAGAAAAAAAATAGTTCATCTCTTTAAAGATGGTTTTAGGGAGATATTTAGTGATTGTGTGAGGCAATTTGTGGTTAACAAGACAAAATCAAGGGCTAAAAGTAGAAAATCAGGCAAATTAGCAGCTAAAACTGTTAAAAAGCGGCGATTGTCCAGTAAATGGTTCCTGACAGCCCTAGGCTTAACTGGCTGCGCCCTAGTTTCCGCTACGGCCGGCGCTATGTTGGCTGTGTCTCTCTCCTCCACACCTTTGCGACAAGCTGCTCTTAGTCCTCAAGAAGCCGCCGCTTTTAACAATCAGCAGGCCATATCCTATGAAAATCTGCAACTTCCCGCCCTCAACCGCCCCGTTAATATTCTGGTAGTCGGCGCGAAAGTGTTGACATCCGATGTCAAGGAGGCAGAAACCCCAGATTTGGGTTATCATGCCCCGGTTAATTCCTTGGAGGGTTTAACCGATACCATGCTGTTACTGCGTTTTGACCCCCAAAGACAGAAGTTAACCATGCTTTCCATCCCCCGGGATACCCGCACCGATATCGAGGGTTACGGGGAGAAAAAAATCAATGAAGCTAACGCCCTCGGTGGACCTGCTTTAACGGCGGAAACGGTTAGTCATCTTTTAGAGGGAGTCGCTATCGATCGCTATGTTCGCATTAATGTGCAGGGTGTGGAAAAATTAATTGATGCTTTGGGGGGGGTGACGGTATATGTTCCCAAAGACATGAAGTACCAAGATTTTAGTCAACACCTCTACATTGACCTGAAAAAAGGGGAACAACACCTCAACGGCGAGAAATTCCTCCAGTTTGCCCGTTTTCGTTACGATGCTAAAGGCGATATCGGTCGTATCCAACGACAACAGCAATTAATGCGGTCTTTAGTGGAACAAACCCTAAAACCAGCAACTTTATTGAAAATTCCTGATATTATCGAGGTTATCCGCAATAGTATCGATACTAATCTCAGTTTAGAGGAGTTACTCGCCCTAGCCGGTTTTGCCTCCAAAACTGAGCGAGCTGATGTGCAAATGCTACTCCTACCAGGAGACTTTAATGGTGATGGTCGGCAAGGGATCAGTTATTGGTTGCCCAATCAAAGTAAAATTCAAGAGCTAGTGGCTCAACATTTCAACCACGGCTTTTTTATGGCTGACACTGAAGAAACTACGCAACCGACTCGCATCGCTGTGGAAGATAGCACCGATAATCCAGAAGCGGTGCAAACTCTAGTCAGATATCTGCGCTCATTGGGTTATGAAAATGTTTTTGTCTCTAAGTCTTCATCGCCAATTCTAGAAACTACCAAAATTATTGCTCAAAAAGGGGATAATTCCCTCGCTGCTGCCCTGCATAATAGCCTTGGTGTCGGGGAAGTTTTGGTGGAAAGTACAGGGAATCTCGCTTCTGATGTGACAATTAAAATTGGTCAAGATTGGCAAGAAAAATCAGCTAATCTTTCTGAGCTATCCCCTGGCAACTAAGAGAAAAATCAAGTTTATCTGAGTTAGGAGTTGAGTTACCCATTGACAAAAAACTCATCCATTATCAGTTATCATTGATTAGTGATTCTGTTTACTAATTACTGATTAGTGATTACTCTCCCATGATTCCTTTTTTTGAGAAACTAAAAACTCCTTTAACTAAGCAAAAAATCTCGGTTCTGCAAATTAATTTAGGGAAAAGATGTAACCTTGCTTGTAGCCATTGTCATGTGGAAGCTAGTCCAGTTCGCACCGAAGAAATGACTCCAGAAGTATGCGAACAAATTATCGAACTGATCGCAAGATTTCCCCAAATTAAAACCGTCGATCTGACCGGCGGCGCTCCCGAAATGCTCTACGGTTTTAAACCAATTGTGGAAACCTCTAGAAAAGCGGGAAAAGAGGTAATTGTGCGCTCGAATTTAACTATTTATTTTGAGAAAGGATTTACTGATATTCCTGAATATTGCGCTGGTCATCAGCTGCGGGTGGTGGCTTCTTTACCCTGTTATCTTGCCGATAATGTGGATAAAATGCGCGGTCTGGGAGTCTATGATCGATCGATCAATGCTTTACAATGGTTGAACCGTCTTGGTTACGCTCAAGAGCCGAATTTGATTGTGGATTTAGTCTATAATCCCCAGATTCCTAAGTCAGAGAATTTTTCTCTCACACCGGATCAGGTATCCCTAACACGGGATTACAAAAAGTTCTTGCAAGAACATTTTAATATTTCTTTTAACAATCTGTTGACTATCACTAACTTACCCGTCGGAAGAACCCGTTTCCATCTGGAACACCGGCAACTCTATCAACCCTATCTTCAATTCCTTGAAAGTCATTTTAATGGGGATACTATCGAGCGTTTGATGTGTCGTCATCAGCTTTCCATTGATTATTTGGGGAATATCTATGACTGCGATTTTAATCAGATGGAGGCTCTGGCTGCTTGCACCAGTCAAGGCAAAAAATTAACCCTGCCGGATTTATTACAAGCGGATAGTTTAGATGTAATTGCAGAGGTACAAACCGCTTCCTATTGCTACGGTTGCACTGCCGGCAGCGGTTCCAGTTGTGGAGGAGCTTTGATTGCAAGCTGAACAAGTGTACTGGAAATAGTCAAAAGTTGGACTATTGATTAGGGACCGGAAAAAACCGCCGATTCGATATCTTGACGACTAAGGGAGTATTTAAAAGCGCGATTGATGTCACTGCCATCATTGGCTGCCCGAAAGTAACGAACGGTGATTTCTTCGATATCGAGGCAGATTTCCGCTTTCCATGTCAGTTTTTCCACAGTCCAACAGTGGACATTCTCGGTATTTTTCCGACAACCTAACTTAACTAGCCATGCTTCGATCGCCGGTAAGGGATGATTATAGAGGGGAGTATCAGCAGTGGGAATCTTCATCGCATCTAAATCAAAAATAATTGGGCTACAGTGACAGCATTCTCTCCTCGAAGCATAGCAATAATCACCGCCAGTAACAAGCAGCCGAGCAGGGTGAGTGCCAAGATAAACAAAGCAAAAATCTCTCCCGAAGATAGGGGGCGATCGGTCGGATCGAGATAGGCGCTACGATTAGCTATGGGTTCATCGCTATCGGGGATAGTTTGGATGACATTCCAGCGCGAGTAACCTATCTGTAAATCATACAGGGAACGGCGATCGGGATTACTCAGGGTGGCATAAGCTTCGTTAAGACGCTGGAATTTAACCGTTGCCACTTCGGGGCTGAGTTCGGTAGTATCGGGGTGGTATCGTTTGCTCAGTTCCCGATAGGCTCGTCGCACTTCGATCACCGAGGCACTCGGATGTAGTCCTAGAATGGCATAATAGGTATTGGCAAAGCGCGAGTTAGCGGCAATGACTCGCGAGGTGGTTTGGGAATTATCGCGCTCGAAGGTCACAAGATTTTTTACCGAAAAATTGGGTTTAAAGCCTCGCCCTTTTAGGGCGACTTTATCTGATGTATGATATTAAGAATAGCGGGCCGGGTAAGCAACCGCTTAAAAAACCCAGTCATCGCAGGATGAACGCACCTTGAAAACTAGAGTTATGGGGTTCTATAGGGGAATGCTCCTATAGGTAAAAGCTCTAAGCGTCAAGTACCAGAGAAACCAATTATTTTAGAGGTTTTGAACTGTATCGTAGGGCATACTAAAACAGGCTTCTGTAAGGGAGCGAAAGTCTGAGGAGAGAACCACCTCTGGGTGGGATTTCGCCAGGAATCTAATTCAAGTGGACTCGTTGAGCCAGAAATTCTCAGCAGTGATGCTAGAAGAATCCACGTCCGTTTACGGCGTGGGGTATGTCAAACTAAAAATTGTCTTAATATTCTAACCCTGTTGATCATGAAATCTCGTTATCGGCTGCGTCTTCAGATCTGTCTTATCTTTCTTATTATCGCCCTGACGAGTTTGTCTCCTTGGCTAACCCCTAGCGCCTACGCGGGGATCGATGACGATCGCCTCGATGGTAATATTTTTGTGGTCTATGCGGGTAATGGTTCCCTCGTACCACCGCGTTTAAATTTAGCGGAAACTTTTCAACGGAAAATTCCGGCTATTATTGTCTATTATCTGGATGATAGTAGTGATTGTAAGCGATTTGCGGCGATTGTCTCCCGTTTTCAAGAGTTTTACGGTCGCGCCGCCAGTATTATCCCCGTTACTGTCGATTCTATCCCCTTAAAGTCTTCCTATCGTCCCGATGAACCGGGTTACTATTATCGCGGTGGGGTTCCCCAAACGGTGGTTTTAGACCAACAGGGTAAAGTGGTTTATGATGGTTTGGGCAATGTTAAATATGAAGATGTGGATGATGTCTTAAGAAAGGTTTTTGAGCTTCTGCCTCGATCAGAATCGGTAGAGTTAAAAAGACGCTCTTTTAACGAGTTTAACGCTGAATTGCGCTAGTTACCTCTTTTTTATCCTCAATTGAACCAAAAATAATCATTTAGAGATGCTGTCAGCAGCGTCTCTATCTTGTTTTTAGGAACAATAAAATTATTTACTTATTGCTTTTATTATCATTTAAGATTTATTTGAACCGATAAATGCTAGGCAATTCAGATTTTATCTGGAGTAACACTTGAAAAATATTAGCAATAGTGCCAGACTGGAAAAAGTTTGCTAACCTGATTATACTGAGAATAATAATCATTCTTATAGGTGTGAGAGACAGCAATGAAAATAAAGCAAAATTTCCTAACAGCAGCGATATTACTGGGTTTTTCTAGTCCGGTACTGGCTAATAGTCTCGAAAACCTCTCTAGTAACCCCATGGCACAGGTAACAAGTGTCAATCAATTGCGGGATGTTTCTCCCACCGCCTGGGCGTTTGAGGCCTTAAGAAGTCTAGTGGAGAGGTATGGTTGTATAGTAGGTTATCCTGACCGCACTTTTCGCGGTGAACGCGCTTTAACTCGTTGGGAATTTGCCGCCGGGTTGAATGCCTGCTTAAATACCCTAGAAAAATTGATTCAAGAAGGAGTAGCGGTATTAAAAGAAGATCTAGACAAAATCAAGCGATTAGTCAAGGAATTCGAGACAGAATTAGCGGCATTGGGTGCTAGGGTTGATAACTTAGAAAATCGAGTCGCTTTTCTGGAAAATAATCAATTTTCCACCACTACTAAATTAACCGGGGAAGTGGTGATGGCATTATATGGGGTAGCCACAGGAGAAAAAAACGGTGGTGAAGGGATTCCCCAAGTGCCAGCTTTTGGTTATCGGGCCCGTTTAGAATTAAATACTAGCTTCACAGGTAAAGATTTACTCTATACCCGTCTAGCAACGGGAAATATTGCCGATTTAGCCGATACCACGGGAACTTTTGAAAGCACCTTAGCCTTTACCCAACCGGACGGCAATGATTTATTGCTAGAAGTTTTAAACTACAGTTTCCCCCTAACGGAAAATATCCAACTCTGGTTAGAAGCGACGGGAGGTGCTAAAGATGACTTTACCAATACCCTCAACTTTTTGGATGGAGATGGTGCTAGTGGGGCGCTTTCCGCTTTTGGTACCCGCAATCCCCTTTATTTTGCCCCCGGACAAACTGGACTCGGTTTACAGGGTAATTATGGGGCTTTGCAATTCAGCGCCGGTTATCTTGCTGGGGATGCTAACGATCCTAACCCGGGTGCGGGTTTATTTAACGGTTCCTATACTGCCCTAGGGCAGCTGGGTTATGTTCCTAACGAGAATTTTGGTATTGCTTTATCCTACCTTCATGGTTATAACCAATTAGATACGGGAACGGGAAGCCAGCGCTCGAATTTCCGATTTTTCACCGAAGAACTATTCGGGGAGGCTGTCCCGACAATTAATAATAGTTTGGGGTTACAATTTACTTGGCGAATTGTCGATGGTTTTGTCCTCGGTGGTTGGGGTGGCTATACAAAAGCTATCACCCTTAGCACCTTAGATGGACAACTAGAACGCGGGGATTTAGATATCTGGAATTGGGCGGTAACTTTGGCTTTTCCTGATTTATTTAAGGAAGGAAATACGGCTGGTATTATTGTTGGTATGCAGCCCTGGGTATCTAGTTCTAGTATTCGATTAAATGATGGTAGTGCCACTAATGATCCCGATACTTCCTTTCATATCGAAGGATTTTATGAGTGGAAACTCACCGATAATATTGCCCTTACTCCGGGGGTAATCGTGATTACTTCCCCTAACTCAAATAACAACAATTCCACCTTAGTTATCGGTACCATCCGCACGACTTTTACTTTCTGATTTGTCTAGGCAGCCAGTCAGAAATAAAGATAAAGTATGACGGGATTTAACATCATTTCTCGACAACTGGCTGCCGTTCCGCACTCTCAACTAACTGAATTAAGGGGGCATTTATGGTATTTTTAGAGACAATTTACCCTACTTTTGTGGTTTCTTTTTCGGTGGATTTAGAGGGTTTTAGTTTACGCTTCAGGGTTGAAGTTGTGGCGAAGAGGTCGAGGACGATTTGAGGAACACTGTTAAATGTGATTAAATAGGGTACAATGAAAGTTGAAGATACACCTAGTTAAGCCATGAAACAAGTTCTCAAAAATATTAAGGTATCGGAGATTCCTGCACTAATCGCTCAGTTAGGTTTTTCTCCTGAACAAGAAGTTAATCTGACGATTGAGGAAAATTCAGAAAGTCTTATCTCAATTATGGATAAAGTCGGCAAAAAAGCTCAAGCTAAAGGTTTGACAGAAGATAAACTAACAGAACTATTAGTAGATGAATCCTAATCGAGTTGTTATAGATACAAATGTTTTTATTAGTGCTTTACTCAATCCCCTAGGAACACCCAAAAAAGTAATCAATATAACAGTCAGTCAATTTACTATTCTCCAGAGTGAGGCAACTTATCAAGAATTGGCAACGAGAATAGGTAAAAAGAAATTTGACAAATATTTAGAAAAAGATGATAGGTTAGATTTCTTGTCGTCTCTTAGAAATAGGAGCTTATTTGTTGATATATCGCATGAAACGAGAGTTTGTTCCGATTTAGATGATAATAAATTCCTAGAATTAGCTGTATCTGGAATGGCACAACACATCATAACAGGCGATAAGGATCTTTTAATTCTCAATACTTATCAAGGGATTCCAATTATTACTCCAGCAGAGTTTTTAGTGATTTTCTAGTGTCCTTGAGAATTTTTTGAGGGAGGAATTCAAAAAAATAAACCTACTCAAGATTGAATGAAGGGGCATTTATGGTATTTTAGAGGCAATTTAGCCTATTTTTGTGGTTTCTTTTTTGGTTGATTTAGAGGGTTTGAGTTGGCGCTTGAGGGTTGAAGCTGCGCCGAAGCCGAAAGGGATGATAATTAACACATACCGCTCAAACTGTTATCTTTTGATGATGAGTAATTTGTTTAGCTTCCTCTTGCTGCTAAATCGGTAGTGATACTGGCATTATATCTGGATAATGTTATGATCCCGACAGGGGTAAATTTTATTGCGATTGCGTTAGCGCAAATACAATGTTGATAAAAATTAATGTAGTAACCATAATATAGCTACATTTGGAGAGTAAAATTGAAGTGGACATGGGACGACAACAAAAATCGGACAAACAAGCGCGATCACGGCTTGAGCTTTGAAGCCGCTCAATATGTTTTTGCCGATTCTCTCGCTGTCAGCCGTCTTGATCCATACCCAGAGGAAGAACGCTGGCAGACTATCGGACTGATCAGTAAACTGACTGTATTTGTGGTGCATACTTGGCCAGAGTCTGATTCAGTGACAGGAGAAGAAACGGGACGAATTATTAGCGCACGCAGGGCAACAGCCCATGAAAGGAGGGCTTATGAAGAAGGGAGATTCTAATCCAGTACCGCCAGAGATACAGGCTGAAATTGACGCTCTAGACGCATCACAAGAGCCTATCCGCACGGATCTGATCCCAGAGGCTGCGGGAGATTGGAGCAGGGCGCGGCGTGGTGTATTTTATCGTCCGCTCAAACAGCAGATCACTCTAAGCCTTGATGCTGACCTGATAGACTGGTTCAAAACCCAGGCCACACAAGAGGAGGGGTATCAGACCAGTATTAATCGCGTCCTGCG
>VYLM01000030.1_pt1 | contig 33916 bp, 26 predicted proteins | sample 5109491 | NCBI WGS metagenome assembly VYLM01 (sample SAMN12291813, study PRJNA351875) | freshwater metagenome | isolation source: freshwater lake | place: USA: Michigan, MSU3 lake | collected 2011-08-06 | reverse complement strand
TGATGAACCACCCTTGGAAAGTAACCTACATCTACAACAAATTATTTTATTAATTCAGTGTTTAGAATGGTGGTGGCGCGAGCGAGAAGATTATTTTGCCGCCGGCAATTTAACCATTTATTACAGTCCCAACCAGAAAAAGCCAGAATTCTGTCGTGGTCCCGATTTTTTCGTGGTTTTGGGGACAAATCCCAATCCCAACCGCAGGAGTTGGGTAATTTGGCGAGAAGAGGGCAAATATCCCAATTTAATTATCGAAATTCTCTCCGATAGTAGCGCCAAAGTTGACCGAGAGGAGAAAAAACAAATTTATCAGGATATATTTCGCACTCCCGATTATTTTTGGTTTGACCCAGAAAGCCTAGAATTTCAAGGATTTACCCTAATTAGCGGTCAATATCAACCGATTACCCCCAATGCTCAGGGATGGCTCTGGAGTCAACAATTAGGCTTATATTTGGGTTTATCTGCCAATAAATTGCGCTATTTTACCTCCGAAGGGGAATTAGTACCCACTCCCGTAGAAGCGGCACAACAGGCAGAAAACCAAGTTGAACAGGAAAGGCAGAAATCCGCAAAATTAGCGGCTAAACTGCGGGAATTGGGCATAAATCCCGATGAAAATCTCTAATCTTTCTCTGTCATCCCTTGCACTTAATTAGATAACCACATCGTTGCTCACCTTGATTGATCCAGTGAGTCCGTTCGATCGTACAATCGGGAAGCAGCATGGCAAACATTTCTAATTCATGGCCACAGATACTGGGATAGGAACCGGCGACCTCAGCAATAGCGCAATGATGCTCGGCCAGGATATAACTATTTTCTGCTTCCAGTGCCACTAATTCTGCCATATAACCCTCCTCTTGGCGAATTTCCAGCAATTTTCTCATTCTTTCCCCTAAAGAACCCTTGCCGAGGCGCAATTGATATTCTGCCGCTTTGCGTTGCCACTGTTTTTTGAGAATTTCCCCCACCTGTTGCTCTCCCACCGTCTCCACGAGAGTATTGAGGAAAGAAACAGCGAAATTATCGTAATTATGGGGAAAACGGCCACGACCTTGACGACTGAGACGATAAATGTGCTGGGGCCGTCCTATCTTATTTTGTACCGCAAAATATTCGATCAGTCCTTCCCCCTCCAAATCCTTAAGATGGCGGCGCGTCGCTTGCGGACTAATGCTTAACTCCTCGGCCAAGTCTTGGGCGGTAGATTGACCGTTTTTGAGCAAATATTGTAGAATATCGTCTTTCGTCGAGGCGGGTTGAGTCGTGGTCATGATACCAAAAACAGAGGCTTTAGCGTACAATTGCTGAGGGTCAAGGAGCGGCCAATTACCCCTACAGAGTAACTTGAATAACAGAGGTTTACCAGCATCCTCTCAAATTTTCCGTGACTTTGACAACAGCTTTGTTGTTAATCTATTATATAATCAAGTTAAACAACAGGAAAGTTGTTTAACTGCCTCCCCTGCCTACCGCGTAGAGAGAACACTAACCCCCATGAGTGCAACCACCGTTAAAAACCTCGTTAACCAACCCTACAAGTACGGTTTCATCACCGATATCGAATCGGAAACCATCCCTCGCGGTTTGAATGAGGAGATTATTCGCCTAATTTCGGCGAAAAAGAAGGAACCGGAATTCATGCTCGATTTTCGTCTCCGGGCCTACCATCAATGGCAAAAGATGACCGAACCCAGTTGGCCGCACGTTTCCTATCCTGCCATTGATTATCAAAATATTATCTACTACTCTGCACCCAAACAGAAAAAAGAAAAACTCAACAGTCTTGAAGAAGTTGACCCCACTTTAATCGAAACCTTTGAAAAATTAGGCATTCCTCTTTCGGAACAAAAACGCCTTTCTAACGTCGCCGTCGATGCTATCTTTGATAGCGTTTCTATCGCCACAACTTTTAAAGAAAAACTAGCAGAACAAGGGGTTATTTTCTGTTCTATTTCGGAAGCTTTACAGGAACATCCCGACTTAGTACAAAAGTATCTCGGTACTGTGGTTCCCGTGGGTGATAATTATTTTGCCGCTCTTAATTCTGCCGTTTTTAGCGATGGTTCCTTTGTTTTTATTCCCAAAGGTGTCGTCTGTCCGATGGAATTGTCCACCTATTTTCGGATTAATAACGGTGAGACAGGACAATTTGAAAGAACTTTGATTGTCGCTGAAGAAGGGGCATCGGTAAGTTATTTAGAAGGTTGCACCGCTCCGATGTACGATAGTAATCAACTTCATGCCGCCGTTGTGGAATTAGTCGCCCTCGATAATGCGGATATTAAATATTCGACCGTACAAAATTGGTACGCTGGCGATGCCAATGGTAAGGGAGGTATTTATAATTTCGTCACTAAACGGGGTCTGTGTAAAGGAGTTAATTCTAAAATTTCTTGGACGCAGGTGGAAACTGGTTCAGCGATTACTTGGAAGTATCCCAGTTGTGTCTTAGTTGGCGATAATTCCGTCGGGGAATTCTACTCAATTGCCCTAACTAATAACAAACAACAGGCCGATACAGGTACGAAAATGATTCACATTGGCCGCAACACCAAGAGTACGATTATTTCCAAGGGAATTTCGGCGGGTAACTCCCAAAATAGTTATCGCGGTTTAGTGAAAATGGGACCGAAAGCCAAGGGAGCAAGAAATTACTCCCAGTGTGATTCTATGCTGATTGGAGATAATGCCGAAGCTAACACTTTTCCCTATATTCAGGTGGATAACAACAGTGCTAAAGTAGAACACGAAGCTTCTACTTCTAAAATCGGTGAAGACCAATTATTCTACTTCGCACAACGGGGTATTTCCGAAGAAGATGCCGTCTCTATGTTAGTCAGTGGTTTCTGTAAAGATGTCCTCAGTAAATTACCGATGGAATTCGCCGCCGAAGCTGATAAACTCCTTAGTCTCAAGCTAGAAGGAACCGTCGGATAACAGTTATCAGTTATCAGTTATCAGTTATCAGTGTTCGCTGAAATATAATTAGTCTCTAGAAATATTTGCAGTTGCCAACAAAAAAACATGAGTGAAGTAATTTTATCGGTAAAAAATCTGACCGCTAGTATTGACGGAAACCAGATACTTAAAGGAGTTAACCTCGAAATTAAAGCAGGTGAAACCCACGCAATTATGGGGCGCAATGGCTCAGGGAAAAGCACCTTTTCCAAAGTAATCGCTGGACATCCCGATTATGAAGTAACTGGGGGAGAAATAATTTATAAAGGCGAAAACCTTTTAGACAAAGAACCCGATGAACGAGCGCTCATGGGGATCTTTCTCGCTTTCCAATATCCCCTAGAAATCCCCGGCGTTAGTAACCTTGATTTTCTTCGCGTTGCCTATAATGCCCGACAAAAATATTTAGGTTCGGAAGAATTAGATAGTTTTGACTTTGAGGAATTAGTCGAGAAAAAACTAGAAGTTGTCCAGATGAATCCTAGCTTTCTTGGCAGAAGTTTAAACGAAGGTTTCTCCGGTGGTGAGAAAAAACGTAATGAAATCCTCCAAATGGCTTTATTAGAACCCACTTTAGGAATTCTCGATGAAATTGACTCCGGTTTAGACATCGATGCTTTGCGAATTGTTGCCCAGGGAGTCAATCACTTAGCTACTCCCGATAACGCTTTTTTACTTATCACTCACTATCAGCGTCTGCTCAACTACATTGAACCCGATGTTATTCATGTTATGTACGATGGGCGCATTGTCACCAGTGGCGGTAAAGAATTAGCCCTCGAATTAGAAAGAACTGGCTACGATTTCCTCGACGAACAATTATTAGCCGTTAAGTAATCTAGCTATCAGTTATCAGTTATCAGTTATCAGGAGATTGCTTTTATTTATTCTCCCCACACCCCACACCCCACACCCCACACCCCGCACCCCACACCCTACACCCCAACCCCCAACCCTCCAACCCCTCCTACCAATGACAGCCATAATCACGAAACCTGAACAATCAGGAGAATTATTGTTAAAATTGTCGCGAGAAACGGTTCCCACTATCGATAACAGTAAAATTCTCGAATTAAGAGAATCGGGAGCCAGTAAAGCTCAAGAATTAGCCATTCCTGGCAGAAAAGACGAAGAATGGCAATTTACCGATTTAAGTCAACTCTGGGCGATCGATTTTCGCGCCCCCCAAACCGTTACAATCGATAAAAATGCCCTAGCTGTTTTTTTACTGCCCGAAGCCAAAAACAGCCGTATAGTCTTCGTTAACGGCATTTATCAGCCTGAATTGTCCGATATCTCCGCTTTACCCCCCGGTGTCAGCGTCAGCAATCTCGCCAATGCACAAAAAGATGTTCTTGTCAACTATCTAGGGAAAGAAAAAACCCCCGAATTTTTTACCGCACTCAACCAAGCTGGTTTAAGCGATGGGGCAGTAATTCACGTCACCGCTAACACCGTTGTCACAACCCCGATACATCTCCTATTTATCACCGTTGTGGAGGAAATTCCCCGCTTTTATCAGCCCCATAGCCTCATCGTGGCGGAAACGGGAGCCAGTGTCAATATTATCGAGAATTACGGAGCTTTAGCCGAATATTGCTCCGATTTACCTGTAAATTACTCTTATTTCACCAACGCTGTCACGGAAATTTACCTCGAAGCCAACGCCGAGGTCATCCATACCAGAGTACAACGGGAATCGGGAGATGGTTTTCACATCGGACGCACGATAATTGAACAAGAGCGCGATAGCCGTTACACTCTCAACGAGATAAATCTAGGAGCTAAACTCTGCCGTCATAACCTCGATATCCTGCAAAAAGGCGAACAAACCGAGACAAATCTGCACGGATTAGCCATGATTACCGGACAACAAACCGCCGATACCCACAGCGCCATCTATCTCAACCATCCCCACGGCATCGCCAAGCAACTGCATAAATGTATCGTTGATGGTAGCGCTCACGCCATCTTTAATGGTAAAGTGTTTGTTCCCAAACCCGCCCAATTAACCAACGCCTCCCAGTTAAATCGGAATTTGTTAATTTCTAACAAGGCACGAGTCAACACCAAACCGGAATTACAAATTACCGCCGATAACGTCAAATGTTCCCACGGGGCAACCATTAGCCAACTGGAAGCCGATGATTTATTCTATCTGCAAAGCCGGGGCTTAAGCGCCGACACCGCCCGCAGTTTGTTAATTGATGCTTTCTCGGCCGAGATTTTAGCTAAAATTCCTCTAGAATCCCTCCGCCAAAGATTGGGGCAATGTGTCGCCTGTCGCAGTGTGGAATAACTCTACCGGGGTGGGTGTCAACCTGCCCAAAGTACCCCTCTGACTCCTGACTAAAATGACAATTATCCAAGAAAAAACCCTCGCCCAAAAAGTCCGCGCCGATTTCCCTATCCTCCATCAAACCGTACACGATAAACCCCTTATCTATCTCGATAGTGCCGCCACTTCCCAAAAACCCATTCAAGTCTTAGAAACCCTGCGAAACTATTACGAAAAAGATAACGCCAATGTGCATCGGGGGGCGCATACTTTAAGTGTCCGGGCAACGGAAGCCTACGAAGGAGCCAGAGATAAGGTCGCTAGGTTTATTAATGCCGCTTCTCGTCAGGAAATTGTCTATACTCGCAACGCCACGGAAGCGATTAATTTAGTCGCCTACAGTTGGGCATTAAATACCCTGAAAGCAGGGGATGAAATTATTCTCTCGGTGATGGAACACCACAGTAATTTAATCCCCTGGCAAATTGTCTGCCAAAAGACGGGGGCAGTGATTAAATATGTGCAATTAACCAGCGACGAAAGCTTTGATTTAGAACAATATAAATCCTTGTTATCTGAGAAAACTAAATTAGTTGCTGTCCTCCATGTTTCCAATACATTAGGCTGTATTAATCCCGTTGCCGAAATAGTCAGCCTTGCCCATCAAGTCGGGGCGAAAGTATTAATTGATGCCTGTCAAAGTGTCCCCCATTTAGCCATTGATGTGCAGTCCATAGATTGTGATTGGTTGGTGGCTAGTGGTCATAAAATGTGCGCCCCCACCGGTATTGGATTTTTGTACGGCAAAGAGGCTATTTTAGAGGCAATGCCGCCCTTTTTCGGTGGTGGCGAAATGATTGCAGAAGTCTATTTAGACCATTTTACCTGTGCGGAACTGCCCCACAAATTTGAAGCTGGAACCCCCGCTATTGGCGAAGCGATTGCTCTCGGTGCTGCGGTAGAATATTTAATGGGTTTAGGTATGGATAATATTCATGCCTACGAAGAAGAGTTAACCGCCTATTTGTTCAAAAAATTAGGAGAAATTGAGGGTTTAAGAATTTACGGACCATCACCTAGTTTAACGGGCCAGGGTCGGGCTAGTTTAGCCGCCTTTAATGTGGAAGGGATTCATGCTAGTGATTTAGCTACTTTATTAGACCACGAAGGAATCGCTATTCGTTCCGGTCATCACTGTACCCAACCTCTACACCGCCTTTTTGATGCTTCCGGCAGCGCGCGGGCAAGTCTATATTTTTATAATACCCGCGAAGAAATTGATAGCTTTATTGTCGCTTTACAGGAAACTATCGATTTCTTTGCCAACTGTTTTTCTTAGGGGTATCTCTAGCCCTTTTCCTGTTCTTAAAGAGTGAAAGAAGTTACTTATTATTATCAAGTAATTTGTCCCGAAACGGGCGAGTTATTGCGCTTGCCCCGCACTCTTTTGGCTGAAAAAATTGCCCGAGATTTGATGACAACTATCACCAATCCTGAAGGCAAAATGTATGGCATTTTGTTAGGAGAAAATGCCGCTGGCGAAATAGAAATTTTAAAAGCTTTTTCTGGACAGGGAGAAGCCACCGGCTGGGTTCCGTCCCTAGTGGGGAGAGAAAAAATTGTGCTGGAAGAAAAGCAAGTTTTGCAACTTTTAGAAACAATTAAACAGGAAATTATCACCCTACAATCAATCCCAGAACATAATTTATATCGACTCAATCAAGCAAGTTTTGAACGTAAAATCCAAGCTTTACAGCAACAACATCAAAACCATAAACAGGAACGAGATAGACTAAGAAACTTAGGAAATTTAAACTCAGAAGAATTAGAAAAGTTAAATAATCTCAGTCGTCAGGAAAAAAGAGCAAGAAAGCAATTAAAACAGGAACAAAAACAAGTTTTAGAACCCTTAATTGAGAAAATAAACTTAGCCAATCAGAGAATTATTGAACTTAAGCAACAGCGTAGAAACCTCTCCAAACAGTTACAGGAATTGCTGTATCAATCCTACTGTTTAAATAATTTTTCTGGACAATCTCTCTCCTTAGCTAAATTGATGGGCAGTAATTTGTTACCGACAGGAACAGGGGAATGTTGCGCCCCAAAATTATTAAATTATGCCGCTATGAAAGGATTAAAACCCATCGCTATGGCCGAATTTTGGTGGGGAGAATCGAATCGAGATAGAAAACAGGGAGAATTTTATGGTGCTTGTCAAGAAAGATGTCAACCTCTCATGGGTTTTTTACTCTCTGGTTTACGTTCATCTCTAGAAATTATCTACGAAGACGAGGGAATAATTGCTATTAATAAACCTGCGGGATTATTATCGGTAGCAGGACGTTATCAAGATAGTCAAGATGCCGTGGTTAATCGGTTTCGTCGTCAGGGAAAAAATGTCATTCCAGTTCATCGTTTAGACCGGGAAACTTCGGGATTATTATTACTAGCTAAAAGTTTAGATATTTATCGTTGTTTATCCCAACAATTTCAACGGCGAGAAGTGGAGAAAATCTACGAAGCTATATTATCAGAAATTATTGAGCGAGAATCGGGTATAATTGACCTACCTCTCTGGGGAAATCCGCAAAATAGACCCTATCAAACTGTGGACTGGCAAAGGGGAAAAGCTAGTCAAACCTATTTTAAAGTTATCGGTAAAGAAGGCAATTATTCTCGCCTCGAATTTATTCCCTACACGGGGAGGACTCATCAAATTCGCGTTCATAGTCAAGCGGGATTAGGGATAGGAATTTTAGGCGATCGCTTGTATAATGGTAAGCAGTCCGACCGTTTGTACCTACACGCTAAACAATTATCTTTTCGTCATCCTCAGACCGAAAATAAACTTGATCTGATCATTCCCACTCCCTTTTGAGAGCTATAAAATCTCAACTTCTTGCGGAGCCAAAAATTTGCTGGCTCTCTTCGGTTTGGTGGGTAAAATGTATTCTAAGATGCAGTTATCCTGGCGAGCGAGTCGAACAAACCACAAAGACACAAAGGACACAAAGATCGCTCTCTCCTATATAAGTTAAACTGATCACACAAAGAATAAGAGAGCCATTTGCTGGCATTGACAATTATGAACTTGCTTTAGGCTATCATCAGGTGGCTGAATAAGACTTTTGCAGGATATCTCTTAAGATGCCTTCGCCCTAATTAAAGGCGGCCTTGATCGCTTTTTACGCTAGATTGTGCTATAATGAGAAGTTGGCATTTTTTAGGCAGAGAGCAGTTACAGGAGGTGAATTAGGTTAATGACCCAAGTGGTAGTTGGTCAGAACGAGGCGATCGAATCAGCCCTACGTCGTTTTAAGCGACAGGTAGCGAAAGCGGGAATTTATGCGGATATCAAAAAGCATCAATTTTTTGAAACCCCTCAAGAAAAGAGAAAGCGTAAAGCAGTAGCCCGAAGACGACAAAGAACCCGTCGTCGTTAAAATTCCGCCAGTCAGAAGCTGAACAAAGGCTTCTGGCTGTCTTTTATTTTCATCGGGTTTTGGGGGTTGGGAAACAGATTAGGGAGCAGGGGAGTAGGGATAAAACAACTGATGGCTGTCTCTTGCCAGAGTGCCTATCTCTACTGGGAAATTAATTCTGCACGACTACTTAAAACTCAACCCTTTGACCATAACTTAGGAGACTTTGTAGGGTTGCGAGGCGATTTTCCCAGACTTGTATTTGATAGGCAGATAAATCTTTTTGTCTGGACATCACAGATTTAAATTGATAGCTAAATCGCTTTAGAGCATTTTGAGTTAAAGTCAAATTGCGAGGGCTGGGATTATTAGCTAATTGCTCTAATAGATTAGCCATTTCGTCCACTTCTTGCCCCCAAGTTTTTAAGGTTCGCTCCTCCATTGCCCATAAATTATTAACTATTAAAAAACTCCACTCTTGACGCAGAGAATTAAACCGCGCTGCTGCCGTTTTAAAGGGTTGACGGTGGGGTAAAGGTTCAGCTTTTTTCGTAATTATCGATCCCTGAATGCGATTAAGAATTGTTTGCAGGTTGGGATTGAGATTTTCTGTGGCAAAAAGAGCGAATCCCGAAGTGGGAAGATTGCGAATAAATTGTAGTTGATCGATGGTGACTTGATCGGGTACTTTTAACAGACGGATACCGGGTATAATCAGAGCATTTCCTGCAATTTGGCGATCAAATAAAGACTGGGTTTTATCTTCTAAAGTCCCTGTATCGAGAGCATAAGTCATTAAAAATATTATATCTATCCATTGATTTTGTCCCCATTCTTCCCAGTTTTGCTGAATACGATATAACCGTTCTTTTTGTTCTAGGGGAAACACCGCCGCCGACATTTTTAATTGGGGACGAATCTGTTTTAAACGAGTAGAAACCTGGGAGACAAAAGTATCAACCTGACGGATTTTAAAGCTAGTCCATTGTTCCCATAAAGCACCCCGGGGATTTAAAGTAATGGGATCAACTCCTGTCATTTGTTTAAATAACCAACGGCTGGATTTACCATAACCATAGGTTTGATTAGAATCTTGACTCTGGAAAGGATAACGAATATAATCTAACTGCAAGCCATCCACATCGTAATTCTTGACAATTTCCTCGTAAAGAGATAAAAGATAGTTCTGTACTTCGGGATTAGCAGGATCAAAAAAGGCCTTTTTCGTGCCTTGACTGTAATCAAAAGAACCACCACTTTTATTAGTTGCACCCCAATCGGAATTACGCGATAAAACTGGACCGAGATAATTTAATGGTTGCTCTAATACTTTATTATGAGCTTGATTAGCCGCCGCAAAAACCCACACCCAGGCGTGGATTTCCATATTGCGTTCATGGGCTAATTTAACGGCAACTTTGAGGGGATCCCAACCTCTAGTTAAAGGGTTTTGTTCGGGGGCAACTTGACTGGGATAAATAGTATAACTAGCATTAACTGTCTCGAAAAAGACCACATTAATACCCGCTGCCGCCATGCGATCAAATACTTTAGCTAAATCCTCCTCATTTTTAGCTTCTACGATCGTGCCTCGATCTAACCACATTGCCCGTATTTCTGGTTGGGCAAATTGTCGATTAGTGGGATAATTATCCCAAAGATTTCGCCGCGCTTGTAACCAATATTCCCGCGCTTGGGTATAGTCCCCCTGAGCGATTAAATTCTGAAAATTATTTAAGGTTCCTTGGGCATTTTCTAGGGCTAAACGGAATCGTCTCGCCCCATCCGAGGTGGGGGAATTTTTTGCCCGATTATGAAATGCTTGTGCTAGGGATTTATCGGTAGTTAAAGTGTTATTATTACTGGCTTCTAAAGCTAAGAGAGTCGCCCCATAACGCCCGATTAATCCCTGCAATTCTGCCGTCATCTGGCTAATTTGTTGAGAAGTTAGGCTCGCTCTGGGGGGAATTGCCTCGGTATTCGGACTTAATCTCGCTGTTTCACTGGGGGGATTTTCTAAAATCTGGGGTAAAGGGCGACGGGGTGCGGTCGCCATTGGTGTATTATTAATATTATTAACTATTGTTGATTGCCCTTGACAATAGGGCGCAATTGTGCTAAGAGAAGAACTGCGATTAATGCCGTAGCGTTGCAGAGCGGTTTCTAGCCAAGCGCTATCGAGGGCGAGATTAGCGACGGCATCGCTGCCCCAGCGCCAACCGAGAAAAATCGAGTTATTATTGAGGACAACGGCGGGGGGATTGTTGCGCGCCCCCCAGACGGCAACGGTTTGGCTATTAATTCCCGTGGGGATAACCACACCACCGAGGAGACTGCTGGCTAGAGGTTTTTGGTTTTTCAGTTCACCTAAATTAGTCGGCCGCAGGGTGTAAGCTTGGGAGTGAGGATAAGCCCAGTAAGCCCCAAATAGCGATCGCAGTTGCTCGCGCACCGCAGGTTCCGAAAGATTTCCCGCCGGACCGGTGACGATAATTTTACCACCGCGATTCAGCCAACGACTCAAGACACTAGCTTGTAAACCGGAAATAGTCTCGACGTTGGGGATGATTAGAACCTTAATTTTATTTAAATCCGCGTCGCTTTGCCACTGATTACTCTGGAGAATGCAGTAATTAACCCCGACATTTTGCAAACGATTGGTTATATCTGTCCATTGATTGGCATTTTCCTGACTTTTTAACACTGCCACTGGTGTCGCTAAAACTGGGATCGGTAGTAAGACAGCAACACAGGACAAGAGGCAGGTAATCAGGGGCTTGTTAAAAAGATGATCACGACGGAAGGACGATCCCAGCACGTTTTTTTCTCTTAATTTTTTTGGTTAACTCCTCCTGATCTTACCCAACTTAGCCAAAAAATAGTATCTTTGGCAACAAAAATTACGTCTTAGCCGTCCGCAACGGGGTTTTAGGGTTTTAGTTGAGTTTCCCCACTTCCCCATTCCCCCATCTCCCTACAACTGTAAGGACAATTGCCGAAAGTGATCGCCGCGATGTTCAAAACTTTGATATTGGTCAAAACTAGCGCAAGCTGGGGATAATAACACCACTTTAGCCTCTTTTGCCAGTCCTAATTCAGCCGCACGTTGAACTGCCCTGTCCATCGTCTCTACACATTCATAATCTTGATAACCTGCTGACTGTAAACGACGGGCAAAATCGGCGGCAGCGTCACCAATCAGCAGCACAGTGGCGACTTTTGCCTTAATTTCAGCGATCCAAGCCCGATCATCCCCTGCTTTCGCTTCTCCTCCCGCGATTAAAATCGCTGGACTAGGGACTGATTGTAAACCCACGGCGGCGGCATCGTAGTTAGTTGCTTTACTATCATTAATAAAGTCTAGTCCTTTATAAGTACAAATGCACTCTAGGCGATGGGCAACCCCGGGAAAAGTGGCGATCGCTTCGGTAATGGCTTTTTTCTCGATTCCTGCCAATCTAGCGGCGGCCACAGCCATAAGCAAATTCTGCTGATTGTGACTACCCACCATTTTCAGGAGATTAACCGGGGCAATTAACTCCCCAAAAGCCACGATCCAGTTATCTTGCAGATAAACACCACGACTAGGATCGCCCAAAAGCGCCTCTTTGCCTTTCACAGAAGTCCAGTAAGCTTGTTGCCATTGACTAACACCGATTTGACGCAGATAGGGATCATCACCGTTGAGGATTTGGCGATCGCTTCTTTGCAGTAAAGAGGCTTTAATCTGATAATAATTTTCTAGGGTTTGATGACGACTGAGGTGATCGGGGGTAAAAGTTGTCCAGATGCCGATTTTCGGCGCTAAATCCCGACTGGACTCGATCTGATAACTACTAATCTCCGCAATAATCCAATCGTATTTATCGGCTTTTAAAGCCAATTCACAGGCAGCATAACCGATATTACCGCAGGAAGGGGCATTTAACCCCGCTTTTTGAAAAATAGCGGCACAGAGGGCGGTGGTGGTGGTTTTACCGTTAGTTCCCGTAATCCCCAACCAAGGGGAAGATTGCAGATAACGCCAAGCTAATTCTAATTCTCCGATCGTCTCGATGCCTTTTTCTCTGGCAGTAATTAAAATCGGGGCATCCCAAGGCACGCCGGGGCTAACCACGATAAGATTAGGCAAGTCTGAAGCCTCTAGACTGAGATTTTGACCAAGATTGACCATAATTCCTTCTCTTTCCAGATTGGTTTTGGTTGCTTGTAAACTGGGAGAATCAGAGCGATCGCTTAATGTCACCTGCCAACCATCCCGTTTTAAGCATCTTGCCGCTGCTATTCCCGATCTTCCCAATCCAATAATCGCCGCTTTCGCCATCTTGTTGCCACTCTACTCAAGAGTCAATTTTTAGCAATCTCTATCCTACTGTGGATTGTTACCTTATTTCTGCCCCTAGATCAGCGATAATCTTAGTCTATTCTGTCTGCTCCTTGCAGTATAATAAAATGGAATGCTTATAATTTAGTCCTTGAACTAACAAAAATTAGTATGAATATTCAACTAAAACCAAATCAAGAAAAATTTATCGAAGAACAGTTAAAAAGTGGCAGATTTGATAATGTAGAGCAGCTCATAGATACCGCTTTACACTTGCTGTCCAACATCAATGAAGATTATTTAGAATGGCGAGAAGAAACCGGTCATCAAATTGATATTGCTGTAGCTGAATTAGACAATGGGGAAGGATTAGAGGTCGAAACAGTTATCAACAATATTTTAAAAAAATTTCAGAAAGAGCGTCAATCCTAATCATGAATCGTTATATTATTGCCCCATCAGCCAGTCAAGATTTAAACAAGATTGCTGATTATTTTTTAGCGGTAAACGTGGAAGCTGGGGAAAAACTATTGATAAAATTTTCCCAAAAGTGTCAACAATTAGCACAATTTCCCAATTGAGGACGTAGTTACAGTCATATTAGATCGTCCTTGAGAGGGTTGCCTTTAGATGGATATATTATTTTCTATCGAGTTACTGATGACACAGTAGAGATTTTAAGAATAGTTAGCGGTCGTCAAGACTTAGAAGCTTTATTCTCCGAGATAAAATAAATCCCTAGCAAAAATCCAGCAGAATTGAGCAGACTCCAAGACCTTTCAATTGGCCTGATTGCCTTTCCTAGCTGATGGCTGAAGGCTGACGGCCGACGGCTGAATTATAAAACTATTTCCCCTAGGAAAACAAAATTCTCTGACTTGCGTCTAAATCGATAAAATAAATGCAAGTACGATCCCCATAACAAGGCTCCCTATTTATGAATCTAAAATCATCCCTAAAATTTACCCTACTGTTTTCACTTCTGGGGGGTTGTCTCCTGACGACACCCAGTCAAGCAACTCTCTTTGAACAACGAGAAGTTAATCAAGAGGATTTTATCGCTATTGCCCGTCCCTACGGTAACGGTAAATACGATTTGCTGATTTTGCAACAAATTCCCAGAAAACGCCAATGTTGGGCGGTAAATGGCAGAGAACCGACCATTGTTCAGCCTCTCCTCCTCGATTTCGATTTTACCGGCAGTTGTGAACGAGCCACCGACAGTAACGGTTATTCCCTTCGCATTCAGGGCAAAGATTACGGTTTAGAATACCTGCTGCGTATCGTACAACGCAACGGGGAATTAGTCCTCGTGGGAACTCCCCGCAATCCCAGACAATCAGAGGTAATTATTGGACGGACAAAAGGTTTAGGGACCGGTTTAATCCAAATTTATCTCATCGATGGCTGGCGCTTTACTAAACGCAGTCTAGCCGGTCAAAATCTCAGTCATATCTATCTAACTGCCGATAGTCCCAGTTTCAATCCTCCCCCGGAATTACTCGCGGGTAATAGTTATTCCCTCCCCAGAGAATCCGTCAAAGCAGAAACACCGGTTAATCCTTCCGGTGATCCCGAAGTGCGAGAATATACCTTTACCGCTGCAGAAACAGCAGTAGAGAGCAATCCTCAGCCAGTGGCCACTAATCCAGTACTAAAGCCAAATTTAACCCCACCGTCCCCAGTTACCCCTAATTTACCCCCCCTAACTCCTCCCAATTCCCAGAATACTAATGCAATTGTACCACCACCGCCGCCGCGCAACCTAGGCAATCAGAGAAGTTTATCGGATGTGATTACTTTTAATCGACCAGCTGCTAATCCCAGTAGTGGTAATATGAGCAATAGTGGCCGCCAAGGTTTTAAAGTAGTAATTGAAGCCAAAACCGAGAGCGATCGCATCAAAGTTCGTTCTCTCTATCCCGACGCTTTCCCCACTTCCTACAAAGGTCGTTCCCTCTGGCAAATAGGCGCTTTTAGCAGTCGTGATAAGGCTGAAAACGCTTTACAAAGTCTTGCTCCCCTGCGCGGATCGATCGTACCATTTTAGCCGTTAAAAATTGTTAGATGCCCCCCTTATTAAGGGGGGATTAAGGGGGGATCGGCCCCCCGTTTATCAAGGGGGACGGGGGAGATCAAAGGCAAAATCTATCGTCTATTTAATTATAACCACTTACTTAACTGATAACATGGAAATATCGGAACTAAAAAAAGGTATCGAGATAGTAGGATCGCGCCTGGGTAAAACCCAGGACTATCTTTGACTTACCCACTTTAAAGGCCAAAATTAAAGACTTAGAACAGGTGGCAGCCGTCCCCACTTTTTGGGATAATCCCGATACTGCTCAAAAAACCCTGCAAGAACTAAACGAATGTAAATCTTCTTTAGAAACCTATCAGGGTTGGTGTGAACAATTAGAAGATACTAAGGCAATTATCGAGTTATTAGAATTAGAATCCGATCGAGCTTTACTAGAAGAAGCAACGGACAATTTAACTCATTTACAGCATGACCTCGATCGCTGGGAATTGCAACAGCTTTTAAATGGTCCCTACGACGCAAAAGGAGCGGTTTTAACGATTAATGCGGGGGCCGGGGGAACCGATGCCCAAGATTGGACAGAAATGCTCCTGAGAATGTATTCTCGCTGGGCCGAGAAACAGGGTTATAAAGTCACTTTAGCAGAAATATCAGAAGGAGATGAAGCGGGAATTAAATCGGTGACAATTGAGATTGCCGGAACTTATGCTTACGGTTATCTAAAAGGAGAAAAAGGCACCCATCGGTTAGTCAGAATTTCCCCTTTTAATGCTAATGGTAAACGTCAAACCAGTTTCGCCGGGGTGGAAGTGATGCCAATTTTGGGCGATGATGCGGTGAGGGTAGAAATTCCCGATAAAGATTTAGAAATTACCACCACTAGATCTGGGGGAAAAGGTGGACAAAATGTTAATAAAGTGGAAACTGCCGTGCGTGTAGTTCATCTTCCCACAGGTATCGCTGTACGTTGTACCCAAGAGCGATCGCAATTACAAAATAAAGAAAAAGCCCTAGCTTTATTAAAGGCGAAATTGTTAATTATTGCTCGGGAACAACAGGCTCAAGCGATCGCTGAAATTCGCGGCGATATGGTGGAGGCCGCTTGGGGCAATCAAATCCGTAACTATGTTTTTCATCCCTATCAATTGGTTAAGGATCTCCGTAGTAATGTGGAAACCACCGATGTTACTGGGGTAATGAATGGGGATTTAGATAGCTTTATTGAAGCCTATTTACGTTTGGGGGGGAACAGTGCGGGTTATACTGATTCCTAAGATGAGAGCAGCTCTATTTTCTCGCAAATTCTGTTCTTATGCTATTTGTCCTCTACTAAGAAGAAAAATCAATGGTTATTATCGAGATTACCAATGTGGAAGAAATATTGAGCGCAAAAATTGGCTCTTTCGCTGCTAAAATCGTCCAAGCTCTAGCAGATGATGAGGGGAAAGTGGAAGAGGTTCTCATCAAAGAATTACAGGCTAATTTTCAGGAAAGGGGGATTAAAGCTAATCTGTTTAGCGTCACTGGGTTAGATATGCTCGGCAATGGCAGGCTAGAAGTTAACGTTAATGTTCGTTCTGCGAATATGATGTCCTAAGAGAAGATAAAATCCCCAATGGTTGGGTTAAATATACTTAAACCCAACCTTATTTTGGTAGTTACCGTCAAAAGCAATTGCACCGAAGAGCGAGGTTATAATAAACCAACAAAATGTAACGGTCCTTGACCGGTAATTAATTCGATAATAATTGCCAGAAAACCGATCATCGCTAATCGACCATTCCACACCTCGGCTGCCGTTGTCATCCCCCATTCCCAACGCTCCTGGGGATACATTTTCATATTCGCTTTCGGATGGGTAATTTGCTCGAAAGTGGTGGGTTTTTCCTCTAGGGATTTGACCACTAACTGGGAGAGAGATTCGATAAACATCGGGTGAGTGTTAAGAGCCGGTACTCGCTGAAAATGTTCAATTCCCGCTTCTTCCGCCACTTCTCGGTACTCTATATCGATTTCTTGCAGGGTTTCGATGTGTTCCGAGACAAAGCTAATCGGCACGACCAATAAATTCTTAATTCCCTGCTCTCCCAACTCTTTTAAAGCATCTTCAGTATAGGGTTTTAGCCATTCCACCGGACCGACGCGACTTTGATAGGCTAAAGTGTACTGATTGGGTCGGTTTAGAGTACGCATGATCGCCCTAGTGCATTCTTCAATTTCCCTTTGATAGGGATCTCCCGCTTCCTCCACATAACTTTGGGGGACACCATGGGCGCTAAAAAAGATATGTACTTGGTCAGGATTAGCACACTGCTCTAATTCTCGCGCAATCAGATCCGCCATAGCACTCAGATAAGTGGGATGATCGTACCAAGAGGGGATGAGAGTATATTCCGTTAAACGCAGATAGGGATCCTGCTGCCACATTTCCTCCAGCACACGAAAACTGGAACCACTGGTGCTGATGGAAAATTGGGGATAAAGGGGGAGAATAACCAATTTTTTGATATGGTCTCGTTTAATCCGCTCGATCGCTTCTTCGGTGAAGGGATTCCAGTAACGCATCCCGATATAAACGCTCACCTCGCGGCCCATTTCCGCGAGACGTTGTTGCAGTGCCGTGGCCTGTGCTTCCGTAATCTTGAGTAAAGGGGAGCCACCACCAATCTGACGGTAATTTTCCTGGGATTTACTCGCTCTTAGCGTCGATATTAACCAAGCTAACGGTTTTTGTAATCCTTTGATCGGTAAACGGATGATCTCTGGGTCAGAAAAAAGGTTAAATAGAAAAGGACGCACATCCTCTAACCGCTCCGGCCCACCCAAATTTAATAATAAAACGCCAACGCGACCCATAGTGTTAACAGATAATTTTTAAATTTTCAGATTCTTTACCAAGTTTAACAATATATCGGTGGAACCGTTAAAACAAATTACAGGCTACAGAGAACTTAATCAAATTTTGGAGGTTGATCTTGGCTACTATTTTACGTCCCCTCAGTTATCAATATCAATGGCTTTACGATGGTATCTCCCGTCTGGCTGCCCTAGCAGTGGGTGGGGAGTCCTGTTTTCGGCAATTGGCTCTAGAAGGTTTAAAAATCGCTAAAAATGACCCTATCCTCGATCTCTGTTGTGGTGCGGGTCAAACCACCCGTTATTTAGTCCCCCTATCCGATCACTGTACCGGTTTAGATGTCTCTCCTGTGGCTCTGGAGCGAGCTAGTTTAGCGGTGCCGCAAGCGCATTATGTGGAGGGATTAGCCGAAAAAATGCCCTTTAATGCCGGAGAATTCGCCTTTGTGCATACTAGCGCCGCTCTCCACGAAATGGAACCAGAGCAGTTAGAGGAAATTCTTAAAGAAGTGTATCGAGTTCTCAGACCGGGGGGAATTTTTGCCCTCGTGGATTTTCATCGACCCACTAACCCGCTTTTTTGGCCTTCTTTAGCCCTATTTTTGCAATTATTTGAAACCGATACCGCTTGGCAGTTTATCGATAGCGACCTGATCCAATCTTTACAGGCGATCGGTTTTCGTGATTGTCAACAAAAATTATACGCTGGTGGCAGTTTACAGATGATTCAAGCGGCCAAGTGAAGAGATAGGCCAGGCAAGATTTTCAGGGGCAGTCGGTCATTTATACTAAATAAGGCAACGGTTTTTTAATCAAGCTGAGTTCGATCAACTCGCTGCCAGTTATTTTTGAGAAGTTAATGACTAGAGCAAAAATTCTACAACCCGATTTAATTTTAGGGGATACGATTCTCGGTCTCACTCCGGAGATTTTGAGTCAGCATCAGATTAAGGGATTGATTCTCGATGTGGACGATACCCTTGTTCCCCTTCAGGAAACGACGGTTTCTGACGATTTACAGCGTTGGGTCGATTCCTTGCGTCTTTATCTACCGATTTGGTTGGTAAGCAATAATCTCAGTGAAAATCGCATCGGTGCGATCGCTGATAATTTACAACTTCCCTACCTTCTCGGTGCGGTGAAACCCTCTCGACGCAAACTCCGGCAAGCGATGGCAGCCATGGGACTCCCCCCCCAACAAATTGCTATGGTTGGCGATCGCTTGTTTACCGATGTTTTAGCGGGAAATCGTCTGGGAATGTTTACCATTCTGGTGAAACCAATGGTAAATCCCTTGACGGGGGGGGCAGCTTATCCAATCCACGATTTTGAGGTGTGGGTATCACAAATTCTCGGCGTTTCCCTGCATCCGCAGCATTACTTAATAAAACCTGACCAATCCTCACAAAAGTAAATATTAAAAAATACTTAACTATAGAGGTAAATGGCGAAAAGTAGGAAATACTATAGAGAATTTGAAATGAGGTCAGCCGAGATAAAGACCTTAACGAAAATATGGCACGGGAATTCCCCACCCTGAGCAAGCGCACTGGTGGGGATCCCCCGACCGCCTTGTTTACCTCCGATCAAAGCCTGTACTATAATAGACCTCTTGTAAAAATCAAAAATCTTCCCTTAGGTGAGGAGCCAGTAGTCAGTATTCAGGAGAATTAAGAATGAGAATTAATCAATTAAATGCTCTGTTTAGGGATTTTATGCAATTTTACGCCTATTTTTCTCATTTTTGAACTCTCAAAAATTAATTAGGCAAGAACTCTCATCTCAAAAGCTTAGTCAAGTGATGGGAGCAGTCTGGTGGTGGGATTATCTCAGGTAGCTCTCAACCAGGTTTGACCAAAGCTCAAAAACGAAGAAAAAACAGCCTGGTTAGGAGAATGTTACTCGCAGGTTTTGCAGCCAACGACTATTTAGGCATTGAGAATAAATAAACTTTACAGATAAAACTCCTTCTACCCTTTTGAGAAAAGGTGAAACAGGATTAAGTGTAAAACTTATTTATGCTTACTGCCTAACGATTAAGTAGTATGTAAAAGTCAACCCGATAATTGCTGAGGCAGCCTTTTTCAGTTATCAGTTCACTGATAACTCGCATCTGATAACTGGTAACTGATTACTGATTCAGGGCTGAGGACTAAAATAAGCGATCATCGAACTAGCTGAAGTATTGATCCCCGTGGTGTGGTACTGTCAATTCAGTGTATTTATCTGCACTGACTTAAGATTTGTCGCTGTTGTCATCCCCTTCTCCTGTCGATGTTTTTGAGGCTTTCTATGACCGACATTCCTTTCACCCTAGACCAACTGAGAATTCTCAAAGCGATCGCTGCTGAGGGAAGCTTTAAACGGGCGGCAGATACCCTGTATGTATCCCAGCCGGCGGTCAGTCTTCAGGTACAAAACCTCGAAAAACAGCTAAATGTGCCGTTATTTGACCGAGGCGGTCGGAAAGCTCAATTAACAGAAGCGGGACACCTACTCTTAAACTACGGCGAAAAAATTATCACTCTCTGTCAAGAAACCTGTCGGGCGATCGAAGATCTACAAAATCTGCAAGGGGGAACCCTAATCATCGGTGCTTCCCAAACCACGGGGACTTATCTTCTTCCCCGCATGATCGGACTGTTTCGGCAAAAATACCCAGAAGTATCCGTACAGCTACAAGTTCATTCCACCCGTCGCACCTCTTGGGGTGTTTTTAACGGTCAAGTGGATTTAGCCATTATCGGGGGAGAAGTTCCCGCCGAATTACAAGAAACCCTGCGGATTATCCCCTACGCAGACGATGAACTGGCTTTAGTCCTGCCTATTTTTCATCCTCTGTCTAAGGTAGAAATGATTCAAAAAGAGGATTTATATCGACTAAAATTCATCACCCTCGATTCCCAATCGACGATTCGCAAAGTCATTGATAAGGTTTTAACTCGTTGCGAGATCGATACCAAACGCTTAAAAGTGGAGATGGAACTGAACTCGATCGAGGCGATTAAAAATGCCGTACAATCCGGTTTAGGGGCGGCTTTTGTCTCGGTGACAGCGATCGAAAAAGAACTACAAATGGGCGTGATCCACGCTACCAGAATTAAAGATGTGGAGGTACGTCGCACTTTGTCGGTAATTATTAACCCGAATCGTTATCGCTCAAAAGCGGCCGAAGCTTTTACCCTAGAAATACTACCCCAATTCTCCACCTATCCGGAATATCTGGCTGACGACCACAACTTTGAACCGATTCCTAACTCACAAACCGCCGAAATTATGAGTAAATAAGTCGATCGAGATGGGCAAAATCTTCCTCGGAACATTGAAGCTATTTCTTGGGAAAATTACTGCCGGGATAAATTACTTTTTTATCGACTTTGATCCAATGGAGACTTTCTAAACGACTTCTAAGATTAGTAATAGTTACTCCCAACTCGTCGGCGATCGCATACAGATGTCCCCATTTAGTCAAGTCACGGCCCTTGATGGCTTTCTCTAACTCACTCATCGCCATTAGTAAACAACTGGCAAAATATTGGGCTTGCCATTCAATTCTTTGGCTAGAATCAACTGTCCGACATAGAAAAGGTTGAATTGTCTCTAGGGAATCTCCCTGATTGATTCGATCCAAAAAGTTAGAGACGGCTGTTTGATTAATATGAAGGACAAAATGACCAATTTCATGGGCTAAACTCGAATTTTTAAAACCTTCTTTTGCTAGGGATGAATTTTGAGAATCTCTTAAGAATTTTACATCTTCATTGAGAATAATTTTCTTTTCTGTGGGAATAATCATCGCGGCGATTTCTCCCTCTTGATCTGGCTTTATGTCCGTCCATTCAATAGCCAAATCAAAATAATCAGCCACTGCTTCCGCAATATCGCAATTTTTTAAGGGACGACGACGATTAGCTTTTACTTTCTTGAGAATATTGTCTGCCTGAGCTTCAATCACTGTTTTGGGAATAAAACTATAGGGTTTAATAATATCCAAGATATTTACTCCTCTGGTTCTAATTTTGTCGCCTCAGAAATAATTTTTTGGGCAAAATTGGGATTGTCTTTCATGCGACGCAATAAAATTGGCATTTGCTGGTATTTTTGAACTAACTCTTTGAAGACTTTTTGATCATCTGAACTCAGTCGTCCTGCTAATTCTCCTAGAGTTTGAGCATTTAATTTTAAATGAGTCGCTAAGGACTCAATAACCTGCTGACTAGGAGGATAACCCGCATGATCATTTTCTAGCTTCGATAGATAGGTATAGTCCACCCCAATCAACTTAGCTAGTTCTCTCTGACTATATTCCTCCTCTCGACGAGCTTTGCGGATAACCTGTCCAAATGTTTCTGACACTGCTTTTCTCCCAACCGCTCAAAAAAATTATATCAAGGGTTGACTATTTCAGTCAACATAGGCTAAAGTTAGTTCATTGGCGTTGATTATTTTAGTCAATGTCATCCTAGCATTATCCTGACCGAGGGAAAAAATCTTGTCCTGCCAGTCCCCCAAAAAGCCTTGGTATCCTCCGATGAGCTATAGTCTTTGGCGATCACTAAAACCAGCGATTGGCTATGAGAATTGGCATTGTCAGACAAAACGGGGGTTTGAAAAAGCGCGAAACAAAGAACCAGAAGTCCAAAGATTATTATCAGAAGATAATCAACCGCAAAAAATTGGTAAGTTGGCACAAAGGGGAGTTTTTGAGTTTCATCAAGAGCCGGTGAGATTATCAGGTTCCCATGGGGTGGAACAAGTGGCAAAAATCCTGCAATTAAATCAAGAATCGCCAGAAATTCAAGCTAGGGTTTTAGTAATTTTAAACAATTACTATCAACAACCAATTTTATTGAATCAAGAGATTATTAATTTATCTAGAGGCGATGAAGGTTATCCAGAACCTATTGTTATCGAGCAAGGCAAATATCGGTTTAATTTGTCCGCTGCCTTTGATTGTATTTTTAGAGAAGCCGATGACACTATACATATTTTAGATTTGAAAACTGGTCAATCTAATTTTGATCGTCGTCAGGCTCATGTTTATTTACTGGCGGCTAGTTACCGTTATCCTCAGAAAAAAATTGTCGCTTCTTTTTACAATTTAGAAACCCAAACAAGCTCAGAAAAAATATCCCTGTCTTCTGAGGCAATAGAAGCAGTTAAAATCGAACTAGCTTCCCTGGCCAAAAAACATCAGCAACAACTACAAAAATATAAAGATCACCCCAAAGATTTTTATCATATTTTTCCGCCTCAAAGTGGCTATGTCTGTCGTTATTGTCCGTTTACATCGATTTGTGATTATGCAAATAAGGAGGTTTAGATCATGAATTACACAGAAACTAAAATAGCCAACTCTCCAATATTTTTGAGTGAAATTAGTTCCTTAACCCTCAAGAATAATTGTTTAAATTGTTTTAAGCTTAATCATCAAGTTACTAGAAAAATAGGTAATCGTTTTGGTTGGCAATTCAGTCGGAAGTTTCCTGCTGTGGTGGTTATTTTTGAAGATAATTGTTTTTGGGTATTAGCTAAAGATGAAAAATATATTCCTTCTTTACAACAGTGGAAAGAAGCTTTATCAGATATTCAAGAGGTTTTACGAGAAGATATTGGCGATCACTATTATTCTATTCATTGGCTAAAAGACTTTCAGATAACAGCTTTAGTTACAGCACAATTAGCAGTTAGAATTCTGAAAATATTTGGTAAATTTTCCTATCCAATAGTTTTTCCCAAAGATAGTCAGATAAGTGAAAACCAAGTACAGGTAAGGAGAGAAGTTAACTTTTGGTCAGAAATCATCAATGACACCGATCCAGCTATTTGTTTAACTCTTGAAAGTAGTATTGTCTATAGTGGAGATTTAGAACAGTTTTATGAAAATCATCCCTATAGACAAGATGCGGCTAAATTATTAGTAGGTTTAAAGGTTAAAACTATAGAAACTAATGGGACAGCTAAAATTATTAGAATAGCGGGTACAATTGGGGAAAAAAGAGAGGAACTATTAACAAGAGCTACGGGTTCAATTAGTCGAAGAAAATTAGAAGAAGCTCATCTGGGGCAGCCAGTGGTGGCGGTACAATTTGGCAAAAATACCAAGGAGTATATTTATCCATTGGCAGCTTTAAAACCCTGTATGACAGATAAGGATGAGAGTTTATTTCAAGTCAATTACGGAGAGTTATTAAAGGAAACAAAAATCTTCTATGCTGAACGACAAGAACGATTAAAATTGTATAAGCAGGAGGCACAAAAGACTTTAAATAACTTTGGGTTTCAGTTAAAAGAAAAAAGTATTAACAGCCAAGAATACCCCGCATTATTTTGGACTCCTTCTATTTCTCTTGAGCAAACTCCCATCTTATTTGGTAAGGAAGAAAGGGGAGAAAAAAGAGAAACTCTCAAAGGATTATCGAAGGGGGGTGTATATCAACGTCATCGAGAATATGAGGATCCTGCTCGTAAAATTCGTTTAGCTATTCTGAAACCAGCTAATTTGAAAGTGGGAGATTTTAGAGAACAATTAGAAAAGCGATTAAAACTTTATAAATTTGAAACTATTTTGCCAGCAGAGAATCAAATAAATTTCTCTGTTGAAGGTGTAGGATTTGAAAAAAGAGCCAGACTGGAAGAAGCAGTTGATCAATTAATTGGAGGAGAAATTCCTGTAGATATTGCTTTAGTATTTCTTCCTCAAGAGGATCGCAATGCTGATAATACTGAAGAAGGAAGTTTATATTCGTGGATTAAAAAAAAGTTTTTGGAGCGTGGAGTTATAACTCAAATGATTTATGAGAAAACTTTAAATGATAAGAGCAACTATAAGAATATTCTCAATCAAGTTGTCCCCGGAATCCTAGCCAAATTAGGAAATTTACCCTATGTCCTTGCTGAACCTCTAGAAATTGCCGATTATTTTATTGGTTTAGATGTGGGAAGGATGCCTAAAAAAAATCTTCCGGGGAGTCTCAATGTTTGTGCAAGTGTGCGACTATATGGAAAACAGGGAGAATTTGTTCGCTGTCGGGTAGAAGATAGTTTAACCGAGGGAGAAGAAATTCCTCAACGTATTCTGGAAAATTGTTTACCGCAAGCTGAACTAAAAAATCAGACAGTTCTCATTTACAGAGATGGTAAATTTCAAGGAAAGGAGATTGAGAATTTACTAGCAAGAGCTAGAGCAATTAATGCTAAATTTATTCTCGTAGAATGTTATAAAACTGGCATTCCTAGACTTTATAATTTTGAGCAAAAACAGATAAATGCTCCCTCAAAAGGATTAGCTTTTGCTTTATCAAAGCGGGAAGTTATCCTGATAACGTCCCAAGTGTCTGAACAAATAGGTGTTCCTCGTCCCTTGCGCTTAAAAGTTCATGAATTAGGAGATCAAGTAAATTTAAAACAGTTAGTTGACACTACGTTAAAATTAACTTTACTTCACTATGGTTCTCTCAAAGAACCCCGTTTACCTATCCCTTTGTATGGAGCGGATGCTATTGCTTATCGACGCTTACAAGGAATTTGTCCTAGTTTATTAGAAGATGATTGTCAATTCTGGCTTTAGAGAGGAAAACTATGTAAATTCTCCTAAGTACAGGACAAAAAGCTGGAAAAGTAGGCGGGAGTAGGGTTTTATCAAAAATAGCACTAATCTTGAAACCCCTAGGAACCAATATAACGCATTGAAACAAGCTCTCAAACCTCCTCAAGGGATGGCACGGAGCAAGACTCTCTTTCCTCGCTCTCTTCTTACTGGCTCTGTTGAAAGTAAAAACCGTCAACCTCAAGGAATTAGCTCTAGGTTTTGAAGGTCGGGTATTGGTAGAGTCCCATTACAAACGATGACAACGCTTGTTTGGGGACTTCGAGAGAGATTACTCTCAAATAGCTCCCATTGTAGTCCAGTGGCTCCATATCTCTCAACCCTGGGTATTGAGTATTGACCGCACCAATTGGTCATTTGGTAGTCATCACTACAACATCCTCACAGTCGGCATTGTCCATGAAGGGGTAGCTATACCCATTCTCTGGTGGATGCTCAAGAAGAAAAAAGGCAACTCAGACAGCGATGAACGGATGCGAACGGTTACTTTCTTGATCTCCGCAATTATTTTGCCCACTGCTGTTATTGTATGTCTTGAATCCGCAAAAGTCCGTATAATTTAGCCAAGAAAATTATTTTTCTTTTTCAATTAATCCAGATTCAGTTTTTTTAACTAAATCTGAGGCAAATCTTTCACTAAATCCCACTAAAAAAGCACAGGAAAAGATAAATAAATCCTGACGGGCTTTGTTTGTTATTAAACTAGAAGAATTTTGATCCTGGGTAATCATAAAATCAATTTTAATCAACGTATCTGAGCTAATTAAACTAAAGATAAAAATACCGAAAATTAGACCAATTAAGGGTCTAAACAAACCAATAAAAAAAGGAATGAGGGGGTCGTCATATTTTTGGTCTGTAAAGTCGATAATTCTGAGTAAAATACTGGCAACACTTCCCAACACTCCTGCTGTTGCCGCATAAACTAAAGCATAAATTATATGCCTATCAGGATTTATCGTATCACTCGATGATTTTAAATTTTCTGAATAACTACCAGAAGGAATGGGGGCTGGCGAGTTTGCTTGAGATAATGGTTTTGAAATAATTGCCTCCTTTTGAGAGGATTTTTGGTGTAAATTATCATCAAATCTGTAAATTTCTTGAGCAGAAAATTTCAGGGCAATAATAGATAAAAAAGTTGTAATAGATAAACCTAAAAATATTTTGAATGGAACTGATCTTGTAGCATAGATAGAACTAAATCCATTTAGAATATGTCCCCACAAAAAATAGCGACTATTATTAATTTCCTTTTCTAGATTAATTCTGAATCCTCGAATAGCATCAACCCCGACTTTATTGGTTTTTGCCATGAGCAATATATATTTAATTTCCTCTAATAACAAAATAAATTTAGTTGGATCATTGTTAAAAATAAACCAACCAATTTTCCAGCTATTACTTTTTTTATAAATCAAATAATTCAGATGATGAATCTGTTGAACTAAGTTAGCAATTTCTAGTTGTAATTCAGGAGAAATTATCGGCAAAACCTCTAATAAAACTTCCCGAATATCCGCATTTAAGGCGTTAATATCGTCATTTTTTTTGACTGGAGTGGAAGTTATCATATTTTTTGGGGACTTTTTAGATTGATTAATAGAATGAAAAGGGGCGTTGCTGAATCAAGGTATGAATGACAACTTTGCACCCATCCAAAAGTTAGTTTGGGTCTAGGGTTTAAAAATCCCACAAGAGAAGATTCATATCTCAAATTAGCAACGCCTGAAAAGGCTATCTCTCCTCCGTATGCCTTCTGGCGACTAATTCAATTTTGTTGATACATTTTGATTATCTCAGATTTTGGATCATTTTTTCTGGGGAGTACTCTAACACTTTAAGAGGAGGAAACAGGAACAGACGAACTGTTTTCTTCGTGCTGTTGATTACGAGCAACGGCTGTATAGCCATTACCTGAGATCATCACATCACTACAGGCGATCGCTGTATTAACGAATAGCGAAAAACTGATGAGTACAGTAATAAAAAGATCGAGAATTTTGGTAATGTTCTTGCTCATTATGTTGTAGATGCCATTTTTAAAAAGATAAACTTAAAAAATAAACTTGGTTGCTATGAAGGCGATCGCATTTTCAATTAGGAGATAAATAAGAGCGATCGCCTGATCGAAAACAGTAAAGATTACGGCCTTGTTTAGGGAATTATTTGAGATTTTGGTAGCCTACAGAAATAAAAGCCACAAACAATCGAGGGCAACATCAGCACCGGCATCGAGGGCAACATCAGCACCAACATCAACGGCAGCATCAGCGTCCACAGCTAATCCGGCAGCATCGGCGTCAACATCGGCGGCATCGGCAGCAGCATCGGCAGCATCACCAGCATCACCGGCGTTTGTTGTTCCAGGGTCGGAGGGTTCAATCAGTTCTGGCGGTTTAGAGAAATTAATGGGAGTGCCAACATTAGTAAAAATCCCAGTCGCATAATCGGTTATATCCGCCACTTCAATTCCTTCTGAGGCTAATGCGGTTACTGCGGTTTCCTCTGAGGAGAAAATCTCCGAAATGACCTCAAATACCCATTCGGTAAAGGCTTCACCTACTTCCATTGCTTTATTTTGAAGATACATTCGGATAATTAATACAGTAACTTTCTTAATATCTCCGAGAATAACTTGCCAAGTTGTGGGAATAGTTGAATTAGCATAATAAAATTCTCCCATTTGTCCAGAGAAGGAATAAGTTCCTGCTTGAAAAAATGTTACCTTTTCGTTTAAGGTGAGAGTTCCATCAAAATAATTCCCGATGTAGCTACTGCTAGAAGTTGGGGCGGTTTGAGTTCCAAATTGAACAGTTCCGGATGTATTAATCGGCATAGAACCGGTCCAAGTTAGGGTATTTGTCGCCTGATTAAAATTACTTGTGGGAATAGTGGTGGTTGTATTATTATTACCAAAATTGAGAGAGACTTGAGGGGTATTACCGCTCATAGAAACGTCTAACTCTGGTCCCATAATCGGATTAGAATTAGAGTTAGAACTAGAAGATGAAGGCGTTAAAACTGTCACCCCATAAGAACCGATCCACTCAGATAGATCCTGTGGTTGAGATAATTCTCCGGCAAAAGTTCCCGACTGAGTGAAGCTACCACTACTATTGAGATTGGTTTGTAATTTCCCGGTAAAAGTCGGTCCTGAGTAGCTATTTTGACTATTTGCCGTAGCTTGATCAAAGGTTAAAGTAGCAGCAGAATTATTACCACCGTTAGAAGTCCAAGTCAGTTGATTGTAGACAGCATTGTAAGACCAATTATTAATAACTACGCCATCGAGAAGAATCTGTAATGTGCCGGATGGATCACATTGAATGGTTAAAGAGGGGGGTTGCGCCCAAGGAGAATAGGAAGTAACACCATAGAAACCTGTCCAATTTTTGAGGGGGAAACTAACAGGATTGCCAATTTCTCCATAATAGGTTAACGTTTGGGTTTCTCCTTGATAGGAAACGGTTATTGTACCTTGAAACCAAGGACCTGTATAGCCGGTGGGTTGGGTAGAACTCAGAGAAATCGGAGAAGTATAATAGAATTGAACTTGTCCGGCGGTGGTATTTCCTCCGGTCATTGGCCAACTTAAAACACCATTATTAAAGGTGTAGTTTTCTAGCGTGACACCACATAATTGAGGAATAGCTTGATTATTGGAATCAAGAACAATAGCCAGTACAGGGGCAGTATTTTGAGTAATATTTCCTTGGGGAACAACTTCAGTTAATCCATAAACTCCTAACCAGAAAAGCAGATCGGTATAGCCAAATTGGAGTAAGGCTTGATAAAGGGCTTGGGGAGTGGTATCATAGCCCTGTTGTTGAAACCAACTGGTTAAATTTTGGTTAGCGGTGTTAATAATTTCGGTGCTAGTTGCGCCGTTTTGTTGTTGGGTTTGAGCATTGGTGGCAAGGGTTTCTAATTCAGTGTTAAACTGTTGAGCAATGGATGAATTTTCTAAGAGAAATTGTAGAAAACTTTGGGCTGATTGATCCGTAGAAGTTTCGGCAATTTGCCCGGAAAATGTGCCAGATTGACTAAAGCCACCGCTTCCATTAGGATCGGTTTGTAAAGTCCCTGTAAAACTTAGACCAGAATAGGCATTAGGACTATTAGCAGTGACTACGGAAAAAGTTAGAGAAGCGGCGGATCCATTACCACCGGACGTTGTCCAAGTGAGTTGATTATTTGAGGCATCAAAAGACCAATTATTAATAACAATATTCTCAAAAATAACCTCTAATGAACCGGTATTATTGCCTTGAATTGTGAGAACGGGGGGTTGGCTCCATTCGGAGTAAGTTGTGGTTCCATAATAGCCGATCCAATTCCATAAAGGATCCGGATTTAAACTGATAAAAATATTGTTAGTTGTTGGACTATTCTCACCGCCGTTAAGGCTAACTGTATAGGCACTACAGGCAATCACATTATCAGTTGAACTATTAGTCGGTTCGGTAAATCCTGAAGGAGTGAGTAGATTAATATAGGGAGTAGAACCCCCCGACCAAAACCAAAAATCTATTGTTGTTCCGGCAATGGTTATTAAAGGAACACTGCCCTTTTGTATGGTTTGATTGCCAGATCCATTGGTTAAATAAAAGCTGGCTACATTATATAACCCCGGTGTAACGACTCCCGATTGTGCCCCTTGAATCCATTTATAATCTTTACCAATAGCTTCTAGAACACCACTAAAGTCATAGGACATATTATAACCATTGTTACTGGGGAAATAATTGACGAGATAAAAGGTGTAAACAATTTCACCGGTATCTGGTGGTACTGGTGCATAACCATAAACTTGTTTAGGGGGATCATAACTATTTTTAAAAGTAACCATTTGACCTTTTTAGTGATTCAATTTCGTTAATTTTGCCAATGGGCGAAAAAACTTTCTTTCGCCCATCTATTGCGATTAGTGAAAGGGTTTAGCCCTTAGAAATCCTCCCCCCCGCCATAAAATGGAAGTTCTTTCATATCACTGTCCTCATCCTCATCGTCATCATCATCGTCATCACCGCTAGTTTGCTCAGTATCTTCACCCGCCTGAGCTATCTCATTGTCACTAGGGGGACCAGCATTTGAGCTTCCCCCCCCTGTATTTGTAGGTTCTTCGAATTGTGTACCACTTCCACTCTGAGAAGTGTTAGGGGATTGCTCGTTGATTACGAGGGGCTTCGGTGAACCTTCTGTGGTAGTGCTAGTGGTAGTGGTAGTGTTAGTGGTAGTGTCGCCGCCCTCATCGCTGTCTGAGTCGTCGTCCTCATCGTCATCCTCATCGTTTCCTGAACCTGATTCTGTTCCCCCTTGTTCGGATTCACCTCCACCTGAACCTCCACCTGAGCTACTTTTTTGTTCAATTTCCGGTTGTTCCTCAGCATTCAAACTATCCTCCCCAGAGGGAGCATTTTCCTCATTCATTGACTTTTTAGTGACTAAAGAACTGATTTTGCTATAAAGCCATTTAGCCGGTAGCTCTATGAAAAGAGTAAAAAGACCCTCAAAAACCTTCATACCTATTCCAGTGAAAAATCCCATGGCAATACCCTGCTCAATTTGCTTCCATGTGATAAAAGGTTGTTTAGCAGGGGAAGTGGAGGAGGGAGGCGGCTCGCCAATTTGACCACTATAGGAGTAACTTCCGGCGTTCAAGCTGCCGACTGAGGTAGATAATGTCAAAGATCCATTAAAATAATTACCGATATAACTACTACTGGACGTTGCGGCAGTTTGTTGGCCAAATTGAATCTGTCCAGATGTGTTAATTCCACTGGAACTTGTCCAAGTTAAGGTATTGGTTGCTTGATCGAAAGAATCGATCGCCGATGGAGGAATCGTAGCGATCTGATTATTGCCAAAGTTGATCTGAACTTGGGGAGAATTGTTACTGAGGTAGAGATTTAATTCCGGACCCAAAACATCATCACTATCGTCATTACTGGAACTTGGAGAGAGAACCGTTACCCCATAACTTCCTACCCATTGGTTCAAAGATTTAGGAGTGGAAAGAATTCCATTGTAGGTGTAGGTTGTCCCCCCATCGGTATAAGTTCCGGTAAAACCGGGTCCGTTATAGGTTGATGAACCACTAGGCTGTACTTGAAGAAAAGTCAGATTTCCTGCCGTTGAATTATTAGTAGTGGTCCATGCTAATTGATTGAGAGCGCAGTTATAAGTCCAATTCTGAATCGTTTCTCCGCCTACGGTTACGGTAAATCCTCCAGAACCATCGGGTTGAAGAATCAAAGCTTGTCCTTGAGAGGATTGACTACTGCCGGAGGGGGTGAAAGTAGTCGTGCCGTAGTATCCTGTCCAAAAGCTGAGGGGAAAACTCACAGGTTGACCGAGTTCTCCGATATAGTTCCATTGAGTTCCATTGATGGTTATAGTACCTTGAAACCAAGTCCCCCCTCCGGAAACGCTCTCGACAGTGTAATTACCTCCTGAAAAATTGCTAGGAATGGGGTTAGGAAGGGGGGGGGAAATCGTAAAAGGAAGATAGTAGCAAAACGTGATGTTAACACCATAAGTATAACCATACTGAGAAACCGTAAAGCTCAGACTAGGATAAGGACTGGTATTCGTTCCGGGGGTAAAGGTAAAGTCAGAAGTAGGAATAATGGATCCACCCAAGATAGGGTAAGCATTCCCCGTATTAGAATCGATAGCGATGGTTAAAACCGGTCCGTTTTGGGTGTTGTTAGAATTGCTAGGATCGCTGAGTTGACTCAAACCATAGACTCCCTGCCAAAAACCTAACTCATTTTGAAGACCAAATAGGAGAGCTTGATAGACTTGTAGGGAAGTGGTTTGATAACCATTCTGTGTTAACCAAGTTGTTCCGGCTTGAGGATTGCCATTGCCATTTTTAATTGCCGTTACATACCCGTTTATTAGGCTAGGATTGTTAATCGCTGCTGCGAGAAAACTTTGTCCTTCGGTATAGGGATTGGTTGTCGGTTGATTAGCTGTCATTTGTGTACCTCGTGTTAGAAAAATTTACTAATTTGCCCTCTATCTTGGGGGCATGGCTGTTAGGTTCGAGTTGTTAACTCGCCTCGCAATAAATTGACGAGGCTAATAGAAAACATTCGCTGAATTGAACTATAAAATCCAAGTTTTAACCAAGAAGGAAACAGCCTTGGGGGGGATCTTGGGGGTTGAAAGGGTAGTCCTTTTCCTCGCAACAGATTATTTTCCCTCCTCACCTTCAATCTCATCACCACCATCATTAGAATCTTGATCACTAGATTGGTTTTTCTGCTCAACCTGCTGGATTTTTTGATCAGATAAGGGGTTTGGCTGTGATTGTTGGGAGGTTGAGCCTTTTTGATTCACATCTACCTTTTGGCTGGTTGGTTGTTGGGTAATCTTAGGTGGAGTAGGCACAGTTGATTGATCTATACCAGAATTTCCATCATCAAGATTTTGAGAAGCATTTGGAGCATTATTGTCAGGCTGAAACTGAGAGGGAGGCTGGGGGTTTTCGCCGAATTTCTTGTCAGCAAATTGATCCTCTGAACCTTGCTGATCATTCTTCTGGTTCTTTAGTTCTTCTTTCTGCCTCTTTACTTCTTTCAGCTTTTCCATTCTCTGGGGCTTTATTTCTTCCCAATTTTTGATTAACTCTTGACGTTGTTTTGATCTCAGCCATTGATCACGACTTGTATACTTAATGTCTTCCAAAGCTTTAATAAACCGATGTTCTGGGTTGTTCTGATCAAGACGATCATAGTTTCCGGTTTTAATGTATTTTTTAAGAGGTGATTTATAGTCGTCAGCCCCGTTGTCAGGCTCAGGCTCAATAGCAGAGGACATTTGATTCAATATCCCTCTTATCTGTATTTCAGCGTTAGCGAAAGCACTAGGATCCTCACTGTTGTTAGCATTGTTCCAAATTTCCGCCATTTTTGGAAATGCTTGATCCATCATTGCTTTAATTTCCTTTGGTGAGGCCAGTTTATTATTTTGGGGTTGATCTTCTAACTGTTTTTGTTCATTCCCAACCTCTTGCTTAATCTCTGGCTCTAAAGATCGAATTTCTGCATCATATTCTTCTTCTTTTTCGATATTTTCTAGGGATTCCTGTTCTTTTTTCTTCTGATCCTGCTTTTCATACCACTGCTCAATCACCGCAGCATCATATTGTTTGTCTTGAAAGTCGTCCTCAATCTTTTGCCGTGCTTGCTCACGCTCCTGTTGGCGTTGTTGTATAGACTGGTAAGCCCATCGCACCAGCTTGTAACCTCCATAGATCAAGCCAACGGCAACAACTAAACCCGCTAGACCTACCCCAACCCATGCCGCAGGATGAGCGTTGAGCCATGCTATTGTCTGTTTCAGCCAGCTTTCTGATTGCTGTTGATGCGGGTCTTCTCCGGATAAGCTGACAGTGGGTAAAGCCTCC